>Ga0209635_10004016_pt1 | contig 11529 bp, 8 predicted proteins | sample DeeMarSWOR230_32_FD_187463 | JGI IMG/M metagenome (GOLD analysis project Ga0209635, IMG submission 187463) | Marine sediment microbial communities from White Oak River estuary, North Carolina - WOR-2-30_32 (SPAdes) (version 2) | ecosystem: Environmental > Aquatic > Marine > Intertidal zone >...
CGTGATTCGTGCAGAAGGCCTGCTATTTATGTCATCCTGGGGGCGGGAAAGGTCCCAAGAATCTCAGTGATGCATCTGCTTGCCTTTTAACCAGCGCCTGAGATTCTTCGCTTCGCTCAGAATGACAGTATCATTTGGTTTGAACGACTTTGCTCATACAATTATTTCTCTGTCTTTGGTCACGGCAGATGCTTTCTTATATGTCATTCTGAGGGTGTGAAACGCCCGAAGAATCTCAGCCGTGAGATGCAAGAGCCGCATTCAGACAGAGCAGATTCTTCGCCTAGCTTATTGCTTCAATGCATCCAAAGCAAGCTCTGAATGGAACGAAGGACTCATAAGGCAAATTCTTTACAAGTAAATACTTGTTCGTTAAAAGATCAACTTCTTTTCTTATGCAATTTTCAATCCCGCTTTTCTCTAAAATAAAAGACCCTCCCGGAAACCTGGGAGGGTCTTTCGCATAAGAGTCAATTACCGTCACTTCACCAGCACCATCTTGATACTCCTCTCCAGACCACCTGCCCGCATCCTGCAGAAATACAGCCCACTGGCCACTTCACAGCCACTTTGATCCTGCCCGTTCCAGACGATTTCATACCTGCCGGTCTCCTGAGAGGCATCCACCAAAGTCCTGACCCTCTGGCCCAGGAGATTGTAGATGGCGACATGGGCATCGCCGCTGCTGGGAAGCACGTATGTGATGCTGGTCCGCGAGTTAAATGGATTGGGATAACAGACCAGCTCTATGTTTGGCACCTCGATCCTGGGAAATTCCCTCTCCCCCACCTCCGTCAAATAGCCATAAAGGGCCTGCAGTTTTACCAGTACGGAGTCCTCCAAAGGAGTGATCTGGTCGAGGTCTGAGGCCATCTGAGACAGATACGGCTCGGCCACGCTCAGGTTGCCTCCGGCATCATAGATGGCACCCAGCATCTCGGCATGAGCGGTCCAGAGATCTTCCCCCACCGAGGAGAGTTGAGCGGACAGGTCGCTCAAAGCAGCGGCCTCTGGGTAGCTTAGGGTTCCGTAGTAGCAGGCTGAGCCCTCCCAGCAGATCTGGCAGCCCCATAGATCACATCTCAGGGCCAAAATATCAAGAGCCTCAGCAAGATTGCCCCCTGCCGACGCCATGGCATCATTAAAGACCACCTGAAAGATCTCCGGAGTCATATCCTGTTTCAGGCTGGCGAAAGAGGGTGCGCCGAACACATCGAATATCTGTGCCCAGAGAGAATCATAGGCGCTGGAATATCCCCAAAGCCGATCGATGCTTTTATCCAGGGTCTCCAGAAACATAACCTCATCGGACGGCATAGGTCCCGTGGGCGTATAGGAAATCAAAAGATAGCTCGCCCCTAGGGTCGATTCAACAGCTGCCCTGAAAGAGTCGAGACTCACGACCACATTGTCTCCCCTGTTCTCGGGATGGGGAATTGCCGGCTGATCGAACATGGGCAGCCCCACGCCAGGGTCATGGAGGATGACAGAGGAATCGGTGTAGCCCACCACCACGGCCGCATGCCCGGAATGTACGTCATAGACGCGGAGCAGGTCCCAATCGTCCTGAGGCAGATAGTAAGGGTCCACGCTGGTTACGAAGGGGATCCCGGCGTTTATCTTGGTCTTCAATTCCGCCAGATAAGAGGGCCATGACTCTTTCACCTGCATATCCACGGCGAGATTTCTGATGAGGCCGGCGAACTCATAATCGCTGGCGGACTGCGATACTCTCCAGCCAGCATATAGGGCCAGCCAATCGTCAAGATAGAGCATGGAGTGGGGACAGCACGCAAATTCAACCGCCTCGTAGACGTTATGGTCCGCGCCATAAAAGTTAAACAGCATGGCCAAACCCGCGTAGTTGCAGAACCCGTTGATCTCCTGCCAAACCCAGGGAACATCATCAACCATGCCAATCGCCAAGCTATCGGCGTTGTCGCCTTCATTTTCCTCAGCAAGAGAATCATAAGGATCCACCACGAAGTATATGTGAGAAGAGCCCGTGAAACCGCTCCAAGTGACCCAATTATAGACGGTACTACCTGGCGATAGAGATGAGATCACCACGTCGCTTCCAATCTGCGTTCCCCCACCATGAGGATCTTCCAGGAAAAATTGAATCACGACGTCATTCTGCGTGGAGGACCCGCTGTTTCGCACCCCACCCACGACGTTAATGGCGTCCGGTGCCTGGTATTTGTTGGCCAGATATAAACTCACCGCGGCCAGGTTCTCGCCTTTATGGTAAGAAACAACCTCTTTCTCCTGTGGTCTCAACTCTTTCATGTTTTGAGCAGAGGCGATTTCAACCTCTCTTGCCTTGGCTTCTACGGACTTCGTGATAATCGGAAAGCGGATGGGCGTGGAGACCAGGGAGGTTTGCCCTTCACCCAGAGAGGATATTGCACTCCCATGGGCGCTCAGCACTGAGGCTAAGAGCACAAAAGACAAAATTATTGCCAAATTTTTACTTCGCATCATTGCGAATATTCCTGGTTGGATTTTCTACAGTTAAGTCTAAACTCGACATTCATTTTACTACGACTGGTACGAATTTGTTTCAACCAGTTTATCAAAAAAAAGTTCGCGGGGCGGAGATTGCTTCGTCGCTATCGCTCCTGGCAATGACAATTTAATTTCTACGTCATTGCGAGCCCATCGTTTCACTCAGAGCTTGTCCTGAATGCAATGAAGGAACAGACTCCGCGAAGCAATCTCTGAAATGACCTGCTTCACAGTTATCTCAGTGATCTTCATTTGCCCAGAACTCTTGACACTGGTTTTATTCCGGCCAGCAAAGCAATGATCGCATACCAATACCATTCTAAACTCAGCAACGGCTTCCAAAGTTTTGCGATCATCAGCACAAAACCAGCCACGCCGAGTTTCAGGAGCTGGATGTCAAGCAAGTTACATTTTTTTATCCTTGAATTGGCCCACGTCCCAAGACTCATGCTTTGACACCTCCTTTACTCCTGGCTGCTGAGCAACTCGCGCTTGACAAACCGGCCTCCTATTCTTGCTTACACCATTTCAGATCCCCTTAAATCCTTCCCACGGGCATGATGTAGAGTGGCTCTTCATCCTGGATGCCAAGTACTTTTCTCACCTCTTGATCGTTGAAGGCGCCGATGATGACCGTGCCCAAATCCAGAGCTTCTGCTTGCAGATGAACGTTCTGGCCAGCACCTCCCATATCCATGGGCACATATCGAGCCTCACCCCGCTGGCCATATATCGCAGTAGTCCGTTTGTAAACAGCAGTGAAGACCAGACTGATTGGGGCACGAGCCACCATTCCCTGGCCCCACGCCGCCTTCGCCAATGCCTTGCGGATATCACCATCCCTTACAAGAATGAGAGAATGATCTTGCCATTGATAATGATAGATCCCAGCAGCCAAACCCTCCACATCACCAGCGATGAGGTAAATCTCCAATGGATAAATCCCTCCCGCCGAGGGATACGCCCTGGTGGCTCCGGTGAGGCCATCTATGGTTTTTCCTCCCGCTGCCCAGAGCAATTGAGAGACTTCCTCCAAGGTTAGTGGTTCATCCTTATAGCGTCTTATCGATCTTCGATTGAAGATGGCTTCCTCCACGGAAACCTCACCCTTATGTTTTGGAGCAGGAAGCGTTATGCTCCCTATCTTTCCATCTGGTCCGCGTACAGATTTGGCGAAAAACTGCTTTCCCCCAAATAGCCCGACCAAAACGACGCCTGCTGCGAAGATTAAAAACCACATTTTTTTAGTCGTCATCTAAAACAACTCCTTGTTTTCCTCTCTATCATGATCCATACTGCTTACGAAAAAACCTGAACCTATGTTTTCAGATGTCTTTCATCCACGCAGATTCGACAACAACCGGCGATTCCCCAATGGCATTGTATAGTTTCTATGAGATTTTGTCAAGGACTATCTGCTTTTAAACTCAAGCATCGTGATCCTAAAGTAGCAAATGCTGGAGTTTAGAAAAAGCCCTCCCGGATCGCCGAGAGGGGCTTTGATTTTAACACCATCCTTGGGCGAACGCCGTTCGCCCCTACATTTGTTAGAGATCAGTGCAAATTGTAAATTGCAGTTTCAATCGGATTACGGCTCCCGGTTCCCAAACTCCGGTTTTCCTATCTCAACAACACCATTTTCTTCGTCTCCACATATTCGCCCGCCTGAAAACGACAGAAATACACCCCACTGGCATATTGACTCCCATCCCACTTCACATAATAAACGCCGGGTTTATGCATCCTATCGACTAGCTTAGCAATCCTTTGGCCCAGAATATTATAGATGATCAATTCCACCTGGCCCAAGATGGGGACAGAATACTGAATGGTCGTGACCGGATTAAAGGGATTGGGATAATTTTGTCGCAGCGAGAAATCCTTTGGGAGAGATAAGTCTTCATGCTCGACCCCTGTCCAGATGGGTGTAAACTCAAAAACATCTCCGTCACGAACCAAACCAGGATTCACATAGAGGGTAAATTCTGCGGGATTTTCTAAAAAGGTGTAACCGGGTCTTAAACGGGTCCAAGCATAAAAAAGCACATCCGCACTTATTCCGCAATTATCGTCATCGTATCCACCAGCCGTGACGGCATCGTAGTCGCTGTTCATGATGAACAGATACTCTCTCCCACCTATGCCACTGTTGTCCGGATTCCAGATCATATCTGCCGGTTTTTCTGGGGTATCATATTCCACAAGAACGATGTTTAATCGCCTCGGATTGGCGGGATTGAATATATCATAGGCGGCACCGTTAAAAGTTCCCAATCCAGGTTGAACGGCATAGCCCAAATCACGACGGTAGACCTTACAATTGGTCGTGGTCACCCCTGAGGGGTCGAAGTCGATGCGGACATCTTTATATTCCCATTCGCGGAGCGTGCTGCCAAAAAATTCTTTGCCCAAGCCTATAGCCCCACCAAAGAGGCTACCACCCCAATTCACCCAACTTAGCCAGCGTGTATCAGTCCAATCCCAATCAAATCCACGGGCGATATTCTCGGCAGTGCCCTGCATCACTCGAAAGCCATCTACTTCTTGACTGTTTAATCCATAGATATCGGGAAATTTTTGATTATAAAGAAGTGTTGCACCAGTTGTGTGATCTTTCAAATCGTATGTGAGCGTATCCATATATTCATGCAAATAGAGGCGGTAAGTATGGCCCGTAAGGAGGGTTGGATTTACGATCATATATTCAAATCGTCCATCCGTGATGCCGCTCACCAGCTCCATCTGACTGTACTGGGGTATGTACTGGATGGGAGCCACAAAGATGGCCAGGGTATCTTGCCAGAGATTGAAATCATCATCGGTCAACCTGAAGACCACATGCACGCTGTCATTGGCAGGAGTGTCTGGTGAGAGCCTGAAGTGATAGTAGACCGAGTCTGGATCATAAGCCCATGTCAGCGTTTGTCCGGCATTCAGCGTGGGAAGAATCTTGTTCCCCTTCGGCGCCATGAATTCTTGAAAATAGCTCCCCTCCAGGACATGGTACGGTTCAATGGTAACACTTTGGAGATCGAAATTCGTCTCGTTCTCCACACCCACGGTATACCGAATGGCCTCCCCGGGATTCACCAGACCATCGCTGTTGATATGATCCATCCCAACGTACATATCGGCAACGGTCACCGGGCCGGCTACGGTGATGTTCGTCTCCAACTGATTCCAGTTTCGATCTCCATAAACAGGATGAACATCGTGCACATTCATATATAGCGCTTTGCAGTGACAATCGGTGATGATGCTGTTTCCCCATATTCCATCATCTGGATCCTGATCATCATGAAGACCATCATCAAATAACTGGACACTCGTTATGAAGACATCGTGGTGATCGCAGAAATCGGCGGAAACCTGACTGACGTTTTCCAGTCCCACTTGAATTTGAAGTTCAGCCTGGGAAGGATTCGGATAAGAGACGTTCACGATCCAGTCTTTGGGAAGATCAACAAAATAGTTATCATAGGCCATTTGGGCGTAGTTGTCGAAAGAGCGCAGCGCCGTGACGGAATTTAAGCGGTTGGTCCCCTGAGCGATGACCTTGGCCCCAACCACAACCTGGGTGTCCCCCGGGGCCAGGTTGAAAGGTCCGGAGGACATCAGGAAGCGCCGGTCGCCTGGACTGGTCACCTCGCCGTCCAGGTGCCCGGTGCCTGATACCGGGTCGCCATAGAAGGGAAACCTGGTTGGATTGCCCAGGTGGTCGGTATACGGGGTGCCATCTCCGGCATAGCCGTTCATGAACCAGTAGGCCTCGGAGGCGATCCCAGGGTCATCGAAGGGATCTGGAGCACCATTATAGTACCACGCAAAAGCCGTCATGCCCAGGTAGTTCCCGCTTCCCCAGGGCACCTCAGGTCCCTGGAAGAAGTCAAATCCCAGGGCTGGTGGGGTGGAACCATAGTGGGAGTCGGTGGGAAAGCCGTTATAGCAATAGCCCAAGCCCAGAGTGGTGTCGCAGCCCACCAGGTCATCGGAGGCGTCGCCCAGGTCTGGGTCGTCCCACAGGGCCACAAAGCAGGAATCGAATTGTTGGGTCCCCCTGTTGATAAACTCCCATTTGACGAACATGATGTTGCCCAGAGGATCGGCGTGATCGTACCCAAAAATGGTAACGCGAAACTCCACATCCATGGGCGGGGTGCTGAACACGTTGGCATGCTGAGGGGCATAACCGTCGTTACAGACGAAGAACAGGGTCTGATCGCTCAGGAGCAGGGGATTTCCAAGTGAATCCACAGGAGCGCCCTGATCCGCGGGCCAGACGTCCCAGTCGCCGGTGCCATCCTTGTTGATCTTGTAGATGCGGAATCGCTCTTCCTGTTGATTCTGTCCCCAGTTGCCGGGCACCAGTTCGCTGGAATACTCGACGCAGGCCGTGCGAATCATGCTATCGTCATGGCCGATGCCAGCCAGCCACAGACCCGAGGCGTAATCGATGGTCTTGCCGGTGCCCTTGGGCCACTCCATACCCGAGGCGCCACTGACCCTTTGATCGACGATCAAACCATCATTTGTTATGGTGCAGTCGATGGTATTGCCGTCGAAGTGCTCGTGGCTGATGATGGTGGGCTTGGCCAGGGGCTCCTTTCCCGTCGCCGATGTGGCCCGGGGAGCGGCCCAAGCCGTACTCAGCAGCAGTAGGGTAAGCAGAGGCATTATGAGGGTGCCGATGGCCATGAACTCTCGTTTCCGACTCATGATTGTTCCTCCTCTATGAGATTAAAAGTTTTTGAAACGCCGTTTTCTCATCGTTATCACCTGGCCATAAAAAAACCCACAACCTCTCTTTGCTAAGGCTGTGGGTTCAGCTCCAGCGTTCTGCCAACAAAAGCGTATGAAAATTTCGCCTTTCACTTTTCGATTTTCCTATGGCTAGGAAAAAAGGTTCTTTCCTTTAAAACCTTAAATATAGTATAAATAGAAAAATTTGTCAAGACAAGGTAAATAATATTAGGCTTTATATTCAGGAACCTTTCTTTTCTATCATTCCGGAGCACATTTCTGGTTGGAGTTTATCCCACCATTTCATTCGAGGCATGCTTTAAGTCAGAGAAATGCTCATGATGACAACGACTGTCGAAACGGCAGTCACTATAAAATCAGTGGCACAGCCATATGAGCCTTGAGTCATCGAGAAATTTGAGATACAACTTATGGGATCATCAGACGATGTGGCCTTCCCTCTTCCGAAAAAAAGGACCCGCTGCAAACGGGCCCTTCATGTCTAAACCTGTAATTCTCATGAAGCTCAGCCAAATCCTCCACGGCATTCAAAAACGACGCTGCGGGCCGGCAAAACCTGTCCTATGAGGGATCCGCCGTTGAGCCTGTTCGCTCACTTTTCGATGGAGTATTTGCCCTTCCATTCCGTAGTTAATTCTGTCTTAGAGGTAAACTGTCCCTTATAGGTGCCGCCCCCCTTGATGTTCTCGAACTGACCTGTCCCCTTGATGTAAGAGTAGGTTCCTTCAAATGCCATGATCGGGGCGCCTTCCTCGGGAACCGTGCTGGCGACCATACCCTCCCAGTTGCAAAAGACGGCGTCTTCCCCAAGCATCAACTTGACATAGCCCTGATGAGGTCCATTTCCCTGAACGAGATCACCAAATGACATATTCACAACCTGGGCACCATCCATGAACTTATTCTCGCCAGCACTCTCATTGGTCCCCTCCCACTTTGCCAAGGAAAGGACATGCTCCTTGGCGTCACCCACATCGATCGCTTCCCGTATCGTTTGCGCCATGGTCATCTTGCCGGCAACTTCGTGCTTCTTCCCTGCCGTCGCAGGCGCCACCACAAAAGCGACAATCAAAAGGAGACATATGAAGGGTACCAGCCATCCTCTGGTGCTCGGTGCTCGCATAGATTTCACCTCCTTTGGGAAAGTCCCGGCCCGCAGCGTTTGGGCAACTTTCAGGACTCGCCTCTTGTTATAGCACAGACCTCCTGGCTGTTCACTCCTCCCTCAGTATTGGCCGGGTTAAGCAGGTTGGTCCTCCTTGAGCTCTATGGGAAATCTCCGTTCCCTGATAGGTCAACACTTCGCATCCGGACGCCTCCAACCGCTTTTTAGTGACAGGATTCCCCTGCAGCATCAGGCACTTCCCCGGTGCCAAGGCCAGCACGTTAGGTCCCATGGTGACGAATTCCTCCTCAGGTACAGGAACCAGCTTAAAACTGCGCTCCTGAAGATATTGCCAGAAGGGGGCTGAAAGCAGTGGCTGATAAGCAACGGCCAGCTCGCGATCCACAATGCTGATGAGGGACATCAGATGCAGACAGGATTCCGGCCCCTGATAATAGGGCAGTTCTACAGGCAAAATGGTGATGCCCCGGGCGTAAAGAGCCTCGGTGAGCTGACCTAACCCCTCGCCATTGGTGCGAAAGCCAAGACCCACCGCCAGGGTGTTGTGATCGACCCACAACAGATCCCCACCTTCGGCCCGGGCCTGGCCATGCAGGGTATAGATCACCGGCACGCCCAACGCCTCTAGGCATCGAGCCATGGCTCCTTCCTCTCCACGACGCAAATCTTTGCCCATTTTTAAGATGATCGCCCCTCGATCAGTGACAATGGCGGGATCATGTACATAGATGGCGTCGGATATGCCAGGCAGTGCGTCATCATGATAGAGAACCTCTATGGCGGCCTGACGCATGATGGCTACCATCCCGTCGTGTTCCTGCTGAGCGATCTTGAGGATAGGTCTGCCCTTATAGTGCCACCGCTCTGGATCGGCCCCGGCGAAGGTCTCGTCGGGCCTTCGAACCAACACCCGGCGCAGCGGGGCGATCATGCTCTGGCTGCCGTAAGTTCTTTTCATGCTATTCCTTTTGCGATTCCAAGAGAGTCACTGGCAATGCGATTCACTTTTGCTAGCACTGGATATAAGGAAAACTATCCATGGAAGATGGACTGGTCACAACTTTTTAACTGACGTATGTTCCTGCCTCTTTCAATTCGCTTCAGCATGAGCCCAGCACAGAAATGCTGGATAGAGGTTGTCTTAAAAGGGACTCATTTTCAAGATTCCAGCCTCCGGCTTCTGGCATCCAAACCGGTTTCCAAACCAACAAACCATCTTGCAGCATCCCAATGGTCTTTACAAAATCAACGATTCACGAATCACGATCCACGAATCACGTATCTCATATCTTCCCCAGAAATTCATCAAATTGGGGATAGAATTGTCCGGGATTATCAGCATACACCATGTGATCCGAATCGCTGACCTCACAATAGGTGCAGTTTTTGATCAATGACCTCATCTTGTCCGCCTCCTCTGCGGAGAGACACCAGCTCTCCTCGGCGCGGACAAACAACACCGGACATTGAATTTGAGACAGAATGTGATACCATTCCTGGCGGTACACATCAATGGCCGACATGGCATATCTGGAGAAGAGAAAATCATATCCCTGCTCCGTCTCCACCAGGCTGTCCAGAAAATACCTGACATTCGTCTCTCTAAGAAACCGTTGAGAGAGATCCCGTAAGGCCTCCTCATAGGAGGAATAAGGCGTTGGCCAGTCGGCGGTCAACTTGTCCACGGGAGGAACTTCCTCAGGAGGTAAATCCAACAAACCCCCTGGATCTTTAGCTTGTTGATCGAGAATGGCCAGAGCTTTTACCTCTTTTGGGTGGAGAGCAGCAAGATACGCAGCGTTCCTGCCGCCCAGAGAATGTCCCACCGCTATCACGGGGCTGCACCCCAATTGTCTGATGAGGCCATAAGCGTCGGAGGCGAAGTCATCGGCCGCATACCGAGCGACGGGCTTATCGCTCAACCCGTGACCACGCTGGTCCGGAGCGACGATGCGATATCTGTCCCGATACCGAGACATGAAATCGGTCCAGGTCTCGCCCCGCCCCCATTTTCCGTGAAGGCAGAGAAGGGTCTGTCTGCCCGAACCGGTGTCGCGACAGAACAAATTCAGACCATTCACCTTAATCATGGCCCTTTTTATTTTGGATTCTTCCATTACAAAACCTCTGAGATGTTGATTCCCCGCTCCTGGGCCCGCTGGGCCATCCACTCGTTTTGGTCGACTGGTGTTTTGGGCATCTCTCCCTCGGATCGGCGCTTCAAGCTCAGCGCCTGTGTAGGACAGACAGAGGCGCACAGCCCACAGCCCACACAACGGTCATAATTCACCACGCACAACTCCTCTGGAACGGCGAGGGCTTCGAATGGACAACGCTCGACGCATTCGCCACAGCCGGTGCACAGCTCGGCGTCCACCACGGACCGAAAATCTGATCGCGCCAGGGCCATGGGGTTGTCGAACTCGGTCAAGCCGCGAATCACCCCGCAGCAGCAGGTGCAGCAGTTACAGATATAGAAGATCTGGCCCTGGTTATTGGCGGCGGAGTGGACCAAACCGGCCTCCTCGGCTTCGTGCAGGAGACGCAGAGCCTCCTCTTTAGGAATAGGCTTGGTGGCCTCACTGTCGTCGAAGGCGTTCTCAACGGGCGCGAAGAGGATGCAGTTCTCAACGGGATGGTCACAGCCCTTCCCAATGAGCCGCTGCTGCACGCGGCAGATACACTTTCGTACCCCCCACGACTTGGAATTCTCGATAAGCTCGGTGGCCCTCTCGTAGGGGAAAACCTCCAGGTCGAAGGAGATGGCCTCATCCACGGGAATGACGCGGTGGACGGCCGGCGCCTTTCCAACCGCGCCACTGCCTTGTGTCTCCTGGTAGTACTGTTCGAAAAGGCGTGCCAGCTCCTCGTTCATGCGAGGCAGCTGTTCCTCGTAGATGCCCACGACGAAGGGCATCAGCCCGAAAACCAGTTGGCTCTCCGCCCGCCGGGCACGGACCTTCCCCTTGCGGGCCATCTCTCGGAGCATTTCCTCGGCTTGGTCGGAATTGATGTCAGCCCGAGCTGCGATCTCTCCTGCTGGCTCAAGGGTGAGACGCATGATGCTGGCCAGCTTGGCCTCCTGGGGAGAGAAGATTTTGGCCAAGAGCTTCAGCTCCACGCCGCTCTCCGTG
>Ga0209635_10004017_pt1 | contig 11528 bp, 8 predicted proteins | sample DeeMarSWOR230_32_FD_187463 | JGI IMG/M metagenome (GOLD analysis project Ga0209635, IMG submission 187463) | Marine sediment microbial communities from White Oak River estuary, North Carolina - WOR-2-30_32 (SPAdes) (version 2) | ecosystem: Environmental > Aquatic > Marine > Intertidal zone >...
GATAGCTCAAGACTGGGAAGTTTCAACATGGTACGATCCGCAGGACGACGAAGAGAAGACGAAGGTCACCTACTGGATTCGTAAGGACGTGTGGTGGCATGAGCCAGACACAGGCGAAGTAGTTCAACAGTTCACTGCTCATGACGTTGAGTTCAGCATATGGTACAACTACAAATTCAGCGACAGTTGGCAGCACGACGGCTTCAAGGACATTCACCACACGAAGATCATAGACGACTTCTGCATTGAAGTCTACTTTGACTCCAAGAGCATTTGGTTCGTGTACTACCCAACCTACCCACTTCTAAAGAAGCACGCGCTTATACCTCTGCTCTGCGAAGAAGAATATTGCGAGTTCGTAGTTACTGAACCACGCAATCCCAGCGACAAAGACATATTGTGTCCACCATGCGGCTCGATCATACAGATCATAGACGTCACCAAAATGCCAGAAGACATTCCTCTGATTGAAGGTGTCGACTTCGAAATCTTAGGGACAGGTAGCCCAGAGTGGTGTCACAACGAAATCCACTGGCTAAGACCTCTAGACCCAGGTGAAACGATAATATTCCACTATTACACAACATCGGCTGACCCACACGGATACTACCTAGCCGACCTTGACTGGTCACTAACCTGGTACAGCGTCGGCCCCTACATCCCAATCGACATACAGCCTGGTGTAGGCGGCTGGGCAATCTTTGACTGCAACCCATGCCACTTCTTGGGAGCACCGCCAGAGGGCGAGATCGACTGGGACTGGACGTGGTCTGGAACAACGCATCCGCGTAGCGGCTACTACCAAGTGAACATTTATGACGCTGTCATGCTGTTGAAAGCGTACTGCAGCCGCGGAGACGGTGTACCGCCAACGAACTGGGAGCCAGGAGCAGACATGGACTGTTTCGACTTGTGCCACGTAGGCTTGTACGACGCAGTCATGCTCCTCACCAACTACGGAGCAAAGTTCGGCATACCGCCAGACCCATAAAACCCAACCACAATCCTTAACTACCCCCCCTTTTTATTTCAAGCCAAACCTTAAATATGCATTTAACAGTGTTTCTACTGGAATTTCAAACCAAGGTGTATTCCCATGGGATTGAAAGAGTACATTGCAAAACGGCTTGTGTACTCAGTCATCCTGATTTTCGCTGCACTGACCGTAAATTTCATTATATTTACCATGATGCCTGGTGACCCGCTAGAAGCATATATTGCGAAAATGGCACAAACAACTGGTGTAACCCAAGAACGATACCTGGCGTTGAGAAAAGAGTTTGGTCTTGACTTACCGTTACACGAAAGATACGTAACGTATCTTATTAATATGTTAACATGGAATTTCGGTCGAGGACAAATAGGTGGAGGACAGACAGTTACCGAGATGATTATGGAAAGGCTACCTAACACCCTCATACTGTTGGGGCTTGAGGCTGTCTTGTCAATCATTGTGGGAATCCTGATAGGAGTCTTGGTTGCTCACAAAAGAGGCAGTTGGTTTGACACAGCCACTGTTACGGGTTCACTGGTAACCTACTCTGTTCCTATATTCTTCATAGGTTGGTTGATGATATTCTTTTTCTCCGTCCAATTGAAGTGGTTCCCGTTGGGCGGAGTTCAACCGAGAGCATGGGGACGCAACCCACCAACAAGCATCTTAGAATTTTTGGCAGGACGGATATCCTGCTTAGTGTTACCCACGATCACGCTATTCCTCTTCAGCGTCGGCGGATGGATTCTGCTTTCAAGAGCGTGCGTTCTTGAAACAATCACTGAAGACTATGTTGTCACAGCAAGAGCGAAAGGTCTCAAAGAAAGGACAGTGTTATATAAGCATATTCTGAAAAATGCATCTCTACCCCTTATCACCAGCGTTGCAATGACCTTCGGTTTCCTAATCTCAGGAGCCATAATAACAGAAACTCTCTTTTCCTATAACGGCATGGGACTACTAATGTGGGGCGCCCTTCATCCACCAGATTTGCCGATTCTACAAGCAATCTTCTATGTCATTTCCCTATGCGTAATTGTTGCAAACTTCATAGCGGATTTACTGTATGGCGTGGTAGACCCGCGTATCAAATATGGGTGAAGATCGTGGCGACACGTAAAGCCAAAATAAGCTTCGCAGTCAAGAGATTCAAAGGTTTCTGGAACCAATTCAGAAAGAGCAAAAGGGGAATGACTGGAGTGATCATAATAGCATTCTTTGCATTTTTAGCGATTTTTGCCCCGTTAATAGCCCCTTATGATCCAATAAGACCCACAAAAGACGCAGACAAGTATCCTCCCGACACAGTGCCACCCCAAATAGCTGCAAAATTGTGCAATCCGGTATGGTACAAGTATCTTCCATGGATAGAAAGGGGACCGGCTCAGGCTACTGAACTATTCTGGACAAACACAACGAAGGCAGGAGGTCTGGAACTCGTAGTTTTCCGTCGTTTAGGCTCATTAGACGAACCCAGAGGAAACGCCACAGATGACTTCATGAGATTGGCCAACTCCGCCATAGAGCCTCCGCAGGTGGAAATTATCTATCCAAATGGTACCTCAGAAGAGATAGCCCATACACAAGAGTGGTGGGATAGCCGAAGTCCTTCTGCAGTAGGAGGCCAGTTCGGTACCCCCCCATATGAGTCAATACGTTCCTTCATTCATACTCTCTCCGAAACCCTTGGCGACGACCTAGTGTATGCTGCTTTCAGAGTAAACTATCAATACTCCAGAGATATCACAGAAAACTTAGAACTCGTACCCGACTTTCAGTTCTCGTCTGAGCAAATCTTCAATGAAGAATGGGATTGGACTACTCTAAGTGGGAGCGCCCACCTAAAATACAACGCTTACGCAGGAATCGACAACGATGGATGTATTGAAATAACCTACGATCCAGAGGCGGACGAAAGTGAGTCAGAAATACTCATACACAAGCGGTTTGAATATCCATACTGGGAACCACCAGAGACTTTTTGGGGACACCTTTCTATCCGTGTTCAAGGCATGCCAGCCGACGTAACGCTGACTGTTCAAAAAGATGGAAGGCAACCGATTGATATAATAAGACTTCGTGGAGATCCGTCAACACTTTACGTTCATAGAACCATATACGCAACTGAAGAGGCTGTATTGGAGGCTACTGGCTCGGTAACCCCTGAAAAGATCATAATGGCATCGCCAGGCAATTTCACGTTTGCCATCAAAGTAGCCTTCAACGGTAAAGATAGAACTTCAGTTTATTTGGATGATGTTAATCTTATAACATATGGTAATGCCTTCGGCCTCCTAGGTACAGACAACGCCCAAGGAACCGCTTACCCGCGAGACATATTCAGCACGTTAGTTTACGGAACTCGAGTATCGCTAATTGTAGGAGTGCTTTCAGCCATATTCGGCACTACAATCGGGCTATTCCTAGGATTGGTCTCCGGATACGTAGGCGGCATAACAGATGAAGTCATAATGAGGGTTGCAGACCTGTTCCTAGTTCTTCCAACATTGCCATTGTTCATAATATTAGTTGTCGCCCTGAAAGTAGTGTACGGCTCAGTCAGTATATGGAACATCATAATAGTCCTCACATTGTTCGGTTGGATGGGTTTTGCAAGAACCGTGAGGTCCATGGTTCTCAGCCTACGAGAAAGACCCTTCATTGAAGCAGCAAAAGCCGCGGGAGCTGGAAAATTCTACATCATAAGCAGACATGTACTTCCAAACGTCTTTGCACTGGTCTACATCACCCTCGCAACCGCTGTTCCGGGCGCGATAGTAACGGAGGCTTCATTGAGCTGGCTCGGACTAGGCGATCCGCTAGTTCCGTCTTGGGGCAAGCTGCTATATGACTTCCAGATTTCTGGAGTAGCAGTCACTAAGGGTCTCACAGAATATTGGTTCTGGATGTTCCCAGCCTGCATTTCAATTGCACTGCTCGCTACGGCCTTCATATTAATGGGATACGCCTTAGACGAAATATTAAACCCGCGGCTAAGAATGAGAAGATAGAATGAGATTTCATTGGCGTCTAGTAGAGTCAACGGCGGGATTAGCTAGATTCCAAATCACTTCATCCAAGTAAGTCCAGAATTCCCTTTCCAATCTTTCTAGTGCTTCATGCGACTTCAATCCCTTTAATGTTAGTCTCCCTCCGCCGAAAACATTTGTGAGAATGCCGAGTCTAACTAGTTCACTTGAACGGGAACCAGCATCGAACTTAACTCTGAAGTGGTCTGGTTGACCGCTAACATGCACATGAATCTCCTCCAAAATATCATGGAACCGGCTAGGCAAGACCACAATGTGATACTTCTCTTCTGACTTTTCTTGAGAAATAACAAAGTTTCTTTTCTCAAAAAACTGTACTAAGCGATTTCTCAACACTGAAAGGTCCACGTCTTTGTTAATCCATTGATCCTCCATTCTTCATCATCCATACAATAAATAAGTGGGTAAGGTAAGGTAAAAAGTTTATCTCATAAAATATGGAAATGCTTAAAACTTAAATAAACGTCAAGGTTATACACGTCTATTCAGGTCAAGTGAGTGAGAGCATGGTCTTGCTAGATGTACAAAACCTAACAACTTATTATTCGACCCTTAGAGGGCCAGTGAGAGCAGTTGAAGACGTCAGCTTCCAGTTAGAAAAAGGAGAGGCCATGGGTTTAGCTGGTGAGTCAGGTTGCGGTAAGACAACGGTTGCTCTTTCTCTCCTGAGAATTCTGCCTTCTAACGGCAAGATTATGAGAGGTAAGATTCTTCTAAGACAAAAAGACATTGTTCAACTCTCAGAAGATAAACTAAGAAAAGACGTGAGATGGAAAGGAATATCTCTCATTTTTCAAGGAGCCATGAACGCATTTAACCCTGTGTACAAAGTAGAAAACCAAATCGTTGAAGCTATTAGACTACACGAGGCGGATGTAAGCAAAAAGGAAGCAACAGAAAGGGTGGGAAAACTGTTTGGAATGGTGGGAATGGAAGCCTCAAGAGCGACAAACTATCCCCATGAATTCAGTGGGGGAATGAGACAACGAGCAATGATTGCTATGGCCCTTGCGTCCAACCCTGACATATTAATTGCTGACGAGCCTGGAACGGCGTTAGACGTGATCGTTCAAGCCCAAGTCTTGAAACTGCTCAAAGAACTCAAGAAGAGCTTGAACTTGTCAATCATAATGATTACGCATGACCTATCGCTAATCACTGAGACATGTGAAAAACTTGTCATCATGTACGCTGGTAATATAGCGGAGTCCGGAGACATTGTAGCTATGCACAAAAACCCCCTCCATCCTTACACGCAAGATCTAATATCTGCGTTCCCAAACATCCATGCTGAGAAACACCGGATGACCTCAATTCCAGGTTCGCCACCTGACTTGCTTCAACCCCCACCAGGATGTAGATTCCATCCACGATGCAAATATGCTATGGATGTCTGCCGAAAAGAAAAGCCAAAACTTGAAGAAGTAGCTAAGAACCATTATGTTGCTTGCCACTTGGTGAAGTGATAATATGACGGTAATAGTGAAAGCTGAAAACTTGAAGAAGTACTTCCCGATAAAGTTAAGCTTTTTTAGGACACTCTTTTCTAGGAGCGAACTCGCTGTCCGTGCTGTAGACGGAATCAGTTTCGATATAAAAAAAGGGGAAATCTTCGGGCTTGCAGGCGAAAGTGGAAGCGGAAAAACAACCACGGGTAGACTGTTGCTCCGACTGATTCCGCCAACTCAAGGAACTATCTTCTTCGAAGACAGGGACATCACCGATCTAGATGAAACTCAGATGAAGTCGCTTCGACGTAAAATGCAAATCATATTCCAAGATCCATATGAATCCTTAAACCCGAGGATGACCATCAGCGACATCGTAGCTGAGCCACTAAGAGTGCTTGAGGCGACACATAGCGACACAGAAACGGAAGAAAGAGTGAAATCAACTCTTGAGGATGTAGAACTGGCCCCTCCAGAAGAGTTCATGTTTAGGTACCCTCACGAAGTGAGTGGTGGCCAAAGACAGAGAGTTGCAGTAGCTAGGGCCTTTGTACTCACTCCAGACTTTATAGTTGCAGATGAACCAGTTTCGATGCTGGATGTTTCTATCAGAGCCGAAATTCTACAACTTATGTATAAGCTAGTTGAAAAAAACAAAACTGCATTCTTGTATATTACGCATGACTTGGCCTTGGCAAGACATATGTGTGATAGGCTCGGCATCATGTATCTGGGTAAAATGATGGAGAGGGGCACAACAGAGCAAATCGTTTACGAGCCTCTACACCCTTATACCAAAGCTCTGATTGACGCCGTTCCAGTTCCTGACCCCACAGCTAAAAGAATTGAAGTTGTAATCAAGGGCGAAATCCCTAGTCCCATCAATCCGCCACCAGGCTGCAGATTCCACACTCGTTGCCCACAGTATATTGGTGACATCTGCCGTACAAGGGAACCACCACTAATTGACACAGGTAATAACCATTTGGTGGCGTGCCATCTTTACAATAAAGCATAGCAGCAGTTCACCAACTCAAAACTCAAAAACCATTGATGAGACATAGAAGAACATGCTAGTCAAGGCGTTTTCCTTCTCGCCCGCAACATCTGCTTTGAACTTGTTGCGCCCCAGAACGACAAGCAACCACCAACGACCATGAGTATTATGCCTATTGGCAGGGCAAAGAGGTAAGGATATTCCTTACAGACAACCTCTTTTACAAGCTTCAGGTTGCTGGGAACCCAAAATCCTTCTCCAGGCGCGATATAGCTCACTCTGACTCTAGTAATATTCGCTGAGTAGTCGTCAGTGTGGGGGACAATTCCACCAACTTCTGTTGGAGGGTTACTAGCTGTTAAACCGTCTTCGTTTGAGACAATAGTAAGATTCTTGAGAATGGTACTTCCGCCAAATCCTGTCTGGCTGAATTCCATCTCAAATACTGTTTTACCTCCGTGAGAATCAGCAACTTCAACAGACAACTTCAAGTTCGAGTCCGCAATGACAAGCTCATTCAGATTGGGAGGCACAAACTCGACTGACAGCATGTCCCCCTTATTGAAGGGCCCTGAGACCTCCCACTCGTTTGGCGGAGCAGTGGCCACTGTGGATCTTTCTGACTCTTCCGTATGTATTACTGATGTTGAAGCAACAATTACTCCTGCAAAAACTAGGATAATTCCAAAAATGACAAGGGCTTTCTTCATGAAACCACCCTAAACACCTATCTAGAACACACAAACACTTCATCATATTAAACCTTTAGCTACTCAAATAGCCAACGACTCAATGTGAATTAAAGGTTAAATATATGAAAAGAACTGAATCATAAATTGAAGAAGGCGTATGCATTTGAAAATCGGGAAATTCAACATACAGGTTACGCTGAGAAGAAAAGATGTTTTGATCGTTATACTTTGGACCATAGCCATATCATTGATCATGATAAAAACACACATACTCCTGTATCAAACGCCCATGTTCAGAGCCTACAAACCAGCTTTTGTACAGTACCGACCTCCCTCTCTAGAAGTACTAGACATACTGATTCTGGCAATGATGAGCATTGCAGTCACTATTCTCTTCTCAGATGTTAAGCCGATAGTATATGGCTTTGCAGCGTCACTTTGTCTATCATTTATCATCGCGTTAACCTATGCGTCCTTATTCATTTGGTATGTGCTAGATTGGCAAGCCCACCTCTCTCAAGATCCCTTTGGCTGGGAAGTTGCAATGTATGTTGGTTTCTTGAATACCTTCTATATCATGTTTCCATGGGTGATAGGCTCGAGTGTAATAGGCCTAGTAGTGGGAGTCCTAGTCAGAGTATGGATAAAGATATCGTAATGTCCAAGTTTCTTTGAACCCTCGACTTCGCAAAGCTTTGGCCAGCAATGACTAGTAGCCGCTATACTGACAATACCGCGCAATCGTTGAATGAACATTCTCTGAAAAAATCATTTTTGAGGACCAGCTATGTGGCAATTCTCTTCAATTGAATCTTATACATTTCAATGATTTCCCCCACTGTTGTTGTGTCTTCAGCCGCTTTGTCAAGCCGGTAGTTTCCGGTGAAACGTGGAAACCTGATTGCCAATCCGCTTCCTTTTCGGATAGTATCCATCCCACTCGTGTGAATCGGGCTCAGTGTTATTTCTGCGCCAAGAATCTCAATTACAACAGCCGGCTCAAACCACATCTCTGCCTCGATTATTGATTGCACTCTTGGATGTCTCTGAGTAATCTTGTGCTTCTGCAACATTTTTGGCAGCTTCGTTAAATCTTCATCAGTGAAACCCGTCCCACATTTCGTTACTGTCCCGAAGGTGTCTTCACCTGGGTTGTATGCGGCCAAAAGCAACGCTCCATATGTTCCAGCTCGTTTTCCTCTACCGTAAAAGGCACCCACGACCACCAAGTCCACAGTGTCTGTCATTTCACTTTTGTAGTCTCGTTTATACTTTATCCAGAGCCATCCTCTGGCTCCAGCCTGATAAATTGAATCTTCTGCAATTGATTTGCACACCAGGCCCTCACATCCGTTTTCAATAGCTTCTAGAAAGAATTTCTCAAGTTCTTTCACCTTATCCGTCACTATATAGTTGGCAATTTTCACTTCGTCGCCTTCCACTATTGCTCTTTCAAGTGCTCGTCGCCTAATAGGGTGGGGCTTCAGAGTTAGGTCTTTCCCATCTATATAAAGTGCGTCGAACATGAATAGAGAAATGGGATATTCTTCCATAGCTTCTTCGACTCCGTACTTGCGCCTGCGGTGCATCAATTCTTGGAAGGGTCTCATTTCGCCAGTGTTGGGGTCTACAGCTACACATTCAGCTTCTAAAATGGCGTCTTTTGCTTTCACACATTTCTCAAGAAGCCTGACAGCATCTGGGTACTGACTTGAGATGTTCTCTAGGCGTCTTGAGAAGAGTACAACTTCATCACTTTTTTTGTGGGCTTGTATTCTTTCGCCGTCATACTTGTATTCGGCTATGCATTTTCCTCCGAGCTTTTCGAGAATCTCTTCTGGCGAGGAAAGCCTTTCACACAGCATAGGCCTGATGGGTTCCCCAACAGATATCTCAAATCTCTTGATTCCTTTTAATCCTTTCTCAGCAACTGTTTTTGCGACTCTTCCAAGATCCGAGGAGATGTTGTATGCGCGTTCTAAATCTCCGCGGCTTTCCTTTCCGCGACCATAGGCTAATGCTAAAGCGTCTAGAACAGTCATGTCGGCAATGCCTAGGCGAAGGCTTCCTGTAACTGTTCTCATGACATGCTTTGCTTCTCTTGGAGTTGCGGCGGCTAAAAGACCTGCCAGAAGTGAGATTTTAAGGTCAATTGCGCCGGATCCTGAAGCTCTGGCCATCTTGTCAAGAACCTCATGGACTCTTTGGACTGTCAGTGGTTGCTGAAAAAAGGTTACTTGCTTTTTATTAGCTATGAATTTTTCCGCTGACTTCCCAATATCTCCTGTCTTTTTTAAATCGTCTTCGATTTCGCTTTCTTTCATCCCGGAAGCCCGAGCAAGAGCCTTTATTGCAAGTTTCTCAGCTATGCCTATTTCAAGATCAACAAAATCTGGGTATATTTTTCCCTGAGTTAGGTATGCGACTTTGTCGATGATTTGTTTTGGCGTGTTTTTGAGAAGGTCAACTAGCAAATCTGTCATTTCCAGCCTTTTTGTTGTAGCCTCGATCTTTTCGTAAGCTTCAGCGATTACGGCGTATTTCACTCTTGAACCTCATCAGTACAATGCGAATGCGGGGATATTAAAATTTCATTCTGTCAAGCTCTGACAGTGAATCAGCGAGTGTTTTGACAGCTAACTTCCAAGTGGTTTGACACAGCGATTTCCTTCACGATAATTTCACTGTTTCTCGCATGTCAAAATCCACGTTCGGGTCTTTTATAGAAAAGTATATTTGAAGATAAAATCACATAATATTAGGAGAAGGAAACTTGTTGAGGAGAACTGCTTCTGGAAGCGCGCGGAAGTAAGGAGTGATTGGGGGAAGATATGATTATGAAAAAAATCGGCATTGGAATTATTCTCGTGATCTCCCTTTTGATCTCAGTGCAATTACGTGTGATGGCCCCACCTTCGCGACATTGCAAAGGTTTAGAAATTTACTTCTATGATACTCCAGGCGAAGCTTATGCAGCTTTGAAAGCGGGTGAAGTTGATATCATGCAATGGTCGTTGACGAGTCAGCAGTATCAGGAAGTTGTTACTGATTCCTCTCTACTGTTGGCAGGCTACGCTGGATCTGGAATAAAAGAGTTTGATCTTAACAACAACTACACAGTTCTTAGCTATGCGGGTGTTCGCAGCCCCATAAATGAAATCACTTTCAGGCAAGCAATTGCACATATGGTAGACAAGGACTGGATTGTCAGCGATGTGTTGGATGGTTTTGGTGAGAGAGTTGACGCACCTATTGGCGCAGCTATAATGGGATATGCTAACGAAAGCGTAATTGGCGGGGACTATCCGTATCCTTACAACTTGACTAGGGCAGCTGAACTCTTGGACATATACTTCGAGGATACTGATGATGATGGCACGCGCAACTATCCTGTTGGCTGGCCTGGCAGAGAATCTGGTCCAAACCTCGACCCTCTAATAACTCTCATCAGAATCGACGATGAGCATAGGAAAGCAGCTGGGCTAACGTTGGTCAACAACATGCAGACCTTAGGTATTCCAGTGAACCGGATTACAGATCCGTTGATAATTCCCTTCTACCTAGAAGATGTAAACTATCACATCTACACTGGGGGTTGGAGTCTAGGGAGGTACCCAACCTACCTGTATAACTTGTTCCACAGCTCGAACTGGCCAGTATCGAACTTTGTGACAGGCATGAACGAAAGTAACTTGCCTAACTATCCAGATTTGGATGACGTGTTAGAGGACGTTTATTATGCCGAGGATAATAATGCATTCAAAGACGCTGTCAAGAAAGCCACTGGTCTACTCGTAGAGCTGTGCGTTAACATTCCATTGTATAGCTACAGGTACTGGTGGGCTTACAGGAAAAACTTGGTGGGTATTGTGAACATGGATGGTTGGGGTATGGAGAACACGTACACGTTCCTTAATGCCTACAAGGTTGATGATCCAGCAACTCCAGAGGATGAGTCGCAGGAACCGATAAGGATAGGAACAATAGATGCGCCTAATAAGCTTAACATCCTATACTCTTCGTGGCTCTATGACTATGCAGTTCTGAATCGAATCTTCGACAGTTTGTTGTCGGTTAATCCGTACGACCTTTCAGTTGACCAGCCGTGGATAGCTCAAGACTGGGAAGTCTCAACATGGCATGATCCTCAAGACGGGGAGAACAAGACGAAGGTCACCTATTGGATTCGAAAGGATGCATTCTGGCATGCACCGGTAACAGGCGAAGAAATTCGACAGTTCACAGCGCACGACATCGAGTTCACAATATGGTACATTTACTCCTTTGATGATTGTTGGCAGTGGTCTGGCTCTTGGCATGTCCACCACACGAATGTTGTCGACGATT
>Ga0209635_10004018_pt1 | contig 11526 bp, 9 predicted proteins | sample DeeMarSWOR230_32_FD_187463 | JGI IMG/M metagenome (GOLD analysis project Ga0209635, IMG submission 187463) | Marine sediment microbial communities from White Oak River estuary, North Carolina - WOR-2-30_32 (SPAdes) (version 2) | ecosystem: Environmental > Aquatic > Marine > Intertidal zone >...
GCTAGATAAAGAGCGAAAAAAAGAAAAAAGGGGCCTGGCCCCTTTTCTTTTTTTTCTGTCGAGACGCGACCTCAATCCTGGAATGACAACCTGTTCAGCAGCAGATCGTCTTTTTATCTTTTTCTTGAATCCCTAAGGTATTTGAGGAATTCGCTTTCTGTGGAAAGCAGCAGCCAGGTCTCTTTGTCCAGGCTTGAGACGTATGTCTCCAGCGTTTTCATGAACTGGTAGAATTCAGGGTCCAGATTGTAAGCTTCCGCATAGATCCGGGTGGCTTCCGCATCAGCCTTTCCCTTGATTTCCTGGGACTTTCTGTAAGCTTCGGACGTAATTCTTTTCAGCTCCCTCTCTTTTTCACCACGGACCTCTGCGCTCTTTCCGTCTCCTTCAGAGCGGTATTTGGCGGCAATCCTCTGCCGTTCAGAGATCATCCGGTCAAACTGCTTTCTCTGGACTTCTTCCACGTAGTTGACTCTTTTTATCCTGATGTCTCTGAGTTCAACCCCAAATTCAGGCGTGATCTCTGAGGCTTTTTCTAGGATGATCTGGGCAATTTTTTCTCGGCCTGTTATGATTTTGGGAATAGCAGAAGAGATGTCAAGCTCTGCCAGTTCTTCGGTCAGTTCGAATTCACGGTTGGTGGAGCGGACAATCTCGATCAAGTCATAGCTGGCCACCGCGTTTCTTGTTTCCCCGTCGATGATATCGTCAATCCTGGATTGACCTCTTCTTTCGTCCCTCACTCTCTGGAAGAATTTCAGAGGATCGCTGATCCTCCAGCGCGCGTAGGTATCGACCCAGATGTATTTCTTGTCTTTGGTCGGGATTTCATTGGCGTCTCCGTCCCATTCCAGCCAGCGCTTCTCGAAGTAGTTGGCTTTTTGGATGAAAGGAACCTTCGTGTGCAGTCCTGGCTTGGTGATGGCATCTCCGATGGGTTCTCCGAACTGAGTGATGATCACCTGGTTCATCTCAGAAACGACGTAGAATGAATTGAGGAGAACAATGATAATCAGGAAAATGAGAATTCCAATCAGAATATTGACTGCTGGCTTGCTCATTTCTTCACCTCCTCTCCCAGGTTCAGCAAGGGTATGATGTTCTTCTGCTTCTCGTCAAAGATGATTTTTTTGCTGATTTTAGGGAGAACTTCAATGATGGTCTCAAGGTAAAGTCTCTTTCGGGTCACCAGAGGAGCACGGGCATATTCTCTATAAATGGCTCTGAATCTGTTGGCATCTCCCAGAGCATTGTTCACCCGTTCCATGGCATAACCCTCGGCCCCCCGTATCATCTGTTCAGCCTCTCCCTTAGCTTTGGGGATTTCCTTGTTGTATTCTGAGTAAGCTTCGTTGATCTTTCTCTCTTTTTCCTGGAGAGATTCGTTGACATCGTTGAAAGAAGGCTTGACCGGGTCAGGGGGGTTGACATCCTGGAGCTTGAGCTGGTTGACCTCGATGCCTATTTCATAAAGGTCGCATAGGCTTTGGAGTTCTTGTTTGGCTTCAGCCTCGATCCTGGCCCTTCCGATGGTGATGACCTCATCCACCGAGTTGTCTCCGACGACTTTTCTCACCACCGCTTCATTCATGTAGCGAAAGGTGCTGTCCACGTCCCTGATTTTGAACAGGTAATTGTAAGCATCTTTGATCTTGTACTGGACGATCCATTCCACCACAGCCACGTTTAAATCACCCGTGAGCATCACGGACTCCTTCAGCGACTCAGGAGTAACTCTGTACTGTGTCCGGATTCCAGGCTCTATCGTCCTGAAACCAAATTCCATCTTCAGCTGTCTCTGGACAGGTACTTTGCTCAGATCTTCCACCAGGGGAATCTTAAAGTGCAGGCCGGGATCTGTTGTCCTGACGAACTTGCCGAAGCGAAGGATCACGCCAATTTCTTCGGGACTGATCTGGTAGACCGAGCTGAAGAGAAGGATGAGAACCACCACAGCCAGGATGATGATTTTGATGACGCCTGCTTTGATTTTGGGGAGTTTAATTTCCAGCGAGGGAAAATCGTTACTCATATGAACCTCCTTTTTCTGGTTTGAATGCGGTTATGATAACACAGCTTTCCTTTGAGATAAAGCGCGGAAGGAAAGTATCCATCACATCTTATTTACCTCTATTCAACAGAGTTTATTCACCTGAATTATTCATAAAATCTGCCGACTTTACACCCAAATCAAGCTTGAGGAGCATCATTTCATCGTATGTCGGCATCTTTTCCCCTCCGGGCGAGCCGATCTGACGACCTGCTGCTTAGAAAAATTGTCATCGCGAGCAGAGCGTGGCGATCTCATCATTCTCCGCGACCAGCAAGAGATTGCCACGCCTGTTCCGAGCAAAGCGAAGGAATCTCACCCCACCTCGCAACGACGTCTGCGGCAACCTCGACTCGTGAATAATCCTTAAGCCAATAGGGAGTCTATCGTGGCTTCCAAGTCTGAGAGGGATGAATCGATGGTGTCTGTTTTAAAGGATTTGAGGGATTCCATTGCCTTTAAGCCGCTACCGGTGATGACCAGCACGACCGGGTTGTTTTTATCCATCTTCATTTCTTTGGAAAGCTTGAGCAACCCGGCCAGAACAGTCGCTGAAGCAGGCTGGCAGAAAATTCCTTCGAGTTCAGCCAGGATTCTTTGAGCCTCAAGGATCTCTTGGTCGGAGACGGAGATGATCACCCCTTTATTTTCGCGGATCAGCCTGAGGACGATATTCCCTGCCGGCGGGTCGGGATTGGAAATGGCATGTGCGATCGTCTCCGCTCTTTTTATCCGTTCGACCTTGACTTTATCTGAAGCGAATGCCTGGGCGAGGGGAGAGCAGCCTTGGGCTTGAACTCCCACAATCGTCGGAACGTCGGGGGCGAATTGTATACGCCGAAGCTCAAGGAATGCCTTGATGAGCCCGGTTAAATGTCCTCCGGCGCTGACAGGGACAAACAGAAAACGGGGAATCCGGCGGTCAAGCTGAAGAAAGATCTCAAAAGCGGTGAGTTTGTAGCCTTCGATGCGGAAAGGATCGATAGAATTCATGAAGTAGATGCTGTGTTTGCGGCCGATGAAGAAGCTCTTATAGAAAAGTTCTCCGTAATCTCCCCTGACCCTGATGAGTTTCGGGTTATGAACACCAGTCAGGAGCAATTTTTCTTCCGGAGTATCCTCTTTGAGCAGAACCAGAGTCTCAAGACCGGCCTTTGCTCCGTAGGCAGCCATCGAGGAAGCCATGTTTCCGGTGGATACGGTCCCGATTCTTCTTATTCCCAGGGAAACGGCTTTCTGCACAGCGACCGCAGTTCCTCTGTCCTTGAAGCTCGAGGTCGGGTTATGCGCTTCATTCTTGACAAAGACCTGGGAAAGCTTGAATTCTTCTATCACCCGGTCCAGCCTGATGAGGGGAGTGTTCCCTTCTCCCAGGCTGAGTCTGGGATCGACTTGAAGGAGGGGAAGGAAATCCAGGAATTTTTCCAGCGGCCAGCTTTTTTCCATATTAAAAGATTTCTTTTCTTGAGGAGAAGGATACAGCAGTGGCTCCCGGCATTGAGGACAAAAAGGGTCGAAGATATCCAGTGGAAATTTTTTCTGACAGAAGATGCATTCGAGGTATTCCATTTCTTTGAGCCTTAGAGGAAATCGAGGCTTTCAGTGTATCTAATATACAAATCGACTGTAAAGTGAAAATCGGAGTCAAAAAATTAGGGTCAGGGCTCGACATTAGACATTCTTTATCAACTAACTGTATTCCTTGACATGCCATATTGGGATTTCTTTAATATCCAGATGTCTCATGTCGAGCCCTGACCCCCCAGTTTCCTGACCCCCCAGTTTCGGTTTGTAAATTTGAGCAAACAAAGGTAAAATCATGCCTCAAACGCTCTATTGAAATGAAATTGGAAGATAAGATGAAAGGCGATGAGTTCTTCATGCGTGAGGCTCTGGCTGAAGCTCAGAAATCGCTGAAGAAGGGAGAGGTTCCGGTCGGCGCGGTCCTAGTCTTGAAGGATGAGGTTGTCAGCCGTGCCCATAACGCGCCTATCGCCAGGAATGATCCGACCGCTCATGCGGAAATAAGCGCGCTCCGGAAAGCGGGCTCCAGGCTGGGGAATTACAGGCTTACCGGTTGTGACCTGTATGTGACCGTTGAGCCCTGTGCCATGTGCCTGGGTGCTCTGGTCCAGGCCAGAATCAGAAGGCTGGTTTTCGGTGCTCATGATCCAAAGAGCGGAGCAGTGGAGTCGATGATGACGTTTCCGTTGGAGAGAATGAATCACAGGCTGGAGATTGTCGGCGGCGTCCTGGCCGCGGAATGCGGGAAGACTTTGAGGGATTTTTTCAAAAAAAAACGACGATTGAAAAAAGAGAACTTGAAGGCGAATCAAGCTGGATGATTAAGATAGAAAAGAATAAGGTTATTATTGGATTATAAGATGGAGAGGTGGCCGAGTGGTTGAAGGCGGCGGTCTCGAAAACCGCTATCCTGAGCAATCGGGATCGTGGGTTCGAATCCCACCCTCTCCGCCAATGCATCCAATTCGAACCTTTGTATTTTTCATCTAAAAGTGCGAGCGTTTGAATTTTTGTATGAGCTACATAATAAGGCTTGAATTACTTTCCATTGTCATTGCTCGCTCTGTGAGATAAGTCAAATCTACCAGATCGAGTCATCATAGGTGGCTTAGTAATCTCTTTATATCCAACGCCATTGCGAACGACCGGTTCGGAAGGTCTGTTTTACAAATATTTGAGAAACCTATCCACCCAATAGACATAGAATCTAGCTTTTTCCGGGGTGACCAACCGATGACGCTTGAGAAAATCTTCAAAACTCCGCAAGGTTATTTCGATGGCTATCCAATCAGAATCCTCAAGATGAATATTATGGCCGTCGAATATGCTGTTTGCAATCTAACATGGATAATTTTAAGATAATACTGCAATTTTGGGGTATATGTGATGGAATTACTTAATATAAGATGTTCTCAGTGGCGTTTTTGTATCAAATAAAGCATGTTGTATATTAATAGTTAGCGTATCAGTCACATCGAAAAGCGTGATGGTCCACGGACCAAAGAATTGAAGGAGGTATTATTATGAAAGATAACGACCGCAAAGCCTTAACCAACGATGCGGGCATCCCCGTATCCAGCGACGAGTTTTCCCTCACCGTAGGGCCCGACGGCCCGATCCTGTTGCAGGACCACTATCTGATGGAGCAGATGGCCGCCTTCAACCGGGAGATGATCCCGGACCGCCAGCCTCACGCAAAAGGCTCGGGGGCTTTCGGACTCTTCCGAGTGACCCAGGACGTCAGCGCCTACACCAAGGCGGCCGTGTTTCAACCGGGTACGGAGACCGAAGTGCTGGCTCGGTTCTCTACGGTGGCCGGCGAAAGCGGAAGTCCCGACACCTGGCGGGACGTGCGCGGCTTCGCGCTCAAGTTTTATACCACCGAGGGCAACTACGACATGGTGGGGAACAACACGCCGGTGTTCTTTGTGCGCGATCCCATGAAGTTCCAGCACTTCATCCATTCACAGAAGCGTCGTGCGGATAGCGGCCTGCGCGACAACGACATGCAGTGGGACTTCTGGACCCTATCTCCTGAGTCTGCCCATCAAGTCACCATTCTGATGAGTGACCGCGGAGTCCCCAGGAGTTACCGGCACATGAACGGGTACTCGAGCCACACGTACATGTGGGTCAACGCCAAGGGCGAGCGCTTCTGGGTCAAGTACCACTTTAAGACCGACCAGGGCATTGAGATCCTCACCCAGGATGAGGCCGACCGGATCGCCGGTGAGGACGCCGACTACCATCGTCGCGACCTGTTCGAGGCGATCAAGCGAGGGGACTACCCCAGCTGGACGCTAGCGGTGCAGATCATGCCCTTTAAAGAGGCCGACACCTACCGGTTCAACCCGTTCGATCTGACCAAGGTCTGGCCCCACGGCGACTACTCCTTGCATGAGGTGGGCCGACTCACCCTGAACCGCAATCCAAGCGATTTTCATGCCGAGATCGAGCAGGCGGCGTTCGAGCCGAACAACCTCGTCCCCGGCATCGGCCCCAGCCCGGACAAGATGCTGCTTGCTCGCCTGGTTTCCTACGCCGACGCCCACCGGGCACGCCTCGGCGTCAACTACAAACAGATCCCAGTCAACCGGCCGAAGAGCCCTGTTCGCAGCTATAGCAAGGGCGGTGCCATGCGCATTGAGAAAGTCTCCGATCCGGTGTACGCGCCGAACTCCAAGGGCGGCCCCAAGGCCGATTCAGAGCGGTATCCCGAGGTGGCCATCTGGAGTGCCAGCGGTGAGTTCATCCGCGCCGCCTACACCAAGCGCAAGGATGATGATGATTTCGGCCAAGCTGGCACCTTGGTGCGCAAGGTAATGGATGACGCCCAGCGTGACCGGTTGGTGTCCAACGTGGTGGGGCACCTGAAGAACGGCGTCTCGGAACCTGTGTTGAAGCGTGCGTTTGAGTATTGGCGCAACATCGACAAGGAGATCGGCGATCGCATAGCCAAGGGTGTACAAGGGAGCTGATCTTAGATACTTGTGAGAGAGCTCAAGAAATAGAAGCCATCAGCTAACAACCGGTTGCAACGGACGGGCCGCTATGCTGTCCGCCGCTGAACCGGAGTGTTGGCCAGCAATAAGGAGGAACACGAAACACATGAATACGAAGATCGTTATCAGGAGCGAAACAGATGCCGATGTGAGCGCAATAACTGAGGTGACCGTCGCCGCGTTTAAAACCCTGGAGATCAGCAATCACACCGAGCAGTTCATTATCGAGGCACTACGCGCCGCCAAGGCCCTCACGGTATCGCTCAATGCAGAAGTGAATGACCGTGTGATAGGGCATATTGCGTTCTCTCCCGTGACCATTTCGGATGGCACCCGGAACTGGTACGGACTTGGACCTGTTTCTGTGCTGCCGGAGTACCAGCGGAAAGGCGTCGGCAAAGCTCTGATTCAGGAAGGGCTGTCACGGCTGAAAGACCTGAATGCTCACGGCTGCTGTCTCGTGGGGCATCCGGATTACTACAGAAAATTCGGGTTCAAGAACGTGTCGGGACTTGTGCATGATGGCGTGCCACAGGAAGTCTTCTTCGCTCTGTCTTTTGATGGCCATACTCCGCAGGGCACCGTCACGTTCCACGAAGGATTCAAAGCGGATGGCCAACAAGAGGATGCAGGCGACGCTTAACAGCGCGCCTGACCCATGCCGATATGACTATGACTTATATGAGAGATTTGCGATCTCAAGAGGAAAGGCGGAGAAGATCCGCAGGCTCTATGATGCCGATTCACTAGTATGCATAGAATACCACAGACAAATAAGGGGCATCGGATTTCTATTCCATTGCCTTGTTGATTGTGTATACATTGTATCTATTTTATTTTCAGTTAATTAAAAATCATATTTCCAATCAATACAGGATTTTTGTGACCAAAATGTGACCTCCCCCAATCTAAGGTTTTAATAAATTTAGTTTATATTTTTTATATTTATAAGCGTTTATAGCAGTTTTTTTGCTGATATTATGATGATGAGATACCCGAATCCTGCGACTCTTGCAGCTTTGCGGTGTGATATATAGTCGATACAGTTTGTTCTTTTAATCCCTTCTCTTTTGTCAGGTTTTGTTATTCTGTTCCACAGTGATAATGACATTTCCCTTTTTGTGCCCTTTGTCAACATATCGGTGAGCCTCAACAATCTGTTCCAGCGTATATGTTCTATCAATGACCGGTTTAAGCTTTTCCGTTTCAACAAGCTCTTTGATGAAAAGCAAATTTTCTTTTCGCTCGCATGCTACCCCACCTCCAAATATTACTTTCTTGCTGCCTATTATCTTCGTTCATAACATTTGAAAAAGCTGTTTCATCTTAAAGCTGGCAAAAAGAATGCTTCCGTTTTGCAAAAGCAAGGTTTTACAACGCTATAACGAAACCTTACATACTTTTCTTGTCAAAAATAATATTACCTGTCGGTCTTCTGGATCCAGATGAAGTCTATTCCGATCTCAGGCTTTTTCACCTGCGCTTCGGCACCTTCGTATTTCAAGGTCAGCGTATGCTCGCCGGGCTCAAGCTCCATAGGCGGCAGAGTGAAGTTGCGGAGCAGAATCCGGAAAGGCCGGTAGAGGTCAACGATCTCCTGTTTACCGGCAAACGCTGTGGGAGTATTGTCCACCAGCACTGATATCCTGCCCGATGACGGGCTTAAAGCAGCGGCAAAGTGGATCCTCTTTGTCCCTTTTTCTTTGACCTGGAAGGAAAAGTTTCGGCTATCTCCGGGCTTTTCAGGATTCCAGACAAGAAGCTTTCCGCCTGCCCATAAACTTCCTTTTTTGAGTCCGGTTCGAAGACGGCTGAAGATGATGTTCTCCGCGTCGTAGAAAACAGAATTCCGGGCTCCCATCCTGGCTGCCGGCTGCCAGTTTTCCGGAAGCTGCAGATGACGGAGGTCTTCAGGCATGATCGCCGTATGGTCATCTGTCAATCCCGGGCGTGCGTAATGATAGCCGATACGGGCATATGACAGCCCCGGAGTCCGCTCATGGCTCTTCAGCTCCAGGAAAAAGCGGATGGTGTTCTGGAAGGGGAGGGGGTCCAGGATGTGCCAGCGGAAATTGGTGACAAACCCGCGGTTGCCAGGCCCGTCGTTGCGCGGCTGACCGCAGTAGGGGAAGTAGAAAATATCCGGGGAGGACCAGGAATAATTGTAGTAATCTTCAGAACCGGTACCGAAGATAGAGGGGACTTTGTCAGCGTCGATGAAGACTTTTTCATCGCCCTCTCCCCACCAGTTGCCGTAGGGCGTGGGAACGTTGTTGGGGTTCAGGAGAAAAGATGTGGTGCCCGTGTACAGTCCTTGGCCATGGGCGATCAGGAAGGGAAGATCCTGGACATCGCTGTTGGAAGCGGTCATGTTATGACCGACCCGCCATCGGGCCCGGAAATGCATAGATCGGTTCCTGTCCCAGGTGTAGGCGAGAGGTAAAGCCTTCCCTTCAACCCGGACGGATTGGTCTCCGTGATTCTCCAGCCTTATTTTGATAGATTTCTGGAAGGGCATCACGAACCTACAGATCATGGTCCCCTGCGGATGGACGGTAAAGGGCAGGGATTGGTAGGGATTGATGCCCGGAGCTGCCCCGAAGAAGTCACCCACGGGAGATTGGACCTGCCCCCGGGGAAATTCGTCGCAGATGACAAAGAGCAATGTCTGCCGCAGGGCCCTGTCCATGTCTGGGGCACTGAGTTGAAGGGACAGCATCTCTATGGCTTTGGGGCCCTCCAAAGAGAGGACCTCCTTATGCTCACCCGCTCCGAGAGTGGAACTGAAAGCGATAGCCGATTCTTTGGATCGGTGCTCCAGGTTTTTATCCGGGTCAGAAAGGATCTCCATCACCCGGCTTATGGTGTCTTCGTATGTCACCAGGTCTTCCGGTGAAAATGAGACGACCCGTGTGCCGGGTTTATACAGGCGGACCTGGACCTGGTAGAAGTGGATGGTCTGGAGGTTGCCGATCCAGACCAGACGCATTCTTCGGGCAAAGGGGATAGGCGCGTATACCGCGTCCCTCTGGTAGATCGTTCTGCTCATCAGGTCAGCACTCAGTTTCTTTGATTCAGGGAAGCTGTCGAAGACCCGGTGGAAGAAATCGATGGCCGGTCCTTCGTACAGGGGAGAAGGCCGGCTGTCGATAAAAAGCTGGATGTTTCCGGAAATGGCTGCGCTCCACAGCCGGACTATTGCTCCAGGGCCCCTGACATCGGCGATAAGGTATTCCCCGATTCCCTTATCATCCGGTTGCTTGAGGACCGCTTCAAAATTAGGAATGGGTTCTCCGCCGAACCCGTCTGAGTTGGCGAACCAGTCCGGCCCTCCAGGGAGATTGCTGCGGCGGTCGAAAGATGAATACTGGACCGTACGGAATGGCGGGTCGGGAAAATAAGTCAGGTTGACCATATCGATCATCTCTTCAAAGAGAGTCTCGGTGGTGATGGCCTCTTTCTGTGCGGATTCTTTTCCACATGAGGCAAAGACGATCAGGAAGAGGACGATGAAAATAAGAGAGAGTCTTTTTTGCATGGCTGCCCTCCGGAGAATCAAGAGTTTATTCGAACCGATGAATCTTTATCCTGGGTTTCCTGATGTTTCTGTTAATGTATAGGTTTTTTTGTCTTTTGGCAACGGGATTTTCATTCTTGTTTTTGGCAGATACGCTTCTCTCTCGACCTGGCACAGAATGTGTATATATTTAATTCGCTTTAGGAGACTTTTCCCTAAAATGTCTCCATTTCTTTACACTAGGGAAAGGAGTATTGCTGCAGAATGACACCAAATCAAAAAATAGCTTCTTTATCATTGGCCATTTTGATGAATGTTGTTTTTATTTCTGGATTGAATTCCGCCCAGGATTGTTTGAATTTTTGCGATGAGAAAAGGTTTCTTCTCATCATCGATTTCGGCTTTTTGAACTGCCCCCTATGCGTTCAATCGCTTACGGAGTTTATCCATGTGATCAACGCCTGTAACCTTGAGGAATCTGTCCTCGGAGTTCTTGTCCTCGATGCAGAGAGATTGAATTCCGATGCTGACATGCGGATGAGAATAGCGGAAAAGAGGTTGAAAGGTTTCATCATCGGGTATGATATTCGATTTCCGGTTGTCCTGGACAGGCAAGGCATTTTCCGTCTCATCAACCCTGAGGCATCAGCCACTCTGCTGGTATTTAACGGACAACTAAAAACATTAAAGAAGTATACTTTTCCCTTAACCAGGGCCCAATTGGATGAACTTCTGGGTTCGTAGTTCCGTTTTAAAACGTGTTGACTGGGAATATGAAAAGAGGTAAATTTGAAGACCACTTCCAGAATGGACTATCATCGATAATTCCATGAATGCACACCAGCAAGGAGGATATCTAATGAAAAAAGCTGCAGTGAGATTTCTGTCTCTTTTTATCATCCTTACCTTTATCATCATCCCCCTAACGGCCAAGAAAAAGCCGGCCGAGGTTCTGCTTAAAGGGCTGGATAGGTTTATCAATGAAATAATGGCCGAATGGAATGTCCCTGGATTGGCGGTTTCTGTGGTCCAAGACGGAAGGCTTGTCTATTCCCAGGGATTCGGGCTCCGGGATGTCGAAAAAAATCTTCCTGTGACTTCCCAGACACTCTTTGCCATCGGCTCCTGTTCCAAGGCTTTTACTGCCACGACCATGGGGATCTTGGTAGACGAAGGAAAGCTGGAGTGGGATAAGCCTTTAAGAGAGTATCTCCCCACTTTTAGACTCAAAGACGACTTTGCCACGGAAAGAATGACACCCAGGGATCTGGTCTGTCATCGCTCCGGCCTGCCCCGGCATGATGCGATGTGGTACAACTCCGCTGCTACCCGCCAGGAGCTTTTTGAGCGTCTTCGGTATCTTGAGCCCAGTAAGGACTTCCGGACAACCTACCAGTATCAGAACCTGATGTTCATGACCGCCGGCTACCTGG
>Ga0209635_10004019_pt1 | contig 11525 bp, 8 predicted proteins | sample DeeMarSWOR230_32_FD_187463 | JGI IMG/M metagenome (GOLD analysis project Ga0209635, IMG submission 187463) | Marine sediment microbial communities from White Oak River estuary, North Carolina - WOR-2-30_32 (SPAdes) (version 2) | ecosystem: Environmental > Aquatic > Marine > Intertidal zone >...
AAATAATGATTGTGTCCTCATAGGGTCCAGCGACTACACATTCTACTGAGGCAGATATTGCACTTGCATCTGCTGTATCGCTGAGGTCGAACTCAACTATCTGTACACCATTTACTCTTGATTCGATGTTGTTTACGAACAAATCAAGAGCATATTCGGTACCAGCATGGCTTCTAATGCTGCGTGCGCCTACAATGCTTATAGGCGGGCTTAACGTGAGATTGATTGTGTTGAACAAGTAAATATCCTCGAAAACATGGGTAACATCTCCTGAGAATCCCTCTCCATCGATTGCTGCGATGTTAAATGTTGTATTTGTCCAGATGTCTAATCCAAGAACAAGCTTTCTCATGTAGTAATTATTAGTTACATCTGGAATCAAGGAGTCATTTTCGACATCGAGATTGTCTACTGTGACAGTAACTGGTGGTACTGCTGGATTTCCATATGGTGCTTGGAAACAATATCCATTGAGTTCAACAGTGTTGAGACCATACATGAGTTTAATACCAGAACCTGCACCAGGTCCGTCATCAAAGGCATATTCCCAAATGCTGAAGGAACCCTCATCTGAGATGTCACAGTTGCGGTATTCATCGATAACGGTTTGTCCAGTTGCATTCCAGTAATACAGTCCATCCCAGGTTTGTCCACCATCATAAGTTATGAACATAAGCAGTTGATTATCAACAGTCACATGACCCATGAAGGTATCTCCCTGGATGTGGCATATTTCAGGGTTTTCTACCCGACCATTATCAATGCCGATATAAGCAGTAGTATTGAGATTGCCGATATCTCCGTCATTGGTCGCCCATATAGCAACGCCAACTTCATTGGGATCAGTTTCATTCACATTGTGTAGTTCCCAGAGACAGATGATGTTTCCATTTCCTGCATCGATTGCTGGTCGCTCTGCACTTATAAGTGGATCTTCATATGTCCAGTAATAGAGTATGTCATATGCATCCTCATTGTCAAGAGGACTGGTTTCAATCCAATCAAAAGCTCTGATACAAGGAAAGTGTTTTCCAGGTACAGTATCGTTTTCTGGATCCCACACAGCATATCCAGCAGATGTAATAGTCCCATAGGTTTCGTTGATATACCAGTTAGAATTTTCATCCAACGCTGCATCGGTACTCAGACAACCATTTAGACCACTATACCAACTAATGGTACCATATCCCTCTGCATCGGTCTGGTAGTTGATAAATGGACCATTAACAATATCTGGATCGGGATATGTAGTACTCATTACATGTGAGTTGAATCCCCATGCCCAATCGGCGGGTGCATAATACGCTTCAGCATTCTCTGCGCAAACTGCACCATACCATCCATAAGTACTCCAATTCCAGTACATAAATGCATAATTATCTGGATCAGTTACATTGCCTTCACAGAGGATAATATTAGTTGCACCGCCTAAGGTTCCACTCGCTGGATCATCACGAACGGTTCCACTATATAAAAGACCAGTAGCGTTCTCACCTCGGTAATGCATTGAGGGAAAATCATATTCTCCTGCCCAGTAGAATCCGCCACTATCCCAAGAATCACCATAGTTATCAGAACCTTGCCAAAGAACGATAGGCCCTTCAGAAGCAGTATCATTCTCGAAATAATAGTAATGCCCAAGAATGAAATTTCCTCTACCGTCATCTGCAAATGCTGGACGCTGAGCCAACAGAAAATATTCCTCCTGTGCCCTAGGCGATGGTAGCTTATTCGGCTCAATAGCAACGCTCGGGAGAGACATCGTATGTTTCTGTATACTACTCTTTTGCAACACTGTCGGAAATTCACCTGTTTTTATCCTATAATCTGTTGATAAAACATATGCTCCTTGTGGCAATTCAGCTCCTGTTAATGGAGCAATTTCTTTTGTTTTCGTGTCGTCAGCAGCTGGTTTGTCAACGTTCTTAGTCGAAACACCAGCGGCACTGGTTATCAACAGCCCTACAATGACAAACGTCATTGTATATACTAGAGTTGTTTTCTGTTTCATATTTTTCACTTCCTTTTTTGCGCTAACATACTTTTTTTCTCCATAACAATTCTTGGAGTCTAAAAAACAATAAGAAAACCTCCCCTCCGTTAATTTGAACCAATTAATACAATCCCTATGAAAATAAAACCTTTAACCGATTTACTCACAAAGAGATCAAAATGGGGCTCATAGGCGGTTACCGTGATATTCATCATTCCAATATGCTGTCCAACAATAAGATCTATTATCTCTAAACCGTCAGGAGCAATAACTGGTATAATTCCTGCATCAGATTCGTTAATCATCTGAAAAAGCCCGTTGCCTACCGCTGAAATCGTCCACTCAATATCTTTTGCATCTTCAGCTTCTGCCTCAGCAATATTTTTTATCTCGGCAGAGATTTTGCCTCCGTTGCCTAATCCTGCCCAACCACCAGTGATTTTCCCAATAGAAAGCTCTGGCGGAATAGGAGCATCTCCACTGTAGACCAAAATATCATCAAGACCAAAATTCGGACCAGCTTGACCAACATAACGCCAGGCAATCTGAATCACTTCCTGATTATAATTGGTTAGATCGATGTATACTGGACGGTATTCATAACTCTCCCAGATTTCATTGACTTGCATATCCCAAACAACATCATCAAAACCAGTACCCGTAATATGAATCTCAACGGTAGCCTGAGGAGGATCATTTTTCGAATAAGCCCAAAAAGTTAAATTAATAATATCACCAGAAAGTTGAATCTCGGGGGAAATAAGCCATTCGTCCTGTTCAGTAACAACGTCCTTCCTGACACGAGCTCCAAAATTACCATCGTGGACATACTCTGGAAAACTATCAATATGAACAATTTCCCAATTTTTTGTGGGATTTGTATTAATAACTTCCCAACCCTCGGGAGGCATCACACCATCTTCAAATCCTTCCTCTAACAAAACATTATCAAGTAACCCAATATCAATCTCAGATTTTGGTAGATTCAATGAAGCTGAAAAATCTGCTGTATCTGCTGCTACGGCTGCTGTCACTGAAACTATCAGCATAAGAACATAAATTATTATTCTTATTAATTTCTTCTTCATATAACATTTTCCCCCGTTATAATTTAATTATTGTTAGATACTGTAAAAAATAACTTAAATACTTTATTTGAAATGTCATGAGTTTTTTGAAATGTTGTGAGCGACTGTACAATAATCAAAATTAAAAAAATGGGGAAAATAAGATGAAAAAATTCATCCTATTTTCGATACGAATTTATAACATCTTGGTGTATATTAATAATTTATTTGACTTATTTTGAGTTTTTTAAGTAGTTTTGAGTAAAAATATTGCTTCTCATAATTTAAATGATCCCATAACCCTCTAAATTCCTCAACTGCAATATCGAGGATTATTTTTAGTTTATATTTTTTTATGATTCGAATAATTTCTGCTTTCTTTTTCAGCACATATCCTTTTTTTTTACCAAAAGGCTTTAATTCTACGATGCCACTTCTTACTAAATTATTTAAATGATAAGAAAGCTTTGATGTTGATATACTAAGATGATCTGAAAGTTCTTTATGTTGCAAGCTCTGATGTTTTATTAAAAGCAAGACAATTTCTAATGGAATTTCTTTTCCAAGAAATTCAAGAATTTGTTCTTCCTGATCTGAAATCCTGCTATCAACTACATAGTATCTTTTGTGATAACCTCTTTCTTTTTTTACAACTATGATTTTTTTATGTCGTTCTAAATAAATCAGATGATAATCTGCCAGTTGCAAGCTCATATCTAATGTTTCAGCAATTTTTGTAAGATAGATACCTGGATTTTGCGCAATGAGGTTGTAAATTGTTTCCCTGGTATTTGAGATACGTTGTGTACGATTTTTTACTTGATGCTTGGTGGCAAAATATTGATAATATCCAGCTTTTTTAGTACAAAAAATGTGTCCTTCTTGCTCAAGTAGTGATAACAACTTTTCAACATCAATGATCTTCATTTCAGAAAATTCAGCGATTTTACTAAGATGAATTCCAGGATTTATTCGAATTATTTGAAGAATCTTTTGTTTTGTTTCATGATCTTCGGTCATAGGTCTTCGAAAAGATCAAATTATTCAATGGTAATCTTTACATGGGATCTCCTATCGTTTCTTTTTCAGATAAGCATTAATATGCATGAGTTTCTTGATGCTGGGTCCAAGAATAAAAATTGTAGCAATTACAGCGAAAATAATGTATAAGGTTGCAATAATAATGCTACTAATCGTTTCAACAAATGAAGAAATAGTAATTGTATGTGTACTGAACTTGGGGACCCATATAAGTGCAACAAGTGTGTCTTCAATTAATAACCCTGTCCACTTAGGAACGTTCTCATTCTTAGGTCCTATAACATTACTTAGATATTCCTTTTCTATCTCAATTCCATCAAATTTTAAGACGAGTTTGTTTATATCTTGTATTGAGTTAAATAACATACTTGCATCGTTGATACGTAAGATAAATAACTTCCCAGGCGTCTCATTTGAAGCACTTACTGTTAAAGATAATTCTTGTTCTTGTGTATCTACTATAATATTTAATTCATCTTCAGTAAAAAGCAAGATATCATAATCGTTATTTATAGAGTCAAAATTTATTTTAATAACTTCTTCTTCAGATTCGATTAAATAATCTATCAACTCGTCTTGAAATGATGATTCTGTTTTATTATCTATTATAATTTCTTCCTGGAGAATAAAATTTAATTCGATGGCCACATTTTCTTCAACTTCACAGCTTTTAGTACTTGTTCCATAACCTTCTTTACTCGCCTCTATAGCATATTTTCCCGCTATAACAGATACAATGTATCTCCCTTTCTCGTCAGTGAATGTGCATTTATTGATAATTTCCTCACCTGAAATTCTAGCACAAATGGTAGCATTTTCAATTAAAGATCCAAATGTATTAGACGCTACACCATATATCCAACCTCTCTGTTCTACTTGATTTAACACAGTTATTACTTTTGTATCTTCTGTATATCCTCCCAATGTTGCTGTTATTGTGTAATCTTTATTTGCTGTTACCTCAGGTGCTGTGAAAGTTACTTTTCCACTTGCGTCTGTTGTCTTTTCTTCACTGTTGAATTCTATGCTTACGTTTTCAATAGGTGCACCATCACTTGTTATTGCAATATCAAAATCTTCTTCTTCTACAATAGAGGATGGACAGCCAATAAATAATGCTGGTAATGGAAAAGTAATTGTTACCTCTAATGGTTCTGACCAATCACTTTCTTCACTATATACGTCTTTTGCTTTAGTTTTTATTTCATAAGTTCCTTCAGCAGTCCAGCTTTTGCTTACAACAGGTTCAATAATCCAACTGCTCTCTGTTTCATCGCCCCAAGAAAATTTATAGAAGACGTTATCTCCATCTGGGTCTATCACTGGATTTGTAGAAAATGAATATTCGACATCAACAAATCCCTCATTTGGCCCTTGTGGTTGTTCTGGTGTTGATGGTGGGTTGTTAGTTATTATATTTATAGTTCCGTTGTATAGTTCAGGTATTAAAGAATCGTTATAAGAATCATAATAAGGATAATAGGCTGTTGATAGACCGTAATCCGTGAAATTAACGTAAGTTGAGCCAGGTACTGCTTCTTCAAGTATGCGAAACTCGATTTCCATTAACGTTCCTTTACCTGCTGGAACGGATAAACCTTTATCATGAGCTGATATACTTATCAATCTGCCTCCAGGGATTTGTACAGAGCCACTCAATAGCCAATTTTCAAAAAGATTACCACGTGTAAAATCATAATATTGAACCTTTGTTTCATCATATAGTAATGATAGATAAATTCTGCTAATTGATAGATTCCATTTCCCCGTAATTTGAATTGTAATAATATCACCAGCCCTTCCTTCAGAAACTTCGATTATCATTGTAAGATCTTCATTTAATGGCTCAAATGGCTCATCTGCAGAAATTGGTAAAATAATCGAAAATAAAAGAAACAGGATAAATATCACAATAAATTGTCTGCTCAATGCACTCACCACTCCTATTTTAATAATCTATAACTCCCATATACTATACATATTTTATTATCGCTTATTTTGTAGTCCATTAAATTACAATATGACATCCTGTCTCCTCGCTGAATCTATAATCTAAACTCTCTTGATCATGGTATAAATAATTTATTTGATGAGTTTTGAATATTTTAAAGAGTATTGAACAAAAAATTATGTCAAAACGATCTGTTCCACATTTATCCGATATTTCTGGTAGTTTTTACCCAAAAAAGTGATACAGAATATAGGAGCCAGCAACTATATTAGAAGAAATAAGACAGATCTATGTTGTACCTCGGAATACGATAGGATTTGGCTACATGGAAATGTTTAGATGGCTTTTTCGCTTTTTCCTATGTCAGCAAGAAATAGTGGTACCGGATATGCATTTTCGTCAATTACATCTTTTGTTAAGTAATATGCTGTGAATGGATATCTTTCTTTTTCGATTTTTCCGTACTTAATTTCGTATCCAAAAAATTTATTATCACTTAATATCAATAAGTCACATTCCTTTGTATTATAATAAAACCCTACGAAGGCATGTCGTTCTTTGATAACAGGTTTCTCAAAACTTTGGATTATGTGACTTGGTACAAGCTGCTCTGGAATATATTGGGCATAGTATTATCCAAACATATTTGAATTTCAATTGTGAATGTATTTAAAAAGTCCTAGATTTAGAACTTGATAAATCTTGAGACGAGTTTATAATAAAGCTCTTCCCTGTGGGTTAACAGAGAACTGCTTTATAAGGCACATCTAGATTCTATTGCACCTCTTCCAAATAAGATAAACGGGTATAGTTCAGTATCATATTCTACGATAACTTACAGGCATGAGCCAAGATCATAATAATTTGTCCTTTATCAAGATGATGTTTTAAGAGCTTCTGATAATATTAATTCCAAACTCGTTCAACACTGTCTAGTGTTCTCCTGGCACCATTAACTGTATACTGAATGTCCACTAGGAAACCTTGACCCATTGACTGTTGTAAAATGATTAATTCATCATAATCAACGTCACTAAATCTCCAAATATAATCTACATTTCCATCATTATAGACATCAATCGAAATCGCATATTCACCAGGTTCACCCAAAGGTGCTATATCTCGTATTCGACCTCTTATAGTGTGGGTCCCTGGATCATAAGGATCTACACTATTGAGAGGCATAGCAACCAAATTATGTCTCAAACCTGAGCATCCTGATATCATTATGGCGGTACTAACCTCAGCGCATATCAGCATCGTTAGGAAGAATAATGTTGATAGTGCCACTGTTTTTTCTAAATTTTTATTTTGTTTCTTCATTTTTTATCACATCCTTTCTTATTAGATTTCATTCATTCGAATTTGGGGGTGGGATGTTATTGCATAAGATTCACAAATGGGTCAATATCACGCCAAGATACAACATCATCTTGGTTACAATCAGCTGCCCAATAAATCCACTCCGGAAACTGGTTGTTAAACTCATCCTCATTCAATGATATAGCACATACCAAAGGATCAATATCACGCCAACTAACAATACCATCCGCGTTTATATCACCTAATAGTGGTGTTAGAAGAGCAGCGTACTCACCACAGAGAATCCATCCACGTTCATTTAAGACAAAAGGCGTACCATATGCATAAATTTGCACTACAAAATCATTAAGTCTAAACATTAAATCATTTGTTCCTCCTTCCAATGGAGAAAGACCAGATTGATTATAATACCAGGTATCTGGATTACTGTCATCATCAGTGTCAAGAGGTAGTAAAAGATATCCTATATCACCAAATTCTCCATACCAACAATACCCAACAATCTGTCCTCTATCATTGATATCCAATGCATGACTCTCACTCACTTCATGATAGCATTCCGGGTCAAGTACTCCAAGATCTCTCATTCCATCCACGTCGTCCCATATGAACGCATGAGGTCTTATCCCACCAGTCGGTGGGCAAATCTCAGATTCACCAACAATCTGATTAAGATTATTGATACTATAGGCAAACGATTTTAAGTTGCCACCACCGTATAAAAGCCCGAGATTATGAATGCCCGTGTTATACCAATATACAGCACGAGCTTTGAGATAATCATCTGAAGTCTGCCATGAATAACCTACAGTAATTCCATTATCATTGATTTTTTTTGGTTCAGCACAATCCTGTTCTTCACCAAGTGGCCCAAGATCTATCATTAGATCATTAAAACCATTTCCGTCATCATCTCTAAACCATAAATCAGGTTTACCGTTACCATCAGTATCCTCCGGGATTATTTTAAAGGCAGTATATCTCCATCCAACATGTAGTAATTGTTCTGATTGAAAACCAACAACTACCCCTGTATCATTTATCGCGGTGGCAAATGTTGGAGGATGGTATAATGGTTCACCACTACCACCTGGAGAGATTAAGTAGGTCATACCTAGATCTTGCATAAGATCATTAACCCCATTTCCGTCATCATCCCGAAACCAGAGATCCAGGATTCCATTGCCATCTGTATCCTCTGGATTAAGAACAAAACCATGATGGAAAAAATCTTGATAGGGATCGCCATAATTAGTTCTAGATGCTCCTACAACAAGGCCAAAATTATTAATCGCATACGGGCTACAACCACCACCGCCTAATGATCCAAGAAATATTGTTTCCACATTCCCAGTAAAGTTCTGCCAGAGGTATGAACCATAATCATTCCAGCCTACGACTTGTCCGTTATCGTTCAGATCTTGTACAACTGTCCCTTCATCAAAAATAAATGCTATTTCATAATTGACAGAGCGTGGGAGATATACTTGGGTTCTAGTTGTTTTCCCAAATCGTGGTAAATCTCGTATGATCTCAATAGAACTTGAGAATTTCTTACCATTAAATAGACCATCCTCAAAAGCTGTAGATGGCATTATCAGTGAAAACGAAAATGCTAGTATTAATGTTGTATATAATGCAGATTTTATGTTTCTATTTATCATAATTTTTCCTCCATTTTTTATTTTATTTGTTTTTTCATTTTTTATCACATCCATTTTTTATTAAATAAGAACAAATGGCCCCAATATTTTTGCACTAACTGAATATTCGTCAGAAGAATCCTCATCACATCCTACGTAAGCAGTTATAGTCGGCATTTCAGTAAGTATCCCAAGTCCAATACCACCAACATTCATTGTTATTGTTTCTGAATCATTAATAGCAATGACAGTAATATTACCAGATGTTTCTGTTGGTTTCCAAAAGAATAATCCACCGGCAATAGTGATATTCCATTGGACATTAGTTGCGTTTGCATCGCCAACGTTTTTAATAACAACTGTAATGCCCTTTCCACCTTCAACAGACTCAATAGAAAGTTCAGGTAAAAGCTCAACAATGGTAACCTCTAGTGGATCCGACCAATTACTCTCTTCATATAAATCTTTAGCTTTAACCACCACATCATAGGTTCCTACCAAATGCCATGCATGATTTGCTTCAGCCACAGAACCAGAACTATATGGACCAAGCCAGCCACTATGGGTTCCATCCCCCCATGAAAAATTATAGTAGATATCATGTCCTTCTGGATCGATTGTACTTGTGTTATAAGTATAAGTTACGTCTACTTCACCTTCAGTTGGTCCATTCGGGGCTTGCGGCGTTTCTGGTGGTTCATTAGATATAATCGTTAAAGTTCCATTATTTAAATCTGGTATATATGGATCATCAATGGAATCTCTATATGGAAAATAGGCTGTTATAAAAGAGTTATATTCATCAACAAGATTGATTTCTGTCGGCCCATCAGGGACAGTCTCTTGAATTTGAAATTGTACATTTAATAACGTTCCTTCACCTGGAGAAATAGGCTGCTGAGCAGATGGCTTTGGAAATATGGATATTGCTTTTAAATGCAATGAGCCCCCATAATTGACGTACCAATCATCTGTAAATACCGTACCCTCAATACTTGCACCAGTAAAACCTACAATTGAATTATTAAATTCTATAACAATATGAGCTTGCCAGAATGATGCATTCCATTCACCTGTAATTGGCATAACAATCTCTTCTCCAGGAGATCCCTGTGCATCTTGGATTGTCATAGAAAAGTTATCATTTCTTTTAGGGTTGGAATAACCTTCATAATCATTTATAGTCCCTGCTACTGTAAAGAAAGTAGCGAAAAGTAACATGCCTATCAATATTCCACATAGCTTTGCGTTCATATTATTTTCCCCCTTATTTTATTTTATGTATTGTAAAATATAATTTATATAGATTATTTGAGAAGATTTGAGTTTTTTCAGATGTTTTGAGCTAATAAATAGGAAAAAATGAGGCTGAAAATAATCAATTCTATAATCTATTTGAAATCTGCACTAAAAGCTTGCTTTTTGCGCCTTTCTTATCAACAAGTATCCTTCCTTCATTTTTCCAATGACTTGAAGGATGACTACAATCTTTTTCTAAAATAGGGTCCAAACCTAACGATTTAGCAGCTTTAGATATTGCTTCTATAGAAGGTTTTTCAACAGCATGTTTTTTAGCAACCTTCCTACCGTTTATTCTAGAAACTGATTTGTCAAAATAAATGGGCCAGATAACGTATTTATCCTCATCTCGAGAAACCATAAACAATCACTAAGCGATTATTTTGAGAGTAATATGGCATTAATAACTCCACTTTGACCTGGTCGCGAAGTTACTTTGGCTTTACCAATTGTTGTTTGAATAACGGCTCCCTTGTTTATTATATTTCTTCGAACATAATGGATATTTGCAGGGTTTTCAACAACAGTGGTGATTTCTGCTTTAGTTGTCTTGTTGTTTTTCGGATCAAGTACGTATGCAATGTTAGATGCTTTAACTCTGATCTTTGTATTTTTACTCCTGGTTCTGACTTTTTTCGTACTGACCGGTCCAATTGTTGTAAGATGACTTTCTCGTCCTATCTCAAATTTTCTTTTACCACGAGCATATCGTATTCTTCGTCCTGTTTTACATCTTCTAGCTTTACCTTGCCATAGTGCCATTAGAAATCCGAATATAAAAGTTGTATTTAAAGGATATGTCGTAATTCAAGATCAAATAGTCGAGTTAACAAGCAATATCTTTTTTTGGTAACAAGTGTAAAGAAATCAGGTAACAATTGTACAACATTGTTTAAATAACGTTTGTAAGAAAAATAATACGTATGTATTGGAGGAGGCAAGATAAAAATTGGAGACTGTCAACTTAAGCAATTTATGCGGTATATTTTCCCCTGATGATTTACATCGAAAAAGCCTTAAGGTTACACTGTCAAAAATTGAGCAGAAAAATATATATACTCAAAGAAAAATAATATGTATGCATTTGGGGAGGCAAAATAAAAATTTAAGCAGAAAAATATATATACTTAAAAATACAATAATAATATAGTTAAAATTATATAGATATGGGGAAAATAAGATGAAAAGAAAAAATATCTATAAACATG
>Ga0209635_10004020_pt1 | contig 11522 bp, 7 predicted proteins | sample DeeMarSWOR230_32_FD_187463 | JGI IMG/M metagenome (GOLD analysis project Ga0209635, IMG submission 187463) | Marine sediment microbial communities from White Oak River estuary, North Carolina - WOR-2-30_32 (SPAdes) (version 2) | ecosystem: Environmental > Aquatic > Marine > Intertidal zone >...
TTCGAGGATGACAACAAAAAGTACTATTTTGAACTGCATGGTGCCAATGATGAAGTCATTCTCTCTGCAACTCATGTAAACTCATCAATTGCGTGGGAAATCCGTGGGGACTTCGTCAGCCCCGGGTACAGTTTGAATTTCGAAAGAGTGGATGTTGATGTAGACGTTAGCCTCTCCATAGAAATCGGTACCAGGACAACAAGAATCCCAGTCGAACCTCTGCCAAGCACCATTCTAGCAATCATGGGGCTCGCTGCACTAATCCTAGCAATAGCAACTGGTTTCTCCGTTCAAACGCGAGAAAAGGTCAGACAAAACTGAGGGATATTGTTCAAAGAGATTCAGTTGGCTGCTAAGTCAAGAATGATTCGTCCATACCATTCATCCATACCATTCAATATGCGCTGATTGTCGTATTGAAGTGACTTGGTTGTATTTTGAAGGTGGCTTAGTCTTGAATCGATGGTTGCTAAAGGCCAAAGTAATTGGGTGCTCGCTATTGATTCTCGTCGGAGGAACCGCTGCTGTAGCACTCCTTGGTTATCCCCACTACTCCTATTCTTATCGAGAGCATACTGAATTACACCCATACGCTTTCAATCTCACTAGTGGCGCGCCACAGTGGAATGAAACGCCTGTCGTGTCCTTTCAGGAACGAATAGGAATCACCTACTTGCAGACAAATAGAACGCCGGTGAAAGTACGGTTTCTGGATTCAGATATGGAGGTTATTCTGTTCCTCTCTAATGTGACTAAGGTCAGCGATATTATCTTGACTACTTATGTTTCAGGATGGGCTTCTATTATTGTTGAGAGGGTGGATGGTGATGCTGAAGTCGACCTCACAGTTATAGTAATCCAATCTATTCCACCGCCTCCAATTGCGCCAGTATCTATGGTATCGACAATAATGTTCTTTTCATTCACAGCAATAGTTGGATTCCTAATGCTGATTTCAATGAAAACTGAATCGCAATGGGATAGCCTACGCGGAAGGCGTCAACCCATCTTGATTGCCTTTCTCATCTTGCTAAGCATCATCCTCATGGCGCATTATATCACAGGATCACTCGATGGCTCTTTTGTTCCGATAGAACAGACTGAGACAGTCGATAGCGGAAGTCAGATGTTTGTCTTGGGTGCAGGAAGCCCAACAGACTATATAGAGATTGGTCGAGAAACAGACTATGACAACTACAGCATCCAAATTGGACCTCAAATAAATCCGGGAATGACATACCGAATGGTGATTCAAAACTCTCATGGAAGCAGCCTCTTAGAGGCGACATTCGTGAACTCAACTTCCTGGTTGATTGAGGGAGCTGCAAGTGTTGGAACTGATTATACTGTATTGATTGAGAGAGCTGGTAGTGATGTGGAGATAGAAGTATCCTACTTTGCAACCCGGACTGTCATGAAACCTAAAATGGATTCTGCGCCGAGTGTGATTCAAGCAAGCGCAGGTGGTGCTTTCCTAATCCTCGCATTGTTACTGGGCCTCATTATGGAACCAGAGGAGAAGACCCAGCAAAACTAGCAAAGTCTGGTCATGAATGAATCTCATACATTGCAAAAGAAAAGGAGGCGGCATTATAGCCGCCACTTAGTTGATTCTATATCCTAAAGACCTAATCTTTCTTTGACACCTTTTCCGTAGTCGGGATCAGCTTTCGTGAAATGCCCAACCATTCGTATTTGGATCTCCTTTGGAACAGTGCTTAGTGGTTCAGCGATGTTGTCCATCAACCGTCCCCGCTCTTCAGCAGACATGAGACGGAATAGATTCCCAGGCTGTACGTAGTCATCATCGACTCCTCTGGGCTGGTCATATCTGTCAGCATCACCGGAGATCTTCAATGGTGGCTCACGATAAGCAGGATCAGCCTTCGGCCCTCCGAAGCTGTCAGGTTCGTAATTATACCCTGGACCTCCGGCCATATATCTCATGTATCCATCACGCTGATTATTAGCAACCTCAGCATTCTTTGCCTGATTCACAGGAAGTTGCTGGTGGTTGACACCAAGCCTGTATCTATGGGCATCAGCATATGAGAAGATTCTAGCTTGAAGCATCTTATCTGGCGAGAAGGATATTCCAGGCACGATATTTGAAGGAGCAAAGGCAGCCTGTTCAATATCTGTGAAGTAATTCGTCGGATTTCTATTCAGTTCCATAATCCCTACGTCAATTAAAGGATAGTCTGCATGAGGCCATACCTTCGTGAGGTCGAATGGATTCCAACGGTAGTCAGTGGCTTCCTCTTCCGGCATAATTTGCACTTTGAAGTTCCACTTGGGATAATCTCCTCGTTCGATCCGATCAAAGAGGTCTCTTGTGGCCCAATCAGGGTCTTCAGCCGTCAACCTAGCTGCTTCCTCTGCAGAGAAATTCTCTATGCCTTGAGCAGTCTTGAAATGAAACTTCACCCAGAATCGTTCATCCTTGTCGTTGATGAAACTGTAGGTATGACTTCCATAGCCGTTAATATGGGCAAATCCTTTTGGTGTTCCTCGATCTGAGAAGAGGATCGTCACTTGATGCAAGGATTCTGGTACTAATGACCAGAAGTCCCACTGCATCTCATTAGACTTGAGATTCGTTTGCGGGACACGTTTTTGCGTATGAATGAAGTCGGGAAATTTCAAGGGATCACGGATGAAGAAGACAGGAGTATTATTCCCAACAAGATCCCAGTTACCCTCCTCAGTATAGAACTTGATTGCAAATCCACGAACGTCACGGACGGTATCCGCTGAGCCTCTCTCTCCTGCCACAGTCGAAAGACGTATGACGAGATCTGTCTTCTTTCCAACTTTCGAGAATATCTTTGCCTTGGTGTATTTTGTTATGTCATGTGTGATAGTCAAAGTACCAAAAGCACCTGCACCTTTAGCATGTACTACTCTCTCTGGTATGCGCTCTCGATTGAAGTGAGCTAATTTCTCAAGAAGATGAAAGTCTTGCAGCAGTACTGGCCCTCTCTCTCCTGCAGTAAGAGAATTCTGATTGTCTGCAACGGGGATTCCTGATGCAGTTGTCATTTTCTTTTGCTTTGTCATATGATTACACATCCCTCTAGTATATTATCTAGATAATGATGTTACAAATCGTATTTGTTACTAACTAGTAATGGTTATATTTAACCGTTTTGTCATATGGTTAGGAATTAAAAGAGAAGCAAGTCCAGATAGTAAGAAGTGAAACAGAAATGACGATGACCGATGACCAACTCATCTCCATCTTGCGGGATAGTGGGTATAAGGTCACACCACAGCGACTTGCAATCTGCAATTACGTTCTTTCGAGTAAGGAACACCCTACTGCTGAACATATTCATTCTGAGATAGTGAAAAAGCATCCTGCAATTAGCTTGAATACAATCTATCAAACAATGGACATGCTCATTGACCTGGGACTTGTCCAAGAGATGCGGTTTAGTGGTAGTTCATCAAGGTTTGACTCAAATACCTCAGTCCATGTCAACATTATTTGTCAGAAATGCAGCAAGATACAAGACTTCGAATCTGAGGGTATCCGAGACCTCTGGTCACGTATTATCACGGAAATGAATGTTGAGCCTGTAGGGCAGCGCTTGGATGTCTATGTGCTCTGTGATGAGTGCAAGAGATAATCATTGGTCCATGACAGAAAGGTTATATCACCAGTCCCCTGAGGCCCCCAGTACAACCGCAGCTTGGAGACTCCAAGATGGCCAGTACTTCAGCTAAGAAATCAAAGGCTCCAACTAAGCCAACAGATGTCCTCATCATTGGAGGCGGCATGGCAGGGATTAGTGCAGCACTCGCTCTCGCAGAGGGCGGTCATCATGCGCACATCATTGAGAGGACAGTCAACATTGGTGGAAATTACGTAGCAATCTACAAAATCTTCCCCGCACTCGAATGTTCCGCATGTGTAATGACGCCGCTCACTTCCTTTGTAGGAAAACATCCAAACATCACAATTCACGCACTCTCAACTGTTGAGAGAGTGAGTGGTTCAAAGGGTAATTTCTCAGTGACTGTACGGAAGAAAGCACGCTATGTCAATGAGGATACATGCACAGGTTGCCAATCATGTATCCAAAACTGTCCAGTTGAAGTTCCAAACGAGTATGACTTTGGTCTGTCTTTGCGAAAGGCAATCTACATGAACTTCCCTCAACAGATTCCTCTCGTTGCAGCAATTGACAGAGACTCATGCATAGGCTGTGGAACATGTGCAGCTGTCTGTCCAAACGACTGCATCTTCTACGACGACGAAGACAAGTTGTACGATCTCAATGTAGGTTCAATAATAATGGCCACTGGGATTGAGGAATACAAACCATTAGACTATGGAGAATATGGCTATGGCATCTTCCCTAATGTTCTGACCAGTCTGGAGTATGACCGACAGACCCATCCCACTGGACCTACTGATGCACACATGGTTCGCCCATCAGATGGGAAGGAACCGGAGAAGATACTGTTCGTCAACTGTGTGGGCAGCAGGGATGTACGTGAGAACATCCAGGGTTACAGCAGCCACTGTAATAGAGTGTGCTGTTCATTCGGCTGCAAGCTGGCGCAGGTCACACGAATGCATTATCCAGAGGACCATTGCGAGATCATCTACACCTACATGGACATGAGGACCGCAGGAAAGGCTTTGGAGGAGTTTCTGTGTGACACTGAGCATAATCATGGTATCAAGTTCATTAGGGGAAGGATAGCTGAGATATCCGAGGACATCGATACCCATGACCTCTTCGTCAAGATGGAGGATACCAATACTGGTGAGATCATCGAGTTGGAGAACATATCGATGGTTGTCCTCAACTCGAGCTTCAGACCAAGTCAAGGCACAGAGGAACTGGCCAAGATTCTGAAGATCGATATGGAGGAGACCGGCTATGTGAAGGAGCTTCATCCCAATGTTTCAGCGCTAGAAACCACTCGCCCAGGCATCTATGTTGCGGGATGCGCTCACGGTCCAAAGGACGGAACGGATTCGGTGAATGAGGGAAAGGGTGCAGCTATGGCCGCACACTCTATTCTTCCTATTCCGTCGCCACCAGAGGTGGAGAAGCCTCTACCACTGGAAACAGGCGAGGAGCCGAGAGTTGGGGTTTTCATATGCCACTGTGGCGGAATCATTGGGGATGTCATAGACTCTCCAGGGCTGGCTGATTGGGCTAAGGACCTGCCCAATGTTGCCTATTCAACGGACTACATCTTCATGTGCAGTGATCCTGGGCAGCAACTGGTCACGGATGCAATTCTAGAACACAGGCTTAACCGTGTCGTTGTTGGATCATGTTCGCCGCTGCAACATGAGCAGACATTCCGTAGTGCTTTGGAGGCTGCAGGGCTCTCAGGCTACTATCTTGTAGGTCCTGTAGGATTAAGAGAGCAGCTTACGCTCGTAAATGCCAGAGCTCCACCAGACATCCTTCAGGAAAAAGCGCAAGACATGATAAGGAGTGCAATTGCCAAGGCTGTGAACAACGAGATTGTGCCGCTTAAGGAGGTCAACGTCACCAGGGCTGTTATGGTTGTTGGCGGCGGGGTTTCTGGAATGACCGCGGCCCTAGACATCGCAAGAAAAGGCTTTGATGTGTTCCTAGTAGAGAAGCAGGGAACCTTGGGCGGGAGACTCAACGAACTTCACACTTTATTCCCAGAAATGAATTCTGCTCAAGAGCTAGTAGACAGCCTCAGGGGACAGGTTGAGAAAGCTGAAAGAATCAAAGTACTACTCAACACCAAGGTTGTCAAGAGAGATGGAACATATGGAAACTACGTCATCACAGTAGAGAACACAGAAACTGGTGAAGCAGAATCCTGTACAATTGGAACAATGGTAATTGCTGTGGGAACTGAAACGTACGAACCGAAACAAGGAGAATTTGGATGGGGAGAGGTCCCAGGGGTCATGACAACTCTCGATCTTGAGAAGATGTTGAAGAAAGGTGAGTTGAAGAAACCTCCCAAGAATCCAGTATTCATTCATTGCGTAGGATCAAGACAGACACCTGGAGAGGGAAATCGGCATTGTTCACGGGTCTGCTGCTCTGCAGTCATAGCAGTACAACATGAGCTGAAGGAGCTGTACCCAGACATCAAGATATTCTCAGCATACAAGGAGCATATTCGACCTTTTGCAAACGGAATGGAAGAAATGTGGCGAGAGAACCGAAAGAAGGGTGTTACCTATCTGAGGTGGGTGCGAGAGAATCCAGTGACTGTTGAGAAGGCTCCTGAAGGCGATGAGGCGATAGTCACTATCTGTGACACCCTATCCCAGGAAACTTTCAAAATTAAGACCGACATGGTGGTGCTAGCTGTTGGACTCGAAGCACCGCACGATGTCAATGAGCTTGTAAGAGCAATGGGAATCAATCGTGGACCTGATGGGTTTCTACTTGAGATGCATATGAAGTTCAGACCTGTAGAAACAACTGTACCAGGCGTATTCCTCGGGACCACCTTTGCGAAAAACGTTGCCGACTCCATAAATCAAGCAAGGGGTGCCGCCAGCGAGGCTACTGCTCCTCTTAACCTCGGGACTGTGAAGATTGAACTTCTCACCGCAGATGTTGATGAGGAGTTGTGTGTGGGTTGTGATCTTTGTCATTACTCCGAAATATGTCCCTATGATGCTGTTTCGATGGTTGAGGTCGAACCTGGAGTCAAAAAGAGTGTGACCAACGAGATGGCATGTGAAGGCTGTGGAGCTTGCACGGCCATATGCCCCACGGGAGCACGCGACCTTAGGTGGTGGCGGGAGCATAGCTTCCTGGAACAGATTGAAGAGATGCTAAAGGAGTGAAACTCATGGTCACGATTCATGGCCTTCGTGCTGGATGGACCGTACTGAACAATCTCTTGGGCGAGCTGCGAGAGAAGGGTGTGTTCATACCCGACCTTACGTATGCTGACCTTCGGAACTCAAAGATGGTGATTGAATACCTGTCGAGTTTCAGGAGTGAACTGAATGAGTCAGATCAGGGTGATGAAAAGCTCAGGATAGAGATGGAAACCAAGATTCTAGGCATCCGAGAAGCTTTGATGGTTTGGGCAGAGAAAGAAGAAGGCGTCGAGTATAGGCAGACCTGGGAAATCAGGTTTCAGATTGCTCTTGATGAAGAAGAAAGCCCTCTGGATAACGATCAGACTCCGATCTCAGATATTCCAAGGGAGAAGGACATTGGTTTCTTCAGAATTCGACTGCCAGAGGAGACTCCAGTTGAGATTGTTTCTGAGATTGCTGAAGACTGCGGAGTGCTCATCTCTTTGGACGGTGATAGGCATCTGCAGGTGAGCGGGAATAAAGAAAGTGTTCGCGATGCCATGAAACGCCTGGGTGAAGTGTTCTATGGTGACAGCAAGATGAAAAAGTAGCTCCTTATCTGTCTGACCCATTTAGCAGGCCTGAGGTGCCAATTCAAATACCTAAGATTTCACTGATTGGATCTAGAGAAATCCTGTTCAGTTCTGTACCTAGGGATTCAGGATCTAGCCCCATTGCTAATCCTAGAATCTGTGTAACAAACATGGCAGGAAGCTCAATCGACTCACCCTTTTCGTCTTTCAGTCCAATCAGCTGGACATCAAATTGCGTGTGACACGCGGGGCAGTTCGTGACGAGAACATTGGCCCCAGCCTCTTTGGCCGAGATCATCTTTTCTGTGAGGATTCTTGTTGCCACATCCTCGCTCGTAATTAGAAGAGGAGACCCACAACATGCTAGCTTGAGGCCCCAGGGCACACTCTTGGCTCCGGTGAGCTCCAAAATCTCATCGACCTTGCTTGGTAGCTCAGGGTCATCAAACTCTGCAACATTTGAAGGTCGGATGAGATGACAACCAGGATGAAATGCGATCTTCAGCCCTGTGAGGGGTTTAACTATCTTATCTCTTATTTCATCCTTCATGTCATAGAGAACCTCAACAAAATGACGGATCTTGGCTTTGCCACTGTATTCAAGTCCCAAGGGCTTTAGAGCATTGTTGACCATCTTTCGGTATTTTTCATCATCATGAAGCACATGGTCGGTGTCCTTTAGTGAGCCGAAGCAGCCATTGCAGGGAGTGACTATGTCATGACCTCTACTCTCGGCTAATGCTATGTTCCTACCCGACATCGAGAGCCAGCTGTTTTCATCTATCGACTTCAAGACTACTGTACCGCAGCAGGATGCGCCATCGAAGTCAATAAGCTTCACATCTAGCTGCTTAGCAACAGCACGCATAGAGGCCTCATAGTTATTGAACCGGTTGGGGATGGCACACCCGAGGAATACTTCATAGGTCTGGGTCATATCACTCGCCCTCCTCCAACTTCATCAGACCAGTTTTGTCCAAGACTTTTCGCGTGTCCTCGACATTCAATTCAGGCACATCATCAAGCTCGAGGTCCTCACGTTCCCATTCTGTGGGCTCGTACAGTTTGCCAGAGTCATACAATGACTTCCTAGCAGCTACATAGCCAGGTGGTGTTATCTTCTTCTTGAATGCCATGTTCTTGAGACCAAAGATGATGTCAGTGATGTCGATGCCCTGAGGACATCGCTCCTGGCAAGTATAGCAGGTTGTGCATAGCCAGACCATGTCTGTTTCCAAGACTTCCTTGAGTCCAAAGAGAAGCATTCGCATCAACTCATGGACCTGAATGTTGACCTTATCACTAACTGGACATCCTGCGCTGCATTTGGCACACTGGAAACAAGCCGTGAGGTCCTTGCCACCAAGTAGCTTGGAAACCTCCTTTGTAAACTCTGCATCTAGTGTATCGAACTTCTTTCCCTCAAAAGACTTGAACTGGCCCCACGACTCAGTCATATCTTATCGCCTCCTTGGTCTTAGTGGGCTCGGGCCCAGTTTGTCAGCGACCTCTGTCAGCTTCTTTACAGTTTCAGCCCATATTGGACCTTCACTCGCACTGATCTGCGTGAACTGGAGTCTCTCAGGCTCTAACCCTGCCTTCTCAATGATCTTCTTTGCAATAGCATATCTACGCTCAAAGGACACGTTGCCATCAACATAGTGACAATCTCCAAAATGGCAACCAGAAATCCATACCATGTCAGCGCCCAGTCTAAAGGCTTCGAGAATGTGAGTCACGCTGACTCGACCTGTGCACATCACTCGGATGTCACGTACGGTGGTGGGTTGCTGGAAGCGTGAAACTCCTGCACTGTCAGCCCCGGCATAAGAGCACCAATTACAGAGTATTGTAAGAATCCTTGACTCAGTGGGAGGCATGTCTTGTAGAGCCGAACGGATCTGTGCCAGTATCTGGTCATCTGTGAAATGTTTCATGGTGATAGCCCCAGCTGGGCATCCAGCCGCACACTTACCACAGCCAGCACAGAGCACTGGATTTGAAACTGCATAGTCAGAACCACCATCACCAGGTACGACCTCAATCGCATTATAGGCACAGTTTATCTCACATGTACCGCAACCAACACAGACTTCAGGGTCAACAACAGACACAATGGCCTCAGCCTTCCGAATGCCACTGGCCAGAGGTATCAGGGCTCTTGATGCAGCACCCCTACCCTGAGCAACAGATTCAGCTATCGTCTTTGGAGCAGTAGCGGTCCCTGCCACGAAAACACCGTCGGTCTGGAAATCCACAGGTCTAAGTTTGGGATGCGCCTCCATGAAGAATCCCGACATGTTTAGTGGAACCTTGAATAGCTCGGAAACATCCTTGTTCTTCTCACGAGGAATCATTGCAGTTGAGAGAACGACATGGTCAACATCAAATGCCACCTCAGCGCCGAACACTTGGTCCATGACCTCTACTCGTAGCGCCTTGTCTTTGCCCTTCTTCACATTGGGTTGCGTAGCTTGATCAAATCTGATAAATACAACTCCCTTCTCTCGAGCCTCTCTGTATCGGTCCTCTCCTTTATAGGATACTCTGATGTCTCGATACAGATGAAATACACGTGAATTGGGATACTTCTCAAGTAGTTCTAGAGTGTGTTCCAAAGCAATAGTACAGCAGATACCAGAACACCAGGTTCGAGCTCCCTCAAGCGACTCCTCTTCACGAGAGCCTGCGCAATGAATTATGGCAAAGGTCTGGCCATCCTCGATTCCTTCGCCGTTTGCTATCTTCTGATTGAACTCGACCTCAGTAATAACATTGTCCAACTTCTTTAGACCATAGAGGCCCTTTTCCTCAAGCTGTGTGGCACCTGTGGCAACTATGACTATTCCTACCTTGAGCTCTTGCACCTGCTTTCCTGCCTTTATTGTGACATCAAAGTCGCCAACCGAGCCCTTAGCCTCGATGACCTCAGCGTTCAGCATCAGCTCAATATTTGGATTGCCTGTTATGGCTGCTTCGAACTCCTTCACAACTTCCTCGCTTGGTCGATGGTCGAAGTTGATTGTTCGAAGTTCATTCAGGAAGCCACCAACCTTATCGTCCTTCTCGACAAGTACTACTTTGAAGCCCTTCTGTGCTATCAGATCTGCAGCAGCCATCCCAGAAACACCAGCACCTATGACAAGCACAGTGGGCTCGACCGTGGTGACTGCTTCCTGCTGGGCCTCCAGAAGCCTTGCTCGTGCAACAGACATCCGAACAAGGTCGTTTGCCTTGGAGGTTGCCTCATCCTTTGCAGCTTGATGCACCCACGAACAGTGTTCTCGGATGTTTGCGAGCTCGAACAGATACTTGTTGAGTCCGGCCTCCTCAATGGTTGCTCTGAAGAGAGGTTCATGAGTTCGAGGTGTGCAAGACGCGACAACTAGACGGTTGAGGTTATGCTCCTTAATGGCCTCCTTGATTACATCTTGAGCGTCTGATGAACATGAATAGAGAAGATTCTCGGAATAGACTACTCCGGGCAGTGTGCTTGCATATTCTGTGACTTCCGCAACATCTACTGTCCCAGCGATGTTGATTCCGCAGGAACAGATGATAACTCCAATCCGGGGCTCTGCAGCAATAAGCTCCAGATCTGCTTCTGTAAGTGCCTCGCTCTCTGATGCCTCTGGCATTACGATATCCATGGTAGCCATCGCGGCAGCTGCGCTTCCCTGGGCAACGGAGTCAGGGATGTCCTTGGGAAAATTACACGCTCCGCACATGTGCACTCCTGGAACGCCAGTCTGGACAGAATCAATCCCGTCACCCTTCCCCTCAATGAAACCATATTGATCGAGCTTTATCCCAAGCTTCTCCATCAATTCATTATTCTTGTTTGGCACCATTGCGGGACAGAGAACTACAAGATCATAGCGGTCCTTCAGAACCTCGTGCCCTTTCGCATCACTATGTCTGACAATCAGGTTCTGAGTTTCGGGGTCCTCAGTGATATAGCTGGGAAGCCCCTTGACGTAGTTAATGGCATATTCGGTTTCGCCCCTAACCACAAACTCTTCGAAACCCTTTCCGAATGCGCGCATGTCATTGTAGAGGATATCGATGTGGACCTCAGGAGTGTGCTCTTTGGTGATGATTGCCTCCTTGGTTGCATAAGTACAACAGATTCTGGAGCAATAGGCACAATGGTT
>Ga0209635_10004021_pt1 | contig 11522 bp, 7 predicted proteins | sample DeeMarSWOR230_32_FD_187463 | JGI IMG/M metagenome (GOLD analysis project Ga0209635, IMG submission 187463) | Marine sediment microbial communities from White Oak River estuary, North Carolina - WOR-2-30_32 (SPAdes) (version 2) | ecosystem: Environmental > Aquatic > Marine > Intertidal zone >...
GAGTTAGGGAAAATTCGAGCCGGAATATATAAGGCGGTGTATGGAAAGCCATTTGTGTGCCTGCCGGCAAACCCGATGGAGATTTTATTTGAGAAAGAGATGCTCTTCCGTGAGCACCTTAAGCAGATCGACATTCGGTTGTGGCAGAACGAATACGAGTCGGCTGCATTTAACATTGTAAACAGCTCTGACGAGGCGCTGACGATGTCTGTTTCTACTTCGCCATTGATGAGTCCTGCCGGCGAGGCAGTTGACAGTGACAGAACGTTTGCAGTCAGAAGAGCAATATATGTTAAAGGCAGTACGGTTGGTTCAATAGCCGACGCCCTTGTCTTGCAGGCAGGGCGTCCCTTTACTTTGCAGCCGGGCGAAATGACACAAATATGGTTGACGGTATTTAACCCGACGCTGACGGCCGGCAAATATAAGGGCGGGATCGGCGTTTCAGCAAAGACTGCGAAGCCAAAAGAATTACCTATAGAAAGCATTGCAGTTGTCGTCGAGGTTCAGGAAAACAAGTTTCCTGAGAATTTTGCCCTTAGTACGTGCAACTGGGGCTGTTACAGAGTTGCTTCTATGTCCGAGACGGCGCAAGACTTTTATAGCCATCGCATTAACGTTTGCCTTATGAATGTTGGCGACATACCTTTTCCGAGGTCGACCTCTGACCCTCCCAGTGTTTTCAGAAAACCGGATTTTACAAAGATGGATAAACTTCTTCAGGCTCATAATTATGCCAGGACATACCTGCTTTTTCTCAACTTCAGAAGTGATAAGAAGGATTACGGTCGATTCGGGGAATGGATGACGTCACCCTGGAAGGCTGTTTTTTCATCATGGTTTAAAGAGTTAGTGAAGCATCTAAAAGATGCGGGTGTTGGTTATGACAGGTTTGCACTGTATCCGTTTGATGAGACTCTTTGTGATGAATTTTATGAATTAGCCAAACTGATCAAAAGCATAGACCCGAAAGTTAGAATCTACGCCAACTCTTTTGGTAAGGGTCCGAAACAGTTTATGCGATTTCGAGAGCTTATTGATATATGGTGCATTCAGGACAGCCACTGTATATGGCACCCAAAATGGCTGGAAGCAATAAAAGGCTTCGGAAAGGAAGTCTGGACGTATGAGTGTTTGGGGCCTGCGAAAGCCAAGGACCCTTATTCGTATTACCGCCTTTTGCCGTGGCGTGCCTTCACACGAGGCCAAACCGGGGCGGGATTTTGGGTTTATCACGATGGACTTAATTACAAAAACGTTGCTGTTCCATGGGATGATACCTTGAAGCCGCGTGGTTATTATGGTGTTATCTACGGGGCCCAGACAAGTCCTCTCGGAAAGCTTAGCGAAAATATTGTTTCTTCACGGCGCTGGGAAGCGTGGCGTGAGGGAGTCGAAGATTATCAGTATCTCTACGAATTACAGCAGGCAATCAACAAAATAAGAACAAAAGATCCGATAATGGCAAAGAAGTTGCAGGAGACTCTTCAGCGTCAAGTCAATCGGGTTTTGGATAACCAACACAAAAGCGATGTTGTATATGATGCCAGAGAGATTTTATCGGATGCGCTGCTGGAATTAACAGGTCAGCGGAACTAACGGTAATGTGTCGGAGAACAAATCTAAATAGCCGGCTGCGAATCTTGGCGTTTCTGCTTAGGAGAGGACTTACCACAACAGAAGGAGAAGCCGTCTGATGTTCAATCGAATCCAGACCTCGATGTCCGTTGTCCTCACTGCCATCGTTGCACTGAATGTCACTGGGGGCTTGCCCGCGACGTTGGCCCAATTTGAGTTTGCTAAGCTTCTTGCCTCCGATGTATTGAAGGGTGACGGATTCGGCTACTCCGTTGCGATCTGCGGCGACGCCGCTGTGATTGGCGCCTGGTTTGACGACGACCACGCCGGCTCGGCATACGTGTATCGTTACGACGGCTCGAATTGGGTTCAGGAAGCCAAATTGCAGGCCCACGACCGCGCGGCATCGGACCTGTTCGGCTGGTCAGTGGACATCTCCGGTGAGGCTGTAGTGGTCGGCGCAATCCGGGACGCCGATGCCGGTACCTTCACCGGCTCAGCGTATATCTTTCGCTTCGACGGCTCGAGGTGGGTCGAGGAACAGAAGCTGCTGGCCTCCGACTATGCGTACTGGGATGAGTTCGGCTTCTCCGTGGCCATATCCGACGACGTTGCAGTTATCGGTGCGATCCGGAATGACGACAAAGACCCAAACTGTGGCTCGGCATACGTGTTCCGCTTCGACGGCTCGAGGTGGGTCGAGGAGCAAAAACTACTGGCCTCCGACGGCGCGACCGAGGACCACTTCGGCAATTCCGTAGCCATCTCCGGCAACACCGCTGTGGCTGGGGCATACCTGCACGATAACCCCAGTAACTCCGGCGCCGCATACGTGTTCTGCTTCGATGGCTCGAATTGGGTCGAGGAACAAAAACTGTTGGGCTCAGATACCACATACGCTGACCACTTCGGCAGCTCCGTGGCCATCTCCGGCGACACCATCATAGTCGGGGCCTACGGGGATGATAACGCCGATCCTTGCAATATCTATTGTAATTCCGGCTCGGCCTACGTCTTTCGCTTCAATGGCTCAAATTGGATTGAGGAAGCTAAACTGCAGATTCCCGACAGCAAATGTGGCAATCAATTTGGCTGGACAGTGGATATCTCCGACGATGCAATCATCGTCGGTGGGCCTGATGGGCACTGGGGGTCTACCTGTGGACCTGGTTCTGCATACGTGTTCCGCCTCGATGGTTCGGACTGGATACGAGCAGCCAAACTCAGCGGCTCCGACACGGCGTATGGAGACCACTTTGGCTGGTCGGTGGGGCTCTCCGGCGATACGGCCTTGATCGGGGCGGATTGGGATGACGACAACGGCCTCGACTCCGGCTCGGCATACGTGTTCTATGTTGCTATGCATCCTGCCGACTTCGACGCAGACGGTGACGTTGACCTGGCAGACTTTGCTATTTTCGCATTGGCCTGGTTGACTGAGCCTGGAAAGACCGGCTGGAATCCTGACTGCGATATTAGCATTCCTGCTGATAACTCGGTTGATATACTGGACCTTATTGTATTTGCCGAGTGCTGGTTGGCGGCTCTTGAATAGCCTTATCGCGAATCTCATTTCAAACAAAAATATGTAAATATCATGCTTGTTGCCTTTTAGATGTCGTTACGAAAACGCATAATAATGAATGTGGGGTCGAACTGGGTCAGCATGGTGGTGGCCGCAGCAGTTGGGCTGGTACTGGTCCCGATTATTTGGCGAGATCTTGGTGTGGCGGGCTTCGGTGTGTGGGCCTTGCTTTCGACTGGACTGCGCTACCCCATGCTTCTGGAAAGAGCATTTTCGCTGTCGATAAACCGTTTTGTGGCCTTTTATCGCGATGATGAAAACCAACTAAATCGGTTTGTATCAGCATCATTTGTAATCCTCTCGGCAGTAGCGGTTTTGACTGTGGTAGCGGCAGTGTTGTTGTCGTTTGTCATTGCCGATATATTTACGGCAATTACCGACGAGTTAGCGGGTGATGCTCAGATTACGTGTATACTGGTCGGTGTTACGTTGGCCTTTAAGATATTAGAGGGGACTTTTAGCGGGGCGTTGAGGGGCTATCAGTACCACACACGGTCTAATGCTGTTGTCATTACTGCTAATCTGCTCAGAGCGATTTTAACTGTGGGGTTACTTGTTTTTTGGAAAAGTATGATTGCTGTGCAGTTAGCGTTTGGAATTGCAGCGACGGTATCCGCAGTGTTGATGTTTCTTGTTGCACGAAAGTCGATTGGCGGTTTTAAAATTGATGTGCTGAAGTTTAGAAGGGAAACGATGCGAGAGCTGTTTCGGTATACGGGTCACGCCACTGCACGTTCGGGCAGCGTAGTTTTTATGTTTAGTACAATAGCGTTATTGGTCGGTAAGGTTGGTACTGCGGAGGATATGGCAGTGTATGATGTTGCCTCCCGGATTCCGGGTTTTGTTCGTGGCTTTCTGGCGGGGGTACAGAATGTTTTCCTGCCGGCTGTGACAAGTCTTCACGCAAATGGGCAGATCGAGAAGGTAAAAGGCCTTGTCAAGAAAGGAACTCACATGAGCTCTGTTCTAACCTGTGCTTCATTGATTTTGCTGTTTGTCTTTACGAGAGAAGTTCTGGTCTTCTGGTTGAAGGACGCCGTTCCGCCGGAAACAGTTCTGGTGATGCGAGTGTTGATAATTTCTGTTGTCGCCCGCGGTTTTTTCGGAATATGGCTTCCCTCACTGGTGGGTATGGGACATCTTCGAGGGCTGACCATTGCGGCAATTGTGGCCGCAGTAAGCGCGATTTTATTAGAGCTGATACTTTTGCAGGGCTTAGTTGCCATCCCGCTGGCACCGGCGATAGCGCTGGTGGTCGTCATGTGGTCATATATGGGGCTTTGGTTACCTTTTCACGGCATGCGCAAATTAGGATTACGTCCTTACGAGTACTTTAAGGACAGCTTGTATCAGCCATTGACAGCAAGTGTGGTTGCAATTGCGGCACTTTGGGCTTTAAATAGCATTCTGCCGAAAGAAAGTATTCATTGGCTGGTGGTGCTTATAGTGTCCACAGCGGTCGTAATGGCAAGTTTCATGGCTATCGCATTGCAGAGGGAAGTGTCTGATTTGGTTGGTGTGGTGAGAAAAAAGTTTAAGGCTGTTCAGGAACATTTAACATGAACGTTCTTGTTATTAACCAATGCTCTACTAACAAAGGTGACAGAGCCGTTCTGTTTTTCGTGCTAAGGGAGCTGGCGCGCAGCGGTGTAGGCCAAATTACGGTATCGGCAAGTAATCCAGAATACTGGGAAGACAAACCGGATTTTCCAGGCATGGCTGTACGGGTGATTCCGTGGGGATGGGATATTTCTCGCAAGAAAGGTGTCGGGTTTTTGGGCAAAGTAATTCATCGGGTGCAGAAGCTGATACTGCCGCGACTAATTCATTTTCCATTGATGCGTAATGCGCTGATTGCCGGTAAACGTCCCTGGTATCTGAGATTCATCGTCAATAGACAATACATAGAAGCTATTGAACAGGCTGAACTTGTTCTCAGTACGGGAGGGCACCACATAACGACTATGTTTGTGCAGGATGTGGTTACTCCACAAATATTCGATATGGTAGTAGCTTTGCTTTACGGCAAGCCGCTGATGCTTTGGTCGCAATCTATTGGTCCGTTTGACTTTAAGTCAGCGAAAAGCAAAATGATGGTGCAAAAAATACTTGCTGGTGCTGGGCAGATATTTATACGTGACGATGCTTCGGCGGACCAAATACTAAAGATGGGGGTATCTCTGGAGCGTGTATCGCGAACGTTTGAGTCCGTATTTGGTCTGTGTGATGTTGTGAAATCCCGAGCCAGGCCGAGTGAGCGTCCGCCCGTGATGGGAGTTGCTGTTTACGTATACGTACGTGCCAACCGACTCAAAGAACACGAAAATTACACACGCAGCCTTGCGCCTTTGATTGACCACGCGATCGAGGCAGGATACAAGGTGCGTTTTTTCCCGATGGAACTGGCAGGTACGGATCAGGCCTGCATTGAGGCTGTGATAAATAGTATTGATAAAAAAGAGAATTGCGAAATTTTGGAAGGTTTTCCCGGAACCTTGGACCATCTCGATGCTGTTGCTCAGTGCAAGGTGTTTGTTGGGCACAAGACCCACTCGCAAATCTTTTCGTTGGTAGCGGCAACGCCGTTGCTTGCGATTGCATATCATAAGAAAACCAGAGATTTTATGGCTCAGTTCGGGCTTGAGGAGTATTGCGTTGACGATGCACAGATTAGCGCCGAGAAACTAATAGAGATATTCGATGAGATTAATAACAATCTGGACACCATCAGCCGCAAGCAGCAAGAAGCAGGGGCTAAAATGTGTGTGCAGGTCAAGAGTGATTTTGCAGCTATGATTGAAAAGGTTAGGGTGGCGGAGTAAAGTGAAGCGAAAGACGTTGAGCTTAAAGCCAAAAAAATCAAAAATTCAAAGAAAATACTCAAAATTCTTTATTTTTGACCTGCAATCCTGCGTTTTGATTTCCGATATTTGATTTTAGACCAGGTTTTTAGTTTTAGAAACTATCTTAAAATTGTCACCCTGAGCGCAGCGAAGGGTCTGGTACTCCAAAATAAGAGATTCTTCGCTGCGCTTAGAATGACAAATTATGCTTTGAGATGATTTCTTAATGACCAGTTGTGTAGATTTATTTTGAGAAACCTTATTTAGGAACAGCCTTATGGCAACGTTCATTGCGGTGTTGTGTGTGATTGCGATAGTGTTTTGCGTGCCGCTGGTGGTCTTGAAGCCGAAGTGGGTGTTTTACGCGTTTTTGACGTTCGTTACGTTCAGCACCTTATTTACCGGATACATATATGAGGCTGGAAACTTGGGTATGCCTCGGACGTGGTCGCCGGCGGACATTTTGGCCTGGTTAACTTTAGTAGCGGCGTTTTTTGTGCCCCACGAGCGGCAGTATGGTTCCGGCGTCATTGGGAAGTGCTTCATAGTCATAGCATTGGTAACCGTTTTTTCCTTAATGCAGGGTTTGCTGATGTATACTTACACGGCTTTTACGTATTCGAGGGTAGCGCACTTTGTGGCAGCTATGATATTTGGGATTAGATACTTCACAAACTATTCTCGTGTGAATGGATTTTTGAAATTCTCGGTTGTTTTGCTGCTGGTGATGTTTTTTTTGCACATTCTCATCAGGTTTGGTGTATTCACACCGCCGAGCGCCGAAATCGAATTGACTACGCAGTTGCTTGGAGAAAGAGGCACCTATTCTCTTGTGCCCTTGCTTTACCTTGCGCTGATAAGTATTGCCATAGGCAGGTTGGTGAGCAAAGTCGGCTTTAGTTTGATATCTGTGGTGTTGCTGCTGATTGGTATCAGCGGCGTCGTTTTGAGTGAAACAAGATCGATGTATGGTGCAATGGGTGTACTTGCAATAGCCTCTCTGGTGTTCATCAGGGGCAGAACCAGGGCATTGATTGCATTTTCACTCGCTGGTTTAATCGCAGTTGGCGTTGCTGCGGCGATAGGTTTCGATCCCCTGGCGAGGTTCCGAAGTGACCCGATGAGAGGGGTAGGTAGAATTGAAGCGCCGAAGCTTTTTCAGGAAGGCACCTGGAGGGCCATAGAACACGAGACAATCATTTCAAGTTACAGAGAAGAGCCGTATTTTATCTTTACCGGCAGAGGCATCGGAGCGATGCACCGGGTACCCAGCGGGGAACTCGGCGAAAGGGGTTTCTACCACTCAGAGTATCTGGGATGGTTGGACAGGTCTGGTTTGATTGGATTAGCTACCGTGCTCATTTTGCTGTTCGCCCTGCTTGTGCGGAGCTTTACTTTGTCTAAGAACGATATTCCATATATGCGGTATTATGGAGTAACGTGCTTCTTGCTGATGATAGCTTTGACGGCAGATGGATTTTTTCATCCTATATTTTCGAATCCCCGTGGTGCATCGTTGTTGATATGCTTCGCTGCTATCCTGGCTAATTGGCAGGACATCTATCTAAGTTTCTATCAAGAGCCGGAAGTTCTTCCGGAATGTGCCGAGCAGGACTTTGCTTATGCTTAGCCGGATTTAGTGTTGAAAGTATAAGATGCGCGTATTGATGGTGGAGCATACAGGCAGAGGTGGTATGTACGCCTACGCTGATGCTTTGTGCAGAGGGCTGGCCGACCGGGGGGCAGATGTAACTGTACTTACTAACCCACTATGGCCGAACCTACCCAGGCCGTACAAAGTGCAAGGATGTCTTTCCGAGTTTATAGATAAGAAGGAACAGTGGTCGCAATTGCATTGGGCAGCCGACCGGTTTTGCCGGGGTTTAGCTAACAGTCTGCGACGCAATCGATTTGCTATTCGTAACTGCTGCGATATTGTCCACCTCCAGATTGGGGTGCCTCTGATAGACCAGTTTTTGCTCAGGAATTTAGCACATCATTTGCCTGTGGTGCTCACCGTCCATGATGTTCAGCCTCATTGTGATCGTTTCAATACCAGACGTTCATTTTTGAAACGTTACTTTCATATTCCCCATCGGCTGATAGTGCATTTTCAGGACGGCAAAAGACAATTAGTCGATAACTGGGGGCTTTGCAGTGACTGTATAGATGTAATCCCGCATGGAATAATGACCGTGCGTAATCCTCCAGGGGTAACAGATGCAAGGAGAAAACTAAATCTTCCGTTAGACCGCAGGGTAGTCCTTTTCTTCGGGAGTATTCGTGCCAATAAAGGTTTGGACATTCTACTTAGGGCATTAGAGATTGTTCGATTGCGGAAGCCAAAGATTTTGCTGGTTGTTGCTGGAGCTGTTCCCCGGGGTGCAAGTTTCGAACCATACTCAAGTATGATCAAAAGATATGATTTGTCGCAGCACGTGCGAACCTTCGTCCAATTTATCGCGGAAGAAGATGTAGATTATTTCTTCGCGGCATCTGAGCTTGTTGTATTACCCTATTTGAAGTTTGAATCACAAAGCGGAGTATTACTTCGGGCGTATGCACACAAAAAACCCGTGGTCGTCAGCAATGTTGGAGCAATGGCTGAGCTTGTGGCCTCAGACAACGTTGGTTTGATCGTCGAGTCTGGCGTCCCGGAATCCCTCGCTGAGGCTATTATAGGTGTTTTAGGCAGTCTCGATAAATTTAAATCGAACTACAGCCCTGAGCTTGAAAACAAGTATAGCTGGAAGCACGTTGCTGAGCTGACTATGCGCAGCTACGAACTGGCTATCAGCAGTAAAAATCCGAGCTAACGCCGGTTAGCAAGACACAAAACTTTAGTCTTTGTCCTGGGGTATTATGAAATTAGATTGTAAGGGGTGCCTGTGAGTCCAGGGATTGCTGAAAATGTGCTTTTTCGGTCGAGGCAGATGCGGTACTGGTGGAAAATGCTCACAGGCAAAAGTCATCACCACAAACCACAGAACTTGGGAAAGGTCTTTGAACCTGGCAAACTAAGCGGTTATTTCAATGATTTAACTGGCAAAACCCTATGGACGGGAGAAGCTGACGCCAACGGCGTTCCCGTTAACATACTGTCAAATGGTCGGAAGTTTCAATTTCCAATTTTGATAACGCAAAAAGTCCTTGGCCACTGGGATCAGTGGCTTATCAAAAAAGATGACAAAGACAGATTGCAGTTTTTGACGTTGTGCCGCTGGCTTGTAGAACATCAGGATGAAAAGGGTGGCTGGGATACATGGCAGGCTTATCGGGGGCCACAGTATCCGAAATACTCGGCGATGACGCAGGGCCAGGCACTGTCCGTGTTGTCGCGGGCGTTCAAATTAACGAACGATTCAAGATTTCAGCAGACAGCCAAAAAGGCGTTTAACTTATTTCTTGTCGACGTAAAAGAAGGTGGTGTAACTTACTTCGAAAAGGATGTGGTCTTTCTCGAAGAATCACCGTCACAGCCAAGAAATACCATTCTAAATGGATGGATATTCGCTCTATTTGGTCTTTATGACTATAATCTCGCTGTCGATGATGCCGGAGCGAGGGATATATTTGAGCGGTCGATTGACACTCTTGCGCAACATCTTGTCGGCTATGACAGCGGCTATTGGTCGTACTACAATTCTCAAGAGCATATAAGTAGTCCTTTTTACCATAGCTTACATATAAGCCAGCTCGAAGCGTTATTCCTGATCAGCCAGAATCCTGTCTTCAAGGAATATCATCAGCGGTGGACGCACTTTGCGAATAAATTCATCAACAGGGCCCACGCTTCTGTGGTAAAAGCATTTCAGAAGCTAAAAGAGCCGGCAAGAATTACTATCACGAAATAATAATGAGAGTAGCATACGTTGTTTCGAGTTTGAAAGTTAGTATGACCTTTGTCATCAACGAGCTCGAAGCACATGAACAGGCCGGATGGAAAGTATTGCCGCTGGTGAGCTGTAAACCTCATCCGTTTGAGAATTTGTCCGAAGTTATGGTCAAATGGAACAAGCGGGCTGTTTATCGTCCCAATATTTTCGTGCAGATGGAGGTGACTTTTCGAGAGGCCGTGAAACATCCACTTCGTTTCTCAAGAGTCTGTATTTGGCTTGTAAGTTTGTTGCTCCGCAGCCCGGTTGAATTTGCAAAAGCAGTTTATGAGCTGACAGCTTCCTGCTACTTTGCCGGTCATTGCAGGCGCTTCGGCGCAGAACACATCCACGTGCATTTTGCCAGTCGGTCTCTCAGCCTTGGCTTGATGATAGGGATGTTTACGAAATTGCCCGTGTCCTGTACCGTTCACGCCTTTGACATATTTACCCGAAGTCCGAGTAGTCTGCGGTCTCGATTAGCCAAATGCAAATTCATAGCTGCTATTTCTCAATTCAATGTTGAATACCTGCGCAAGATTTGTGGCAAATCTGTTGCCGATTTGTGTCATGTTGTGCATTGTGGGATAGAGGTGGAAGAATTCAGGTCTCTTGCCCATCGGCCGAAACCCGGCAGAGTGATTTGCGTATGCAGGCTCAGTCGCAAAAAGGGACTTGACTTTGCGATAAGGGCTTGTGCGAAACTGCGAGACGATAATGTAAAATTCCTGTTTGAGATTGCAGGAGATGGACCGCAGCATCGGCATCTTGAGGAATTGATTGAACGACTGCATTTAGAGGATAACGTTAAGCTGCTCGGCGCCAAGCCAAATGACCAACTGATAGAGTTCTTTAGTCAAGCTTGTGTATTCCTTATGCCGTGTATTCAGACGCCTGATGGGGATATGGACGGCATTCCCGTGGCAATGATGGAGGCAATGGCGTGCGAGGTGCCGGTAGTATCAACCACTATATCGGGTATTCCGGAGCTGGTTGAAGACGGCCTAACAGGTCGCCTGGCTCCAGAGAAAGACGCCGACGCGCTGGCAGAAATACTAAAAGAGCTTCTTGAGGATATGGATAAGACTGAACGGCTTGGAAAGGCCGGGCGTGAACATGTTCTCAGGGATTTTTCCATTTCGGAAAACGCAGCAAAGCTGAGGGAGCTAATTAGCGCCTGATGCACATTCTGTATATTCATCAACATTTTGCCACACCGGCAGGCAGCACCGGCACTCGTTCCTATGAATTTGCCCGCCGATGGGTAAAAGCCGGGCACAAGGTTACCTTGATAAGCGGCTGTTATGATATTGGGGGCTTGGAACTGCGAACGGGACTTATACAGAAACAAACATTGGAGGGGATAAACGTGGTCGTTGCTGGGACTAAGTACAGCAATAAGCAATTATATCTGCGTAGAGTAATGTCATTTTTGTCCTTTTGCCTTTTGAGCATTTATGTCGGCCTCAGGGCTAAAAAAATAGACGTTATGTATGTGTCCAGCACGCCGTTAACGGTTGGAATCTCAGCTATGGTCATAAAATGGGCCAAACGTGTACCTTATGTTTTTGAAGTACGTGACCAATGGCCTGAAATACCAATCGAGTTAGGTATCATAACCAACAGGTTCCTTATCAAGAT
>Ga0209635_10004022_pt1 | contig 11519 bp, 8 predicted proteins | sample DeeMarSWOR230_32_FD_187463 | JGI IMG/M metagenome (GOLD analysis project Ga0209635, IMG submission 187463) | Marine sediment microbial communities from White Oak River estuary, North Carolina - WOR-2-30_32 (SPAdes) (version 2) | ecosystem: Environmental > Aquatic > Marine > Intertidal zone >...
AAAGCCGACGAAGCAATCTCAAGAAGGCTCGGAACAGGCTCCGCAATCCTCACACACGACCATAAAATGAGATTGCTTCACTTCGTTCGCAATGACGTTTAGTCTTTATGCAAACTATTTATTGACCCTATTAATAAAAGGGTGCTTAAAAGCTTTTCTGGCTAAGCACCCTTATTATAACTCTCATTATCACTATAAAAAACTAATAACCGTGTTTCTGCAGATACTGGAGGGTAAACATCCTTCGATCAAAATTCACACCAAACTTCTGGTCTGAAAGTCCTAAGGTAGAATGAACTCTTTGCACATCAATCACTTGACTACTACAAAAATGCCCAAATTCTACCCCCCCATAGCCTTTAGCAATAAAGCCCAACTGGTCAAGTACCTTCCACAGCTTACCTCGCCGGTCGTACCTATCAGAGTATAACAATTGCCAGCTCTCAGGGTCAAGATACCAGATCATCTTGGAGTAAAGAAAATTAGGGTCCTCGTTAACCGCTTCAATGAGATGTGCCTTGATTCTTTCCCTTTCGATGCCATCCCAGATGCAATCTCCAGATGTATGCTCCAGCTTTGATTTATCAATGTGACGTGCCAAAAGGAGCTCTTTAGTGCCAAGATATTTGTATTTGTTTATTTGGATAGGTCCATCCCAGCCTAAATTATCAAAGGCACAGAAATCTCCTCCTCCCTGAGCATCTTGCCGCTCGGTGGTGGAGCGGCGTCTAACCCTCCTTATTGCTGGCATCCAGAACCAAGAGTCATATGGTTTTATGCGATCCTGATAATGTATCTCCATGATTCTCATGTTTCTGGTTTCTGGAGGAGCGAGCTGCAACATAGTGAAAGCCCGCCAGATCTGCTTGGGGTTTTGGGGAAATTCTGGTACTGGTGGGGTATCTGTCCTTCCTGAGAAGAAACACATATTATTTATTATTTTCAAGTCCATATCATACTTTAATCTTCCATCAACGATATAACCCCAATCAGTGCTCTTATAAGCATCACCAAAGCTTCGGGATCTAAAGTTGTGAGACATCTCAATGCCAATCTTGCTATCCGGAAAGGGAACACCCGTTACCCAGTTCAAAAGCTCACCGTTTTGACCAACCCTCGACTGTCCATAGAACTTTTTAGTGGACTTGACATTCCCGGGCGTAGGAGGTACTTCACGATAGGGTACAATTTCAAACCAGCTATCACCCCATCGTTCTGTATTCTTCATTATGGTATAAAGGCTTTCAGGAAGAAATTCTTTCACCGCATCGACATTGCTGCTTGATATTTTTTTGCCAACCCACTGCTTTTCCCACGCCCGGACTTTTTCAAGTTCTTCGCCTTGATAGCAAGGAATAGGATATGTAAGTTCCTTGGCTAACCCTGAGAGTGGAAACAACAGGCATGCAAAACATATAAGTGTAGTTACTTTTTTGATGAATGTAAAATCTAACATGACACTTCCTCCCTTTCATTTAGAATTCATAAGTGATATCAAAGGTTATGCAATCCAGGTTCTCTGTATCATGACCAGTCTCAATATAGTTAAGGTACCTCACCATGTAGGTCCATTTGAAAGTTGGTTTAAAGGCAGCCATTAAGGTGTAATACCATGCACCCTCTGTAAGGTGATGTGCGCCATAGAAACCAGTGAGAATCCTACCATTCCAAAAATCATAACTGAGTGATTGCGTAATGCTGGCAAAGTGATGTCTCTTCTTACAGTAGGTAACCCAGGGGTAAGCATAGTCATTTCGGTGTTTCTCCGGCATCCACTCCATAAACAGCTGGCTGGAGGAACTAAGGAGTTTATTGCGGTTCCAGGGGGAGAGCTTGGGTATAAAGATTTTGGTGTCCCATCCCAGACAGAAGGCGTACCTGTCTTTCTCTGTTACCCTAACGTTAGTTCCTAGAAACTGGCTCACATCTCTTTTAAACTCCCAGACAAATTCTCCCCGAGCGACATTACCGGTCATCCTCACAAAGGTGCCGGGTATGAGGGTGATAGGTCTATCAACCGTCTTGTTGAAAGTGAACGCAAGGGTGCTCTGATGACCATAATGCTGCACATCCTCGGCTCTTCCTCTTCCGAGGAGGGCAGGAAGCTGGGCCTGAATTGCTCTTCCCTTTCTGATTATGGGAGTATCAGCCCGGTGATAAAAGTATTGTATCGCCCAGTCATATCCAAAGGAAAAACCCCTTACCTTAAATCCAAATTCAGGATCACGCCATGACTCAGGTCGGTCACGGTAGTAAGATTTAAACATCTCATTGGGGTTTTTTAGCGCATTCATAGCACTTGGATGGGTTAAATGATACCCTGCAGGCCACAATCTTTGTGGTTCAAAGTCGGGAATTACTAGAAATTCAAAGGTTATATCTTGAAAAAAGTCAGGTGGGGTAATATAGAACCTTCCCATCCACAACCCCCTCTTTATCTCAGCAAAGTCTGGATAGCCAGGATTCAACATGCCACGTAAATCTACAGGGTTTACAATATCAGCCATGCGTTCAAATGAAGTCTCACCCCAGGAGACAATCTGTTTTCCTAACCGTACCTGCCAATTGGGATGCGTCAACTCAACATAAACTTCCCTACAAATATCCCTGAATGTCTCGTAAGACTTAAGTTCCTCAATTCCTTCGCTACCACTAAATTGGCGAAGATAACGTCCATAACCACCATCTATTTCATGAGCTGTATCGTAGAAGTTCTTCCACACCCCATAGAAGGTAAGTTCGTATTCAGAGCCCTGTAAGACATGCCACCTGGTCTCCAGTTTCAGGGTAGACCTGAAATTATAGATATCATAATCGTACAGTTCATCCGGTCTTTTGTTTTTAGTTCTCATAAGTAACTGCTGAGACATCTTTCCGTGAATCACTACCTTTCCATCAAGATATTCAAAGGCAAAGGTATCGCCTAAGTACGTGAGTCCGGTCAGGAAGATAGCACACACAAAAAATGAAAAAATCCTGTTTTTCATTTCTCCCTCCTTTTTTGTTAAGGCGTTTTGTCTAATAAAACCACAGAGACAGAGTTTTTTTAACTAATTTTACCCTCTGTGACCTCTCTGTGGTTAGATTAATTCCCCAGCTTTTATATATTCTCCTTATTCTCATGAAACTTTTGACAGTATTCGTTAATGTATATTTAGTCTTATTTATAATTATGCATGATTATTTTTATTTGTAAAGGAATTTTTAAAACCCGATTTCTTTATCGTCTTCGATAAGATTTTTCTTGAGCAATTTTTTTACAATTTTTACTTTTTTGCTATTTTGTAAGGAATTTTGGTTTGAATATCAGCACCAACACAGGAACCAGAAATATGGCCCCTAAGCAGTTGAGGAAAAGGATAACAGCAAGCATTAACCCCATTTGTGCCTGGAACTTAAGGGGTGATAGTACCCATACTAAAAGCCCAAGCACTAAGGTTCCCGCAATATAGATAATCGACTTCCCGTAGGTTTGAATGGTTCGAATCAGTGCAGTGTTGAGTGATGTAGAGGGATCCCGTTTCTTCTCCTCCTCTAATCTGGCAACAAGATAAATTCCATAGTCTACCCCCATTCCAATTCCTGCCGCTGAGACAGGGAGAGTAGATACAGAGAGACCAATCTGATTTATGGCCATGTACGCAAAAGCCATAAAGTTTGATAGGGCTAAAGGAAGCATCAGAGCAAGACCTGCTTTAAATGAGCGAAAGTTTATGGTGCAGAAGATGAAAACTCCCAAAAGTGCAATCAGCAAAGTCTGCAATTGCTTTGACGCTACTACCTCATTGATAGCTGCCTCAGTGCCAATCACCCCCCCGGCGAGCTTATATTGAAAGTGTTCAGGTAATTGAGAGAACTCTTTGATATATCTTTTGGCAGTGGCTATAGCCCGATTAATGGTAGGACCTGTTTTATCCTGATATAAAACAACAATATTAGTTTGTCTGAGTTTGGGATCAATAAATTTGTTCATATCACCTGGGTCACCGGATAGGGTAATTCCCACCAGAAAGGCGCTTGCCGCTTGTGGGTCTTCAGCCAAGCCCATCCATTTGGGGTCATCCTCATGGTATTTCTGGGGCATAATCAGTAGTGGAGCAATGATATTCTGAAAACCAGCAGCTCCAGAATGTTTCATCATATAGTCTGAAAAGTTTTTGATATCCACCATAGCTTGGAGGTTAGTGAGGGAGCGCTGTCTTTCTCCCTCTAATATGATATAGAGGGGGTTAATCAGTGGCAAATCCCTATTGATGCGAACGCTGTCCTGGTTATAACGGGAATCAGGATAGAGGAGATTTGAGCCCACCTGAGCATCACCCACAATAAGTTTTTCCGACCAGTAGTAGGAAAAACCTAACATAACCAATACTATGCCAATGACATAGTAGCGACCATGCCCAATGAGCCACGGCCCCAGCCAATCAGCAAATTTATTGGCAATACCCCTTCGCTCCTTTTCTTTTAAACTTTCTATTTCCATGTGGGCTATAAATTTTGGTGAAATAGGAACATAACTTAAAAGGATAGGGGTGAGAATAAGACCCACTACTACTGTTACAATAGACCAGAAGGCACCGGCTATTGCCATATTTTGTAACAGAGGAATAGGTGCAAGGGCGACTATGGCAATACCAAAGGCATCGGTTACAATGCTGGTTAACCCTGCCATGAACATCTGTTCAATAATCACACGGATACCTGCTAGCTTATCCTTAGCCTTTATATACTCTTCATAGTATCGGTTGTAGAGCTGATGAGAATGGCGAAAGGCCATTAGTGAGATGAGGAATGGCATTACAAAAATGAGGGGATCAAGATTGTAGTCCATAAGTGCCATAAATCCTAATCCCCATATTCCAGAAACCACACCAGAGAAAGGGACCAAAAACATTGCCCAGATGGAGCGGTAGGCCAGAAAGAGGAGGATGGGAATCACAATGGCAGTACCAACCATGATAAAGTTCACCATCCTGATCATACTTGCTACCACTCCAAGGTGCATAGGATGTCCTACGATGGAAACGATCGTGTTTTCGTCCTCTGTCTTGCTGCGGATACGCTCTAGTTCCCTATACACAATGTTATAGTTGAGCTCTTCCTCAAAGAAATCTGCAAAGATGAGGCATTTCTTGGAATCAAGAGAAACATAAAAACCGTAATATGCCTCATTGGAATAAATGGCATCCTTTAAGATTTCCATCTCCTGGTCATTTTTAGGAACCTCTGGCCACATTAAGGGAACTGCTTCCAAACCCCAAGAGGTAATCTTGGGGTTTTTAAGTTTTCTTGAGGCGATAGAGAGAATCTTATAGCGATCAATACCTGGTATCCCCTCTAACTCATTGGTGATGTACCTCACCTTCTCCAATGTCTTTTGGTTAAAGATATCCCCCTCTTTTACCGAGACCATGATGACCAGGAAGTTAGCACCACCAAAGGTCTCACGAAATTTATTGTGAATCTTTACATAAGGGTGTGTCTGGGGGAGAAGATCATTAAAATTGGTCACTAAGGTGAGGTGGATACATTGATAAGCGAAAAAGGTGGTAATCAGTGCAATGATGGTAAGGACCAGCAACCGCCTCTTAATAATGAAATCTGCTAGTCTTTTCATCAGGAGATCTGTCATAATTGAACTTTGCTTCGTTTACTCCGCAAGTGGAATAATGGAATATTGGAGTAGTGGGTTTAATACGGGTTGCGTGTTACAAGTTGAAAGCTTAAGAAAATCTTAACTCGTAACTTTAGCGTGTGCTTATTTAAAACATCCCAAAATTCCAAATTCCGAGACGTTTATTTACTTGAAAGAAAGAGGGATACCGGAGAGCATCTTCCAGCTCTTTCCCCCATCTTCCGTTCTGATGATCGTTCCTCGGGAGCCAACAGCCCAACCGTGAAGCCCATCAGAGAAATCCATGTCCCGAAGCCAAAACTTGGTGTTGGTGGTGCCCTGCTGCTTCTGCCAGCTTTTGCCTCTATTTTTTGAGTAAAGATAAGTACCTTTTTGTCCCACCACCCAGCCAGTTTCCTCGATTATCTCAATCTTATAGAGGGTGAGCTTATCAACCTCAGCAGGGTTGTCTACCTTCTTCCAGTGTGTACCCCCATCTTCTGTTGCAATGATAATACCGTCCAGACCTGATGCCCACCCGTGAAGGCTGTCCATAAACCACACGCTGTACAAAGAAGGGGTAGGGGTTTCCCATTCTGTTTCATCTACTACCGGAATGATATCTTTGCACTCCTGCAATTCCCAGGTGCTTCCTCCATCAGATGTGTAGTAAATCAAGCCATACTCACCTACTACCCACCCATGTTGTCGATCTACAAAACATACATCATTATAGATTCTATCTTCACCTGATCCCTGCGATTCCCAGGTTTTGCCTCCATCACTGCTGTGAATGATGGTTCCAAAATCTCCCACTGCCCAGCCGTACAGCTCATCAATAAAGGTAAGGGAAAAGAGGTGGTGGGTGGTTCCACTTTCCTGCTTACTCCATGTCTTCCCCCCATCCTCGGTGTGAAGGATTGTTCCTGTCCTTCCTGATATCCAGCCAATTTGTGGGGTAACAAAAGAGACATCACTGAGGTGAGCGGTTACACCACTTACCTGTATCTCCCATGTCTTCCCTCCGTCAGGGGTATGCACAATAGCAGAATTGAAGCCTACCATCCAGGCATGCTGCTGGTCAACAACATCAACAGCAAATAGGTTCTCAGAGGTTACTATGGGAAAGGGGAGTTTTGGTGGGGGTGCCTTCTGCTCATGTCCGCAACCAACAAGCAGTGGAAATATAGTTGTAAGAAAAAAATATTGGAATAAAAATTTTTGCGGCGATTTGCAAAACATGATAATCATTAAGAAATCGCTGGGTAACTATTTGTTGTTTAATTAGGTAACATTAATTTTTGAGAAAATCAAATTTTTTTAATTTTTTGATTGTGTGTAAAAGTAATAAGTCTGGGTGGTGATTAAAGCCGTCCACACTTTCCAACGGAGAGCAAAGAGGGTCTCATACTCTGGACCTCTTAACCTCACTCCTTGAGCATCGGTGCCATTCGAGCAAAAAGCCTATTTGGGAGTTCAAACAAAAACTTCCTAAACTGTTCATTATTAGCATTTAATAACCAATCGGCTGTCTCACCCAAAATCCTTTTTTTATCTTCTGCAGAAATATAATCTGCTCCTCTCAACATCTCTAAGTACTTCTTTGTAGGTCTTGGTCCGTCTGATCCAAAGAGGGTCTTTTCATTTAAGGTTGCACAACTAAGGATCTTGGTTAATACTGCTTTCACAACTGGTGTGTTGGTGAATAACTCAAATGTTATCAAACCTGAGATTTCTAGAAACACATTGCCGTTACAAAATGCTACCATGACAGCCTTATCTACCCAGGGGTATCCCACATGAGCCATGACTATCTTAAGCTCCGGGAATTCTGATGCCAGATTATCTATATAAATGGGGTCATCATACTTCATATTCATGGAGCCACTGTCTTTAACCCCGGTATGAAACAGGATAACGGAGGCATATTTTTCCGCCTTCTCATAAACCGGATACAACCTCTCATCATCAGGATAGAAACCGGTGAGAGGGTATAGTTTAAATCCTTTGAAACCATAGTCATTAACGCACTTTTCAAACTCTTCATCAAGATTATAGTCGCTGTCAGGATGCAGGGAGCCAAAACCTAACAGTCGATCTGGATGATGTTTTACGAACTCATATAAAAGTTCATTAGGCATGTTCGTTTTGTGTCCCAATTTTCTTTCAAAGGCACCTAGCCTCACTTGAGAATCCCTTCTATTGTATCCAGTGTCATGTTTGCCATGGTCAACACCCAAAATACACATCTTATCTATCCCCAGTTGATCCATCTTTCTCAGGTAATCATCAGGTGAGCCTTGGTAAAAAGGAGTACCCTTTTCCCAGATGTGGATGTGAAAATCAATAATCATTTCTCTTACTCTTTTCCCTATAGGAACTTTAGACTTTTATTTAATCTGTTTAATATATTTATATTATTTTTTTGTAAAGGGAAATTTTTATGATTTTTTATGATCAATACCCTCATTAATTCAAAAGGTATGGGAAAGGAAGTAGGATTTATCTGAAATTGAGAAAAGATGTGGACGTGGTAAAAGCATTTGCAAATTCAGTGCAGTGGGGGTATAGTAAATATGGTAAGGTGGAGTGTACGTTTAAGAAAGGATTGAAAATATGGACTACCAAAACTTACATCCTTGGGATATTAAGCCCAAAGAGGCGATGACGATTCAAATGGATTTGAGAAAGCGAATTGAGCTTCAGGATTCTTTCAATGAAATAAGAGTCATAGCTGGTGCTGATGTTTCCTTTGACAGAAAGAAGAATGAGAGTTATGGAGGTGTTATAACCTACAGTTTTCCTGAGCTTAAAGAAATTGAGAGAAGAGGTGCTATAAAAAAGGTATCTTTTCCTTACATTCCAGGTTTACTGGCCTTTAGAGAGGCACCTGTTTTACTTGAGGCCTTTGCATCACTCAGGACAGAGCCAGATGTAATAATGTTTGATGGTCAGGGACTTGCCCATTTTAGGAGAATGGGAATTGCAACTCATATGGGTATACTTCTCAACAAACCGACTATTGGTTGTGCGAAGTCTCGGCTCATTGGAACTTTTGAGGAACCAGGAGAAGATTCGGGTTGTTATTCTCCCTTGGTGGATAGTGCTCAAACGATTGGTGTTGTTTTAAGGACCAAAAAAAAGGTTCACCCCATTTTTGTCTCTCAGGGGAATAAGATTTTACTGAAAACCTGCATTGAGATAGTGCTTAAGTGTGTGGATGGTTACCGCATTCCTAAGCCTACCCGTGAGGCCGATCACTATGTAGAGATTATTAAGAAGAAACCAGATATTATTAAGGAGGTTGAGGAGAAAGAGCAATTATCTTTTGGGTTTTAGATTTTTGGACGCAGATGGACGCAGATTATCAAGATTTTAAATTAAGTTACAGTGTGGTGGTGAAAATATTAAAACCCATCATTGCGAATATCTAATTTCTAAAAGACTAAAGCGGGTTTTCGGTCAGACAGATTAGTTATCTGCGAATTTACCCCGTGCAAATAATAACAATTTTACTTTAAAATAGCTATTAAAGGGAGTTGTTTTGTAGAGTTAACTCAACAATCATTTTTTGTATTTCACGGAGCGAGTCTACGTCCTATTTGAGGATAATAGATGACTGAAGAAGATGGTGTATTAACAAATTTACTTAAAACGGAACTTGCTTCAATCAATCGGGGTATCATAAAGAGGAGAAAGTCTTTAGCAGAGTTGCTTAAAAACCCTATATTTGAAGAAGGTGATACTACTGTTGAGCTAGATAAGAACATCATTGAAAAAATCGCTGAAAAACTATCTTTACCGACTTCTGAAGTTCTATTTCCTGTTACTATTTATCTTCCCTCTGGAACTAATGAAGGGTATATTACTGGTGAACGGGAGACAAAGATTGCTGATGAATTAGGTGCTGGGGGAATTTCAAGGGCTGGGAAATATTGGGTACAAAAGTATCGGGCAAAAAGTTTATCCCACAAATATCCTGGTCTTTTCCAGATTTTTTATACTATTTAGAGGTTTTTAATCACCGGCAAAGGGGAATGTTCAATTATTCAAGCCTGAGATCAACTATTGCCCTAGCCTAAAAATCACTTGCCGGCCAAAGTTCTTTTGCATGCTGACAAGCTTAATGTAAAAGCACAAGGTTACCTAACGGCAAAATCACCTGCCCTGAGCGAACGTAGCGAGTCGTAGGATCAGGTGCTTGAAAGTTAGGTTTTTTTATAGCTTAACGAGCCAGTCTGTGATTCTTATCTACTGACTTAAAAATTTTTTGATGATCTCGCAGGCTTCTTCGAACCTTTCTATCCAAAATGCGTGGTATACACCGGGAATCTCAGCCAATGTGCTGTTGGATATCTGCTCGGCAAGGAAACGGGAATTTTCCACCGGAGCTATTGGGTCTAAATCCCCCGTAATAACCAGGGTGGGGACTTTAATATTCTTAACCTCATCCTTGGTATCATGGTTCATTGCTGCACCAAGTTGCCGGAGGAATGCGTCCGGCCCTTGTTCCTTTTTCTCAGCGAGCATCACCTCTTTCAATTTCACTGCTTGATCAGGTTTCTCGGCAAAAAAATGTTCGGAAAGAAAAAGTCGCATCATCACCTCCACACTTTCTTCAGGAGGGAGTAACTGAGACTCCTGCATGCGTTGTAAAACCTCAGTGGTGGGAGGTAAATGATAGAAATTAGGCATTGTGCAGCCTAACACAAGGTGATCAACCATGTCTGGGTATTTTAAAGCAAACTTTTGTGCAATCATGCCTCCCGCTGAAACACCAAAGATATGAGTTTTTTTAATACCCAGAGTGTTCAGCAACGCACCGGTATCTTCAGCAAACAGATCCGTTGTGTATTCCATATCTGGTTTACTAGTTCTTCCTACCCCTCGGTTATCAAACGTGATTACCCGAAAAGACTCGGCTAACACGGGTACCATCCATTCCCACTGACGTGCAGAACAACCCAGTCCCATAATCAGAGTCAAGGGTGGTCCACTGCCGGTTATTTCGTAGTATATTCCAATTCCATTCGCTTTGACTGTTGTCATGAGCCCCTTAATTGGTGACCCCTTTTTCCACGTCAGATTAAATCTTTCAATTTTTCATCTCTTATCTAATGAGTTTGTTGACTTCCCGCCAGAATTTTATCCTCGCATAGACGAATAAAACAATACCGATTATTCCTAGTGCTCCTTCCAACAGGATGAGCCAGCGCATGGAATTAGGAGTGGCGATTATTCCTACAATACTTATTGCAATAAGGGCAATGCCTGCATATCTCCCCCATCCCCCCTTTACGGAGATTATTTCACTTTTTGATAGGGTATCCTTGGTAGAATTCATATATTTTGATAGTGTAGAAATTATTTTTTGTACGCAGATGGGCGCAGATTATCAGGATTTCGATATAAAGAACTAACTGAGAAAATTTAAGAAAATAGTTATCTGCGTTATCAGCGAAAAATCTGTGTCTTCATTTAAGTTTCTTCAATGAGTTTTTTCAATTTTTCTTTGGCATTCTCTTTAACTGGTTCACCATGGCTGGGGAGAATAACCTTAAATCTATAGTTGAGCAGTTTTTTTAAATTTCTCACTGCCTTTTCCTGATCCATGCTGGCAGTAGGCATGGGGGGATTGAGCTCATTTGGACCTAACACAGGGTTAAGTGTATTTTTGCCCATAACGCTATCTCCTGCTAGTAGTACCTCTTCCTTAAAAAGAAGACAGAGGTTGCCCTTAGTGTGTCCCTCCAAATGGATAACCTGAAGGTCAGGGGTAAACATCTGGTTGTCTTCTAAGGCGATATCAATCTGGCAGGGTTCGATCTTGAAGTGTTCAGCGAGCTTAGGTGGGAGCATAGTTGAGGGCGGTGGTTCTTCCTTACCTTCAACCAGAGGAATATCA
>Ga0209635_10004025_pt1 | contig 11513 bp, 9 predicted proteins | sample DeeMarSWOR230_32_FD_187463 | JGI IMG/M metagenome (GOLD analysis project Ga0209635, IMG submission 187463) | Marine sediment microbial communities from White Oak River estuary, North Carolina - WOR-2-30_32 (SPAdes) (version 2) | ecosystem: Environmental > Aquatic > Marine > Intertidal zone >...
GATAGAATATGTAAAAAAGAACAGATAGCACAAAAAGAACCCACAATCCAGGATGTATTTCTTTCCATTTACCTGCAATGAGCTTGAATATGGGGTAGAGCACAAACCCCGCAGTTATTCCAATGCCAAGATTATATGTGAAACTCATTAAGGTTATCACGAAAAATGCAGGGATCAACTCTGTATAATCTTTGAAATCAATTTTTGTAACTGCGGACACCATTAGCATACCCACAATGACAAGTGCAGCTCCATATGCCTGCGGAGGGATTGATGTAAACAGAGGACCAAAAAATAAACATATGAGAAAGAGAAGAGCAGTTACCACTGCAGTAAGCCCTGTTCTGCCGCCTTCTTCGATACCTGCAGCAGATTCAATATATGTTCCAGCAGTAGTAGTGCCGACCAGCGCGCCAAAGATAGTAGCAAGAGCATCAGCAAGCATAGGTTTCTCAATTTCTGGAAGATTGCCTTTGTCATCAAGCAAGTTCGCTCGAGCAGACACACCAATGAGAGTACCCATCGTATCTACAAAATCCATGACAAAGACTGTAAGTATGACTGCAAAGAAACCCCATGAAAGTGCGCCAATAATATCCAGTTTAAACAGAATTGGCGCGAGAGAAGGTGGGAGACTTATCCAATGACTTGGAGGCTGTGCGATACCAAATATGAAAGCTAAGAAAGTTGTTATGAGAATACCAATCAGTATTGCACCTTTTATTCTTCTTATCATCAGAATACCGACGATTAGGATACCAACGATTGCAAGAAGTACTGCCGGGCTCGTAACATCTCCTATGTGGACAGGAGCACCTGGTACTCCTACTTCTACTATACCTCCGTCATTCAATCCAATGAATGCAAGAAACAACCCGATCCCAGCAGCAAATGAATATTTCAGCCCAATAGGTATTGCCTCTGCGAGCCATGACCTCAATTTAAGGATTGTAATCACAGTAAAAAGCACTCCACCGATAAAAATGGCTCCTAGTGCGGTCTGCCAGGAGTAACCAAGCACTCTGACAACAGTGTAGGCAACAAATGCATTTTCTCCCATATATGGGGCGATCGCGAAAGGACGTCTTGCATATAATCCCATAAGAAGTGTGCCAAAAAAAGCTGATATTATTGTAGCAACCATGGATGGACCCTTTGGTATGCCGGCTGCTTCGAGTATTGCAGGATTTACAATAACAATGTATGCCATTGTCATGAATGTTGTTAGTCCTGCTATGACCTCTGTTTTTACATTCGTTCCATGCTCTTGCAGATTGAATATTTTCTCAAACATGAAACCTCCTTCTTATAGAAGGGAGAATTTGGCTGAAAGAAGGCGAAAAGAGGGCTAGTAGGGCTTGTATCAATATTTCCTTTTGTGCCTTGGTAGCCATCTTCTGTCATCTAACGCCTTCGCATGCCATTTCACTTTTTACGAATAATCTCGTAATATATCGTGACCGATACAAATATTTCTGATTCTTCAGATGTTTCGTAACCTGTATAGGTTGGATACACAATATTTTCTGTAATGTAAACCGGCTCGCCCACTTTAACGTTCATCTCAGATGCCAAGGCTTCCGCTTCTTCCTTTGCATTCCTTACCGCATCTTTCCTTGCTTTCATAACTGCTGGTGTGTAATTGCTCGTTTCAGCGATAACCGGAGTAACTGAGCCAATCTGTACGCCCTCTATCAACAGATATCCTTCTTTCACTTTGTTAATGTTCTTCACCCCTTTCAACCAAATCTGAATGTCCTGTTCAATGCGATAATAAGGATCACCTTCAATTGGCTCGAGACTATTAATATTAGTAACCACGACATCTTGTTCTTTCCCTCCGGCCTTTTTTGTTTCTTTTATTATCGCTTTTCTCATTGACTCGGCATTCTTTTTTGCTCCGCTTTCTTCTTCTGCATAAGTGTCGGCATACAGCACAATTTTATATTCTGTTGCCTTGACCGAAATAGATGCCTTACCTTGACTCGTAATTGACAAGATTGGCCTATCAATACTGATCGCTGGACTTGTTCTGTAGACCCCTGCTCCGGTCTGAGCAACTAATGACAAAATCAACAATAATGACATAATGTGCCTCCTCAAAAAGAGTTTATCCATTTCACGGTTTGTGTCAACTTTTAATTGTACGAAAATCTTAGCATAAATTATCGTGCATTATTGACTTTTCATTGGAGATTATTATAATAAGATTCATGCGGGGGTAGCTCAATGGTAGAGTCACGGCCTTCCAAGCCGTTGGTTGCGGGTTCAAATCCCGTCCCCCGCTGGTTAGGGATCAGGACCAAGAAAGTGAGTAGTAGAAAATTCGATCTTTGACTACTACCATCTCTGTTTCCTGAACCCTTGTCTTACAGGGAGGAAGCATGAAAGCAATTTTTGGTGCATCAATGCTATTGATGCTGTGTTGTGGCGGTGGAGGACAGGAGCAAGCACAACCTGTAGCGCCTAAGAGTGAGCCGCAGCAAATTGCAAAATCAGTTCTGATGGTGATCGCCCCGAAAGACTTCCGTGATGAAGAGTTCAAAGAACCTCACGATCTATTTAAAGAATCAGGGGTGCAGGTAACGGTTGCCTCCACTGATACTGTACCAGCTGAAGGAATGTTGGGAATGGTGGTTACTCCAGATATTACGCTTGAACAAGTGTATTCTGATAGTTTCGATGCACTTGTTGTCGTGGGTGGCAGTGGCTGTCGAATGTTGTGGGATAATGCAACACTTCATGAGATTATTAACAATTTTAATGTAACCGGCAAAACTATTGCTGCAATATGTATTGCACCCGTAGTTCTCGCTCGAGCGGGTATTCTAAAAGACAAGAAGGTAACTGTATATCCAACAGCAAAGGATGAAATCGGAAAATGTGGTGCAATGTATACGGCCTCTGATGTTGAATCCTGCGATAATATCATAACCTGTTCCGGCCCTAAGGCAGCCAAGGATTTTGCTGAAATAATATTGAAGGCATTAAATAAATAGCAAATACTAAATGACCGCTGTCATTCAAAGAGTTTCGCACGCAAAGGTAATGATCGAGAATAAGCTGATATCGGAAATTGGAAACGGACTCATGATACTCCTTGGGATAAGAAAAGGTGATAATGAAGAGCACGTAAAGACATTGGCTGAAAAGTGTGCTCATTCACGCATATTTGAAGATCATGAAGGAAAATTTAATCTATCTGTCAGAGATGTTCATGGTGAGGCGTTGGTTGTTTCTCAATTCACTTTATTGGCAAACACCTCGCGCGGCAGAAGACCATCTTTTATTGAGGCAGAGGAACCTGAAAAAGCAAAAAAGCTTTATGAATATTTCATTGAGGCTCTTAGTGACCTGGATGTACCAACAAAAGGCGGAATTTTTGGTGAAAAAATGCACCTATCTATTGAAAATAGAGGTCCGGTAACAATCATTATGGAGGTATGAATGCCATACAGTATGACTGGTATAGGCCGTGCGAGTGGTGAGATAAAGGAACCACCTGTCAAATTTGATGTCGAAATAAAATCCTACAATCATCGCTTTCTGGAAATATCGGTAAAATGTCCGAATGGTCTCTTACCATTTGAAGACGAAATTAGAAGATATGTGCAGAAGCGACTTACAAGGGGACATATCGTTGTGATTATACAACAGGATCGAGAGTTATTACCAGAAAAAGTTGAAGTAGATAAACCATTACTTTTTGCATATCTAAAACTTGCTGAAGAATTGAAGAAAGAAAAAAAGATTGAAGGTTCTGTCGACATAAATACACTTTTATCAATCCCCGGATTGATAAAATTCAGTCAGCAGCAAACGGCGTCGATTAATATCTTCAATGAATTCAAACCAATATTGGAAAAAGCTATGGATTCTTTTCTTCAGATGAAAAAGAAAGAAGGTGAAAATATTGCAGATGAAATTAGAAAATGCGTAAGAGTCATAGAAGATAACATCCATAGTATTGAACGGTTGGTTCCGGATAGAAATGAACATTACAAAAATCATCTATATGAATTAGTAAAAAGTTGTGACATTGACCTGAACGAAGATAGATTTTATCAGGAATTATTATACACCGTTGACCGCACGGACGTAACAGAAGAGTGCAAAAGACTTCTGAGCCATTTGAACCTTTTCAAAGAATGTCTGGAAAACGATGAACACCCTGGAAGAAAATTTAATTTTCTACTTCAAGAGATGCAACGGGAGGCTAATACATGTAGTGTTAAAGCTAACTTTCTTGAAATCAGTAAGGCTGTTGTTCAAATAAAAGAGGAAGTAGAGAAAATTAGAGAACAGGTGCAGAATATTGAATAAATGCATATATGTACCATCAGCAACAAAGATGTTAAAATTGCAGTCGATCCGAACAGAGGAATGAAGTGAGCAGACGGGGTAAGATAATTGTTCTCTCTGGTCCATCTGGTGTCGGAAAAACAACGATTTGCAAGAGAATACTCAGAAATCATCCAAATATACGTTATTCTGTTTCAGCCACTTCTCGACCGAAGAGAAAAGGGGAGGAAGATCATAGGGAGTATATCTTTTTAACAAAGGAAGTATTCAAAGAGTGGATAGACAAAGGATATTTTGTGGAATATGCAGAGGTACATGGAAATTATTATGGAACTCCAAAAAATACTCTGCAGGAAAACCTAAAAAACGGATACCACGTAATAATGGATGTTGATGTCAAGGGAGCAAAAGCTCTAATGAAATTGTATCCCAGCGGGATATATTTTTTCATAGTACCACCAGACGTTGTTGAATTAGAAAAAAGACTTCTGAAACGTAACACTGACGAGAATACAGTGATCAGAAATAGACTCGCAAATGCGTTAAAGGAACTGAAGTATAAAAGCGACTATAAATACATTATAGAAAATCGCGATCTTAAAGATACTCTAGAGAAAATTACAATTATTATAGAAAAGGAAATAGGGAGGTAATAGATAGTTGAAACTCGGATGGTCGGATAATTATTCAGCTAAAATATCTGTTGACTTTAGGGATATTTCTACTATAATCAGACACTTCGGGGCAGTAGCTCAGTTGGGAGAGCGTCTCGTTCGCAGCGAGAAGGCCGCCAGTTCAACTCTGGTCTGCTCCATTAACTAATACTAACATGTTTATACCGAAAAGGATGTTTCTAACTAAAGGAGTGGGAAAGCATAAAGAAAAGCTGGCAAGTTTTGAGGCCGCGCTTAGAAATGCTGGTATTGCTCCGTATAATATTGTGAGAGTCTCAAGCATTCTACCACCAGAAGCGAAGGTTCTCTCAAAAACAAAGGGGCTGCAGTATCTATCTCCAGGAGAAATAGTCTACGCAGTAATGGCAGAAAACAGCACAAATGAACCTCATCGCTTAATCTCCGCAGCAATAGGGGTGGCAATACCAAGAGATAGATCGCAATACGGTTATCTTTCAGAATATCACTCCTACGGTGAAACCGAGATTAAAGCCGGAGATAAAGCTGAGGACTTAGCAGCCCAGATGTTAGCGACAACCCTTGGCGTTCCGTTTGATCCTGATACAAGCTATGATGAAAGAAAAGAAATATGGAAAATCTCCACAAAAATTGTGAAAACAGCTAATGTGACGCAAACTGCAATAGGTGATAAATATGGCTTGTGGACAACAGTAATAGCTGCTGCTGTTTTTGTACCGTAAGATTCATAGCTTATTTGCATCGCTTCTGTAGAATTTGCCTGTTTAGACTCGATCAATCTTTTTTGATTGAATCTTAATATATAATTATCAAATCAAAAAGGAGGAATTATGTATATTCTGATGCTCAGTATAATACTGCAACTTAATACAGATTCTTTGCAACGAGAAGTGCAAATGCCATTTGATTCTGCGGGCAAGATTTATGAAATAAAAAAGGACCTTGCATCTACTCTTTCATTTTTTGAGAATTATCCGGATATGACAAGTGCTCTTCTCTTCATGCAACCAGATTCAACATACGTTATTGAGTTATATTACAGAAAAGAACATCATGTAGTGAAAACAAGAGTCCCTATTGACCAAGAAAGTCTATTATTAATCAGGAACGAAATCATACAGCGGCCAATCGAGCCAAAGATAAGTGCAATGCGTGACCGTTCCGGGGCATGGTTATATCTGACAAATTCATTAGTGTTTTCTTATTGCGGACGTGCGCCATTATTATTGATTGCTACTTCACCCGATGACTATAGAGTGGTCATAACCTTATATCTTCTATCAAGCACGGCTGGGTTCTTTATACCGATGATGATCACCAAGAATACTGATATAACATATGCACATGCATTTTCATCATGGTTTGGAGCCACCAGAGGCGTCTATGCTGGGTATGTGATCGGCTATTGCCTTGATAACAATTATAGTGAATCGGATGCGTGGTTCCCATTATTTGGCAGCATTATTGGCGATGTCGCTGGATTCAAGGCTACTCCATCAGGACGCAGAGGTGTGGGGAAGATAGGTTTGATCACCACAATGGCAGACTGGGGAACAGTATGCATACCTGCAGTTGTAGCGCTCGCCGACGATTCTACATGGTTTGATGAGAAAATATATTTGTTAACATCTTTAGGCGGTCTTGCCGGCGGTATACTAGGCGGTAATTATCTGTCAAGGAAACTAGATCTTCAAGATGGGGATCCGAGAATATTTAGACTATATGGTGCACTTGGAGCAGCAACATTGCCAATTATATTATATTGGTTTGATGGGATATATCCTAGTGAGCATGCTCACCGCCTATATATTGCATCAGGTCTTATCGGATGTGGAATCGGTTCTTACTTGGGCTGGCGAGCAATTAAGAATAAGGATTACAGTTTTGGTGATGGTGTGATGCTTGAGGTTGGTTCAATCGCCGGTGGCATGGCAACATCTGGATTACTGCTACTTGCTGATATCTGGACAGAAACTGACTTTAGTGCTCAAGTATATGCTACAACCGCTCTTGCAGGGGCTATGTTAGGTTCTGTATTCACTGCAAATCAGATCAAAGCCGGCTCTGCAAGTGGAAATAGCAAATTATTATTACATCCAGAAAGTCTTGGCTTCATCGCCTTGGCGAAAAATTATGATATCCCGTGCAGAGTACCTCTTGTGACATTTTCCTTTTAGTATGAAAAAATAACGTCTCAGTTGTTTCTATATACTTACCATTTCTTAACACACCACTTTATGATAAAAATACTTGTGATGGCAAAGGGAACAAGCGCTAACTCGACCCACCAAAGTGAAATTTTATCCATCAGATCTGCAAGATGTACATACCCGGCAATTGCATCAATTCCAGTCATAATCAAAAACCCTGCCCAGAAATAGATATACTTTCTCTTGGCTACAGCGAAAAGTACAAGGGCACGCGAAGAGGTATGACACAGAATCGCGATAGTCCGCTCAACTGGCCCAATAAGCCACATGAGCGGTGTCGTAACTACTGTCTGCGCAAAAGCAGACATTATCTGATTGCTGCCTGACTGTGCAATCATTAGAACTACAAAATTACCGATCTGCGATAATCCAAGGAGCAAAGCTTCGATAGTGCCAGCGCCAACTCCTACACCTATACCTCTTTTTGCATTTTCATACATTGTTTTTATGAAGAGAGCAAACACAAGCGTAACACCTATCTCAAACACACCAGTGAGCAAACCGATGTACAAACTCCCAATTGATAGATAACCTATTTGTCCGAACACAGATTGAAGATACTTCAAGATAGGGGTGTTAAAAGCATACGCGAATAAGAACTTCAAAGTCACACCTACGACCCACACACCAGCACCTATATATAACCATTTGTATGAACTTCCCGTGTTTTTTTTCCATACAATAATAAAGGCTACGCACACGATTATCATCAAAATGCCAGCAACAAAAACAGACACCAACGCCTTTGAACGAGAAAATTCTGTAAACGTAATCGCCCAATCGCCAACCGCATCAGTAGCTGTTATGCTTACAGTAATCGGCTCAGTGCTGTTTAAAGGCCCGAAAATCAAATTATTATATTCAAATTGGCCCTCATCTGTGTAGTTACCTATAACGTCGTAGCCTCCGCCACCAAACCATACGTTCAACGCGCCATTTCTTAAATTACTCTTGAGGTTTAGAATTATATTGCTGCCATTCTCTGAGAGGGTGAAGGTAAACTTGTAAATTGCCGTATCTTGTTCTGGAATTTCTGTATGATTGAATTCAAGGAGAATTTTGCCTGACAACAGTTGTGGCATCAAGAATATGCATACATACATAAGAGGTATTATGTATTTTTTCATGATATTCTATTATAGCAATAAGAAATATAGTGTCAATCAAAAAGATGTCGGTCACGGTAACGAAGCCCCTTTCGTAGAAGGGCTATGTCTACGGTTTTAAACGACGTTACCGTTTGACGATTGACGATACGGGCATCCTAACCCTAACCCATCAACTATTTATGTTGATATATGTTTATATCTGATTACAATATCCAAGATGCGAATAACAATCAACAAAAAGAGGCTCGGTGTTTTCAGTGTCTTAGGTGCAAGTATTATGTGGGCAACGGAACCAATCTTGGCAAAATTGTCGTACCAGATGACAAACTTTCTCAGTACGTTTGCGACAAGGACTATTTTTGCTTTAATGATTATAGCCACTTATATGTTCTTTGTCAAAAGACGTAATCTCAGTGTGAGACAGGATTACCTGCCTAAACTGATTTACATTTCTTTGGCGGCCACGCTGTTTGCTGATTTAATATATATGTATGCATTAACAAGAGTTCCTGTGATTAATGCCGTCTTAATCGGCCATATGCAGCCGATATTCATCATTCTATTTGGTTTCTTCATTCTGAAAACAGATAAAACCACAAAGTTTGACTATATGGGTATTGCGTTCATGATTCTGGCTGGAGCATTAGTTACGACAAAGACACTTAATAATCTTTGTTCATTCAAATTTGGCACCATCGGTGATCTCTATGTTTTGTTAGCGACAATTGCCTGGGCAACGACGGCGATTGTCGCAAGAAAATATCTGAAAGAATTAGACGCTGGCTTTATAGCCTTTTACAGATTTCTGTTCGCCGGGGTCATTTTCATCATATATATGCTTGCTACGCAAGGTATTGAGATTAAAAGCGTCTATCAAGTACTGATCGGCTTTGTGATAGGGATAGGCACGGTTCTCTACTATGAAGGCATACGACTGATAAAGGCTGCACAAGTTTCTGCACTTGAGCTTTCTACGCCATTTTTTGCTGCTTTGTTGGGTTTCTTGGTTCTGAAAGAGTATATGACTTTTATGCAACTCGTGGGCATCTTGTTGCTCTTGGGAGGAATTTATTTTCTCTCTAAGAAAGAAGAATCAGAAAGCTAGTTACTTTTTAGCCAGATTGACAAAAGAGATTATTTCTATATACTGAAAATAATACTTGTAAAATAGAAAGGAGGTAGAGATGCACAAATTTATCTTTTCAGTCATGCTAACAGCAACAATTTTTGCCGGTCAAATTTTTGCTTTAGTAATTAGGGTTCCTCAAGATTATCCTACTATCCAGCAAGGAATTGATGCGGCGAATGCAGGTGATGTAGTTCTTGTTGCCCCCGGGACATATCCTGAAGAAATAACGATGAAAGCCGGCGTGGTAATAACAGGTGCAGGAGAGGATCTATCAGTAATTGATGGTGGCGGTGACGCAGGAGATGTAGTGAGCGCCATCGGCAATGATATAACAAGTACGGCAAAACTTCAGGGATTTACTATTACTGGTGCATCCAACAGTGGCGGCATGCCCGGTGGTGCTGGAGTTTTCTGCAACAGCGGTGCTGCGCCAGAAATCAGCAACAACAGAGTTGAAGGAAATGATCAGGGCATAGTCATGTGGAATCAGTCATCCGCATTTCTGCACAACAACGTGGTTATTGACAATGTTTATACTGGAATAGGCATAAGTTCGGCTGCCATTATTGTTAATAACACAGTCGCCAATAACAGCACAGGCATGTATGATAGCGGTGGATACCGACCCACAATCATGAACAATATAGTTACAGGAAACAGTTCAAGGGGGATAGGCTGCATCAACAATAGTGTTCCCACTGATCTTTCATATAATGACGTATGGGGAAATGGTCAGAACTACTACAACTGCACTGCAGGCCCAGGTTCAATATCCGAAGACCCTCTCTATGTTGATGAACCAGGTGGGGATTTTCATCTTCAGGGAAGCTCCCCTTGCATTGATTCAGGGAACCCTTTGCCGCAGTATAATGATCCCGATGGTTCGAGAAATGACATGGGGGCATATGGTGGACCAGGTGCAGCAGTCAATTTCCCAGTTGTAACGCTCACAATTCCTGCTCAAAATCAACTGAATGTCGCCTATGATATCGATGCTTCTGCCTTTTTCAACATCGACATGGATTCATCTACTTTTACATCTTCGTCATGTATATTTCACGGACATCAAACAGGTATTCATACAGGAACAGTAACCTATGATAGTGCGGTAAGAATGGTGAATATCGTCCCGAATCAAAATTTCAAGTGCGGAGAATTTCTTACTGTAGTTCTCACTAGAGAAATTCTATCTCTTGTTGGTGATTCATTAAAAGGTTTTGTTTGGCAATTCATCACAGAAGTCGATAGTGGTTCTGGTCTATTTTCATCACCTGCAAATTATGCCTGCGGTGCCAATCCATACCCAGTGATTGTTGGCGATTTCAATTCAGATGGTAATCTTGATCTGACGACAGCCAATGCAAATTCTGATAATGTTTCAGTGCTCATGGGCAATGGCGATGGAACTTTCAATACGGCAGTCAATTATAGTGTCGGTGCTACTCCGTATTGTTTGATTTCAAACGATTTTAATGAAGATGGTAACCTTGATCTGGCAACGGCAAATCGCAGTTCAGACAATGTCTCTGTTCTTCTAGGCAATGGCGATGGGACTTTTGGTACAGCCAGCAACTATCCTGCGGGCACGCAGCCAAATGCGCTATGTAGTGGTGATTTCAATGCTGATGGCGATTTTGATTTAGTTGCAACAAATTCAGGCTCTCAAGCTGTTTCCATACTCACGGGAAATGGTGATGGAAGTTTTAATATGCCAACAGCTTTTTCAGTAGGCAATACTCCCTATGCGGTCTGCACCGGTGACTTCAATGGTGACGGGCATTGTGATTTGGCGGCAGCAAATTATGGATCTAATAATATCTCGATACTATTGGGCGACGGACGCGGTAGCTTTGATCCAGCAAACAACTATTCTGTGAGTTCCAATCCTACTTCCATCTGTGTCTCTGATTTCGACGCGGATGGTGATTTCGACCTGGCAGTAGCCAATAGCGGTTCCAATAGTGTTTCGAGACTCCTCGGTAACGGTGATGGAAGTTTCGGCCCACCAGCTAATTATGCCGTCGGCAACACCCCTTATTCAATAGGCACATCAGATGTCGATGGTGATGGCAGTTTTGATCTAGCAGTCTCGAATTCTGTTTCAAACACT
>Ga0209635_10004026_pt1 | contig 11513 bp, 10 predicted proteins | sample DeeMarSWOR230_32_FD_187463 | JGI IMG/M metagenome (GOLD analysis project Ga0209635, IMG submission 187463) | Marine sediment microbial communities from White Oak River estuary, North Carolina - WOR-2-30_32 (SPAdes) (version 2) | ecosystem: Environmental > Aquatic > Marine > Intertidal zone >...
TGATAGGCCGGTATGGGATGAGTTTGCCGCCGAACTGGAATCCAAGGGCCTGCCGGGTAGAGCTCTGATGGACGATTACATCGCCCTGGAGAAAAAATACTCCATCCCGCTATCCGAGTGGAGTCCCTAATAAAGATAGCCACTGATATAAGTTGACTATCTATGGAACCGTGACCCGGGTTTTTAACCGGGTCGCGGTTCCGCATCGGTTATTTTTAGTCTGGTTGTCATCCGGAATGATAGAAAGAGAAACCAGAAACAATGAATGAGCCCAAAGAACTGACTCTAGATACGGGCACAACTTCCGCCGGGCATGGTTTGAACAAGGCTGTTAATATCCTGGACAAGGTCGGCATATTCAGCCGCTGGACCAATGTTATCGGCGTCGCCGCGCTTGCCTGCATGATCCTGGTTACCTTTGTTAACGTATTTTTACGTTATATCTTCAACCGGCCAATCGCCGGCGTGGAGTCGATAACCGAGGTCATCATGATCTGCGCCATCTTTTTTGCGGTGGCTCATACCCATAATACCAGGAGCCATATCAGCGTTGACCTGGTCAGCAACAAGCTTACCGAGAAACCCCGGCTGGCCCTGGAATTTATCACCAACCTGTTATCCACCGGTCTGTTCGGCATTCTCTCCTGGCGAACTCTGCATTATGCCATATTTTTATTTCAGGATAATAGAATACATGATAAATTTATAGGTATCCCCTGCGGTCCGTTCGGGGTCGTGATAGTTATCGGCTGCGTTTCACTACTTCTCCTGCTCATCCGCGACCTGTTATCCCAGATAAACGATTCCATGAAGTGGGGGCTGAGCTGGCGGTACTGGCTGGTGATGATTGTAGCGCCGGTCGCTGTAGTTGTTTTTGCTTACTTCTGGATGCAACCGGATTTATGGGATATAAACCTAACTACTGTAGGCGTTATCGGCGTGGTTTTTTCCCTCGTTCTGTTCTTAAGCGGCATGCCGGTAGCGTATGCGTTGATTATAACCAGCTTTCTCTTTATCAGCCATATCCGGGGCCTGGAGACGGCACTTAATATGATCGGAACCGAAGTGTACCGGAATTCAGGCTCGTATAACTGGTCGGTCCTGCCCTTCTTTGTTACCATGGGTTTCATCTGCCTCTTCGCCAGGTTTGGCGAGGACCTGTATTTTGCCGCTTATAAGTGGATCGGGCACATCAAGGCCGGCCTGTCGGTAGCCACCATCAGCGCCTGTACGGGTTTTGCGGCCATCGTCGGGGACAGCGTATCCTCCACGGCGACCATGGGGGCCGCCGCTCTGCCACAGATGAAACAATACAAGTATGATGACCGCCTCTCCGCCGGGTGCATCGTCTCCGGGGCGGGGCTGGGCCCCATCATACCCCCGAGTGTGGCCTTTATCATTATCGGTGTTCTCACCGGTGTATCCATCGGTGACCTTTTCATCGCGGGTGTTATTCCGGGGATAGTCATCGCCGGCTGCTATATTACGACAATTTATATCTGGAGCCGGATTAACACTAAAATCGGGCCCGCCGGGGAAAGGTCCGGATGGAAGTCAAGAATAATCTCCCTCCGTGCCGGTGGGCCGGTTTTATTATTATTCTTGCTGGTTATCGGCGGTATTTACTGGGGGATATTTACCCCCACCGAAGGCGGCGCTATTGGGGCCGTCGGGGCTTTGCTCATCGGTCTGGTATTGGTGCGGTTTAACTTGACCAGAATCATCCAAACACTTCAGGAATCGGGTAAGGTTATCTCCATGACCTTTATTATTCTGATCGGCTCGATAATGTTCACCCGGTTTGCGGCGTGGTGTAATCTCTCGAATACGCTCCAAGAATCTATTATATCGATGGGTTTATCCCCCACCCTCTTTATGATAGTTATTTTAGCAGTCCTGCTACTCCTGGGGTGCTTCATTGACCTCCCACCACTGCTCCTCATTGGTATACCTCTGCTGTATCCGGTAGCAATGTCGCTGGAAGTTGACCCGATATGGTTCTGCGTAATAACAGTTATCGTCATCAATTTAGGAGCCATTACCCCGCCGGTCGGGATTAACCTGTTTGTCCTTAAGGGAGTGGATAAAACAATGCCCATAGGTAAGATTTACGCTGGTGCCTTGCCATTCGTCGCTGGTTCAATAGTAGCTGTTATCATACTATTTGTTGCACCTACGCTGACGACCTGGCTGCCAGAAGTTTTACGTTAAGCATAACATTAATAATGAGGAGAAAGGAAATCATGGAAACAAAATACGGTAAATATTTAATCACAGAACTAAAACAAAAAGAAGGCGGCCCCTGGGAACCGGCATATCGCGGCGATGAACTTCAGGAGGTGTTATATTTAGACGACAATGTTCTAAAAGGGGCCTTTTACGTGGATACCGCTTGGTTTTTCCCCGCTATGGTTATCCAGGATGATGCTACAGATACCATAAAACCCCATGCACACGATTATGATGAGGTTCAAGCGGTTTTCGGTACCGACCCGGAAAATCCGCATGATCTGGGTGGTGAACTTGAATTTTGGATTGATGGTGAAAAGCATATTATCACCAAGAGTTGCCTCATCTTTCTTCCTAAGGGATTACGGCATGGACCCATCTACTGGCGCAGAATGGATAGACCCGTTTTTCATTTTGTGTGCGGAACCACCGGTAAACCTTTTGAAAAACCGGTGCTTTATCACCGTTAGGTCATAATGGGGCTCCGATTCCTTACGCCGTTAACCGGGGGAGCAATTATCAACATTATCATTCCCACAATGGCTATGCCAACATAGGCAAACCATGCAAACTGGTAACTGCCGAAATTATCAAAAATCCAGCCTGCCAAAGGTGGACCGACAATACTTCCTATCACAACTACCCCCATAAATAATCCGACGATAGTGCTTGACCTGGCTCTGCCAAAATATCCTAGCAGCATGGACAGTGCCAAAGGTACAGGGCCCCCGAATCCTACACCAAAAATTATGACGAATGGCACCAGTATCCATATCCCAATGGCATCGATATAATTAAGGAGCAACAGACCTAACATTGTTAAGATAAAGCCGATGGCGGCTACTCGCCTCTTGTCAAATCTGTCACCAAACCAACCAAAGGAAAGGCGCCCTAAAATGCTAGCCAAAGGTATGCCGCTCGCCACCAAGCTGGAAGATGACCTAGGGACGTTAATGCTACTGAGATATGGCATAATGTGAGTTAATACTGAACTTATCACTAAATAATGGGTTAAAAATCCTAACGAGATTAGCCAAAAGATCCGGCTTTTAAGGGTTTGCCGCACCCCTATGTTCATGTCGGTGTTTTGAGGTGAAGATACAATCTCAGTTGACGTTGGTTCGATCATCTCGTCACCGTCAGGCAAGTAGCCATATTGCTCGGGTTTGTGCCGAACTAGGAGTGACAGCGGCAGCAGGATACCCCAGGCGGCTAGTCCAATGATGACCATAGCCATTCGCCAATCGAGGACATCAATGAGTCGAGTGACTAACGGGACTAAAAGACCGCCAACGGCGCTACCGCAAAGTGCGATACCCATAGCCGTGGTCGCTTTTTTTCGAAACCAGTTTCCTACCACCGAGGTCAGTATAAAACCGGTACAGGAGCTTAAACCCATAGCCATCAGGAAGAAAGAAAAGTAAAATGTTCCAATGGAATTGGTGCGGCTTAGCAATAAAAGGCCCAGGCCGATAATAACAGCTCCTGCGAAAATCAGTCTTCTCGGGCCAAAGCGGTCAAAAAGAAATCCTACCAGTGGACCGAGAAAGCTGGTCTCGAAGCCACGTATCGACGCAGCAAAAGAGACTTGTGCATAGCTCCAGCCAAAGTCTTTGACTATCGGTTCGAAAACAGAAGTAAAACTATAAAATACCACTCCATTGGCATAGGCAGAAATAAAAAAAACCGCGACGATAATCCACCAGCCGTAGAACAGTTTACGTTTTTTCATGACCTATATTACAAAAGCAAGCGCCTCATTTAGTAGAAATATATATATTAGATATAATACATGTCAGAACATGGAAAACAAAGCTTGAAGGCTAATGATTAAGTATGATTACCGTGATTAATATTCCTGATTTAGAACATAATCACGTTCCGCAGCGCCTCTCCCTTTTCGACAGATTCTATCGCTTCGTTTATTTGTTCCAAGGAGTATCTTCCGGTGATGAGCTCATCTAATTTCAGGCGTCCTGCCTGATAAAGATCCACAAACATGGGAATATCTGTATGTGGCCTTGTCGATCCCATAAAGGCGCCTATAAACGCTTTTTCAAACCTGATAAATTCCATTGGCACAAAACAGAAACTCTCCTTCACTGGGGGGAGCCCGATGAAAACCGTGGTTCCACGCGGAGCTGACATCGAATACCCCTGCTGTATGGCTGCTATATTCCCGCTGGTCACAAACACCCAGTCAGACCCCCTTCCAGATGTCAATCGCTGTACAGCATCAATTGCATCCTCCTGCCTGGCGTTGATCGTGTGTGTCGCACCGAAAATCCGGGCAGCTTCCAGCTTGGTATCCAGGATATCTACCGCGATAATCGGATTCGCTCTTGCGAAAGCTGCTCCCTGCACAGCATTGAGTCCTACCCCTCCAGTCCCGACTACTACGACGCTGCTTTCGGCTTTAACCTGTGCGCGATTGACCACCGCCCCAAACCCTGTTATCACACCACAAGCCAGAAGAGCCGCACGGTCGACAGGCATGTCCTCTGGAATTTTAACCGCCTGGGATTCATGAACGATGGTATACTCGGAAAAGCCGGCCACTTTGGCCATTTGCACGAGACTTTCGCCCCGCCGGTTACGAAGACGGCTCTCCGTATCCAGGGGCCATTCGGCATCGCACAGATGGGGGAGCCCGGCACTACAATAATGACATTGCCCGCAGTAAGCTAAACAGGACACCAAGACGGTATCGCCGGGCTTAACCGATGTCACGTTTTTTCCTACTTCCTCCACATAGCCTGCAGATTCATGACCGGCCACAACCGGCAATTCTCCACCGATTTCTCCCTTGATGTGATGGATGTCGCTGTGACAGATGGCTGTCGCCGCAAGGTGCACCTTCACCTCATGTGCCTTCGGCGGGTCAATTTCTATTTCCTCAACTACCAGGGGGCTCCCGAATTCGTAACAGACTGCCGCTTTCATTTAAACCTCCTTTTCTCATCAGCTATAGCGTTATAGAAAGAACCGGCCAGGGCCGCACGGTCGAGTATCTGGCCCGTGCCGTGACGAACGAATGCAACGTACACCTGGTTTGTACGTGGCAGGCGAATATAAATATATACATTACGGGTGAAAAGAAGCTATACGCAGTACAATGGTACACGGCTGCTAAGGAACGACCCGTACCGATACTATTTTATAGCTTTCCACCTCATACATGTTTGGGAGTCTTTCTCCCCAGACATCGAATAGCCTGGTTTCACCAGGGTCTATCTCTTTAAAGATACCGGTTGCCTGACCAAGCGGATTGCCGAAGTCGTCAAGGAATTCAACCACGATTTCGACATTTACAGGGTCTGAGCTGAGATTGTTCAGTGCTCCCTGGACAGACTTCGGACCCATAGTGGGATAAACAATGCTGTGCCGCGTTATCTGTACTTTCCCATCCGGCGATGTAATCGGTTCAGCCATATCTCCAGCTCCTTGTTTTGAATCCGGCACCTCACGGCCGTTTATTTTCAAACAAATTATACTCCTTTTAAGAGCAGAATATCACCCAGATTCACGTCTTTTCCCGTGCTGATCTTATCTATGGTCCTGGTCTAATAATCGTGATTTCTATAAGCGGGAGTGGTTATTGACAACTATGCTATAATATATCAATCTTTATTAGAACATTACCCCTCTATACCTTTGGTATATATTCTCAGACAGTATTAAGGAGGAAAATGGATTTAGGCTTAAAAGGCAAAGTTGCTCTGGTAACCGGAGCTGGAAGCCAAAAAGGTTTTGGTAGGGCTATTGCCGTCGCCTTAGCTAAGGAAGGTTGCGATTTAATTGTAGCTGATATAGATCTCCAAAGTGCCAAACAAACAGAGGGTGAAATCAAGAATCTGGGACGCCAGGCTATCGCTGTAAAAGCGGATATTACTAATAGCCAGGAAGTTAATGACATGGTTAGAGTTGCTCTGGATAAATTCGGTAAGATCGATATCTTGGTGAACAATGCCGGCGCGGCTACCCCCCCGAAACCTTTTATTGATTCGACGGAAGAGGAGTGGGATGCCAACATTGACCTCAATCTGAAAGGTATGCTCAAGTGTACAAAAGCGGTCCTAGGTCATATGATTCAACGTAAGACTGGAAAAATAATCAACATATCCTCATTTGCAGCCAGAACCGGTGGGGAACATGCTACTGTTTATACTGCGGCTAAGGCAGGGGTGCTATCCTTCACTAAAGGCCTATCCACCGAGGTAGCGCCTTTCGGAATAAATGTAAATGGTGTAGCACCAGGGGTCGGGTTGACTAATTTTATCCGCAATGCTTCCGAGGAAATATTGGATGAGCTTATACAAAAAACACCGGCCAGGAGAACCACAGCACCTGAAGATATCGCTATGGCGGTAACCTATTTTGCTTCGGATATATCAAGCGACGTCGTGGGGCAAACCTTAAGTGTGGATGGTGGATTAACATAAAGTGAATCATTCACGAGTAATGTAGAGAGGAGAATATCAAGAATAGAGATGAAGTACAGTAAGTATTTTGTATATGAAACAAAATCATCACCTCTCCACCCTGAGGGCAGCTTCCCCGGGATACCCTTAATGCGAATAGATGATAGATATATGAAAGGAGCCTTCTATTTTGAGTGCATCTGGCTCACCGGTCCAATCCCTGAAAGTGAAGCCTGCAAGCCCCACAGTCATGATTTTGATGAATATATTGGATTTTTTGGAAGCAATATTGAAGACCCATTTAATTTATATGCAGACGTAGAATTCTGGTTTGATGACGAAAAACACGTTATTACCAGAAATTGCATCGTTTACATCCCCAGTGGGATGTGGCACACTCCTATCATCATTAATAAGATGGAAAGGCCTATATTCTGCTTGAGTACTTCGCCTACGGTTAAATACTCACAAAAAATAAGTCAAGATCCCAAATGGAGCCACTTAAAAGATCCTCCGGAAAGTAATTCATAACCGATTGTTAAGTCAGGTCTGCTCCCGATTGGGATTAGTCCTCAGTGAACTCAGAAAAGAAGCGCACTTTTACAGCAAATTATCTTAGGCCGTGCCACTTACTAGGTAGAAATTAATCTATATTAAGTGCTCTTATCTGAGCTGAATAATCTAGAATTCATTATATTTACTAAATATTATACCTAAATATAGGATTATTCCATAAATTATTACTAACATAAGGATTCGATATAGCTATTCTTACTTTTTGCGATATTTTACATAGTATCATTTTCGGAAGACAGTTCACCTTGACATTTTATTGATTTATATATAATGTTTATGTATCATATAGAACATCTGATTAATATTACCTGTTGTATATTTAATCAGTCCGGTTATCATGATAGCACTATAGATATCTCTGTTATGGGGTATAATTTCTATAGCTGAGGCTATGAAAGGAGGTGGACTGCATAAAGATCGTTGAGTTAGAACAGTTATTATTCGGAATTTGCATGGTAATAAGGAGGGACATACTTTGAAGAAACTAATATTAATACCGCTAATAATAGTATTTGTGGCCGGCCTGATTCTCGGTGGTTGTGCTGAAGAAGCACCCGCCCCAGCCCCACAACCGGCCAAACCTACTCCGGCGCCATCACCTGGTGAGAAACAGGTAATAACCCCAAAACCAACCCCATCTCCAGCCCCCGCCCCGGCCCCAACACCAGAGAAAGTTATAAGACTCAGGATAGCCGGCGGTATGCCGCCGGGACACCCGATATCGGCGTCCGTTATAAGTTGGAAAGATAAGCTGGAAAAAGCCACCGATGGTCGAGTGCAGGTAACCTTCTACGAAGGCGGAACCATGGGTGCGTCCACGGAGCTGTACGACATGGCTCTCAGCGGCATCGTTGAGGCATCACATACCGCCGAATTCTGGGCAGGCGGACGCTTTCCTATCATCCAGGGTCTCAATAACCTCCCGTTTAATATACGGGGTATTGATGATATTTTGGCTGTGGATACGGCACTGTATGAGGCCGCCCTGCTGAAAGAATTGGATCCCTTCAAGTTGCTCTACTTCACCCCTGCCGCAGCGCTATCTTTCTTCACCAAAGAGAAAATCAACACCATGGAAGACCTGGCGGGAATGAAGCTAAGAGCATCAGGGACTGCCGCGGACGCGGTTGCGCTTATGGGAGCAACCCCCGTTAATGCGCCAGGAACTGAAGAGTACATGATGCTGGAGAGAGGAACGCTTGACGGCAATATTACCGGGGCTGACAACGTTATGGCCCGCAAGCTCTACGAAGTAATTGATTATGGTAATAAAAATGTCTTCGCCGGCGGTGGGTTCATTTTCATCATGAACAAGGACTTCTGGAACAGCCTGCCAGCGGATATTCAGGCTACCATCGACAAGCTAAACACCGAGGAGGCTCAAGAACATCTAGTCAACCAGCAAGCAGCGATTGACCAATCCTGGGCGGACCTCGAGAAGCTCATCACGGTTTATACCATCGATGAAGCGGAAATGGATCGATGGCGCCAGGCGGTTGCGCCTATTACCACTCAATGGATCCAGGAAATGGCCGGGAAAGGCCTGCCCGGGCAAGAAGCTTATGACCTGATGCAAAAGATTCTGAAAGAGCGTCATGGATAGTAGCCACCAGGTAAAAGAAGCAGAAACAGCGCGCCTATCGTAAGTAGAGGTATTTGATGCGACTGGGACAACTTGGTAGCAAGATTGAGCAGGGAATACATAAAACCAGTACAACCATCAACTATATTGCGTTATTATTCCTGTTCCTGATGATGCTGTTGGTAGCCTTCGATGTTCTCGGGCGTTACCTGTTCGACTCACCTTTTATCGGCACCTTTGATAGCATTGAGATGATGATGGCTGTCGTGGTATTCTGCAGCCTGGCTTACTGCACTCTGGTAGAGGGGCATGTCCGCGTGGATGTAATACTCAGCCGGCTATCCAAACGCACAAAGTCAATTCTCAATGTTATTACCTTCATTCCCAGCGTATTCATAGTTGCCCTAATGGCCTGGCGATTGGGTGAGCGGGCCTGGACTATCATAATGAATTTACCAGGCCCGGCCACCCCTACTATTGATATTCCGCACTGGCCTTTTATTATACTGGGTGCTATAGCGTTTCTTCTCTTTTGTCTGGAACTCATTATATTCTGGGTCCATTCTGCCAAACAAGTCGGAAACAGATAAGCATCGGTGATAATTACCGAAGCTAAATACACGTGTTAGCAAAAAATTCTAATAATCATAATGCCTGCAAGAATTTTGGGTAATATGATTACACGCCTAAGGAGATAGCCGGATGAGTCCAGAGATAATCGGGGTTTGCGGTCTGGTCTTCATGTTTATCCTGCTATTTGCCGGTATGCCCATTGGCCTCGGTATGGCCTTCACCGGCTTCCTAGGCATTAGTTACCTGTTCGATTTAAGGGGCGCACTCAATCAACTGTCGTTAGTCCCCTTTTCCGCCTCGGCTCATTATACTTTAAGCGTTGTGCCGCTTTTTATCCTTATGGGTCACTTTGCCTTTGCCTCAGGGATAACCGAGGATTTCTACGATGCCGCTCACGCATTGCTGGCACGTCTGCGGGGTGGTCTGGCAATAAGTACAGTTGCTGCCTGCGCCGGTTTTGCCGCCTGCACCGGCTCCAGCTTTGCCGGCGCTGCCACGATGACCAAGATTGCCCTGCCAGAGATGCAACGCTATAAATACGACCCTGCCTTAGCTACCGGCACTATCGCTGCTGGGGGTACTCTGGGGATTCTGATACCGCCAAGTAATGCCATGATCTTCTATGCCCTGATAACAGATGCTTCAATAGGCAGACTTTTTATCGGCGGTATTATCCCCGGGATTCTTCTGACTAGCTTGTTTATATTAATTATTTATCTGATGGTAAAGATCAGGCCACAGATGGCACCCACCCAACACCGTGTTGACTGGAGCAAGGTTCTCACCTCGACGAAGCGTGTCTGGCCGGGTTTGCTATTGATCGGAATCGTGCTGGGAGGATTATGGGGTGGAGTCTTTTCACCTACTGAAGCTGGCGGTATGGGAGCTTTTGCTGCCTTCATAATCGCAGTGGCTAAAAGAGGATTTTCCAAAAAGTACTTCATTGATGGATTAAGGGAAACAACCAGAACCACAGCCATGATATTCACCATCCTTATCGGCGCTATAATTTTCGGTTATTTCATGACAGCCAGCGGTTTGCCAGTACTACTGGTGGAATTTATACAAGGTCTCGCAATACCTCCGGTAGCCGTTATGGTAGTTATCCTAGTTGTATTTGTCTTCCTCGGATGCATCATGGACGTGGCCGCTCTTACCTTTGTTGTCCTGCCCATTGTTTTCCCAATCATAGTGGCTCTCGAATTCAACCCCGTATGGTTCGGTATTCTGTATGTCATCAACAGTGAGATGGGCCTGATAACGCCACCAATAGGTATGAACGTTTTTGTTGTTGGCGGTATGGCCAAGGACATCCCCATGTACACGATCTTCAAGGGCGTACTCCCGTTCGTGGGAGCCATGGCGATATGCACCGCGCTGATAATAATTTTTCCTGAAATCGCCCTATTCCTGCCAAGTACCATGATAAAATAAAATATATAGTTTAAGTATTTCCCTGGCTCTACCCGTGGCAGGTTAAAAACAGGAATTAATGATAGCGTGTTAGCTGGCGTAAAGTTCCAAACTCAGATTTAAGTTAAACGAGGCAGAGTATAAAAAGGAGGTCAGCCGTGAAAATTTTAGGTCTTTGTTGCAGTCAGCGCGAGGGAGGAAACACCGAATTTCTATTGAACGAGGCGCTGCAGGGTGCGCGCCAGGAGGGAGCGGAAATAGAGCTCTACCGGGTGTCTGGTAAGGAGATAAAGCCGTGCGATGGTTGTCATGCGTGCATGACAACAGGAGAATGCCATATTCAAGATGATATGCAGGACATATATGAGAAGATGCTGGAAGCAGATGGCATCATTTTTGGCACTCCATCGTATTTTTATGGCATGGCAGGCCAGGCTAAAACCATAATTGACCGGACGACGGCATTAGGCCGTCCTGGCAGGAATCTGGCTAACAAGGTAGGCAGTGTCGTTGCGGTTGGTGGCAGTCTTGGTTTATCGAATATTTTGAAGGACATCTATTTTTATATGGTCACCAAACAGATTCTCCCGGCTAATTTTGTAGCTGGTTACGGTCTTCAAAAAGGTGATGTGACGCAGTTAGAAAATGGCAAAAAAGCAGCGAGAGAACTCGGGACGCAGATGGTGCGGATAGCTGGAATGAAGTTTGAATATCCTAAA
>Ga0209635_10004027_pt1 | contig 11512 bp, 11 predicted proteins | sample DeeMarSWOR230_32_FD_187463 | JGI IMG/M metagenome (GOLD analysis project Ga0209635, IMG submission 187463) | Marine sediment microbial communities from White Oak River estuary, North Carolina - WOR-2-30_32 (SPAdes) (version 2) | ecosystem: Environmental > Aquatic > Marine > Intertidal zone >...
TCCATAAAGAAAGCACACGTACTCTTATACTTTTTCACAGAATAATTAAACTTCAACCCTTTCAGCCAAACCCTGTTTAACCAAAATCCTGGAGTTATCAAGAGGCAAAGACGCAACATCTTCAATCTTGAAAGGCCCATAAGTTTTCATATCCGCTCCAATGATTTCTGGAACGTTCTTTAGAAAGCGTAAAACAGCGTTTTTATGTTTTTGTTCAACATTGACCTTTTGTGCGTAGCCACGCAGAATGTTCTCAGCCAAACTATGATATGCCTCTGCAAGCGGTAGAACCCCCGCGTGAATTTTTTTCTCTTCCACTGTCAAAAAACCTGACGTAATTCGTTCACCATTAGCCGCTTTCTTCACTAATTTTCTATAACGGGTCTGAATCAATTCATGAACCATGCGTTTGACATTCTGCATTTCATCTTTAAGAAGACGTGCTTTAACCGTTCTTTTGTCAAGCATCCGACCTTCTTCTTTAAGTCTTCTCAAATAGTCGGCAACTCTAGAGTAAAAATCGGACAAAAGCTTTTCAAGCTCGGTGTTTTCAAGCTCCCGTTTCCAAGCGTCATATAGCTCATCATACAATTTTACTCTATCACCTCTGCTCTGCCCTTGCAAACGAGCAACATTGCTGCTGCTGTATGCAACACAATTTTTTGTTTTTTGTAAGGACCAAACATCTCGTCACCCAACCTGAACTCTGGTGCGTCAGAAACAAGAACAGACACACTGCCAGTTTTAAACACTACTGCCCTCTTGAAAGGGTCAAAATCCTCTATAGTTGAAACTGGAAACTCAACCTTCTTCAAGCCAGTTTTGCCATGTAAAGTGTCAGTTAATCTGATTAAACGATGGATGTCCGTTGTGACAACTGTATCGATTTTGGCGGATTGCAGTTTTGCGCTGTGCTCGGCTATCTTTCTCCATGTTTCAAAACCGACTCCTCTGACAGCCCCCCAAGTTCCTTTGTTTAAGTTCTTTAGAATAATGTCTCTATTCTGCAGTATCGTTTCAGCGATATTTTTCTTTAGTCCAATTTTCCTAAAATCCTCTTTTTTTGCATTAGAAATGAGGTTTTGCATGCCCAATGCCACACGCTTACGCCAACCAAGTTTGCTTAACGGTGAAACTTGAGAAGACGGTGTTTCTCTTAAACTTCTCTTTGTTAAACCATAAAAAAACACATCTAAACCCAAACCAGTAACGTAGTCAACAATTTCTTTACGCGCAATAGCATCGAGTGTTCTTATCGCTTCGCTTTCAACATGAACATGGTAACCGCGATGCCCAGAGAAGAACACACGTATGTCCCTTTTGGAAAAACCAAAATCTCGCATCAACATATCCAAAAGCTTTACGGTTTCCGTTTTGGCAGAATTCAAGCAAACTTCACAGGGCCACGTCTTCACCTCAAACTTTTCGCCACCACAAACAGGACACTTGCTGGGAGTAAATCCTTTTCCTGTCAAGCCACAAATACCGCAGATCCAATTGTCATGAACTTTATCACAAGGGGTTGGAATGTGATCAGCGTCAATGTCGAAGACTAAATCTGCGCCAAGCCAACCTTTCTTATCCATATCAGCCTCCGGATCTTCATAGTAAGCGCATGAACAATAAGCATCTGAAGGAACAGAATTTTGCAAAAACTTCCTCAATTCATCACCATGTTTAAGACTTTTATGACGAAGCATCCAACCCTCAAACAAAGCAAAACCGAATTCACGTCTATCAATCATTAAAAGAGAACTGTTTGAGGAATACTCTTGCTCATAGTAATTGCGAAACATCCTCTGTACAAAACTAATCGATTTCAAGTTCATCTACCTAGTCTTTGATAGCTCTTAAAAAAAAGGGTTTTGTTCCGCTAGTCTTTAAACTCATCAGCGCACGGGGAAGATGAATCTTGATGTTTGTCAAAGAAGCCATCATAACTTCTGATGGTTGAACTGAGTTGTTTTCATCCTGAATTGATTAAACATAAATAACGCTTTTGAGCGATTGTTAAATAGTGATACGGAACTTCAAAGAGAAGGAGAGGATTGCTGATGCTTGACATTGTACGAAAATTCAAGAAAAACATCCAAATACTAGTAAAGCTCTCGCCTGTCTTCTCTTTTATTGTTCCATTTCTCATATTATATTTTCTATACCCAAGTTCTTTCGAGGCAACATGGAAAGGCAGAACTTATTACATCTTCTTTTTATGGCTAGTTTCACTGGAAATCATACTGGGCTGGGAGGAAAAACAAACAAGCAAAGTGGACAAACTAAGATCCATAAGAACCTCTGCTTTTATCATAACTCTTCTGCTCCCAACGATATATGTGCTCATCGCTAACTTTCTTGGATTAAATCCTGCACTTGTGGATGTGGCTAAGCAATCTGATATGGCGTCACCATGGGCAGAATTCATACCACTTTCCATAGAATACTTAGTTTTCGGAGTAATATTCGCCGTATTTGGTCTGATAGAGTATGGCAAAGAAGGCTTAGTGGATTTTTCAATTTCTACTTTGCTTTTATTCGCCGTTGGAACATTATATCTAGTGGACAATTTTTATCCGTATGGACAATTTACACCATTTCAGTTTCTTGTTCTCCCCACAACAATTCTTGCCGCAAATGCTCTAAATCTAATGGGATATCAAACAACCATAACTATCACAACAAACCCCAAACATGGTTGGATGCCTTCTCTAACGGCTTGGGACCCTAAAAATCCATTTACGCGTGCCGGATATGGAATAGGCTGGCCATGTGCTGGTGTAGAAAGCCTCATGATTTATACTGTCACAATTTTTTTGTTTTTAAAGAAGAGCACGATTCCATTGAAGCACAAGATAGTATATTTCATAATCGGCGCTCTAGTAACTTACTCCATCAACATTTTAAGGATAGTTACAATTTTTCTGATTGCAATGAACAATGGCGATGTGGAGAGATTCCATGATCTTTATGGTCAATTATACTCCATTACTTGGATAATTTCTTATCCATTAATCATAATTGGAAGCCGAATTCTGTGGCGGAAAATCAGGTGCGGTAAACTGCCACACAGAATGAATAAGAAATCAACTGAGGAGAAAAATGCTCAAAATGACTTTTGTCCTTTGCCTCAATTTTTTGAGTTAAACTAGACTTTCTAAGTAAGCTCTTCTTGTTATAGCTAGGGCACGCGTTATGTTCAGAGTAGGTAAATGATTATCGTGAACAAGTCATTGAACAACAAAAAGGCGCAGGCTATAAAGACCTAAAAATTTAGTAGGCGTTAAGGAAAGCGCATAATGACAGCGTCTATGATCTAACGCACACTCCAATGCAATTGATTAGACGCAAAACACTAATGAAATCTTTTATATCTACCCATATTTTAATATAGAGCGCTAATTTAGCTCTGAAGTGAAATTAACGAGGGCGACTTCATGAATCGTGTCTTAGTCACAGGAGGAGGCGGTTTCATAGGTAGTCACTTAGCACGAGAGCTATATCGCCAAGGTAGTTTTGTTAGAGTTGTCGACATAAAATTTGATGACTACATACAAGAAAAATACTACAATGAGAAGCAGCAGTTTGACTTAAGAAGTTTTAAGAATTGCTTAACCGCCACAAGGGGAATTGATCTAGTTTACAATTTCGCCGCTAACATGGGTGGAATAGGCTTCATAACTGCTGTGGGTGCAGAAGTAATGCACGATAACGTGTTGATTAATACTTGCATGCTTGAGGCTGCTAGGCAAAATAAAGTGAAAAGGTTTCTCTTTAGCTCTTCTGCTTGTGTTTATCCTACTCACAAGCAGACAAAACCGAATGTGAAGGGCTTAAGAGAAGAAGATGCTGTCCCTGCTGATCCAGACAATTTCTACGGTTGGGAAAAACTGTACACGGAGAAAATGTGTGAGGCATATCAAAGAGACTATGGCATGGACATTAGAGTTCTCAGGTATCATAACATCTATGGGCCGGAGGGAACGTATAAGGGTGGAAGGGAGAAATCACCAGCAGCGTTGTGCAGAAAAGTGGCGGAAGCGTCAAACCTAGGGACTATAACGATATGGGGTGATGGAAAGCAAACACGGTCGTATTGTTATATTGATGATTGTGTGAAGGGCACAATTTTGCTTATGAAATCTGATCACGATAAACCTATAAACATTGGATCTGAAAGGCTCGTCACAATTGACCAGCTTGCTGATATGATCATAAAGATCTCTGGGAAGACTGTAAATAAGAAGTACGATCTTTCAGCTGCTCAAGGAGTGAGAGGTCGAAATGCTGATATAACTCTTGCTCGGAGAATCTTGGGTTGGGACCCAAAAGTCACTCTCGAAGAGGGGCTAGGTAGAACTTACAGATGGATAGAGATGAAGCACAGGGAAGAACAAGAAACTTCTCTAATGGAAGCCCGAACAGGCAAACGTCACCCTTAGCTGCAAATTCGCAGAATCAATCTTGAGGATTTTCATCAAATTTCATGCATTTTTCGATGTTTCTTTTTAGAACGAAGTTTTAAACTATTTATAACTCGTGTATTTGAAGTGAAGAAGAAAAAGTTCTCAAGTGCATACAAGTAGTGTCTATTGAAAGCAAAGAAACCCATATTTTTCATACGTCTTGCTGATAAATATATGTAGGTATCTAGGAAAAATGCGACTTCACCTAACTTCAGCAATTTTCTACCCATAAGCCCGTCAGCGTTAATATTATCAACAACAAAGCCCCCGGTTTTGTTGAAGTAATCTTTTCGCACAACTAAGAAGTTAGTACTAGTTGAAAACCTTTGGAGAGATTTCGGGAGACTTGCAAAAATGTACCTGATAAGGTCATAAACAGCATATTCCAGTTTGCCGAAAAAAGGTGCATCAAAAGGGTATCCTGGACCAGTAAGCGCAATAAGCTCAGGGTTTCTTTCGAATTTTTCAACTATTTTTTGAAAGAGATTTTTTGGAAAAACTATATCGGCACAGGTGAAAAGCAATAATTTGCCTTTGGCCATTTTTGCGCCAATATTTCTCGAAATAAACTCGCCGTGCCCAGGCAACGCCATAACTTTTGCATTATGTTGACGAGCAATAGCAGAGGTTTTATCCTTGCTTCCACCATCAACTATCAAAGTTTCAAAGCTTACAGAAGACTGGTCGCTAAGGGAATTTAATAGAAAAAATATATGCTTCTCTTCATTCAGTGTAGGTACAATTATCGACATGCAAGGGTCTTTTTCAGCTGACAACTCTCTCAACCACATCAACCATTCTTTCCATAAAAACAGCTCTGTCAAACTTTTTTGCTCTATGGAAAGCTCTAGATGCAACTTTATTTCTTGAATTTTCGTCAGTAACTAGTGTGTCAATGTAACTTGCTGCTTCCTCTGCAGTTGCATATGAAAATCCGTATTCGCCTTGCCGACCGTCGAGTATGTCTAACCATGGTCCACCGGAGCGATGTACTACTGGGACACATCCAGAGGCCATACCTTCAACCACTGAAATCCCGAAATGGTCGTAGGGCATTATGTGAAGGTACACTTTTGCTCTTAAAAATATTTCTAAAAATTTGTCGATAGGAACATTGGTTAATATCGTTATTCGATCTTTAACATGAAATGCACTTATCTGTTCTTTTAATTTTCTCAAAGTAGGCACAGAATACTCATCAGCTTTGCCCATAACTACAAACTTTGCAGACTTCGTATACTTTGCTATTAATGGAACTTGTTCTAAATGCCTTTTCGGAGTGTAACTTGCAGCAATTGCCACAGTGTAGCCTTCCTTTCGATGTCTAAAGCTTTGTGATGAAAGAGTTTCTACATTAACCGGTGGATAAATGACCATGGAATTGCGATGAAGAAAGTTTTTTATTATTTCTTGCATAAACTTGGAGTTTGTGAGCAACGCTCCAGGAGAAAACTTGTCTAATAACGACACAGCTAAATCGTAAAGTGGTGCTATAGCCCACCACCTTGACTTGTTTGAAAAGGCTGGGATTTGGGAAAGTTCTAATGCGGCTCTTAGTGGAAAATGGACGTATGTTAAGTCGGCTATGGAATTTATAACATCGCCAAAAGTGTTTACAATTAGATCATGCTTCTGTTTTGACTTGTTAGCTAAAAGCTGCATTATATAAGTTAGAAAATATGTTGACGCAATCGGTATGCTTAAAAGATTTTTGGAAACCCGGCTTCTTGTTATATACTCCTCCTTATTTGGCTTAACTACCATGCCGAAATTTTTTTGAATAAGATTCCAATCTGTTTTTTCAACCGTTATTAATGAAACATCATGCCCTCTCTTTCGCAGGGCTTCAATAACAACTAAGCAAAGCCTTTCGGCTCCGCCAGGAATGTTGAGACTGTGATGAGCAACTGCAACATTCATATTGGTTTCCCTTTCAAGAATCTCTAGTATAAATTTCCACATATAATAACCCTTATGCTCACTTTGTTCAGAACTTCGGATTTTCTAACCAAAAAGTCTCGAACAGTGATAATCATTTTTTTAATGGCATTGATGATTATTTCGCTACCTAAACTTTTGTTTTCAAGTAACCTGTACTCTGCCTCAAGTGCGCGCGAACTTAATTTTCTTTTGTAATATAGTAAATAATGCATGAAAAAAAGAGCGGTAGAAACACTTGTACGTGAAAGTCGTACCTATTTACAAAGTGTATAGCAGGATACATCAAATATGCGAGTGCAAAAACCAGACCCACAATTCTACCGCCAGCGTTTTCTTTTGCAAGTCTGTATATTGGAATAGCTGCAAGTGCTACGATAAAGGATTGGAGCACTAATGAGGTTTCGGTGGCTGGAATTATCCAATAAAAGGGCAAAATCAAGAACAATATGGGACTTAAGTGCACCCCGAAAAAACTGCCGCTGAGATTGATAAAAGTTTGCATGTATGATAAAATAAGCCGTCGCCATTCAGTGTTGTCCATAGGGATTGAGTGAAAATTCCTAGATCCCATGCCCCTGTTTTAAAGGAGTAGTGCCTAAAGACAGTTAGACTTGGAAAAAATGAGCGCATAAACTATCACGGAAAGATACAGAATTATGTCGCCACGTTCTCTTCTGACAAACTTGTTACTCAACCATGTTTCTAATTCTTCTATAGAAGGCGTTTTAATTTTATTTCCTTTTTTCACCTCCCCATACCCGTCAGGAGTTGATTTGTTTTACATCGATGTAATCAAGGAATATATCAGCATGACTTGAAACGTTAATTGCCCTGACTTCAAAATCCATAAGAGGCTTATCGAGGTTGAGGCGGAATGTCTGATACATCCAAATGGCTTTTTCTGTAAGATTTCCACCAAAAAAAGTTTTGGACACCAAAATATTTTGCCCATTGTTTGAACAAATATTTACCGTAAATATTTCACCGGTTCCGTTAATTTTTAGCCTCAAAGTTACATTATAACTGCCTGGCGGCAAAAGGCTGCGTGGACCATACCAAAACATAGGTGAAAACCCCAAGGAACCGTTAAAATGCAGAACCATTCTGCTCGTACAATTAGTAACCTCGATAATCTCTCCACTATAAAGAGTAAGACTGCAATAGTTGTATCTAGCATTATGTGGTGCCAGCATCGAAGCATTACCAGTATATCCTTTCTTGAAAAGGATTATACCATCAGCTGATACCAAAGCCCTAAACTCATGATTTTCCTGCATTAGAGAAAAAATGACACTACTAGCAAATGGGTCTGATTTAATATCCACAAGGGTATATTCTACTTTTCCAAGAATTTCATCTGTAAAGTTTTTGCATTCCGAAGATTTTCCACTCCATATTGGACCTATCGTCGGTATCACATATGCATTAATTCTGCTGGAGATATGGGGAAAAAGATTGTTATGGGTTATAATAGAAGCGTTCGGCGGTACATATGTCAAAATTTCATGTATTAGCTGTTCGTGTTGAGTTACGGGTTTCAAGCCACTTTCGGGGTACAGCATGCCAACAACAGGACCCAATGGGGACACCATCATGAATGTTACTAAACTAAAAAGAAAAAGGGTCGCCAACCGTTTTTTTAACGCTTTGAGGCCCAACGTTCCATCATTACCAATTCCGTAAACAGCCGCGATGAAAACAAACGCTATGACGTAAGCTGGATACTGCGTAAAAATCATATAATAAGGTTGATAATTCGAGAAGAGACTGTACAAGAACCACGGAAGAGCTGGTAGAATATATCTCACCTTGAAAAATGATCTAAAGGCTAGTGGAGCAAATAAAATTAGTAAGTAACCAATTTTGACTAGAAAATCGTAGTTGAGTGCAGCAATTGCCTTGTCAGGATGCAGAATTGTATGTAAGGGGATCAACAGGGGTTCTTGAACCCCAAGAACACTCCAGTTTAAAGAAGCCTTAAACGTAGAAAAAAAAGCTGGGTTAACGGGGAAAAAGGTGTTGCGCACCCAGATTGTCATGAGATACCAAAGAGCAGCCAAAACAACAGTACTAACTGAAACTAGAAAAACTGTGTCTTTGAAATTCTTAGTTTTCAATATAAACGCAAGGTGTTTTTTATATTGCAAGACTATAAATAACCCTATGAACAGCACCACCATAGCTGCATGTTCTTCGCACATTAATGCCAGAAAAATGGATAGAAAGTAAGCCGTCCAGCTTTGTTTTTCAACGAAATAAATAGCTGAGAAGAAGAAAAGAGGCAAGAAACTTTGCACATGAAAATCGAACCAATTTATTCCTTGAAGCGGAGGATATAGCAGGTAGACAAAAACAAAAAGAAGCCCGGCAACTCTATACCTCAAAACGCGCATTACAAGCTTATACAACGGCACAGCGCCCAACGACAGAATAAAAGATTGGATGACAAGTAGAGTCTGCACAGTAGGGTAAACTGAATACACCGGTAACAGAAGAAAAAGAATTGGACTAAAATGCGTTCCGAAGAAGCTCCCAGAGGGATTAAGCATCAACTCGATGGTAGAATAGAAAAATTTCCCATTACACAGAGTGGTCCAAAAAGCTTGATTAAAAATACCAAGATCCCACGCATAGGTTCCAAACCCATAATGCTTCATCATAGTGAAATATGAAAAAACGATTGTGTAAACGCCTATGGCAATTGCCACAAGGAACACACTTAGATCAATATTGAACACTTTTTGACTTAGGAGTTTTTCGAAGTTTTCAGTATCAAATTCTCTTAGAAAGCTTTTTACCCCGCTCATATTTTAATTCTCGCTTTTTCCGTCGTAGTTACTCTTATAAGTAAACGCTAGAGAATATTAAAACCATTTTCTCTCTCTTTCACGTTCTTCATCGCTTATCATTGGGAGCTACCCTGAGTGGGCTAATATTTTCGATTGATGGAGAAGATGTAAGAAAAAAAATCTTTTATTTCATTTATGGTTAGCTTTGATCTTCCCTTTTTCCTGTTGACAAAGGTTATTGGTATTTCCCTTATTCTGAATTTTCCAAGATTAGCTTGTCTGATTGTTTCTATCTGTATTTCGTAGGTTCGGCTATGCAAATCATTCATTATCCCTCTGACAAGTTTCGTGGAATAACACCGCATTCCACTGGTGTAATCGGATATTTTTGCATTAACCCTTAACTTGGTGAGCAAATTAGCTATTTTGCTTACTGCTAGACGTATTATACTCCAGTCTCTTGTACCACCACCTTGGCAATATCTACTTCCAACGACAAGGTCAAAATCTTTTTTCACTGGAGCTATTAACTTGGGAATTTCTTTTGGGTTGTGCGAATAATCAGCATCCATTGTAATTATATACTTTGGAGGATTTTTCAATGACAAGAATATCCTGAAGCCATCTGTTATTGCTGTTCCCAGTCCAAACTTTTTCGGTCTTTCAAACAGCAGAATATTATCATGTTTCTTTTGACATCTTCTCACAATGTCTGACGTCCCATCAGGGCTGGAATCATCTATAACCAGAATGGAAGTAAACAAGTTCAAGTTGTCAATTTCATCAATTAATTTCTCAATATTTTGTGCTTCACAATACGTGGGAAGGATTACCCCAATCTCAGAATTTATGTCCAGATTACCTTCAATCGATTTAGACGACTTTATCTCAAAACTCATGCCCCCTATCAATCCTTTATTCAGTAAGCTCGTACTTGAGGGAACTTGAATGCTCATCTTTACATTTCGCACCTTTCCATAAATATCGTGGAGTAACTATCACTTACTATTTAAACTCTACTGCATCATCCATTTGTTTCACGGCTTCATCACATGTCATGTTGTTTTAACTTTATCCTATAGAAACTCAATGGGTGGTGTACTGTTCGGCATAGTTCATCGGGATTTGCGCAGACTCCATGAGTTTTTAGTGTATCACATTTCGGCGGGATGTACTGTGTTCTAGAGCCTCTTTCCCCAGCGATGTGCTCAACTTGGTAGCGTGTCATTCTTTCATTGTAATCGGAAAAACTTTTGAACAAATCAACCACGCTGCCTGATGGCATTCCCACGTTTACAAGGAAGGAAGTTAGCGCAAACCTGCCTATATGCGAGAGGTGGCGCCCGGCTGACACTGCTTGATAGAGAGCTTTTATGCATGGTGGAAAGGCTGTTTGCACGACAGTTTTTGGGAAACCTTCCATTTCAGCTTTGCCTATTTTTTCCACGGACAATTTGTTTATTTTTTCAGCTATCTTCATTATTTCAGTGGGAAATTTAGGCAGTTCTTCTACTTCTAATCTTTTTCCAATGTGTTTGCGGATTTCTTCGCTCAGTAATCTTGCTGTTTCGTTTTTTGTCAGATAAACATTTCCGCTTGATAGGAGACGGTTAACAAGCTTCCATTTTTTTCCTCTTAGATGTGTTGTGTTTCTTAGGTAGCTGGTGAAACTGAGCATAAATTCGAAGGAAATCTCAGCATTATCATTAAACATGAGTTTCCACGCGAAATTTTGTGCGAATTTAACAATTTTTTCTTTGGGTTCGTCTTTCAGATCTTCGTACGCTTGCTTTGATTCCGCCAAGGCATATCTTTTTTTGATGAAGGAGCTTCCAGTAGCGGTTGCCAGCACTATTGCAGCTGGATATGATGATATTTCTATGTCTTCTCTTTTCAGTTTCCTGCTAACTCGAGCGTACAAAATTGCTTCTTCCACTCTTTCTTCAGCACGTTTAAGGATTCCCTCTAATTCAGGACTTGTCAAGTCTTCTATTCTCAAATCTGGTATTTTCATATATTTTGTGGCTGCTTTCAGAAAGGGGTATTTTGCTATGTCATTTTTTGTGAATTGGGCTGTTGCTAGCTGCATCTATTTTTTCACATTTATTCCGTTTCTATCCTTGGCGCTAGGTAAAACGTGAGTTTCCCTTCTTTTGTTTGTTGAAAGTCGAGTTTTACGGGCATATCTGACGAAAACTCAAGTGTTGCGATTTCGGATGTTGCGGATGCTGCCTTTATAATTTCTAACAGGTAGCTTAAGCTGAATGTTGCTTTGGAAGGTTCTTTAGTTTCTAAATCCAGAAGTGCGTCGCTTCCTTTCTT
>Ga0209635_10004030_pt1 | contig 11511 bp, 4 predicted proteins | sample DeeMarSWOR230_32_FD_187463 | JGI IMG/M metagenome (GOLD analysis project Ga0209635, IMG submission 187463) | Marine sediment microbial communities from White Oak River estuary, North Carolina - WOR-2-30_32 (SPAdes) (version 2) | ecosystem: Environmental > Aquatic > Marine > Intertidal zone >...
AGCTTCCTCTCCGCCCTCTACGGCATCTACTGGGACCGGGGCGAGATCGAGCTCAACAAAACCTTGACCGAGCTGGGGATCGACGATGAACCGGATCCCATCTTAGAGACAGAAAAGCAGGCACGCATCCTGGATCTCCTGAAGGCACGGTCCGGTGTGTTCCATCCCGCAGCCTACGCGGGCCGGACCGACTCGCGTCCTCGGGGGAGTGAGGGTCCGGGTCGCTTCTTCGCCTATAACAACTGGGACTTCAACACCTCCGCCACGATCCTGATGCAGCAGACGGGAGAGGACGTCTTTGAGGCGTTCGATAAGTATTTTGGCCAGCCGTTGAAGATGGAAGACTGGCGGATCTCGGACGGTTACTACCACTACGAACGGGATAAGTCAAAATACCCGGCCTACCCCTTCCGCATGTCGGCCCGAGATGCCGCTCGCTTCGGACTGCTTTTTGCCCGCAACGGAATGTGGCAGAATGACCGAATCCTCTCCGAACACTGGGTCAAACGAAGCTCTGCTCTCTATTCCATCGACAATGCGGTCTTCGGGTATGGCTTCTACTGGTGGATTTCGCGGGAACCCAGGTTCGCCAGGTACGGAATGTACTCAGCCCTGGGTGTTGGGAACCAAATGATCGCAGTGCTTCCCAAGATCGACATGGTAATCGTAAACAGGGCCGACACCTATGAGGGAGAAAACACTCCCACGCGGCAGCTGCTCGATCTCATCGAGAAGGTTCTGGAGGCACGGACAGGCCCTTCAGTGGCGAATCCGGTGCTTGCGCCGCTTGAAGTCGGCTCGGACCCAAAAATCACCAAAGTGTCGAACGATCGCTTGACGGAGTTCGTCGGGGAGTGGAAATACCCGCCAGAGCCGCTTGGACTGCCGTCCCGCACGGAGTTTCAGATCACGGCCGGTCAGGGTCATCTGGTGTGTTACTCCCCGACAGGGGGCACCTTCAGGCTCTATCTGCAGAACGACGGCACGCTGCACGAGGAGGATTCTCACAGGCGGTATTTTCCTGTCCGGGACGATACGGGCTCACTTGCCGGGATCGCCGATGTGGGATACATCATGGAGGCCGCGTTAACAGCCGCAAGCAGCGGTGATGGCAACCGTGCCGCACGCCTTTTGAGAGTAGTGGAGGGCAGGTTGGGAAGGGAGGAGACTCTCGCGTTTGAGGTCGTAAACGTCGTTGTCGATCTGCTTGGAGGAAATGGAGCTTCGGCGGAGCGGTCGGTTCGGCAGCTCTCGGAGCGTTTTGATCCCGTTGAAGTCGAGCGCTGGGTGAACAGAATCGGGTATCGGCTGATGCGGGGAGGCATGGGTGAACGGGCCCTGGAGTTGTTCGAGTTCAACACCCGCGTCTTCCCTAAAGCGTGGAACACCTGGGACAGCTTGTCCGAGGCTCACCTGGGTCTTGGTAACACCGAGGAGGCTATTCGGGCCTACCGCCGGGCTCTGGAACTCAATCCATCAGGCGTTAGGAGGAGGGGTCGCCTCGTACAGGCTGCAATAATAGCCGCATGTGAAGGCAACAACGACCGTGCGGTACGACTTTTGAAAGCGGTGAAGGGGGAGGAAACCGTCCGAATCGGGATTGCAAACGCTGTAGTCAATCTGTTTGGAGGAAAGGAAACCTCAGCGGAACGGGCCATTCGGGAGTTCTTAGAGCAGTTTGACCCGGCGAGAGTCGAGCGGGAGGTCAACGAGATCGGGAATTGGTTGATGAGGGAAGGACAGGAAGAACGGGCCCTGGAGTTGTTCGAGTTCAACACCCGCATCTTTCCCGAATCGTGGAACGCCTGGGACAGCTTGGGGGAGGCACATTTCAATCTCGGCCACAAGGAAGAGGCAATCAGGGCTTACCAAAAGTCTTTGGAACTCAATCCCGACAACGAGGCCGCAAAGAGGATGATAGCGAGGATCAAGGGAGGTATTTGATTACGATCTTAAACCCTAATAGGAGTTTCACGCTTCAGCTATAAGTATTCATTCATAGCGGAGGGAATCGACCGGGTTGGCTATGGCGGCTTTGATGGACTGGTAGCTGACCGTTATCAGGGCAATGACAAGAGCCAGGGTTGCGGAGACGACAAAGATCCATAAGCTGATAGATGTCCGGTAGGCAAAGCTCTGAAGCCATCGATCCATTACATAATACGCGATCGGAAAGGCTATAACTATTCCCATAGCAACCCACTTGACAAATTCCTTTGCCAAAAGAAGGCTATGCCCCAGGTTTGATCCCCGCGTCCCGGGACGGATGACGAGATTATCAGCGTCGCCTTTAATGACCGGGATGAAAAATATGTCAAATAATTCCTGATCCGCGTATAAGCAATTGTATGCGTTTGACTCAAGATTCAGCGGGCGGTCAGCCACTTCATGACTTCCAGTAAAAGCGGCCACTCCGAGCCTTCATCGGATAATTCATGAAATCTCCGAGAACCATCTCTGTCACCTCTTTAACTCGTCGGCGATGGCCTCGGCCATATGAGAGGTAGCCATGGATAAGACCAAACCGGTCACGACTGCGAAAGTAAATAATTATTTTAGCGACTTTCCGTGTATTGAAAATGAAATAACAAGGTTCTAAAAATTGAATTTATAATTCGGAAACTTATTTGCTTCTCAGCCCAGCCAGCCTCTTCCTGGCATCCTCAACCTCAGCAGTACCAGGATCAGCGTCTTTCCAGAAAACGAAGACTCTCAGAGAGAAAATCAATTGCCAGAGAGAAAAGCCCGGATTTTGTATACGTCCAATGACTCTTCAAGACAGTTTTATCGAGCCAAATGATACAAAACTGTCACAAAAAGTTTTGACCTGAGGCTCGGAAAGAGGGTCAATCACGAAGGTTGACCCTCTTTTTTTGCACTTTGCAAGATGCTAACTATTTTAGTTCAATTTTTGACTTTAGGTATTTGAGCTTCAAGGTGGCAACTGCATGAAGAAGTACATCTTAAGAAGAGCTGTCAGACACAGCCGGTATATTTCCTTTCAAATGGCAGAGGTTACCATAAGCAAGGAGATATGCTTCGTTCAGCTAAATTCGGATTAAACTCCATATCATGCAACCTTTTTGAGCTAAATGGCGTCTATAGTATATAACAGTACGATATTATAGTATTATTGCAGACAGATATTTAAGGAGATTTAAATTGAAAATCTTATCAGTCAACGAGCAGATTTTCTTAATAGCCATATGGCGGCTCAAAGACGAGGCGTATGGTGTCAGGATCAGGGATAAGATTGCCGAGATAACCCGGAGGACATTCACCTTCGGCACTCTCTACAACACTCTGGATAACCTGGCAAGGAAAGGCTATCTGACATCCCGCACAGTACAAATCCTCAACCAAGCGGGAGGGAACAAGAGAGTCTACTATACCATCACCAAAGCCGGTCTTGAAGCCCTGCGCGAGGCCAGGGAACTCCAGGAAACCCTCTGGAAAGATATTAAAAAATATGCATTCTAAAAAAAAAAAATGAAATCACCCAGATTCCCTTCCCCTCCCCGGCTGGCGGTTTGGCTCGCCAAGCGGCTTGAACGGTATCAGACAAACCATGCCATCATCGATGACCTGCACGAGGTTTTTACGAGGATGTACAGGGAACGTGGCTTTATTGTTGCCAGCCTTTGGTACTGGGGTCAGTGGTTAGATGCCGTTATCAAGGACACTCTTTTTAACTTAAAATGGGGGGTTATCATGCTTAATAACTATCTGAAAATTGCTCTGAGAAATGTTCGCAAGCACAAAGGGTACTCATCGATTAATATCGCAGGCTTATCCATGGGATTGGCCGTATGTATCTTGATTTTTCTCTGGGTTCAGGATGAATTGAGCTTTGACCGGTTTCACGAGAATGCGGACCGAATCTACAGAGTCGTTAAGGACGTTAAACAATCTAATGGAGATATCAAAAAGGACGCAGTTACACCCTGGCCTTTGGGAGCAGCCCTTGTAGAAGATTTTCCAGAAATAAAGAAGCACGCGCGATTCCGCAATCTTTCCAGAAGGCTGATTACATATGAATCCGAAACTGGCGATCGAAGTTTTTATGAAGATGGCGTTTGTGTTGCAGATCCATCCTTCCTGGATATTTTTTCTTTTCCACTCATGAAGGGCGATCCGTCCACCGCGCTCACCAAACCCAATACTGTTGTTATCACAGAGGAAATCGCGGAAAAATATTTCGGTAATGAGAATCCTATGGGGAAAATATTGACCGGCAATAACAGGATTGATTATGTGGTTAACGGGATTATAAAAGTTCCTCGAAATTCACACATCCGATTCGATTTCCTTCTTCCTTTCGAATGGCGATTGAGAAACACCGACTGGAATGGGAACTGGGGTATCAATGATTTTCATACGTTTATCCTTCTTGAAGAAAATGTTCCTGTCGATGATCTTGAAGAAAAGATTTATCCTTATCTTCTCGGGCAATTTCCTGAAACCGCTATCAGATACAGACTCCAGGCTTTAACCGATATGTACCTTCGTTCAGACTATAATTATGATCTTTATGGTGCCAGCAAAGACACGTCCTTTTATATTTATGCCTTTTCCATAATCGCTGTTTTTATTCTGTTCATCGCCTGTATTAATTTTATAAACCTAACAATCGCCAGGTCTTCTACCCGGGCTCGAGAAGCAGGAATACGAAAAGTTGTGGGTGCCAGTAGAAAGGATGTAATGGCGCAGTTCTTCGGGGAATCTGTCTTTCTGACCATTATTTCATTCATCTTTGCCCTTACACTCATCCTCCTGCTTCTGCCTTTATTCAACAATCTGACGGGAAAAGCGCTCACCTTGAATCCTTTCGCAAACGGCGTGCAGGGGCTCTGTATGCTCCTCATAGCAATACTCACGGGAATCTTGGCAGGTATATATCCTGCTGTGATTCAATCATCGTTTCAACCGGTTAATATCATCAAAGGGAATGTTATCTTCGGAGGGGGCAAAGCGAAGGGCGCCATTCGGAAAGCCCTGGTGGTACTTCAATTTACCTGTTCCATCGCCCTGATCATCGGCACTTTGATCATCAATAAACAGTTAATCTACATGCAAAATAAAAACCTGGGGTATTCAAAGGATCATATCATCTACTTTACACGAAGGGGCGAAATTAATGAAAAATATGAGTCTTTTAAAGAAGAGCTCCTGAAAAATCCAGATGTCTTCTCCGTTACGACTTCCTCGGACATACCAACATATACACACCACTCAACATTGGGATTTGAATGGGAAGGTATGAATCCCGGTGCAAACCAAATCTCTATTTATCAATTCTCTGTCGATCCTGACTACATTAAAACATTCAATATGAAACTGGTTGAAGGAAGTAATTTCTCGAAACTGATGGGCACGGATAAAAAAGGTGCAGCCTATATTCTGAATGAAGCTGCTGTAAAAACCATGGATCTCACCGGTCCAATAGGAAAATGGTTCAGGTTTTGGGGAGACAAAGGAACTATCATCGGTATTGTAGAAGATTATCATTTCAAATCGCTGCACAGTGAAGTGGAACCGCTGGTCTTGAGAATCGATCACGACTGGGACTGGTACGTGTTTGTTAACATTAGATCAGAAAATATCCTGCGCACCTTGAACACCATTAAAGCTGTCTATCAACGTTTCAATCCGCAATATCCCTTTGAATACAATTTTCTGGATGAACAGCTCGACCGTCTTTATGACAGCGACCATCAGACATTTCAAATATTCCAGTACTTCACCGTCATTGCCATAATAATTTCATGCCTCGGTCTGTTTGGTATAGCCGCCTACACGGCACATAGACGGACAAAAGAAATAGGAATAAGAAAGGTTGTTGGAGCAACCATTCCTGACATTACACTGATGCTGTCAAAAGAATTTCTATTCCTGGTGGTGGCTGCCAACATCGTAGCTTGGCCACTCGCTTATTTTGCCATGCACCGCTGGCTACAAAACTTCGCCTATCGGGCCAGTCTGAGCGTTTGGATTTTCATTCTTTCCGGTCTATTAGCATTAGCGATTGCCCTGTTAACAGTCAGTTTCCAGTCCATCAAAGCCGCCACAGCCAACCCGGTCGATTCGCTGCGGTATGAGTGAATATTTATAGTTGAAACTCTAATCAGGATTTAAGAATGGCACCCAAATCCCCCAGAGCCCTGGCTCCGCTTCTCTGATCAGCCTGCCCCCTGATTTTCTGGGGTGTTAGAGTAAAAGGTCGAAGAACTTTTCTGTTCCAAAGTACTTACTGTTATAAAAACTGCAGCACGAGAAAAAAGGGCTGAGATTCGCTCATATGCGAAATAAAATGACTTGTTTTACCGGAGGCCAGCCAGCCTCTTCCTGGCATCCTCAGCCTCAGCAGTACCAGGATCAGCGTCTTCCCAAAGGTCGAGGAATTTCTCGTAATTCTCTATGGCTTTGGATTTATTGCCTTGCTGTTCATAGATCTTACCCAGCTTGTAGAAGCTCTTGGCATATATATCCCCTCTTGTAAGTCTGCCATCAGTCAACGAAGTTATCCTTTCGTATTCCTCTATGGCCTTTCCCACGTCCCCAGAGCGGTAGTACGCCAAAGCCAGAGAATCAATAACTCGAGCAGATCTACAAAGGGGGCCGTAAGATTCTAAAGATAAATCCTTTGTAAAATCCTGTATGGCCTCAGAGAATTTCTTTGTTTCAAGTTTCATCAAACCTGTTAGATAGTAATAGGTTCTAATGCGCTTGCTGTTCAACCCCTCTTCTACTATCTGCTTGAGCTCTTCCGCTGTCTTTTGAGCCTCAGCCAGCGATTTCATCTTCACGTAGGCAATTCCTTTTAAATACAGTGCGTCTATCTGATAAGCACGAAAATCTGCGGCAACAGCATTATTCCAAGCTTCCTCTGCTTCCTTAAGAGACTGCTCATAGTTTCCAATACTTTGATAATTATGAGCCAGCATTTGATGGTATCCAGAAACAGCCCAAGGTTCACCAGCCTTTTGGGCTAGCTCAATCCCGACGTTCACCACTTCCCTGGCTTTCCTGAATTTTCCTTGTGTTAAATACAAAAAGCCTAATCTCTGAATACCGTAAGCTCGGGCTTCCGTTAACTCACTCTCTACGAGCTTCTGGTACTCTTTTTCCGCCTGAATAAAATTACCTTTGTAATGATAAATATCGCCCTTTCTTCTAATGTTAATATAATGGCTCGGGTCGAGGAGAAAAGCCTTGTCTATCTCTTCAAGGGCAAGGTCAAGCCTCCCTTCATAAATGTAGGTTAAAGACAAATTACGATGAATGAGGGCATTGTCCGGAAAACTATCAAGATAAGAATTGAGGACTTCTCGTGCCTTGTCATATAAGCCCTTTCCCCTGTAGACTGAGGCAAGGCCTGAATAATCGAATAAGTCAGCATTTTTGCTCTGGAAGACTACTTGATATTTTTCTACAGCCTTATCCCATTCTTCGATAGCCGCATACAAATTGGCAAGGTTATGATTTCCAAGCCAATCATCTGGATAGAGCTCCAGTAATTTCTGACAGGCTTCGATGGCTTTATCATACGTACCATCTGAAGACATGAAGAAAGACCCCAGGATAATGTAGCGCTCTCTTTCCGACAGACGGCTGCTCAGCTCTACGGCTTTCTTAAAGTGCTTTCTTCCCTCTGCTACAAAACCCCTGTTTTCGTAACTCGTTCCCATGGACCTGTAGGCCATGGCAAACTCCGGGTCTAACTCTATCGCCCGCTCCATGAGCTGGATACTGCGGACATAATCTGCGTTGAGGTGATACTTTCTTCCCTCGCTGTAGTATTTGTAGGCTTCAGTAGAGCTGGTTGTGATTTTTTCCACTTCCCTGTCTATGTCGGCTGCAATCTGTTCCTCGGAAAGCTTAAAACTGGTTTTAACTCTTCTTGTCAGCTCATCCACCATGCTGTGGAAGCTCTCCTCGCCTTCCCCTTCCACCATTTCTGACCCAATGATCTCCATCGTACCTGCAGCCTGAAGAGTGGTATTGATTCTATAAGAATCGCCAGACTTTGTAAGGATTCCCACCAGAATGTGAGTTGCCCCTCCCTGAGACGCTACTTGCTTTAGATCCCTGGAGGTATAACTTATTGCTTCTAAAAGATTCAGTTCCTTGAGGATTTCAAAGAGCTTATCTCCGCTTAAGACATTTATAAATTTGGACTGAGAAAGGTCTGCAATCATAAGGTCAGAGAGAGCGGTTCTCCAGATATCTAAGCCCTCGATTCCGGTGTTGTTCTTAAAGTATAGGATAGCCAAAGAGGCTTTGCCTGTTGGAGAAGGTAAGGCTGCTTTTCGGGGAAGAAGCTGCCAGATAAGGACTGCTGCGATTATAAGGACGACAACGATTATGGCCGGGATGAATAGCTTTTTCAGGCCAAAGGTGACTGTTATTTCTCTCGAAGTGAGAGGTTTTTTCTTGGGAATCTCTATCTCAGTCGTTGGGATGCCTTTTTCTATCCTGGTCAGTTCCGTTCGAACTTCGCCTGCGCTCTGATATCTCTTTTCCTTATCTTTCTCCAGGCAGCGAAGGATAACAAGGTTGAGGTCTTCTGGAAGCTGGGTGTTCAATTCTTTAGGATCTTTTGGCAATTCACTTTTATGCTTTACTCCGATTGTAAAAGGCGTATCTCCCTCAAAAGGCACTCTTCCGGTGACCATCTCGTAAAGAATCACACCCAATGAATAAATATCAGAACGCTGGTCGACTTCCTTCCCTTCTACCTGCTCAGGGGACATGTACTCGGGTGTGCCTATCATCATCCCAGTGGCTGTTATCCCCTTTGTCTTAAGGGAACGGGCTATACCGAAATCCATAATCCTCGCATTCCCATCTTCATCAACCATGACGTTCTGAGGTTTTAAATCCCTATGAATAACTCCCAACCGGTGAGCCTCTGCCAACCCTTCGCAAACTTGCTTGGCTATGAAAACCGTCTTCCCTGAACTTAGCTGCCCCATCATCCTGATCATGCTCTTGAGATCTTTCCCATCCACATATTCCATGGTGATGTAATGCGCACCTTTCTCTTTATTCAGGTCATACATCTGGCAGACATTCTTATGCCTTATCTTCCGGGCAAATTTCAGCTCGTTCCTGAAGCGCTCGATCGTCTTTTTATCCGCAGCTATCTCAGGCTTGAGAAGCTTGATGGCAACTTTCTCTTTAAGGTCAGTATCTTGAGCCTTGTAGACTTTACCCATTCCGCCTTTGCCCAGCTCTTCGATGATCTGGTATCGTCCGGCAAAGGTGGAGCCTGTGGTTAGCTCTTCTTTTGGTGTTTCGAGAGTCTCAGTGACAGGGATTTCCTCTTTGGATATTAATTGAGTTCCGCACTCACCACAAAAATGGATAGTATCGGGATTCTCAAACTGACATTTCGGGCATTTAATTCCCATTGTTCCCTCAGCTTACGTGGCAAAAGAATATCAATTAATGAGGAAAGAGTCAAATATACTCGATGTGAATGTTACTGGCTCTTCAACCCAGCCAGCCTCTTCCTCGCATCCTCAACCTCAGCAATACCAGGGTCAGCGTCTTTCCAGAGGGAGAGGAATTTTTCGTAATCCCAAAAGCCCCGATTCGATCAAAATTTATTAGAACTTCAATCCAAACCCATTTTTTTGAGCAGGGCCTGGAATCTTGGATCTGAACGAACATCATCAAATATTGGATCAACTTTAAGATTGTAGCCTGTTTGTTTTTCTTCAATGGCCTTATCTAAATGCATAAATCCGAGGTCATCTTTTCCTGACAAAAAGTAAAGAACGGCAAGATCGTAATCATGTTGGACATATCCCATTTTTCCTAATTCAATCGTCATTTCCAGTATCTGCTCTACCTCTTTTTCCTTTCCCATCTTTGCATAGACAAGGCCATGCAGGTAAGATTTAAAATGCTTTCCCCAAGCCTGTATCAAATCTTTTGCCGCAGCAGAAAGAGCGTCAGGATTTACGGACAAATACTCTAATTGGTTTCTGAATTCGTCAAGAGAGCCCCTATCTTCTCCTGCTGATTCTAAAATCTTCTTAAATTGTTTAAGAGCATCTGTATCCTTAAGAAGATATTTGATTAATTCTCCAAATGCTTCTGTTGAAAATACACTTTCAAGAGCCCATTGAGTAATTTTATCAAATTCTGCCAAGGCTTCATCATACATAGAATTATAGAAATAGGCTTTACCAAGAAAGAAAGGTAGAATTCCCCACTCCGGATCCATTTTTTTGGTGCTTTGCAATGCTTCAAGTGCGAGATCAAATTCTCGCCGATAGAGACGTATTCTTCCTATATTGAGATTGATAACTTTCGACATTGGGTCCAGTTTCTGAGCTAATAAAATCTCATCTAAACCTTCATCCAGTCGGGATTGCCAACACAACAATTCAGCGTACCAATGATGAGCTGTGGCATAAGATGGATTAAGTTCTATAGCCTTTTTATAATCTTTTTCTGCGCCTTCAAAATCCCAATCCCAAATCTTCATATATCCTAAAGCGGTATATGCTCCAGCTAAAGAGTCATCAAGTTCTAGGGCTTTCATAGCCGCTTCTCTTGCTTTCTGAAAAAAAACTTGTGAGGGAATTGAGCTTAAGGTGAATTCCTTCATCAATACATATGATTCTGCTATTCCCGCATAAGCCAACGCATACTCAGGATCCAGATCGATCGCTTCTTGGTAGTATTCAATCGCTTGGGTGAAATCATCTGCAGTCCGCTTGTTCCAATGGTACCGCCCCAGCGTATAAAACTCGTATGCCTTTAAATTTTCTGTCGTCTTCTTCTCAAGCAGCGATTTTTCCTCAGGAGAAAGCTCTTTCCCAATTGCCGAAGCCACGTTTCTGGCTATGCTGCTCTGTATGTTAAAGACACTCTGAAGTTCCTCATCATATGTTTCTGACCAGACTATGGAATTGTCTTTCACTTTTATAAGGCGGGCCGTTATCCGGATTTTCCCCCCTTCTTCCCGGATCGTCCCTGTAAGAATGTGGGTCACAGCGAGCTCTTTGCCTATCTCCTTGTAGGTTTTTTCCGTTTCCTTATAAAACATAGCTGAGGGTGAATTAACGACCTTCCACTTTTTGAGTTTAAAAAGTCTGGAAGTAATATCATCAGCCACCCCACTGCCGAGGTGTTCCTGGTCTTGTTGGAGTCCTTCATCAGAGAATGGGATAACAGTGATGGACATCTGTTTTTCTGAAAACATTTGCCAGACAATAACTAATGCAATAACAAGCCCGAGAATTATCAACACAGGAATGTAGAGCTTTTTCAATCCAAATGTTACAGTAACCTCTTTGGATGTGAGAGGTTTTTTCTTTGGGATAACTCGGCCGGTCGTGGGAAGGCCCTGTTCTATCTTTTCCAGCTCGGAACGAACTTCGTTTGCACTCTGATAGCGGTTCTCTTTTTCCTTCTCCAAACACTTCAGTATTACATGGCTGAGGTCTTCAGGGATCTGGGGATTTATCTCTTTTGGATCTTTTGTGGCCTCACTCT
>Ga0209635_10004031_pt1 | contig 11510 bp, 10 predicted proteins | sample DeeMarSWOR230_32_FD_187463 | JGI IMG/M metagenome (GOLD analysis project Ga0209635, IMG submission 187463) | Marine sediment microbial communities from White Oak River estuary, North Carolina - WOR-2-30_32 (SPAdes) (version 2) | ecosystem: Environmental > Aquatic > Marine > Intertidal zone >...
AAAGGCGAGACGATTAGGCAGAGAATATTTACTAAAATACGGAGGATGCGCCCCGGGCACGCTCATGGCAGTAGCTCACACTCTTGACTTGGAAGTCTCTGATGAAGTGTTCAAGGCTATGATGGGTTTTTCAAGCTTTGCGGGAGTATGCGGAAATTTATGTGGAGGGATAGCTGCGATAGGCTTAAGGTATGGGGTGGCCATAGAGGAATTTGTGAAGAACCCAGAAATCGGTTCCTTATCTTTTGCGAAGCTAATGACAGCCGCGAAAGTGCTGCGGGAAAAGTTCGTTAAAGAGTACGGCGGCTACTTATGCGACGAAGTTCAAACGAAATTGTTCGGCAAGTGTGTAATGCCCACCTCCCCTAAGGAACTTGAGGCCTTCAGTAAGATGGATCCTGAGGAACTTAAGGGCTTCTATGAAAAATGTGGTTCTGTCACGGAAAATGCTGCCGGATGGACGGTAGCTACAATACTTGAAATGGACGAAAAATGACAGATTTTCAGTGCTAACACCGACTAGATGTAGACAGAATTATGGGGGCGCGCGCATTCCAAAATTTCTGATTTACTTTTGTGGCAAAATATTATGAACCTTAAAAGTAATTATTCTTAGATATGGATATGAAAATGAAAGCGATTGTATGCACAAAATATGGGCCGCCAGATGTCCTCCAGCTCAGAGAGGTGGCCAAACCTGTTCCCAAGGACAATGAAGTACTGATAAAAGTACATGCGACAACTTGCCACGTAGGGGATGTGAGAGTTCGAAGTTTCAACGTCCCTTTCTGGCAAATGATCCCCTTTCGCTTATATTTAGGTCTTCGAAAGCCAAAAAGAAGCATACTAGGGATGGAATTAGCCGGGGAAATCGAAGCGGTAGGCAAAGACGTAAAACGATTTAAGAAAGGCGACCAGGTCTTTGCTCTTACCGGTTTTGGTTTCGGCGCTCATGCCGAGTACAAATGTATGCCCGAGGAAGGTGGAGGGGCAAAAGGAGTGGTTCTGGCCATAAAGCCGTCCAACATGACCCATGAGGAAGCCGCCGCTGGCGTTGCTTCCGGGGGAATTACAGCATTGAAAACTCTTAGAAAGGCGAATATACATAGCGGGCAAAAAGTTCTTATCTACGGCGCTTCCGGAAGTGTAGGTAGCTATGCGGTACAGCTTGCCAAGCACTTCGGGGCGGAGGTTACCGGGGTTTGCAGCACCGCGAACCTGGAAATGGTGAAATCTCTGGGAGCCGATAAGGTGATTGATTACACCAAAGAGGATTTTACCCGGCACGGCGAAACCTATGATGTTATCTTTGACGCCGTAGATAAACTTCGGTCCTCACGGGCTAAAAAGTCCCTGAATAAGGGGGGAATCTATCTTAACGTTAACAAGGATTCTGGAGGCGAGGTAAAGACAGAAGACCTGGTCTTCCTCAAAGAGCTTATTGAAGCAGAAAAGATAAAAGCGGTTATAGATAGAAGCTATCCGCTGGAGCAAATGGTCGAGGCTCACCGATATGTCGAACAAGGACACAAGAAAGGACACGTCGTCATAACTGTGGATCATAATAACAAAACCTAACAAATTAGGAGGAATTGAAATGCACCTAGCGGATAAGAGAGAATAATGGCAGAACTGGAAGTAGAAATTGCCCGGCTAATAAGGGAATACCAAACCAAAACCGAAAACTCCTTGACAATCGGCACTGTCGAGTCAGCTACCGGCGGCAGGATAGCTGATAGGATAACTAACGTCCCCGGTAGCTCGGATTACTTCAAGGGCTCTGTAGTAGCTTACAGCAACGAGGTAAAAATCGCCTTGCTTGGGGTAAAAAAGGCGACCATTGAAAATTATGGCGCTGTGAGCGAACAAACAGCTATAGAAATGGCTCAAGGCGGCAGAAAGCTCCTGGATGTGGACATATGCGTCGCCGATACCGGGATTGCCGGACCCTCAGGCGATACTCCCGAAAAACCGCTGGGTTTGTTTTACCTCAGCCTGGCAGCCAGGGATGAAAGCTTGAGTCAGAAGCATGTCTTTCCGGGAAATCGAGAGGGAAACAAACGAGATGCTGCTGAAGCAGTGCTGAACATGCTGAAGCAATATCTGCTGCGGTGCTTCAAAGCCAAAGGCTGACGACAAGGGTGTAAATATTAAGAATGAAAGGAGGTTAAGGACAATGACAACCGAGAAGTTCACTGTAGACGGAAGCCAAGTAGTCGAGAAGATCAAGGAGCTAATACATCAAGGAAATATCAGAAGAGTCCGTTTAATACATAAGGGGCGTCCCTTGATAGACATCCCACTGACAGCAGGCGTTGGTGTGGCTGCGGTAACGGTCCTGGCCGCCCCGGTACTGGCTGCGCTGGGAGCAATTGCCGCCCTGGTCACAGAATGCACTCTCGAGGTGGAGAGGACAGAAGATACCGCAGAAGAGAAGGGTGAAAAACAATAGAAGGCCAGCTCGTTCCTGCGTAATGGTTCGAGGGCTAAAAGCACTGCTGAGCGTAGAATAGAACAGCTCCTTTGAGGTATACTTTTACAACATGGCAACCTTCGACACAGGTGAAATAAAGTCTAAGGCAAAAAGCAACTTTACCGACGCCTGGACAGCTACAGCGGAGCTTATTCCCACCGGCACCAAAATCTCCCTGAAGAAGAAAGGCGAACCCCATCTTGTACGGGAGTTAATTCAAAAATCCCGCCAGATATTGCTAAACCTGGGATTTGACGAGGTCGAGAATCTCACAATGCTGCCCGACAGCGATGTGGTCAAGCAGTATGGGCCGGAAGCCCGAGCTATTCTCGACAGGGCTTTTTACCTAGCTGAATTACCCCGCCCTGACATAGGGCTGAGCGCGAGAAGAATAGCTCAACTAAAGAAGATAGCAGAAACAATTGACATTGAAAAACTGCAGACTATTTTGAGAAATTATAAAAAGGGGGAAATCGAGGCCGATAACCTCATTGAAGAACTCATTGCCGGACTGGGCATCACTGATCGCCAGGCTACGGAGCTCCTGGACAAAGTTTTCCCCGAGATGAAAGACCTACAGCCAGTGCCTTCCAGCAAGACTCTGAGGAGTCACATGACAGCTACCTGGTTTCATACTTTAGCAGCATTACAGGACAAAGCCAGCTTTCCAGTTGCTTTATTCTCCGTAGGGCCCAGATATCGCAACGAACAGAGAGAAGATGCCCGGCATCTGCGAGTCCACCACTCAGCATCCATCGTGGTCATGGACCCCAAAATGTCCTTGGATGCGGGAAGGGCGGTTACCAAGGATATCATGCAGCAATACGGCTTCTCCGACATCAAATTTGAGACCAAGGTAGCAACATCCAAGTACTATGCCCCCGGGCAGGAGCAGGAGGTCTTCGTCAAGCATAAGGCTCGTGCAAGCTGCCTCGTCCCCGGGCAGGAGCAAGAGGCCTTCGCCAAGCATAAGGGCAACTGGCTCGAGATAGCGGACATCGGAATGTATTCGCCTGTGGCCCTGGCCAATTTCGACATCAAATACCCTGTGTTCAATGCAGGATTCGGCATTGAGCGAATGGGAATGCTTCTCTATGCAATAGATGACGTGAGGAAGCTAGCATACCCCCAATTTGCTGTAGTCGAGTATTCTGATGAAGAGCTAGCTGAATCTATTACCTATATAGCCAGCCCTAAGACAACCAGAGGGCAGAAAATAGCCAGGGCAATTGAGGAAACTGCCCGAAAGCACAAAGACGAGATCGCCCCCTGTGAATTTTCGGCCTGGAAAGACAAATCCATCGAGGTGAAAGTCGTAGAAAAAGAAGCAGGCAAGAAATTAATCGGCCCCGCCGGTTTCAATGAGATCTGCGTTGCTGATGGCAGTATTTATAGTGATGTTGTGCCTTCAGGCATACACACCGGGATAAATTATATGCATGCTATAGCCATGGGCGCAGCAGCAGCAATAGAAAACAGCAACGATAACTTAACTTATCAAGTGAAGGGAATAAGGCATCTTTCTGACCTTAATCTCCAGATTCCCGAGGCTGTCCGAGAGCATATTGAAGGACAGCAGAAGAAGATAGGAGTCGCCGGCGCTGTATTTGTGACCATCGCTGTGAAGAAACTCTAAATACTAAAGATCAGTAACTCGGATGACGTGGCTCTGAGGAAACAAGACATCTTGATTTGTGCCGACATTCAAGCCGTTTAGTTAGCAGCTAAAAGTGCTGTGTTGAAAACTAAACAATAGGGCAGTACATTCAATCAAGAGGGTTCGTCGTTGTATCGTTTGTCTCAAATTTCTTACCTTCCCTATTGGTTATCGTAATAACGGTCAGTAATCCGACGCGCCTGGCTCCCGATACGCCAGCTCATAGGTGTTTAATAACTCACCAGCCGGGCAGCTAGTGGTTGACACAGCGCCAAATAGATGCTAATAATCCATCAAAAAAAGAAGGAGGCAAAAACGATGCCAAGTGCATGTGGTCTAGCTTGCGAAGTGTGTGGAGCTCCTGATAAGGGATTGTGTCCTATAGACCTTTGTGTACCAGGAACTGACCCAAGGGCTCCACAGAAGCTAGAGAGATTTACGAAAGTAATGGGACATCCTTGCGCTATTCTTGATTGCGCAATCAAGAATAACGTTGATCATTGTTTCAGGTGTGACAAATTTCCCTGTGAGATTCATTATCAACAGCAGATTTACAGCCACAAGTTGCTTGATATGATTAAGGGTATGTCGGGAAAGCAGTGAATTAGGTCATCAGGCACACCAATTGCCTCAGTGTAGCCCAGATGGCTGAAATGTAGGTTCGGTCTAATCTGCGTGCAAATCACTGGATACTTGCCCATTTTGTTTAGTAGGGTTAGCTCAGTCAGTTTTGAAATCAGCCTCCCGCCACTGCCTGAGTGTTTGGAGATTCAATGTCAAAAATTTGGATTTCTGTTAGATTTCTTGTTAGAATTGGTCAGCTTTGGTTCCAGCAGTTCGCAACTGCCTCAAATCCTGAAGCTTATGAATTCACATAATGTCATGGCGAAGGACTAAAATTATGAAGCAGCCCGTGCAGCAAAGTGGATTACTTCCCTTCGCTCGCCATGACAGTTCGGCTTGCGGAAAGCTTTCGACTGAAAAGAAAGATGGGACAGAAAGGCATTAAGTCACTACAGAAGCTCAGCGAGTTGCACAGGCAACATAAGGGGCTTATTAACCTCATGCCTCTACAGACAGGTGGCATGCTTACCGATGCTGCCAAGGAGGCCTTAACGGAATTTGGGGATGGATATTCTGTGTGCGATTTTTGCCAGGGCAGTTTGTGTAATGTAACCAATCCCCCCATCCGGGACTTTGTCCAGGAGCTTCTACCTCAATTCTTAGGCTGTAAAGTTGCCACCATAACCCACGGAGCCCGAGAAGCCAAATTCATGGTCATGCATTCCCTAGCCAAGCCGGGGGATTCGATTCTTGTCGATGGCAACAGGCATTATACAACGGCTGTCGCTGCTGAAAGGGTGGGGCTACATATAATCGAGGTGCCTCATTCCGGACATCCGGAATTCAGAGTCGACGTTAACGAATACACACCGCTCATAAAAAAACACGCTCCCAAGCTAATTCTATTAACTCATCCAGACGGTAATTATGGAAATCTTCCCGATGCCGGCAGGCTGGGAGAAATCGCTCAAGAATATAACATTCCTTTCATTCTTAACGGGGCATACGCTGTGGGCAGAATGCCTGTAAGCATGGAGGAGATAGGGGCTGATTTTATCATCGGCAGTGGGCATAAAAGCATGGCCTCTGCCGGGCCTGTTGGGGTATTGGGAATGAAGAAGAAGTGGGAAGAGCCAGTGCTGAGAAAATCCGGCACACATAGTAATAAAGATATTGAGCTCCTCGGCTGTAGCGTAAGGGGCGTTCCTCTGATAACACTCATGGCTTCCTTTTCTCATGTGAAAGAAAGAGTTAAGAATTGGGATGAACAGGTATCCAAAGCACAGTGGTTTTCCGCTGAGCTTGAGGAGCTGGGTTTTAAGCAGCTAGGGGAAAAACCACACAGGCATGACCTGCTACACTTTGACACCCCTGTGCTCTACGAAATCTCGAAGCGGGTCCGAGAGAGGGGATATTTCCTCTATAAAGAATTAAAGGAAAGAGGCATTTGGGGACCACAGCCAGGCATGGCAAGGTCCTTCAAACTCTCCACCTTCGCTGCTGATAGGGAACAGCTAGGTTTTGTTATAGATTCCTTTAAATCCATCCTGAATAAATATAGTTAGCGGACCTGAGCAAAAATCTCGCGGTGTCTTTGGGCATAGGCTTTTTTCAAGTGCTGCAAAGAGGCTTGAAATGGTATAGAGGCAATATTATCCGTACTCATGATTATAGCGTCCTCTCCATCGCTTGAATAATACCTCGGGCGCCTCCCCACCACTCGGAAGCCATACTTTTTATAAAGTTCCTGAGCTACTTCATTAGAGGCACGCACCTCCAAAGTGACTACATTAGAATTCAGTACCTGTGCTAGTTCAACGGTTGCGATGAGCAAACCTTCACCTATGCCAAGTCGACGATAACCATCTCTTACACCAATGGCAATGATATGTGCCTCCTTCATCATCATCCAGAAGCCCGAAAAGCCAACTATGTTTTCCGCTACATTAAGATGACGCTCATAACTGAAGAGCCGCCTGAACCAAGACAGTTTCTGCATCGCCTGTCCCTCAGATTCTGACACATCCCTCTTATTACAAGCCACTATATAGCGGACGGATGGATTGTCAAGGTCATGCTTATATGCTGATTGAGAGCGAAACACCCACTCGCCAGGGAAAGCCTCTCTATCAATTTGGGCTACCTGGGGGATATCCTCATACTCCATAGGGCGAATGACATAATATGTGTCTGACATCAATTGGAATTTTAGCATAGTATCAGGTTTTTAGCCCTGATCCCTTCTTTCATCACGTCAGACAATTCAACATCCCTGTGCCATACGCTTTTCCGCCTTCAAACCTGCACTCTAGTGCGCAGTTTCACAAATAGCTTTCACAAGAGCTGTCATTCCGAGACGAAGACGAAGAAGCTCGCCTCCGCTCAGGGTTCTTACTATCACAAGGCTTTTTGAAAAGGTTTTCCCACAGAATCTATTACAGAATAGGGCCTCGCTGATATTGACAACATAGTTAGCCGATGCTATAGTAAAGGAGAGCCTAACATGCTAATGAGGTGCAAAGATGAACTACGGGCGTGAGTTATTGAAGGGAAACACTGATTCTCTACTGCTTTGCTTAATTAGTCGTCAGCCTACCTATGGCTACCAAATAGTAAAGGAACTGGAGAAAAGGAGTAACGGGTATTTTCAGTTTAAAGAAGGTACTCTTTATCCCGCTCTCCACCGCTTAGAGCGAGACAACCTTATCACAGGTAAATGGCAGATACTACCTAATGGACAGCAAAGACGCTATTACTACATAACTGAAAGGGGACAGCAGGTCCTAGCTAACAGGTTAGCTACATGGCAGGATTTTTCTACGGCAGTTAAAGCAGTTACGCAAGCGGAAACAATCTAGGGCTAAAATGGGAAGTAACATAAGCCATTATTTAAACAGGTTTAAGGCTTGCCTCAAGATTGATCAGACTATAAGGGACGGCGTGGCTGAGGAGCTTTACACACATCTCGAAGATAAAAGTCGAGAGCTAGAAGAAAACGGGCTAAGCACAGAGGAAGCAAACAAAATCGCGGTACAATCTCTGGGGTCCCCTGAATTAATCGCCCAGCAAATCTATGAAACACATGCTCAAGGTAGCTGGAAGGAGGCAATTTTCAGTGCCTTGCCCCATTTTCTGGTTGCTTTACTCTTCACTTCATATTACTGGCAAAATATCGTCTGCGTGTCAATTATGTTAGCGCTAATCGTTGGCATAGCAATTTATGGTTGGCATCGAGGTAAGCCAATATGGATTTTCCCCTGGTTAGGATACTATTTTATGCCAGTAGTAGTTACCGGTATATTGCTGCTTTCTCTTCCCCAAGGTTGGGGCTGGATAGCAGCGCTCATCTATATCCCCTTGGCTCTTTTTGTTTTTATCCACATAGTGAGACAAACTGCAAGGCGGGATTGGCTATATGCATCACTGATGCTAGCTCCTATGCTGGTGACACTCACTTGGTTTTCATCCCTGGGCGCAGGAAATGTGCTTTTGACAGATAGCATGTGGCTGGCAAGTTTGCGAACAAATGCACTTTGGATAGTTATTAGTTTTATTGCTTTGGCAGCAGCAACTATCGCCTTCGTCCGCCTCAAGCCGCGCAGGTACAAAATTATTAGTTTATTAATCCCACCGCTTGTGATCTTATTCTCGGTAATCACGGCAAGCCGAGGAAACATCGCTCTCTGGGGTTGGCTGATATTGCTCTTCTCTTTATCTGCCTTTGCCATTCCAGTATGGATGCAAGCCAGAGCATATCAATAGCCATCACTGAAAAACTTCGTTCCTCAGCATCCCCAAAATTTACCCAATGGCATTTTAGGAGTTCCATGAAATCCACCCACAAAATTAAAGATTTTGCGTGGGCGAGGGAGCGAAGCGGACTTTCCAGGGGTACTAAAGAGCCAAAGGTTAACTCTGTTGCTGACTCCACAAGCTAGGTTGGGGATGAATATCCCTTTTGTAAGGCAGTCCCAAGTGTTCATAAGCAAGCCTAGCAGCTACTCTGCCACGAGGTGTCCGTTCCAGAAAACCTAGCTGAAGAAGGTACGGCTCGTAAACATCCATAATAGTATCAGCATCCTCGTTAATAGAAGCAGCGATGGTATCCAGGCCTACAGGACCACCGTCAAATTTGTCAATTATTGTATGCAGCACTCTATGATCTATATCATCCAAACCCACAGAATCTATCTCCAACTTTGAAAGGCCTTCCAGAGCTACTTCCTTGGTGACTACTCCGTTTGCCATGACTTGAGCATAATCTCTTACTCTCTTTAAGAGACGATTGGCTACTCGAGGAGTACCTCTAGCACGCTGGGCAATCGGGACAAGCCCCTCCCTCTCAGCTTTTACCTTAAGGATAGCTGCTGACCTCTCCAAAATCGTCTGTATTGCTGCCTCGTCGTAGAAATCAAGATGATATGTCACACCAAATCTATCGCGAAGGGGAGGACTCAGTAGAGCAAAGCGCGTGGTAGCCCCAATTAAGGTAAAGCGGGGCAAATTCAACCGTAAATTTCTAGCAGCTGGACCTTTCCCTAAAAATATGTCAAAAACAAAATCCTCCATTGCCGGATAGAGTTTTTCTTCTATTGTATGGCTAAGCCTGTGTATCTCGTCAATAAAAAGGATATCCCCCTCATGCAGATTAGTAAGAATAGCTGCTAAGTCTCCAGTGCGCTCTATCGCCGGCCCGGAACTAACTTTAATATTGACTCCCATCTCAGAAGCAATGATATAGGCAAGGGTAGTCTTTCCCAAACCGGGAGAACCATAAAGAATGATATGATCTAATGGCTCACCCCTTTTTTGAGCAGCGACGATAGCTATTTTTAGATTATCTTTAATTTTTTCTTGACCTATGAATTCACTAAGGTGTCTGGGGCGAAGGTCAAAGTCAATAAAGCTATCTTCAGTTGCTGTTTTACCCGAAATAAGCCGCATCGCTAACCTTTGGGAGTCAAATTTTTGCTAGTTCTCTAATTCTAAATTCGCAATCTCCTCGTCATCAAGACCTCCCCCCCCCAATCTATCCCCATCATCATGACTCAGAGAGAGGACCCGAGATGGGATGAGCTTGCCGAGAATAACATTTTCCTTGAGACCACGAAGCCTATCCAACTTGCCTTTGACCGCGGCATCAATAAGAACACGGCCGGTTTCTTGAAAAGAAGCAGCTGCCAGCCAACTGTCCTTGCTTAAGCTAGCTCTGGTTATCCCGAGAAGCGCAGCTTGAGCTGTTGCTGGTTCACCTCCTTCAGCTAGCACCTTGGCATTTATATCTTCATAGTCAAATCGATCAACTAGCTCGCCGGGCAAGAGCTTTGTATCCCCTGATGAAATAATTCTCACGTTGTTTAACATCCGCCGAGTAATGACAGCAATATGTTTATCATGTATCGTCACCCCTTGCGCGCGATATACTTTCTGTATTTCATCAATCAGATATTGCTGGACCGCATCTTTTCCCATAATACGCAAGATATCATGAGGGTCAATGGGACCCCTAGTAAGCCGATCGCCCGCCTTGACCTTATCCCCTGATTGAACAATCAAATATGCACCATGAGAGACACTATATTCTCTCTCCTCCATCTCCTCATACCTAATATAAACATGGTCACCATCAATGATAACTTGACCAGCTACTCTAGCCCCTATAGATTGAGATTGCCCTGCCTCACCTTGGCTAACAGCTGGTAATCTCTTTTTGGTCTTCTTTGGGGCCTTCTCCGGCAGAGAAAATAGGATGCTACCAGCATCCACTGATTGCCCATCACTTACAGCTAGCTCCGCTCCTGGCAGAATTGGGTATTCATCCAAATAGAATTCAGAGCTAATGACCTTGACTATGCTTGCTCCATCAGTATGGGTAACTTCAACAGTACCATCAATCTCAGAAATGATCGCGCTACCACCTGGTGTTCTAGCCTCGAAAAGTTCTTCTACGCGAGGTAGCCCAGTGGTAATATCGACACCTACTGTGCCCCCTGTATGAAAAGTGCGCAGAGTGAGCTGAGTTCCAGGCTCACCGATGCTCTGGGCAGCAATAACTCCTACAGCGGTGCCCAGCTTTACTAATTGCTTTTTTCCCAAGTCCCTACCGTAGCAGTTTCGACAAACGCCAAATCGCGAACGGCAGCTAAGAGGCGACCTCACGTGTACCCGGGTAATGCCGGCCTCGATAATTTGTTGTACTTTATCTTCATCAATTTCCTCATCACGATCAACAATGACTGCATTTGTACCTGGATCAACAATCTTGCTTGCCGCTAAGTAGCCGGTAATCCGGTTTTCAAAGGGGGGAAGGGACCCCTCTGCAGCTTCCCTGGATATCCAGACCCCTTCAGTGGTACCACAATCTGTCTCAGTTACAATGACATCTTGGGCTACATCGACAAGACGCCTTGTAAGATAACCACTGTCTGACGTCCTCAAGGCGGTATCAGCTAATCCTTTGCGAGCACCATGGGTAGAAATGAAATATTCCATTGGTGTCAGCCCATCACGTAGACTCGACTTAATGGGAAAATCTATTATCCTTCCTGAGGGGTCGGTCATCAACCCACGCATCCCTGCCATCTGCCTAATTTGAGAAATATTCCCCTTGGCACCCGAAGTAGCCATCATATAGACGCTACCATAAGGGTCCAGCGCCTGGGATATATCCTCAGTAATCTTATCCGTAGCCTCCATCCATACTTGAACTGTACTTTCATACTTTTCACCCTCAGTAATCAAGCCATGGTTAAGTTGATCCTCAATAAGGCTAACTTTCTCATCGGCTTCTTTAAGAAGCTTGACCCTATCTGGAGC
>Ga0209635_10004032_pt1 | contig 11509 bp, 11 predicted proteins | sample DeeMarSWOR230_32_FD_187463 | JGI IMG/M metagenome (GOLD analysis project Ga0209635, IMG submission 187463) | Marine sediment microbial communities from White Oak River estuary, North Carolina - WOR-2-30_32 (SPAdes) (version 2) | ecosystem: Environmental > Aquatic > Marine > Intertidal zone >...
CCAAAAAACTGACTAATAGCAGCAGCGCCACTTGAAGCTACATCAGTAAACCTCTGAAGAAAGCTTTCGCCATACTCGTTTGTAAAAGAATCAGTTGGAAAGTTGTCTGCTAGAAAAGCTACTTTAATTGGAGTTTCTGATAACGCGTAATCGTGTCCCCACAAAATATTGTTGTATTTCCTCCAACCTTCATCTTCATCTAATCGAAAGATCGACATTCCAACTTGGAAATATGGCTGACAAGGTGTAATTTCGGCTATAGGTATAGAATTCCTTACTATACTATCACTAACATAAGTAGATGGAGGAAGTCCAATTATAGCTGGAACTTTCATTTTACCCATAGAAGTAGCCATCTTTGATCTCCTTAGTAAAGTCCGCCACCTAAAAGACCATGTAATTCTGCGTCATATTGCCCTTTTTTCTCTGCCATAGCAGATGATAGACTTTGGATAGAACTAGAGATAACATTTGTGACGTTTGTAATAAAAGTATTCATTACGCCCCTTTCTTCTTTTGCTTTTTCTATTGCTTTCTCTTGCATCTCCATTAGTGGTTTTGTTAGAGCCCTGGCTCTTAGTTCAGCTTCTTTTGCTTGCGCCCTAGCTATCTCTTTTGCCCTAGCTATAGCTTCGGGTGTCCTCTCAGCGATCACTCTTGCTTTCTCTTTAGCTATTTCAGATGCTTTAGTTATGGTCCCTGATCCTCTTTCCCTAAGTTTAGCAATCTTTTCTCTTAACATTTTTTCTTCATCTTCTAATCTAATTAACTCTTTTGCATTAGCTATCGCTTCTGGCGGTAGTTTCGTAATTGCTCCTTCTAGACTCTTCCCTATCGATTCATCGTATACGTCCCACTTAGCAAACTCTGCTGCTTTTGCTAAGGACTTTTCTGCAGCTTTGCGAGTAAAAAGACCTTTAACTTTACCATAAAGAGACCCCACCACTGGAATTTTCTGGATCTTTTCTTCTAACCATAAAGCTACTCTTTTACCAAAGTCTTTTAAGAAGTTAGCAATTCTATCTATAAGTCCAGTTGTTTCGTCAGCAGCTTCTTTCGCTTTCTTCTCATTATCTTCTTTCTTCCCTATTAACCAGTTCCAAACCATTTTCCCAAGTTGACCCATTAGTTTAAAAGGATAGAAAATAACATCTTTAAGAACGCCAAGAAACTTCTTTACCCCATCCCAAACATACGAGATACCTTTAGCAATATTTTCGCCACCGATATAACCCATAATCCCACCAGCAATCGCACCAACAGCACCTCCAATCGCAGTTCCAATCCCAGGAAAAATACTTCCAATCCCAGCCCCTAACGCTGCTCCTTTTAAAGCACCCGCTTTAGCGCCTGCCCACCCTTTTTCTTCTCCACCAAGAGCACCACCAATAGCTCCAGCCGCTCTTGAAACACCCCATTCTTCAGCTTTCTTATACCCTGCAATTCCACCTCTAGCCATTTCGTAACCGCCATAAGCTAAACCGATTGCTCCGGCGCCCAATCTCGCTGTGCCGCCTACACCAAGTCCTCGAATTTTAGTAAAGAGACCAGTAAATAGCTTACTCCAAGTCTTACTTCTAAAAAACGCACTTAAAGCAGGGCCTATTACCCTTGTTCCAAGTCTCAATATAAGACCTTTAACTGAACCGATAAGAGACCTCATAATTCCTATAAACATCAAAATGTATTTCCATACTTGCGATCCTACTTTCTTCAAACGGGTTCCCAATCCTTTAATCCCTTCAACCATTCTCTCTTGTAAACTTAACTTCTTCTTCTCAAATCTCCACCCTTTGTCCTCTAAAATAAGTGCTTTGTTCTCTATCTTTACTAGCTCAGTAACTTTCTCAGCAGTCGACTTGTATCTACTTTCTAATATTTTTAAGAAAAAATCTGTAAGCGCTTTTCTTACAGCTTCCTCAATAGTTTTCCGTAAATTTACAAGCTGTTCTTCCAACGTAGATACACTGGATAGTCGCTTCGTTCCTGGAAGGAGACCTTTTGGCGTAACACCAAAAGGTTTAGTCCACTTAAATTCCCTTGCTCCTGTCCATTTTTCAATTGCTTCTTTAGAACCCCACTTTTTTACAGCAAGCTCAATAGGAGAAGCTATTGCCCTTATCATTTTCCCGGCAATACTCCACCCACCTTTTCCAACACCGGGAATAGTTTCGTATTTTGCACCAGTGACCGCAGAAGAAAGATCTCTTTGAGCAGTAGCACTAGCTTTTAGTACTTGTAAAATCTGGTCTAGTTTCCACATTCCAGTTGAGTATAACATACCAAGAACTTGAGTCATGTTAAAAAACATGTTCTTACTTTTCGGAAGATCTCCTATATAACCACCACGTGCTCTAAACATGTAAGAAAAGGGAAATTCAATTACATGTCTAAACGCTCTAAAAGTATAGACAGCAGCCCGCAGAACAGGATGCTCATACATCATTTTCTGCCAAATAAATCGCCATCTATTCGTTTCGCCAATTAACGAAGTTTTTAGTTCAAGTAGAGCTCTAAGCATTCTAACATTAGCAGGTGCTTCATGACGTTTCCATGATTGCTCCATTGCGTGGAAGAACCCTCTAATTATACCTCTTCGTCTCGTTGGTTCTTGAGCAACGTAAGTTTCTAGTCTCATTCCATGTCTAGTCATTCCATGGAGCGAAGAAACTAAGGACTTTACAACCTCAGAGGCGAAAGCTCTACTCTCATCTAACTTATCTAGAACTTTATCGATAGGCGCTACAATTTCGCCAGCATGAACCTCGGCCAGCCCACCCCTAGCTACTATACCACCACGCTGTAGTTTCGGAATCTGAGCTTCTATAGACTTCAATCTTTCATTAACTTCAGAAGTTATTCGACCTTCTGCTGACATAGGAGTCTTCGTAGGTCTCTCTTTCTCCCTCTTAAATATAGAAGTTGCCTTGCCCGCGATTCCTGAAACAAAATCTCTAGCCTTTCCCCAAGCAGTGGAAATCATACCGGAGAACTTAGCAGCTACTGTTGAGAGAGCACCACCAATTTTCTCTTTGATTTTCTGCGCCATATTCCTAAAAACGTCAGTTTCCATAAATTTCGCAGCAAAATATCCAAACAAGGGCGTAGCCCTCGACAAACTCATCGCAATAATATTTCTTTTGTTGAAACTAATATCTTCACTTATAGCTCTTCCATATTGAGATATAGCTTCTTTCGTAGATTTTGCGGTAGAAATCGTAATAGCTTTTACACCCGACGTAAGAGCCCCTATAGTATCTCCAAGTTTAGAAAGAACTTTGCTTATAGAACCCGAAACTTCAGCTATTCCCTCTTCTCGGCCTACTTTCTTAATTTCGCCTACTCGTTTCTCAACATCTTGCTTCATTTGGTTAACAGCGTCAGAAACGCCACTAATTCCCTTCACTCTCTTACGAACTTCCGTCTCAGCTCCCCTTTCTAACTCTTCAGGGGATTTGAACTCATCGTCTGGCATACTCTAGTACTCCCCTCATATAGCTCTAAAGGCTTGATAAATCTTTGATGAAAGTCTAACTTCAGAGAGGACAGCGACAACTTCTGATGGATAAATCAACTCTTGTATACAAAGAGTGCTTGGGGTTTTTGTGTCAAACTGTCGTCTGTACGATTCATACAAAGGCGCTAGAATCATCCCAAACTTTCGTTGGACTTTCAAAAACATGTCTACGTCTTTTAAGTAGATCTTTATTACTACAATATAAGCAGTTAGAATCTTCTTAAAATCTTCGTCGTTCAAACTTGAATAAGATCTTAACGTTTCTTCTAACAATTTATAGTATTGGACAAGTAGGGCGTTTGGACTTGAAACTTTTACAAGTCCTGCTTCCATCTTTCTAAAAAGAAACTGAACAATTGAGTCCATTTCTTTTACTTTTTTGTCTCCTAACTGAAAAATTTTATTGAATACGAAGTAATAATATTTAGCCAAGTCGTCTCCAAAAATCGACAGAAACTTTGACGGATGCTTGCTTGCAAACATATGCATCCCTTCATGTAAAGTAAGAGTCGCCAAAAAGTTATTTGAAGAAAAACCAAAAACCATGTTATTATCAATAAGTAAATATATTTTATTAGAAGGAGGATAGAAAAATCCCCTTATTGATTTGATTCCAGCTGGCGCGAAAATTTTAAAAGCTGTTAACCTAATAAGTCCTTTGTTTAACCAACACGGAGTTATTTCACCTTTATCTACTAACTTAAACAAAACTGGAACTACAGGCTTAGTATCTCGAACTTTCGCCATAGCCTTGAGGTATTTTATCTTTAAGTTCTTAGAGCTATAAAGCGGAATTCCATCTACGTTTGCAACATGACGAAGACCAACAGGTATAGCAAACATCTCCTGAACATCTGCTTCCTTCATAACATTATTCCTTATAGAACTCTAAGATATCTATATACCCGCCATAGTTAGTATCTTCTGTCATATGATCTTTCACTTCTTTCAAAATATTAGCGTTATTAACTTGCATAGGAACCATTTCGTTTAGTCCCATAATTTCCCTGAAAGACTCACCGTAGAAACGAGAACTATCAATCATCAATGGCGGATCCCACTTCCTAACATAAAAGGCTACGGCGCTACTAAGAGCTAAGTCGTCACTACTTCCTGTATCGCCTTCAACTTTACCGCTGGGTTTACTTACCAATCCTACTAACTCAAGAATTAATCTCTGAGACTTTACTGAGTCTGGATAGTCAGTTATGTAAGAATACAAGGCGTCAATCATTAGTGGCCTTGTCTTTGTATTCGTTGAAAGACCAGGAACTTTCTTATTTCCTCTGGTTTCGCTATAAAGCATAGGAGCATATTGACTACTTCTAATCTCTTCAACTACTTGGTTACCATAAGAATTACTTTCAACAACTAATGTTCCTGGATACTGCGAGCAAGCAACTTTAACTACTTGTACAAAGTCTTTAACTGGTAATTTTCCTTGGTATTCCCAAACTTGTTGAACTGTTTCATAATCCCAAACCGTAATTGCAGACATATCTTCGCCATGTTCTGGCGCAGTGTCAACCCCAATCAAGTAATATCTTGATGGAATTGGGTCAGAAAATTTCCACACTTCACCATTAAAGAGTCTAATCTTTTCAATTGGTTTGATTTTAATATCTTGAAGTGCTTGTACTGTTTTCTCATCAAAGAAAGACCCAACTGCAGAGAGGAACTTAAGCTCAAGTTCTTGCTGAATCTTTCTTTCATCATTATCAAACAACTCACATTGAGTTTTATACCAGCTAGGATCAGTAGCTAGCTCTCTTACGTCTTTCCAATGAATAGTATATGGGAAGAAAATATGCTTACTAGAAATAGAAGCTACATATTTCTGATAGAACCACTTTCCTTTTCCAACTGTTTTATTAGGTGTCGAAAGAATAACAGTTCCAAAAGGAACACTTTGTTTTTGTGCGTGCATCTGGTTCGTAGAAAGGGCAGAGACCATTCCAGTCCAAGCTTCATCAATGTACTGAATAAAAGCGGCTTCGTCAATAACTAGGAAAGTAACAGATTTTCCTCGAAGAGTTTTTTCTGGAGCATTAGGGTTAACAGGAGAAGCATAACATTTACAACCATTCTCCAGAATAAAAGTTTGTTCTGTTCTTTTTGCAAACTTTGGTGCCATCCATGTAGGTAACTTATCTATCATTCCCATAATATGTCTAGCAAAATCAGTAGCTTCTGGTCCGTCTTTCGAAATAATCCCAATGACAACATTCTTAAAGAAAACGCATAAGTAAGTTACATAAGCTTGAATAACTGTCGAGACACCAATTTGCCTAGACTTTAATACGAGAACAAACCTCTCTTTACCAATATGTTTTATAAGAACGGACTGAGGCCTATACAGTCTAAGAGGAACATCTCCTCCTGGGAGTTCTATTTTTATATAGTTTTCACAGAAATAATCAAAAGAATTCTTACATTTAAGGTATTCAGTAACGTAATGTTCCGTAGTATTTCTTAACTCTTGTTGTCTCTCTAATTGCATCTAATCCCCTTTTAGTAACAAACTAACCTTTATTATTTGTTCTAAGTAAGATTTAGATTCAAAATCAGATAGTCTTGTTAGTTCTCATAAGAACAATTCTAGCAATAGACTGCCATTCTCCTTCGCGAGTAAAGAGTAAATCACTAGATTTCAAAATATATTTACCTATAAGGTCCTTAAACTCTAAAACTCTTGTATCAAAATTTACTGGTTGTCCTACATCCATCAAGTTTAAAATTCTAAGATTCCGTTCTAAATTTATAGAAACTGTAGATAAATCAGCGATAGTTTTTGATATCATAGTATTAGCAAACGCCCTAGTTTTTTCGTATCCCGTTTCTTCAATGTAATATCTAGTTCTATTTTCTAGAACAGAATCCATGTATATCGAAGCCTTCCTAGTATTTGGGCTTTTAGAAATTAACCCATATTCAGCGCAAACAGTAGCTAAATCTTGTTGAATCTCGTAGTACAAAGTATCTCTTGGTTTTACAATATGTCTTAAGTTCTTAGCAAAAACTGAAAATCTAGTATTTCCAGAGTAAGAGTTATAGATATTATCGTAGGTATAGAAATTTTTACCATCGTAGCTCTTCTCTACAATATCTTTAGTTTTTCCAGAAATAGACAGCTGGTAAACATTAAAAACTGCGGCTTTCTTCATTCTAGAGGAAAGATTCCTTATTGTAATCTCATTATTGTATTTAACAAACCCTTGGTTAGATGGGCCGTTATTATAGAGTCCAAACTTAGTATCAAGATACGAAATGCTCCTAGATAACGTAGTAGGTGGAATTACGACTTGATCAATAACTTCTGTGTTTTCCCCATCAGCATCGTAGTCTAACTTAGCTCCAGTATTTTTAATAACAAGTTCCTGTATAATTTGTCTTAACGTTCTAGCAATAAAAACATCATTTACGACTGTAGCAGTTGTTCTAAACGGCTCTCTTGGAACAGTGATTAAAGAAACTTGAGTCCTGTCTTTTTGAATACCTTCAGACAACTGAGTTTTCATTGGAAGTTCTGAGCCTTGTTGTATATTCATAAGTTCAAAGTCTATTTGTTCATGTATATTTCCATCTTGTTCTAACAACCTTACACTGAGCTTTATAGGATCTTGTCCGTAGATCTTCCTTAAAATCACATCGTTCGGATCAACGAAAATATCTAAAACGACTACTTGGTAAGCTGCTGTTAAGGTTGAAACAATTCTAACTCTTGACATATCTTGACTGTAGTCTTCTCCTTTGATCTTAAGCTGGAAATCATAACTTCTTCCCGGTATAAAATATCTAGATTTCTCTGTCGTCATATTTGTACTCCTATAAACCTCTTTATTATTTGTTCAAACGAAATTCAAACAAAAAAAAGCCCAGTACCTCTACTGGGCTCAGAAATTGTCTCTAGTTACTTACTCGGTTTTCTTCCTTGAGTTGATAACAGAGAGGACAGTCATCATTTTCATAGGAACTACTAGGACGCTTTCTGCAACGTTCTCTAATAGAACCCTAACGTTCAGGTTATTTTGTATAGACGAGTATCTACAAATAACATGGAAAAGATCCCAACTTGTTACTCTCTTGTCTCCTGTTGCTTCTTCTAAAGAAGCTGAGATCTCAAGTCGTCTTTTCTTTCCAATTTTCTCCACAAGCTCAAGAGTTTTCATTATATCATCTTCTGTTAACTCGTTATTGAAGTTGTCCTCTATCAGAGAAACGATACTCTGCGAGAACACATTGATATAGTCACCTACCGCAGCAGACAAAACTGACTTTGATTTATCAAGGTGAACTTGTCTTATCGTTCCAAACTGCCTAAACCCAAAACCGAAGTTCGCGACTCCTCTGACGTTAATCCCAAAAATCACGCTAGCTGCTCTCATCCCATTATACGAATTTCGAACAACTAGCTGGGGGTAGACATCTCCTACGCTTGGGACGTTAGAAGAGTTTTGGATTACAATCTCATTATACATTTCTGTATAGGGATAAGGTAGAAGAGTGTACTCTTTAAAGATCGGTGTTCCTACTTCTCCAATGGAATCTCTAATCCTTCCATTAACAATTTCATTCCCAATAAACTGGTAAGCGTCAGAAACGTAACTTCTATAATCGTACAAGTCTTCAGAATCGTTTGGGCCTTTAGTAAAAATAGCCAAATAAGGAACTTTCTCCTCATCAACCGTCTGAAGTTGTTTGTATCTTACACAACTTAACTTATCACTGTAAGTAAAACATCCTGGTTTATCAATAGTCAAACCGGCTTTTAATGCTCTTTCTTCAAAACTCATTTTTTCTCCTCTTCTGTTTTATTTACTCTTCTAAAAAAGTCGGCTGTCATCCTCTCTATAGCATCAGGATTGTCAATCAAATACTCGTCAAAAGCTATTTGAATCGCTTCTGCTATCTCGTAAGGCACTTCTAAAATATGAGCTAAGTTATCAATTGGTGTCCTCTTAAATTCTTCTACTCCTGCTCTGATTAGCTCACGGTCTTCTTTAGAACTCATTGAAGCCCCCTATCGAATTCTTTTAGCAAAGAATCTTAAATAAATATCTCTTCCATCAAAAGAAAACTTTTCTTCTAAGTGGTTTACTACAAATCTACCTTCTAATTGAAAAAAGTGATACACTCTTGCAGTAGTCCAAATACTAGCATGAGGCATCTCAGGTTCGTTTAGAAGTTCGCTTGTTGTGAGTATATCTTCTTTCTCAAAATTAGAATTACCAGTTCTCTCTTTTATTATCCTTGTAGCGAGAGTTTGGTAATCTGGAACGACGCAATCTACTTCTCCACCAATCTCTAAAGCTGTTGAGAGTAAGTAGATAAAGTAGAGCACGTTAGTTCTCTTCACATGCTCCAAGAAGCGGTAAAGAACAATTCTACCAAAGGGAATATGGTATCTCTCTAGAAATGTGAAAGCATTCTCTTTTAAGTAGAACTCAAAACTTTTATCGCCACCCTCAAGAAAAAACTGGTGCGCATCTATTACATCTTTAATCTCAAGAGTGTTACAATAGTAGGAAGAATCTACGTTAAGCAAAAACTTTGGTGCTTCTAACTTTTCATAACCTAGAGGTTTAAGTTTACCAGCTCCCAAATTCAAAATGGTAGTTCTTTTCATATCTCCCTCCTATACAAATTCAACTACTATCGATTCGGAAAATGGCCTAATATAAAAGTTAAAATACTGCTGTCTATCAATATCACTTGGATCCATAACTCTAGCCATACTTTCTGAAATCTCGATCTGCCCATAACGAATCAAGAAAATATTGTACTTTCCTTCGGACGTAGGAATAGCATATAGCATTGGGTCGTTAGAAGACATTACTTCGTCTTTTATCTTTTGCAAATCGCTAAAAACTGAAGTTTTCTTACCATAGTTTATCTTTATTAACTTCTCATAGATTCCATCCATCCTAGGATACCGATAAGGCACCCCTTTTATCGAAATTTCAGACAATATACTATCGAAAGCTAAGAACTTCTTCCGGTCTATTGAAATCAGAAATGAGTCAAAAACGTTTCTAAGTTCAAGCGGAATATACTGATTTGACACTTCTGTTAGTTGCTTTGTAGTGATAAGTCCATCATACTGACGAAGAACAACTTCGTCTTCTTTTATATTGTTCTTCAAAATACATTCGTCAATTAAGGACTTTGTTGTATTCCTTAATATACCAGTAACTCTTGGATTCTCTTTCATTAAGAGTCCGATTTTGATATTCCTTTCTTTCTTATTATCTCTCGGAATACCTGTTAAATCAAACCCTAATCTCTCAAGAATTACATAATGACAAGCTGCTATATCGTACGAGTAAGCTATTCTTAGGAAAAACTTACAGTTCTTATTGATCTCCATTTTACCCCGCTTCTCCTAATGGAACTACTTTCTCAGCACAAATACAGTGTCTTCTAGTAACCTCTTCTATTCCCAACCGATATTTTGTTCCTACTGGGATTTCCATCCTTAATAAACATACAGTAGAGTTCCTATGGAAGTGGCCTTTCTTCGAATACATAAATATTCCAGGCGTCTTTTCCATATCAGACTCCGAAACTTCTCCAATCTTATAGGAAACAATTTCGCCTTTGTTTGTGTAGCCTCTTTGAACTAACCTAGCATGAGGCATCCATCGAGAGTAGAAAATTGAATAAATTAACTCTGGATGTGTAACTTCCTTAAATGCAAATCTTCTTCTTTTTGTTCGTTTAATTTTCGTAGTAAACTTTACACACATTTTAACATTCCTTTCTTTGGACAACTTTTAGTGGAATAATCTTCTCAGCGCAGATACAGTGTCTTCCTGCAACACCAAGTCCAAGGCGAATTTTTGTTTTACTAGGTATCTTAACTCGTAAGATACACTGACTACTATTAGTTTCTAGCGTTCTATAACGTTTGTACAAATACAAGCCTGGAGTCTTTGGCATTTCTGACTTTGTTAACTTCCCAAGATCATAAAATAACTCTTTCCCACATCCTTTGTGTACCCAGTGGTTCAAACCGAATTGAGAAGTTCTATTTGCTGGTGGGAACTGCGAAACAAAAGTCGTTTCATTTAACTGTCGAACTACTTTAAAAGCAATAATGTCTTTATTCGTTACGTAAACATCGGACGTAAGAGTTATACACATTCTGTCACCTCTCTCTTTTTAGAGTAGAAGACCTCTTTCTTCTAAGATTTTAGTGACATACTTAATAATTTCTGCTACTTTCGGACTATCCTCTATATTTTCAACTTGTTTTAACATAGCTTGTATCGATTGTTGTTGTTTTATTGCAATATTTATCACCTCTTGATTTGGAGCTTCACCAACTAACTTTTCAGAATCTCTTAACATGCGTGTCAATCTTTTTCTCGATTGGTGAACTTTCATATGACTATCAACACAAGCCGTATTCCGTGGATCATCATTATATGGGTTTTCATCTTTATGATGAAGAGATAAACCATTCTTTTTATTCGTCCGAAAAATAAAAGGACATTTTCTATCAAAATTCCAAAACAATAATCCTCTTCTCATTAAGATGGTAACTGGATTATTCTGGCTGATTCTAGTTTCAACAATGTAGTATTTAGAACCTGGATAGTCTTTTCTAGCAGTATATGGGCAAGGATGACCATTCTTGTAACATATCTCTCTTTCTTCTTTCTTTCCTTCAAGATATTGTGGTAATGGACATATTACACAATCTCCTCCTTCTGGTGTATAAAAGTCAATTATTCCTTGCGTTATTCTTCTAACATTGTTTGGATTGTAACAACTTACAACTTTTTTAGTAACGTACGTACACCAAGGATCCCATGGTTTGTTGTCAAAGTCTTCAATCAACATCTCATTTTCCTTTCTGGTTAGCTTACTTCGAATCTTTTACTTCCCAAACTGCGTCTTCGAACCACTCGGACATAAGAAAAGCGACTCCTGATTCCTTATGCTCATGTTTTGGTTCGAAAGACTTCATATGCGCAGAGATAGCTATAA
>Ga0209635_10004034_pt1 | contig 11507 bp, 8 predicted proteins | sample DeeMarSWOR230_32_FD_187463 | JGI IMG/M metagenome (GOLD analysis project Ga0209635, IMG submission 187463) | Marine sediment microbial communities from White Oak River estuary, North Carolina - WOR-2-30_32 (SPAdes) (version 2) | ecosystem: Environmental > Aquatic > Marine > Intertidal zone >...
CCTCTTCCTCTGCAGCTGTCCTCAACTCCTCATCAAAGGTGAGAAGAGTCAATTCAGGGATCTGTTTTTGCAGGGTCTTGGCGGAAGCCAGATGCCAGAGATTGACCGCCTTGAGCGGTCTCTTTATTGATAAGGACATCAGCATGCTCCATTCCGGCCAGATATTCAGCTGCCTCCATGGCCCGCTCTTAAGAAGAACTTCGGTGACAACCTCGATGAGAACTTCGTTGATGGATCTTCTTCTTTTGATCCTGGAGAGAACAGCAGAGACTTCGGCATAGCAGAGCGCAGAGAGCAGGTGAACTCCTTCCTTTTTGGACATGCTCACTGCTATTTCGCTGTTTGAGTCTTGAAAAAGAGCAGACAGGACGCTTGTCGGATCCCAGTAGACAGCTACAGGCTTTGTTTTCTTCATGACCTTCGCTCCTGCTTAAGGTATTTCTGGGCCAGCTCATCGGGAAGAGAAATCGGAGGATGGAGTTCTCTCGGCTTCTTCTTTTTTTGAGGTTCTATCCATCCCTGTCTTTCCAGTTCCTGTATGCGTTCGGCCAGGGGAAGGGTCTCCGCCTCCACAGGGACGATCTTTCCTACCGGCCTTCCCCGGTCGGTGATAAGGATTTGCCTGCCCTTCTGAACGCTTTTGAGCAGTTTGCTGAGTTTGATTTTGGCCTCCCGAATACCGATGCTTATAGTCTGCATGATGAAGTCTCCGTTTTGGTGGTTACAATGACCACATTGGATTTTAGCCGGGAGGCTCTGTGTTGTCAAGCCAGTTGTCAGAAGAGCACGCATTTTTTTCCGTGGCGGAAGTCAAAATGGGGGGTCAGGGTCAATACTTTGAAAGCATGATGATTTAGCCCCGGAGAAATCCGCATCCCTATCGTTGTTCTTTTGTTTGACATCAAATTGAACAGGGTGTTATATTTTGAGAGGCTCAAGGGAAGGTGGACTTCATGAAACGAATCACTTTCTTTCTCTCTCTGTTTGCTGGTCTTGTGGTTCTTCTCATCAGCATCTACGGATTTACTTTGCTTCGCCAGCGCCCCGGCCTTCCAGAAATAAAAAGATCTGGAAAGGAAAGCGGGATAAGAGTCGTTAAGATCGACAACATTGAAATTCGTAACCTGAAGCTGGACAGCGAATTCATCCTGAGCCAGAAGACCATAGGAGACCAGCTGACATTGATCCTTGAAGCAGATGGAGAGCTCGAAAAAAGGCAAGTGACGCTTGTTCCCTACTATGCCCAGACTCCTTTTCCTCTTATATTCCTCGGAATCGGGCTTTTCTGCATTCTGACAGGCGTCTTGGTTTTTCTTCTTCGAGCTGAAGACATAAGGGCACGCATTTATTATTGGGCTTGCTTAGCCTTTTCCTCAGCCATCATCATCAGCGGCGGCTTTTACTGCTTGCGGAAAAGCTGGCTATCCTATCTTCCCGGTGTGTTATACTATCTGTCCTATCCCTTGTCGGCAGCTCTTCTCCTCCATTTCACTCTGTTTTTTACGAAGAGCCGGAAAAAAATAAGCAGAGTGATCATATATTTTCCCGCTCTTATTTTAATCCTTGCTCTGGAAGGATTATTTCTCATAGCGAGCCTCAATTCTTCAATAGATGCCCACCGGATTTATCAGTCTGTGCTTTACGGTCTTCGATTTTATTTAGTGGTTTTTGTTCTGATCAGTATTTTTTTCTTTATTAAAAGCTACAGAAGCGCTGTTCTCGAAGAAGAAAGAGCTCAGATCAAATGGATTTTTTACGGTCTTGTTGTCGGACTGGGTCCTTTTATACTGCTGTACCAGCTTCCTCAGCTTTTCAACATAATTCTTCCGACAGAGGAGATCACACCCATTTTTTTTATCTTTATACCTCTGGCTTTCGCCTTTTCCATCGTCAGGTTCAAGCTGATGGATATCGAGCTGGTCATCAACCGCAGTTTGGTCTATTTCATGCTCACCGTTTTCACGGTCAGTATTTATCTCTTATCTGTCAATTTCGTTCAGAGTGTCTCCTCAAGGTTTTTTACCGCGCACGCCACTACTGTCTCTGTCTTTGCTGCTCTTGCGGCTGCGGTGGCCTTTCATCCGGCCCGGAAAAGGATCCAGGACTTTGTCGATAGAGCATTTTTCAGGATGAGCTACGACTACAGGAAAGCCATCCTCAGTTTCAACGAGAAGGCGTACAAGATGGTTAACCGGGGCCAGTTACTCGACTTCTTCCTGCAGAAAACAAAGGATACCCTGCCTTTAGAGTCTATCGCTATTTCTATTTACGCCCATGACGGAGAGGAACTGAAGCTGTTGATAGCCAGGAATGGTGGAAAGGACCTCGGTTCCCTGGCAGCGTTGAGCCTGGAGATGGATAAAGTGTTCGCCAAGCGAGAGGCAGTGCGCATGGAAGAAAATTTGGATTTTTCTCATGAAAGACGGCTTCGGGAAAGAAGCGTCGAGATGATCATTCCTCTTTCTTTTAAATCATCAGACATGACCGGTCTTTTGGCTTTGGGAAAGAAAAAATCAGGCGAGAGGTTTACCCGGGATGACCTCGAGCTCTTGCAGGCGATGGCTCGTGACCTGGCTTTAAACCTGGAGAGGATAAGGCTTCTGGAAGAGGTAATCTATCAGCGGGTGGAAAGGGAAAAACTCAATGAGCTTGTCCGCCTTAAAACCGAATTCATCTCCACGGTATCCCATGAGCTGCGGACTCCTATGAGCTCTATCCGCGGTCTGGCCGAGATACTCCAAACGGGCAAAATAAAGGATAAGGCAAAACAGGGGGAACTCATAAGTCTGGTGGCGAGTGAGAGCAGCCGTCTTTCTCGTTTTCTTCACAACATCCTCGATTTTGGAAAGATCGAGCAGAATGTGAAGACCTACAATTTTCAAAAGGTGGAAGCTCAACCTTTGATCCAAGAAACCGTCAAACTCTTCCAGCCCAGGTTGGATTCAGAAAGGATTGTACTCGAGACAAAACTTCCCGAGGAGCCTGTCTCTCTGGAAATCGATCCGGACGCCGTCAGACAGGCGTTGACCAATCTGATTGACAATGCTATAAAATACTCGTCAGGAGAAAAGGAAATAGCGATTGAGCTCACCCAAAAGGGAAAGAAGGTGGAAATTCGGGTGAGGGATAAGGGAATCGGAATCCCCCAGGAAGAACAGAAAAGGATTTTTGAGGGGTTTTACCGTCACCAAGGAGCGATTCGACACAGCCCGAAAGGGGTCGGTCTGGGATTGAAAGTCATCAAGCACATCATGGACGCCCATCGAGGAGAGATCAGGGTGGAGAGCCAACCGGGAGAAGGAAGCGTGTTTAGCCTGATTTTTAAATCGCCATGAAAAAAATACTTGTCATCGAAGACGACATGGCTCTATTGGAGACCATGAAGTCTTTCCTGGAGACTGAAAATTTTGAAGTCGTCACAGCGGCAGATGGAGAGAAAGGGCTGGCAGAGGCCTGCAAGGAGAGGGCCGATCTCATCGTGCTCGACCTGGGGCTTCCTTCTATTGACGGCTTTGAGGTCTGCCGAAGGCTTCGGGCCCAAGGCATTATGACCCCAGTCATCATGCTTTCAGGGGAGAAAAAAGATGAGCTGGACAAAGCCACCGGGCTTGATGTCGGGGCGGATGATTATGTTGTCAAACCGTTCGGCATAAAGGAGTTCCTTTCCCGAATAAATGCAGTCCTCCGCCGCACAACGCCGAAAGTGAAGGAGAGAGGAGAGCATTATGCCCCTACACGAACACTTGAAATAAGCCCAAAACCGTTGAGAAAGGGAAGCACTATCGCCGGGCGCTATGAGATCCTGGAGGAACTGGGGAGAGGCGGCATGGGCAGGGTTTTCCGGGTGGCCGATAAGAAAATCGGGGAAGAAGTGGCTCTCAAAGTTTTGAATCCCGCTGTGGCCGCTGATAAGAAGACCATCGAACGATTTCGCAATGAGCTGAAAATCGCCCGTAAGATAGCCCAGAGGAATGTCTGCCGCATGTTTGACCTCAGTGATGAAGAAGGAATGCCTTACATCACCATGGAATATGTGCCGGGCGAGGATTTAAAGAGCTTGCTGATAAAGTCGGGAAAATTGACGGTTGAAAGGACCATTTCCTTCGCCAGGCAAGTCTGTGATGGACTGGCTGAGGCTCATGGAATGGGTGTGGTCCACAGAGATTTGAAGCCCCAGAACATCATGATCGATAAAGAAGGAAATGCGCGGATCATGGATTTTGGGATCGCTCGTTCTCTGAGAATGAAAGGAATCACCGAGGCCGGGACAATCGTGGGCACGCCTGAATACATGTCCCCTGAGCAGGTGGAAGGGAAGGAAACCGACCAGCGTTCAGACATCTATTCTTTGGGAGTGATCCTGTATGAGATGATCGCGGGAAAAGTTCCTTTTGAAGCAGACAGCACTCTGGAGGTGGCTTTAATGCACAAGACTGAAACCCCGCGCGACCCAAGGGAGATCAATCCTCAAATTTCCGAGGGCATGAGCCGAATGATCCTGAATTGCCTGGAGAAAGATAAGGAAAAGCGATATCAGAATGTGGATAGTCTTCTTTCTGATCTGTCGAAAATAGAAAAAGGCATCCCGGTCGTTGAAAGATACAAGGAAAAAAAGAGACCTGAGGCAAGAGTCAGGAAGGAAGTTCGATGGAAAGATTCGGTCGCTGTGCTGCCGTTTGTGGACCTCAGCCCGGAGAGAAACCAGGAATACTTCTGCGACGGAATGACTGAGGATATCATCAACAAGCTCTCCAGGTTCGAAGAGTTGAAGGTTATTTCCCGGACTTCGGTGATGCGCTACAAGAAGACAGATAAAGATATCAGGGAAATAGGTCATGAGTTGAATGTGGCCACCATCCTTGAAGGAAGCATACGCAAAGAAAAAGACAACATCCGCGTCAGCGCAGAGCTGGTCAACGTCGAAGACGGTTTCCAGCTCTGGGCTGACACCTACGACCGGAAACTCGAAAGTGTGTTTGAAGTCCAGGATGAGGTATCTCAAGCAATTGCGGAGGCTCTGAAAGTGAAACTTTCCCCGAAGGCCATCGAATCCCTCAAAGAAGGACGTCCCGCAAATATCGAGGCTTATGAGTACACCCTGAAAGGGATCCATTTGATTAACAACAAATATATCGTCACTTTCAAAGAAGATAATTTCAAGGCTGCGGTGAAGATGTTTAACAAGGCAGTCGAGTGTGACCCGAATTATGCTCTGACATACACGGGTTTGGCCTGGGCCTACCAGCATCATTACCAGATTACCGGGAAGAGAAAGGACCTTCGGTCTGTTATTGCCAGCGGAGAAACTGCCTTCAGGTTGGACCCGAATCTGGTTGAAACCAACGGAGCGATAGGCTGGGTACATCTCCTGAGAGGGGATTATGACAGTGCTTATCAAAGTTATAAACGCGCTTTTGAAATCAGTCCTCATACTCCCGGGCTCAGCCATATCGTGGGGCTTTTCTACCGGAGACTCGGACTGCTTCATTTAGCTGTTGATTACGCTACGAAAAACATAGAGCTGGACCCTTTTTTCCTCCCTTCTCACTCTCTCCTTGCTCACAGCCTTATCTATTTAGGGCAATTCAAGAAAGCCGAGGCCAGAATAAAGAGCGCTTTGGAGGTTGACCCGGGGAACTTCTGGTCTTCCCATGATTACAGCCTGCTTTTTATGATGAAGAGAGACATAGAAAAAGCTGAAGAGCACTTGAATAAAGCTGAGAAGGTCAATCCCGGTTACCCCGGGATTCAAGTCTATAGAATATTGATCTGCGCTCTAAGGGGGGACAAGAAAGGAGCCTTACCTATTAGAAAGAACGGGGTTATCTACGCTCTTCTCGGGATGAGGGAAGAAGCGTTCAACTATATTCAGGATGCTATCAGCAAAGGGAATGAGCACTTTCAGTACTCATATCTCCCGCTGGCGCACAGCACTTTTTATGACAGTCTGAGGGAAGACCCGCGTTTCGCAGAGATTCTTAAAAAACAGAAGAAAAGATACGAGGAAAAGCTGCAAAAATACGGCGATTTATGAGCCGTTGAAACGAAATAGGGGAAAGATTATCACAAAACCGTTCTTCAGCATGCCATGAAGAGAATATTGATCGTCGAGGATGACAGATCTCTGCGCGAGGCTTTAACTGCCTTTTTAAAAGCAGAGAATTTTGAGGTCATCTCTGCCTCTGATGGAGAAGAAGGCTTCCGGTTAGCCAATCAGCAAAAAATGGACCTGATCTTACTGGATCTGGGACTTCCTTTGATGGGAGGGCTGGATATCTGCAAATTTCTGCGCGAAAAAAGAATCATGACGCCCATTATCATGCTCACGGGCGAGAAAAAAGAGGAGATCGATAAAGTCCTGGGATTGGAATTTGGAGCTGATGATTATATCACCAAACCTTTTGGGATGAAAGAACTCCTGGCCCGCATTAAAGCCGTGCTCCGCCGTTTCAGGCCAGAAGCAGCAGAGATGGAGGAGTATTCTTTCGGGGATGTCTCCATCAATTTCAAGAAGCAGACAGCGTCCAAAGGAAAGCAGGCGCTCTACCTGACTGCTAAGGAATACCATCTGCTCAGGTTCCTTATCGCTCATGAGGGGGAAGTTGTGAGCCGGAATGACATCCTCAACGAAGTCTGGGGGTATGACAGATTCCCCACGACCCGGACTATCGACACCTTCATTCATAATCTCAGGCAAAAAATCGAGGATAAACCATCTCAGCCTGCCCATCTCATCACGGTGCCCTGGTCTGGCTATAAGTTTCAGAAATAACCATCCTCAGGTTTGTGTCTCGCCGATTTTATCTTGGCACTGAAAGAAGCATCAGTCCAAAATGCTGTCCTTCCTTGGGCCGTCACCTCCCTTATCGGGGAAAAAACTTCTCTTCCATCCTTAATTTATCCCCCCTCCTTTCGCTTTAACAAAATCTTAACAGACTCTTCACATGTTTTTGACAAGTTCTGTTTGAAAGCAGCTTAGATTTAGTGTGAGGGATGAGAGGTTGATCGTGAAAGGCAGATGACAATGCTTGTGCTGCTAAACAAATATTCGAATAACGGGAGAGGCCTGAAAAAATGGGAGGCGTTCAGACCCGAACTGGAAAAGAAATATGCGAAGGGGAATTATAGCGTCTACTCTGATTTTGGAGGATTCAGCAAGCGGTTGAGCACCGAGATCGGAAAAGGAGAGAGAGTGCTGGTTTCGGCAGGAGGCGACGGAACGGTTCATTTTTTGCTCAACCAGATCATGAAGATAAAAAAAAGCCGGCGCAGGACATTGGTTATGGGGGCCATAGGTCTTGGGTCGAGCAATGATTTTCATAAGCCGCACTCGGATCCCATGTATAAAAATGGAAGAGTGCCTCATAAACTGGACTTTGAAAACGCTCGTGCCCATAACGTTGGCCAGGTGGATTTTGAGGACGAGCAGGGGAGAAGGCAGAGGCGGTATTTCATCATCAACTCAAGCATAGGGATCATCGCCCAGGCTAACTATCTCTTCAATTCAAAGGAACGGATTGTCAGATGGTTGAAATCCAGATGGGTGCTGGGCACCATCTGGTATGCAGCTTTAAAGACACTCTTCAGGGCCAGGAATGTCAAAGCAAGGATCAAAGTCGGAGAGGAAAGCGTGTTGACAGAGGTCACCAGTCTGAGCGTTCTGATCACTCCCTTTGTCAGCGGGAATTTCCGCTACGATTTCAATGTTTCTTCCCAGAGTGACTACCTCGGTGTCGCCCTTTGTGAGCGGATGGGCGTCCTGGCCAGGTTGAAAACGATCTTCTCCCTTTCGCGTTCGAGATTCACGGGCCTGCCCAAAACCAGAACCTGGGAAGCAAGCCAGGTTGAGATTTTTCCGGATTCTCTGACACCTCTGGAGCTGGACGGCGAGGTCTTCTTGGCCAGAAAGATCAAGATCAGGTTGCTCCAGGGCATCTTGAAGGTGAGCCAATGAGGGAAGGATTAAGAGTCCTGATAACCGGGGCATCTTCTGGGATCGGCCGGGAAACAGCCCTCGAGTTTGCCAGAAAAGGAGCCCAGTTGATACTTGCTGCCCGCAGTCTGGACGCATTACATCAAGTCAGGGAGCAGATAAATACATCCTTTCCAGATGCCCCGGATCCTTTGGTTGTCAGCTGCGATGTCACCGATTCCAATGGCGTGAAGAAGCTGGTTGAACTTTCGGCTTGCCGCTTCAAGGGGATAGATGTCTTGGTCAACAATGCGGGTATCGGCGTTTACGGAGACACAGTATTGACGGCCTTAGCTGATTTCCGTGCAGTCATGGATGTCAATTTCTTGGGCCCTGTTCGCTGCATCCTGGCAGTCCTCCCTCACATGAAGAAAGCAGGGAAAGGCCTTATCGTCAATGTCGCTTCCGTGGCAGCCATACATGGTGTCCCCTTTCTTGGGGCTTACTGTGCCAGCAAAGCCGCTCTGGTTGCTTTGAGCCAGAGTCTTCGAGCCGAGCTATCAGGGAGCGGCGTGTCCCTGATGATAGTATATCCAGGATATACTCAAACAGAATTTTTTAAGAAAGAGAAGAAGGTGGGGCGTGCCCGCCGTCCTCGAGGGCCTTATTCTTCCCCGCTCAAGGTGGCCAAGGCGATCGTGAGGGCCGTTCAGTTCCGGAAACGAAACATGATCCTCTCGCTGGAGGGCAAAGCTATGTCACTGTTTCAAGGAATACTGCCGCATCTGGTCGAGAGGGTGATGGCGAGAATCGCCTTCCAGCTCAGAGAGGGAGAGGAGGTTTTTCATGTCTAAACCCAAGCTTCAAATCATCGTCCTCTTTCAAAACCTTGGCGAGAAACAAGCCTATTTTGCCCGCTCTCCAGCTCCTCCTTTATCAGGCGCGCTGGTGGCGGGCTTGACTCCGCCGCTGGTGGAAGTGGAACTCCTCCATGAAATGGTCCGCCCCATCGATTACAGCACGGATGCGGATTTCATCGCACTCAGCTTCATGGACTACTGTGCACCGCACGCTTATGAAGTCTCCAAAAGGTTCAGAAAGCTCGGAAAGAGAGTGGTTGCTGGCGGGAGGTACCCGTCCACGTTTCCCGAAGAGGTGATCCCTCACATGGATGCGGTCGTGGTCGGGGAGGCAGAGCCGGTCTGGGCTCGGGTGGTAGAGGACCTGGTCGAAGGAAAGCTGAAAAAAGTCTATGAGGCACCTTTTGCTCCCTCTTTAGACAGCATCCCTCCTCCCCGCTATGACCTTATTGAGCCGGATTTTACGGTTCCTGTGGTGACCGAAGCTACTCGAGGATGTAAATACAGGTGCAGTTTTTGCCAGCTCACGATCAAACCCACTCCATTCCGGTGCCGTCCGATAGAGGATGTCATCCATGACCTGAGTTCGACCGCCAAACTTCCGTTCCACAAGCGCAAATTGGCGATGCTGCTGGACAATAACCTGGGCGGAGATATGGATTACGCCAAGGAACTCCTCAAGGAGATCGCCAAGCTTAAACTCTGGGGACTGGGCACCCAATTCAGCTTTGACTGCCTTCAGGATGACGAATTTGTGGACTTGCTGGTCGAGGCGCGGTGCGGGATGGCCTTTATTGGCCTGGAGTCGCTGAATGAGCCGAGCCTTCTTGCGGTTCATAAAAAGCAGAATAGAGTCGAGGAATACAGGGAGCTCTTTTTTAAGCTCAAAGAACGTGGAATCCTGACCTTTACCGGGCTCATGCTGGCTCTCGACGAGGACACTCCTTCCTATTATCAGAGTCTTCTTGATAAGCTGGATGAGATCGACCCGAGTTCCATACTCACCTCCATTTCCATTCCTATTCCCGGCACTCCGTTTCAGAAGCAAGTGGAATCAGAGGGCAGGATATTCGATAAGGACCTCTCCCATTATGAGGGAGACCATCTGGTCTTCAGACCCAAAAAAGTCACGGCTGCTGAGGTGTTTGAAGCTTACCAACGGATCAACAGGTATTTTTACTCTTGGAGGAACATACTCAAGCGCTGGTGGCGGTTCGTATCGACGATGAAATCGAAAGGCAGCCTCATCTGGCGCGTTTTCCGGCCGCTGCTCCTCTCCGTCATCCTGCTCAAATTGTCCGTCTTTCAGCGCGATCATGCCCAGAAGAAGGTCTATCCTGTCACTGCTTCGGAAATTGCCAGCGGTTGATAACGCTGTTATTGATGTTGGATTTGGATTGAGGTATTATTTAGAGAACTTTGTGGTCAGGTTTGACACAGGTTGGAGCAATGAAGACAGCGGGATCTATTTCCATTTTGGCCAGGTCTTCTGAGAGAGGACTCGATGAACAGAGATAGCGATCTTCTCTGTGCCTGGCTCTTTGGCTTCTCTCTTCTCCTGGCTTTTTTTCACATCTTGCCTCCTTTTCTGACCAGTTTCTTTATCTGGCCTCTATCCTGGGGGGACGCGCTCGATTTTTTCACCCCCTTTATTGTCATCCCTTCAGCCTTTATGATTTACTCCCGGTTGAGAGCGATTTCACTCTCTCCCCACGGTCAGGTATCTTCCACTCGCAGCTTAAACATTGCCGGAAAGATCGTTCTGGCAGTTGGCTTTCTGTGTTATGCAGAGGGCCATGGCCTTCATCTTTCTGCCAATTCCCTGGCGAGGTTGCTTCGGGACGTGCGAGAGTCGGAAATCTTTAAAGCCACTTATCTTTATGACGAGATCATCAGCCATTTCATCTGGATCGCAGGGCTTTTTTTGGTTTCTCTGAGTTTGATCCTGCTTTCCTCTAAACTTTCCCTCCCATCCCTTTCCCGGAAGAAGGTCGTCCTTATCACAACAGGGGCTGCTTTTTATGGTTTCACTTTCACTGTGGAAGCCATCGAAGGTCAGACCGTGGTCTTGGCTTTTCCTGCGGCAGCAGCCGGTTTTCTTGTCGCTTTTTTTCTTTATCTCCGGAGAAGAAAGCAGGGCATTGAGAATTTTCTCCTTCTTTTTTTTGCGATCGCCTATCTTTTAAGCGTGGTTCTTTTTAGCTATTGGGGTCTATCCCGGTCTGGGTTTCCTCAATTCAGTGAGCTGGGCTGGATATAAGGGGAATCCTGATGCCAGCTTTTGACTCCAGCGCGAGGAGATGAATATGAAAGATTTTGACATCTCGATCATCCGTCCTGAAATGCGGGCCTCGGATCTTAAACGGAGAGGACAGGGAATGCCTCGAGCAAGGTTAAAGAGCATCAAAAGAGCCCTGCGAACTCTCCATACTCTGGAGACAATGGCCGTCAACATCTACAAGTTCCAGATAGCCAGAAAGACGGACGGTCTGAACCTCCAGCTCATTTCTGCCATGAGCAACGAGATGACCCATCTTCAGGATTTTCAAGCCAAGCTTTTTGAGTATGGATTCAGGCCGAGCAAGACAAGGTTCCTGTACTGGATGGTGGGTTTTGTTTTCGGTTTCCTGTCTCGGGTACTGGGCACAAGGGCCGTCTTGAGAACAGGGATCTGGGTTGAGACAAAAGCTGTCCATCATTATGAAGAGTTGCTCCGGGACATCGAGTGGGATGAT
>Ga0209635_10004037_pt1 | contig 11504 bp, 13 predicted proteins | sample DeeMarSWOR230_32_FD_187463 | JGI IMG/M metagenome (GOLD analysis project Ga0209635, IMG submission 187463) | Marine sediment microbial communities from White Oak River estuary, North Carolina - WOR-2-30_32 (SPAdes) (version 2) | ecosystem: Environmental > Aquatic > Marine > Intertidal zone >...
AAAAAATTATTCTCGGAGATATTAATTCAAATGCAATTAAATTATCAATCATCAATATAAAATTAAATGGTTTTGATAATATAATTAAAATTTACAATAAAGACGCAAACCTCCTCTTAAGTCAATATGGAGCACCTAAAAAGAGATTGGATGTAATTGATATAGATCCGTTCGGATCGCCCGTTTTATATTTTGATACAGCTTTGAGAGCCCTATGTAATAACGGGATGTTAGCCATTACAGCTACTGATTTAGCTCCATTATGCGGTGTTCACCCAAAAGCTTGTATAAGAAAATATGGAGGAAAACCTTTGCGAACTGAATATTGTCAAGAAATTGCGATTAGAATTTTATCAGGATGTATCATTGCCACTGCAGCCAAATATGATATTGGAACTCGTTTGCTATTCAGCTATTCAAGTGATCACTATCTCAGGGTTTATGTCCAAATAAAATACGGCGCAAAAGAAGCTGACAAGAGTATTGCAAGTCTAGGTTATTTAATACATTGCTTTGGCTGTTTCTACCGTGAAAGTGTAAAATATCCATTTTCAAAAAAAATAGAAATATGTCCCAAATGTGGTTCAAAATTAGATTGGTCGGGCCCCCTTTGGCTTGGAAAAATTTCTAACAAAGAATTTTGTGAAATGATGGAAGAAGAAAATAAGTATAAGGCTTTCAAAAATAATAGAAAAATTAGAAAATTTTTATCATTATTGAAGGCTGAGGAGGACGGTCCGATAACTTATTTTGTTGTTGATAAAATTTGTGATAAATTAGGATTGCCTGTCCCCTCAGTTGTCAAAATTATTCAAAAACTACAGGATGATGGTTTCACAGCTATTCCAACACATTTTAACCCTAGAGGAATAAGAACCAATGCTCAAGCATCAAAGGTAACAAATTTAATAAAAAAATACGCATTAGAACAAGTTAATAATAAAAAATATTAAAATTATCTAATTTATTATTAAAGTTATTAGGAGCACAATTTAAAATTATAGATTATATTTTTTTCAAATTTCTAACAAATAAGAAATTTATTACCAGATTAATTAAAAAAAAGGTTTAAGAGTAGATAAAGAATAGTTAGAGCAAAGAGTGAGTTGAAATGGAAGACAGAATTGCTGTTATTGGAGCAGGAATAATGGGTGGGGCTATAATAACTAGTCTTAGAAAAGGAGGATGCAAAAATAAAATTATTGCAACTGATATTCGTCCTGAAAGACTAATGGAATTGGAAAAGCTCGAGATATCTACAACTGCTGATAACTTAGAAGCAGCAAAAAATTCTGATATAATTTTTATTAGCGTTAAACCAAGCGACATTGAGAACGTTATGAAAACAATTAAGAAAGAAATAGATGAAAAGCTAGTAATTTCAGTGGCTGCTACGGTTCCATTAGAATTTTTATATAAATTCATTCCTGAAGCAAAAATTATAAGAATAATGCCAAACGTTGCTGCATTGGCTCAAGCATCTTACACAGCCTATTGTTGTGGTAAAAACGTTAGTATGAAAGATAAGAATAGGGCAATTAGGCTTTTTAATTTATTTGGTAGAAGTGAGGAAGTTAAGGAAAAATATATGGATGCTATCACAGCACTAAGTGGAAGTGGTCCGGGCTATCTTTCTATCATTATTGAAGGTTTGATGTATGCCGGATTAAAAGTAGGATTGCCACGAAATATTGCTTTGAATAGTGCTGCCCAAACAGTTTTAGGAACTGGAAAATTGGTCTTAGATCTTCAAATGCATCCAGCAAAAATAAAAGACATGGTTACTACACCCGGAGGAACAACAATAGAAGCTATATATGAACTTGAAGGAAGTCAGATAAGACAAGCTTTAATGAACGCAGTTAATCAAGCTGCAAAAAAGAGCCAGCAGATTCGTAAGAAACTGAATGTGTAAATTAAGAAATAGAGTTAGATAATGTTTAAAGCTGCCATTTTTGATTGGGATGGGACTCTTGCCGATACAAAAGAAGTTATTATAGCTTCATTTCAAATGGCATTAAGAGAAATTAATTGTAGTCCAGATAGTAAAGTAATTGAACGATTAATTGGGATAGGATCTTCTCAAACATTTAGAGAAATCTTAAGAATTGAAAATATTAGTTTTGATGAGCAATTAATTGACTCTCTTGTTAGAATAAAAGTTAAGAATTCAATTGAATTATCTAAGGAAATCAAGTTGTTTAAAGGATCAAAAGATTTGCTAATGATTCTTAAGGATAAGATAAAATTAGGTTTAGCATCTATGAATAAAAGAGAATTTATTGATAATTTGTTAAAGAGGTTGGAATTAGCAGATGTTTTTGATGTGGTTGTAACAGCTGACGAAATAACTAAATCAAAACCTGATCCTGAAATTTTTGCTAAATGCTTAAAAGAATTATTTGTAAAACCTGAAAAATGTTGTATTTTTGAGGACTCAATTTTTGGGGTAAGAGCGGCAAAAAGTATTGGAATTTCTTGTATTGCAGTTCTAACAGGTGCTTATAATAAAATGGAGATTACTGCAGAAGCTCCAGACTTAATTGTAACTTCTCTAAATGAAAAACAAAAGATTTGGAAATTCTTATTCCAATAAAATAAAGTTATTTTTTAATACATTCATATTTTGAATTAAATTTTAGTCTTTACGGTAATTTCATTAATAGAAGATTCTTCCAGAAGATTTATTTAAGTTTAATATAGAAATTGATTTGCTGGGAGGAGAATGAGAGAAGAGGAGTTAATGTTAATTAGGAATAATTTATGTAATCATTTGCAACATAGAAACTATAATCAAAAAAGATTAGATATTCTTAATGGATTTCAACTCACCTTAATTAGATGTATTAATTGCCACAAAGTTCTAAGTTTAGAAGCAAAAAAGATTAGGGAGTATAAAACTCAAACAAATAGTGATATTAGCCAATTTTCAAGATTTCTAATTTCAATTAAAATTTTAATTGATTCAACAAAAAAAATGATAAATAAATTTCGGATTCAAATAAAAGAACATGTTTGAATAAAGGCGTTATTTAAATTAAAATTAATAATTGATTTTCTTTGGTATAATAAGGCAAGGCTAAAATTGTTGTTTTCTCTAAAAAAATTAATTTAAAAAAATAAAAGAATTTTTCATATTCGTTTTTTTATCTACTGAACTAAAACAATTTTTTATACAATTCAAGACAAATATAGTTTTAACTTCTGTTTTGGGGGTTTTTAGACAACATTCGCGGAAGCATGTCCTGGATATTCTCTAAAGCAGGGAAAAAAGTGGAAAGTACTGAAAAATTATTAACTGATATAGTTAACACAACAAACCAGGATATGAAAAAACCATTAGATATTAAATCTGCAAATTTTGAAGGAACTAAAATCTTGAAAGAAGCTGAATGTTACAGCAGATAAAAAATTATTAGAAACGCTTGCGGAAGTATAAATGATTTAAGAATAAACGAAAAAACGGATTTAATAAATTAGTATTCTAAACACCCATTTAATTTTTTTCACTTTCACCATACTCTCCCATCTATCTTGCATGTTCTTTTCTAAAAACCGTTTAAAAAGATTTCAACAGTAATTTCTTAACAATTCAAATAATAGGAAACAAAAGTTTGTATCAAAAAACTATAATCAAAACTATAGAACATAAACAATTGCTTTCATTAAATACTTTTAATGTAAGTCAATTATTTCCAGGATTCACCCTTGGAGATTTCGCAGTGCTACATGGGTCTCAATCAGTCTTGTCACTATCTTCTCTTTTATGTGTTAGAGCACAATTACCAACTCAACTTGGAGGGTTAGGAAGTAGAGTGGTGTTTGTCGATGGAGGAAATAGTTTTAAACTTTACCAAATAGCGCGCCTTGCGAGGTTGCATAAACTTGATCCAAAAAAAATTTTAAAAAAGATCCATATTGCAAGAGCTTTTACTGCATATCAAATCACAACACTTGTGCTTGAAAAATTAAAAGAAACCGTGAACAAATACAAAGCTAAACTTGTGATAATATCAGATATAGCGGGCTTTTTCTTAGATAAGGACGTTCCAGAGGATGAAGCATACCAAGTTTACAGTCAAGTGGTAGCTTACTTATCACGTTTTGCTAAAGAAAATAAAATAATGCTAATTGTTACTTTTCCATCTAATGCAAAAACTAAAAGAGAGAAAATACTTCACGATATAACTTGTAAAAGAGCAAATGTAGTAATAGCGCTCAATCAATCAAAGTATGATCGTGAATTTGTTTTAGAGAAGCACCCTAAATATGTCTTAGGAACCGCAGACTTTCCTTCTGAATTTATGGATTTAGCACAATTTTCACATATAACAAGGAAAAGTCAAACAAAATTACTAAACTACTTTAAAAATAATTAATCTTTTCTGTAATATTTTCAGATGAAAAATTATTTTTATTCAGGATATTCGTTGATTTTTGAATTATTTCCAAAAATTCTTACTCTTCAAATGATTCAGTTTACAGTGATCAATATTTTTTTTTAAGATATTGTTTTTGTTGCACTCTTAATTTCACGAACTTTCTCAATTCAAATTCAAATTAATTAAATACTCTCTTCAAAAGGACTATTCGAGATAATCCTTAACCCAGAGAAAATCGGAAAATAGTATTTGCAGTTGATTACAATATAGATTCAAAATAGCTATTTGTTCATTCTTTTCTTCCAAAAACTTGCTATTTTTTTCCTTTTCTTTAGTTTTATTTGCTTTGAAAACTGGCTATCATAGTATTACTTATTGAAATCAGAAAAGCACCAATGATTACTCTAGATACCACAAAAATTTCATCTGTGTACCATATGTAATAAAAAAGAAAGTACAAAACAATCGCGCTTATTGTAAAACTAACACAGAAGATGATTAGCAATCTTCTAGTTTCAGAACTATACATCCTTAATATTACCCCTATCACAAAATTTCATTTCACTTTATTCTTGATAATATTTTATTTAATTTATTCTGTTTTCTTAGTAAGACAGGGAGGGCATATACATTCAAATGGAAGATCCTTTGTGCTGCAGATTTTTATATAATTACATTCAGAACATGGAAAATTTATGTTGCAAACTAAACATGTTTGAAGAAAGGAAATACGCTTTTCGTTAAGAATACTTGATAATGTGTCAATAAGTTTGTGTATGTTGTTATAGTTACAAATTTTGTAAGTTTTTTTTGCTTTATCATATTCTAATCCTAGTCTAAGCAAATTTATAAATTGACTTTTTTCAACAATAGGAAGCGAAAAAGAGTTTTAATTTAATATTACCATATTTAATTTTCCATTAAAGTTTTTTCATTCTAATTATATAATCTATTTCATCTGAATCAAAATTAAAACAGGTAATAGTAGAATCATCCCTCTTTTTTTCTAATAGAATTTTTATGAACGGAAGAACCTCATTTATTGCACTGATTTTTGAAAGATGGAGAGTGTGAGCAATTTTCTGGGAAATTGAATCAATTTTTACTCTTTGAGATTTAGTCCAAAAAAGCTTTATTATTCTTAGTGGCGGATACTCAAGATCGAAAGGTCTAAAAGATTCTGGAGAAATCGTGCTTGCTTGAGCCATAAGATTGAAGAAATATTTTAAAAGGATCCAATTTTCGGTCCCTATTCTGCCCCGAAACATATCTGCTTGAGAAAGTAAATCATAAGCAGTAGCTAGATCATTCAATTGAGTATATCTATGGGGGAGATTATCACTTATTGAAAGAATAAAATCATCAAAATTTACACTTGAATAATTTAAAATTCTAGTCGCTTCTTCAGGTGATTTAGCTGAAAAAATTCCTTTAAGAGTATCAAACAGATTAATATCTTTAGCTCTGCTAGTAAGAATCATTGTATCTTTAAGATGAATAATGCCCCTTATTTTAGCTACAGTTTGTAAATCATTTATCGCTGATCGAACGTCTCCTTGACTATTTAGCGCAATTTTTTCCAATGCTTCGAATTCAGCTAGTATATTTTCATTTTTGCATATTTCTTGTAATAATTTAATTATTAATGGTGGACGAATCTTGTGAAAGCGAATTAATTTGCAGACTTTTTTTAGTGGTCTGATTTTTCTAAGATCAGGATCATTAGCAGCCATAATAACAGGAATAAGAGATTCATTAACGATTTTTATAATTGCGGGTATACCCCCACGGTCTTGTTGGCCAAAAACTCCATCAACTTCATCTAGAAACAAAAGATTTCCTTTATTTTTAGAGGTGAAGCAATCAAGAGAAATATATGAAGTAGTAGGCTGTCCAATTTTGTTTATAGTTTTTTTTGTCCTAGTATCACTAGCATTCATTTCTATTATTGAATATCCAAATTGATTTGCAACGGCAGTTGCTAATGAGGTTTTTCCCACTCCAGCCGGACCATATAGCAAAACAGCTTTTTTTCTTCTTTTTTTATCTTTAAGCCAAGTAGTGAAAGCAATTTTTGCTTCTTTGTTGCCTATAATATCAGAAATTTTTTTTGGTCGATATTTTTCAGTCCAATTATTTTCAATACTCAAACATTTTTACCTTATTATTTCTTATATTTTGAAAATTGTGCTAGGAGTGCACTTAGCTGAATATCGCTATTGGCTCCTTGGGTTAAACGAAAATCATATTCTCCAATAATATTTGTTAATTCTGCTTTTTCAATATTAGATAGATACGAAACTTTAATTAATTCTCTTTGTATCTGACGTACAATCTCTGATCCAGAAAAACCATATTGACCAATAAGATCATACATCAATTTTCTAGCTTCAATAAAATTGCCATTTAATGCCTTAGTAAGAATTAGTTGAACCTGTTTTGGATTAGCTTCTCCAATTACTTTGAGTACGGTTTGTTCTGTTATTTCACCTTCACCATAAGCTGCTGCCGTTTGTAAAGAGTTAATAGCATATCTTAGATCTCCTTCTGAATATTCGATTATTTTTTCAGCTACTTCTGAAGTTAATTGGATCTTTTCTTTTTGTGCAATATTCTTTATATGATTAATCATTGCTTTTTTTTCAAGCTTAGAAAAACGAAATATTGCACATCTACTTTGAATGGGTTCAATAATTTTATTGGAATAATTACAAATTAAAATGAATCTGCTAGTCCTTGAACTTGTTTCCATTATTCTTCTAAGAGCTGTTTGAGCAGGGCGAGTCATCTGATCGCTTTCATCTAATATAATTAGCGCAAAAGGTATATTCCCAAAGCTTGCTCGACTGTATCGTGAAAAATCTTTAATTCGTTCACGAACTGTATTTATTCCTCTCTCATCCGAAGCATTTAGTTCTAGAGTGAAGGTTTTCCAGTTATCTCCAAAAAGCTCACGGGCAATACATAGTGCAACTGTGGTTTTTCCAGTCCCAGGAATTCCTGCTAATAATAGATGAGGCATGGTTTTTGGATTTTTAAGAAAAACCTGAATGCTCTCAACAACATGTGTTAAACCAACGATTTCATCGAGTTTTTTAGGGCGATATTTCTCAACCCACATAAGATTATCTTTATTTAACAATTAGAGACCTCCAATAACTATGACAATTATCGTATAGAACTATTCTAATTTGCTTTTCTCTTATTTATCTTATTTACCCTATTCTTTTTGATTTTCTTTAAATGATATTTCAAAGGATTTCTTATTGAATTGCAAATAGGGTCGTTTGATCTAAGACATACATTATGAGTTTGCAATGTAGCACAATTATAAGGGATATAAGGTTCAATTACACTTCCAGATTTGCCAGCCAAATTTTCTATCTGATATCTAGTACGCTCTTCATTAAAATCACTCACTTTAGAAAATAATTTCACAATCGAATCTATTTCTATATCTTGATGAAGTAAATAGGTAACCAAAGTAAATCGTTCTAAATGCGAAAGATGCTGACCATTGGATGCTCGATTAATTAAAGAAGAAATACAGGGAGGATATTCAGATTCTTTTGCTTTAACATTAACAATAATTTTTTCAAAATATTTTTTTCTTTTATTATATTCAATCTTTAATTCATTTATATCCTCTTGTAATTCGATTGGAAGATTTATCAATTCTTGAGTTATGCTTTCTTCTATGCGACTATGAACTTCTTCTTGAAGGAGGCGCGCTAAGGTATTAGGTGGTAAACGAACTTTACCTTTATCAAGCAATCTATTTACAAGCTTCCAATCTTTATTATGAATTAATCTGCCTCTTGAAGCATTTTCCAAATATTTTGAAAAGCCTATAGAAATTGAACCATCATCATTTTTCTCAGGCTTCCAGTTAAAAGATTCGGCTATTTCAAAAATCAATTCTTGGTGTCTTTCATTTTTCAGAAATTGATTTACTTTATCTCCTTCAGATTTTGCAAAAAGTTTCGCTAATTTCTTTTCACCAATTCCAGATACATAAAGTAAAGCAAGGGTATATGATATTATTTCATCTTCATAATTTCTACTTAGTTCAAATGAAGTAGAATTAGATTTTATGCTTGAAAGTACTCTTTGCTTGGCTAGCTTTCTTATCTTAGGAAGTGAAACAAGATCTTTTAATTTTAAATCTAACCTTGAAAGGTACATTCTTGCTTTAGGCAAAAAAGGATATTTCACTAAATCTGCTGAAGTTATAGGCATATAATTAAACTACTCCTTTTTTGATTTTATTTAGATTAAAAATAATCTATATGATACTTGATTTATTTGCAGGATTTTAATTTAGGATCTTTAATCTTCAGTGTATTCTTCTTGTGCAAGTTCAACTGATACTTAGTCTTCATGGACAGAGGGTCTTTTTTTCTTCATTTTTTTATTAGTCATTTCTCTCCCGTCCATAAAAGCACTTTCAGCAGCAATTATTTCATCATTTTTGAGCATTTCATTCCTTTGATAATCATCATATATGTCCATAGTGTCAATTTGTTTATTTTGCTCCTTTTTTGTTGATGCTCGATTTTTTCCTTTTTCATCGTTTAACATAAAAATCACAATCATATTCAAATAACAAAGAAAGATAAAAAGAGAGCGAATTGATAAAATTATTTTATATAAATTAAAACTTAACTGTACGTTCTATAATCAATATATTTAACTTATCATATTGACTTCTTTCATGGCAGACCTTTTTTATTATTAATCTTTCATTATTTTAATTGGACGATCTTATGGTTAAAAACAAATCTAGAAAAATAGCTAAAGAAAAAAGTTTTATTCCAATCAAAGCTGCAGATATTATGGTTACGGATGTTGTTATTTTAGAGCGGGATTTTTCAGTTAAAAAAGCAGCTGAAATCATGGCTCAGACAGATGTTAGTGCAATAATAGTCTCCTCCGACGGAAATGCAAATGGAATCGTTACCGAAAGAGATATCCTAAAACGCATAGTTGCTGAAGGAAAAGATTCAGAAAAAACAAAAATCGGAGATATTATGTCTAGTCCTTTAGTGACTATTAGGCCTGGTACGGATTTAGAAGAAGCTGCCCGTTTAATGTATGAGAAAAAAATAAAGAATCTTCCAGTTAGTTATGAAAATCGTCTGGTTGGTTTGATCAATTTACAGGATATTTGTCGAGTTCAACCTGAAATCTTAAAAATGCTAAAAAAAGCTATGGAGCCTCCTAAGAATCTTCAAAAAGTCTTACGATACTATATCATATAGAATTTTGTGCAGTAGATTTTGGTACAACTTTATGCTGGAATATAGGTTTCTGTTAGTCGTGTTTTTAATTTAAAGTAGGTTTGTTTAGTTTCTGATTTTAATGAATTAGTTTCTGCATATAGCCTTCTTTTTGATTCAGGAGCAAGATCTTTTGAGCGATATATTTTGCTTTCCACTTTATCGAGTTCTCGTTCAAAGTTGTTTCTTTCTTCTTCGGTTTTTTTTAAAAGATTTGCTTTTGTTTTCTCGAGATTAATAAATTCCTTTCTGATGTTGTGCGATTTCTTGCTGATCTTTTCTCGCATTTTGCATATTTTTTTCATAAATTCGCGTTCTGAGGTGGTACCCATTTCGCATCAACCACTAATATTGTATGATATCGTAATAATTAATAAATATTATTAACTTAGCATTAATATCTCACAATAAAGCTTTTCATGAAAAAAGTATGAGAGATTAAAAACTTAATCAATAAGAATTATCTTATCTAAAAAACTAAATTAATTTCCTTATGAATAACTGATTTTGAGGTGATTATCTTTGAAGAAGTGGAAATGTGTTTTGGTTGAGAATCACAAAAACGTTGGCAAAGTTATTGAAGAATGGGAAAAAGCAGGCTGGAATTTGAATGCCTACACTTGTGCTGGTAATGCTTCATTAGCATTAGGGACTAACCATTATTTGCTGTTTGAAAAAGGAGAATAAACCTTAATCTGGACTTGCAAACAAATATTGTCTTAAAATAAACTAGATTAATAATCCAAGTTGATTTGCTGCTTCTCTCAATTTCCTATTATTCTGCTCAAGTTCTGTTTTTTGTTTGATTTTTCTATGTTTTGACTTCTTCATCCCCGAATAATAAATGTCAAGACATATCGCATTCTATGGTATAATACTTACACCCATCATTTGTAAACAAAAATCACTCGATAATACTCAACATTATATAGCTTGAGAAGATATTAGCAATAAAAGAATTAATTATAAATCAATACTAATTTTGCATTGGTGTCTTTCATATAGAACTTGTGATGATTTTATTTATAGAAACATGAAAATATATTGAATCAACAATCTCTCTATTTGAGGATAAAATTTTGACAGAGGAAGATAAAGAACTTCCAAAATTAAAGGTGCTATACGACGAGCTATGGAGTAATGCAAGAACTATGATTAAAGATATGAGACAAAGTATTTTCATATACCTTTTTACAGGTTTTATAACCTTAGCTTTCTCATCCATAATGATTGGAACAGCAATCTCTGATTGGAACAAAATCCTGTCTGGAACAGCAACTACTCTTACTTACATCTATGCGATTGGTGGGACATTTGGTGCAGTGTTTTATGTAGCGTTTGGTGTTTTGCTTCTTTATTGGTTTAACAAGCTAAATAATCGATATGCAAGACTAATCCAGTTAGAAAAAAATATTGAGGATTAGATAATATGTGTCCAAGGATTGCACCTTCTCCCTCAAAAGCTGCTTTGAGGTTAAAAGAATACTTGGACTTATTTGATGTAGCGCATGCAAAACGCGGTAAAACTCTTAGGTATGACATATACAGAAGAGCGGGAACACAGTGGCAAACAGATCGTATGATAGAATATCTTAAAGAAAATGGATTAATTAAAGGGAATAAAAAACATGGGTATAATAAAACAGAAAAAGGCGAGATATGGCATGATATTCTAAAGAAACATAGTGATCTTATTGGGGTATTAACAAAGGAATTGAGTGGGGATCGTAGAAAACGGCTAAAATGAAAGTATTACTTTTAGTTTTAATTATTTTTAACTATACAGATTTTGGTTTGAATTTTTTTCCGATATCGAAAGCACTAGCTAATAAATCCCCAAGAC
>Ga0209635_10004038_pt1 | contig 11502 bp, 8 predicted proteins | sample DeeMarSWOR230_32_FD_187463 | JGI IMG/M metagenome (GOLD analysis project Ga0209635, IMG submission 187463) | Marine sediment microbial communities from White Oak River estuary, North Carolina - WOR-2-30_32 (SPAdes) (version 2) | ecosystem: Environmental > Aquatic > Marine > Intertidal zone >...
GGATGTCAGAAGTCAGATAAGAAATATGAGATCATCTGTCTCTGTCTTCTGTCTTCTGTTTTCTGGTTAATTGGTGAGTAGGTAATTGGCAACGGGTAAAACAACATAAAAGGGATGCTGGATGCCCGATGCTCGTAGAAGACGAAAATCAAGTATCGAGAATCAAGTTGACCATTTAACCAAAACTATAAGGAGAAATTATGCGTCCCATTAGAAACCCAAGAGGTCAGAAATCAGAAGTTAAATGTCAGATTATCTGTTCTCTGTTTTCTGTGTTCTGTGTTGTGTTTGCAAGTACCGCTCTTGTTCTTGCAGCTCCCCTTGGCCAAACTCATCCGTTCTCCGTTCACGATATGCTGGCGATGGATAGACTCTCCGATCCTCAGGTTTCACCGGACAGCAGATGGATTGTCTTTTTGCTGCGCGAGACGGACCTGGAAGCCGACTGTGGACGAACCGACCTCTGGCTGGTCCGCGCAGACGGCACAGGTCTTCGCCGCCTAACCTCCCATCCACAAGCTGACTCAAATCCACGCTGGGCGTCCGACGCCAAGTTTATATGGTTTATATCCACACGGTCGGGGTCTTCACAGGTTTGGCGCATTCAAATTGATGGCGGCGAAGCCGAACAAGTTACAGACCAGCCTCTTGACGTCGGAAATCTGGTCGTCTCGCCTGATGGAAATTATATCGCTTTTACGATGGAGGTCTTCCCAGATTGCAACGTAGCGTCCACAAAGGACAGACTTGACCAGATCAAGCAAAGAAAAACGAGCGGACGGATTTACGACCGAATATTCGTCCGGCACTGGGATACCTGGAAGGATGGCCGACGCTCACATCTATTCGTAATGCCCTGGCGCCGAGGCGACGCCGTGGACGTGATGCAGGGCATGGACGCCGATACTCCCTCCAAACCCTTCGGCGGCCCTGAGGAAATTACATTCACTCCCGACGGCAAAGGCCTTATCTTTACCGCCCGTGACGTGGGCAGAGAAGAACCATGGTCAACAGACTTCGACCTTTATTGGGCACCCATTGATGGCTCTAAACCGCCGAAATGCTTAACCAATAAAAATAAAGCCTGGGATACTCATCCGATTTTCTCACCAGATGGTAAGACTCTCGCCTACTTGGCTATGGCCAGGCCCGGCTACGAATCTGACCGCTTTCGAATTGTCCTGCGCGGCTGGCCTGATGGTGAGGACCGTGTTTTAACAGAAGATTGGGACCGCAGCCCATCGTCTCTCTGCTTCTCGGCAGAAGGCAAAACGCTTTACGTTACTGCGGCTAATATAGGTCAGGAATCTCTGTTCGCCGTTAATGTAACAACCGGCACGGTTCAAACCATTGTAAAGGAAGGTAGTGTCAGTTCACCCGGCGTCGCAGGAGGCAGGATTGTCTATGGCCTGAATAACCTGCGATGTCCTGTAGAATTGTATTCGGTTAAACCTGACGGCAGCGATGTACATAAAATCACTAATATCAACTCAGAAAAAATAGCCGCCACCCGTATGGGTGAATATGAGCAGTTTTCTTTCAAGGGATGGAACGATGAAACGGTCTATTGCTATGTGGTCAAACCTGTGGATTTCAACCCCGGTAAGAAATACCCCGTGGCCTTTCTGATCCACGGGGGACCTCAGGGTTCTTTCGGAAACACCTTCCACTACCGCTGGAATCCGCAGGCCTATGCGGGTGCAGGTTATGCTGCCGTCATGGTTGATTTCCACGGCTCTACCGGATACGGACAGGCCTTTACCGATTCTATCCGAGGGGACTGGGGCGGCAAGCCGCTGGAAGACTTACAGAAAGGTCTGGCCGCCGCCTTGGAACGTTATCCTTGGATGGATGGCAACAGAGTCGGTGCCTTGGGCGCTTCCTTCGGCGGTTATATGATTAACTGGATAGCCGGCAACTGGCCCGACCGTTTCCGCTGCCTGGTGAATCACGATGGCAATCTTGATGAGGGAATGGCATACTTTGACACGGAAGAACTCTGGTTCCCCGAGTGGGATCACCTCGGTACGCCCTGGAACAATCCGGTTGACTATGAGAAGCACAACCCGGTAAATTTCGTTAAGAACTGGAAAACCCCGATGCTCGTTATCCACGGCGCTTTGGATTTTCGCGTCGTTGATACTCAGGGGCTCTCCACCTTTACCGCCCTGCAGCGCCTCGGTATTCCCAGCAAACTGCTATACTTTCCCGATGAGAACCACTGGGTGCTCAAGCCGGCAAATTCCATTCTCTGGCACGAAACAGTGATCGGCTGGCTCGACCGTTGGCTGAGGAATCCTGCCTCGCGGGAACCAAAAAATGGTTATTGATTATTGAGGATTGATAATTTAATATCTTGTTAATACTCAGGACTCAGATGTCAGAAATCAGAAGTCAGATTTTCTGTTCTCTATTATAGGATGCATTGATGGGTAGAAAATGTTTAAGAGCGATTTTCCCCGGCTCGTTCGACCCGATTACAAACGGGCATTTGGACGTTATCGACCGCAGTATGAAACTATTTGACGAGCTTATAATTGCCGTTGGCCGAAGCCCGCTCAAGAACCAGCTCTTCACGCCTGAAGAACGCGTGGAGATGATAGCTGAGCTTATCCGACAAAGGCGGATGCGGGGCGTCGCAGTCGAAAGTTTCGACGGGCTGACTGTTCAATACGCCGCTAAAAAAAAGGCGGATGTCATCCTGCGCGGCCTGCGAAGTCTTACAGATGTTCAGTATGAATTTCAGCTTGCTATGACCAACCGGGCTGTAGCTGGCATAGAAACGGTCTTTATTATGACCAGTGAACAGTATGGCTTCACCAGTTCGACCTTGATTCGCGAGGTTGCCTCACTGGGTGGCGACCTCTCAAATTTGATTCCGAAAAATATTTATAATCGTTTGAAACAGCGCCTTAAAGAACGTCGCCCGTGATTCGTCGCTCGTCAGATGAACGAACGACCAGCCACGAGAGACGGGCAACGAAACTATGTTTACGGTTAGTGTTGAAACACGTTTTCGGGCGCCGCATCGGTTGCCCCTGCCGGCCTCGAAGGGTTCCCCAGCCGCGGAGGCCGAACCCCTGCACTATCATGACTGGCTGGTTACCGCTGACGTCGGCAGCGACAAGCTCAATAGCATGGGATTTGTAATGGACTTTCACAGACTCAAGGCGGCGCTCGATAATATTGTGGCCGATGCAGCACCAAAAATGACTGATAAGAAGTCTTTTGGCGCTGCACCATCGGCCGAGAACGTAGCCAGATACATATATGAAAAGCTTGAGCCAAAACTGCCAAAAGGCGTCAAACTCCAAAATATCAGGGTTGTCGAGGAGCCGGGTTGCTCGGCAAAATTTGACCCCCACCATAGAAGGGCTAACAGAAGACAGAAAACAAAAGACAGAAAACAGAAGAAAGAGAACAGATAATCTGACTTCTGATTTCTGATTTCAAGTGAGTGTATAAATTTGACGATATTTCCAGGAGTTCTCATTTTGAAAGATATCGCAAAAGGGTGTCCCTTCAAATATCACCTGTGCCTGCGCAATGCCCATAAGTGCTTGCGCAGTCAAGCATAGGCCGATAGCATTTGTGCCAAAATGGATACTCGACGAAAATCGAAAATCAAATTGATGACAAGAAAACAAATTTTTGGTATAATAATAGAAAAGACTAAAATCTGATGCCCGATACTTGTACCTGCATTTGTTTAAAAGCAGGTACAAGTGGAAGAAGAAAATCGAGTTGATTATGCAATGTCAGATTTGTAACAAAAATAATGCGACTATTCATCTGACTGAGATTACCGACGGGGCACGCACCGAGATGCACATTTGCGAGCACTGCGCCACCGAGCAGGGCATAGCCGTCAAGAGCCATATCCCTATAAATGAGCTGCTCAGCAGCTTACTTGCCGTCCAGCCGGCAGACGATGAACTCTCCGGCTCTTCAGACCGCAAGGTCGCGTGCCCGAACTGCGGATTTACGCTCGATCAGTTCCGCAAGGAAGGAGTTTTGGGCTGTCCTCATGATTATGAAATCTTTGAGAAATCACTTCGGCCACTTATCGAAAAAGCTCACGACGGGAAAACAGCTCACTGCGGCAAACTACCTTCAAAAACACCGCGGGATGAAAAAAAGCAAATAAAGCTCTTAAACCTTCGTCAGCAACTGGCCGATGCGGTCCAAAGCGAAGATTACGAACTGGCAGCCAAACTACGGGACAAAATAAAGCAAAGCGAAAAGTAGAAAACAGCCGTAAAGGACACAGAGAAAAAATCAAAAATAAAAATGCAAAAATTGAACGATTCTCGTTGCTTGTAATCAGCAATCGGTTTTAATCGAGTATCCAGCATCGAGCAACCGGTATCCCATTATGAAACTGACAGACATAAGTAATGATATAAACGAGTGGTTTAACGGCTCTGGGCCGTTGGCCGATATCGTCATTTCCTCGAGGATTCGCCTGGCCAGGAACATCGCAGGCCATAAATTCCTGAGCCGATGTTCAAATACTGAAAAATCTGAAATACTCAAAAAGTTAAGAGATGTGCTGATGTCGCTCAAGCTTGGTGATAAAGTCTTCTATATCAGTGTGGACAAAGCCCCTACTCTTAGTAAACATTTCCTGGTGGAACGGCATCTTATCAGCCGCAATCACGCCTTCGGCAAGGGCCCGCGAGGCGTCGTTATCGCCCAGAGGGAATTTTTCACAGCTATGATTAACGAAGAGGACCACCTGCGGATCCAGGTGCTAAAAGCCGGCTGCCAGCTATCTCAATGTGCCAAACAGATAAATCATATCGACGATATGATAGAGCAAAAGGTCGATTATGCATTCAGCCCTCGCTATGGGTACCTGACGGCCTGCCCGACTAATCTGGGCACAGGAATAAGGGTTTCCGTAATGCTGCATCTGCCGGCTCTGAAGATGACCGGCCACATAGAGAAGTTCTTCAATGCCGCCAGGGATATGAGCCTGGCCGTGCGGGGCCTTTTTGGGGAAGGCACCGAGGCGGCAAGCGATTTATATCAGATATCAAATCAGGTTACACTTGGTATCTCAGAGTCGGATATCGTCTCGCAATTTGAAAACAATATCATCCCCGAAATAATCGAATACGAAAATGCCGCCAGAAGTCAGTTGCTCTCCAAGCAGGTCGACATTCTCGACGACAAAATCTCCCGGGCCATGGCGCTGTTACAAAACGCTCATTTGATAACTTCGCAGGAGGCGTTATTCTTGCTAAGCCACCTGCGACTGGGTATCAACATGCACGAGTATATGGGGGCCTCAACTCCTGCTATAGAAAAGCTTCGTACACTCTGCAGTACCGGCGACACAAATAAGACCGACAGCCTTTCCATTGCCACCATAAACCGGCTGTTTATGCTGACTCTGCCGGCTCACCTGCAGCTAAACTACGGCAAACCGCTGGATCCTACTCATAGAGACGCACTTCGCGCCAAAATCATCCGCTCAGCCCTCAACCAGAACCCCCAACAAAAAAGCTAAAATTTCACCCTTCCTGATTTTTTTCGATTATTTTTGAGCTACTACCCGTATAATATTATATGCGAGAAATGCGAGCAGGGCTTTGCAGCCGGCCATAATAGAGCGGGTTATTTGGATAGGCTCTTAGGCTTTGGCCATTTTAGAACGCTCAAAACATCTCTCTCAGCCATCCTACAGAAAATCCTGAGCTGGCCTAACCTGCCTGTCAGGTGAATACCGCTACAGAATATTATCATCGCCTAATTCTAAGACTATTGTTACCAGAGCCAGTTTTGAGATGCCCTAATCCGCCAGAGCCTCGATTTCCTCTGCATCCAGTGCTTGGTTATAGATGCGAACATCATCAATCAGGCCGGACCAGAAGGTGCCCGGTTCCATAGCCGTGCCGGTGCCAATATACAGACCGTTTTCTGAGCCCAACAAATTAGTCTGTGTGTCTTCTGCCGCTACGATGCCATCAACATAAAGTGTTCTGTGCGAACCATCCCAAACAAGACCTATCCGGTGCCAGTTGTCATTGGTGATGACTGTTTGTGACAGCAATGTGGCATCGCCCCGGCCAGTACCCTTCACTTCCGTCATCAGGTTACCTTCTGATGTGTCTGTGCAAAGCCAATTCGCCCCACCTGCTTGCGACAAAACGACCTCGCCTGGAGCGCCGCCCTTGATCCAGGCAAAGACGCTGAACGCTCCGTCCGCTGGATTCAAGACAAACTCCGTGCTCACATAATCATCAACACCATCAAATTGAAGCGCTCCAGCCACCATACCGCCCTTAGGTTGCCAAATGGGATTACCATTGAGTGTACCGTCGTGCTCAAAGGCGCTGTCGTGGGCTACATCTCCTTCCGTTTCGTCCAGCGCCCAGTGGAGTATCGGCCCGAATACATCCTTGACGATAGTAGGCAGGGCTTCCCCAAGAGATCCCATCGATGTGAACTCAAAGTTACTCAACACAATTATGCAGACTTTTTCCTCAGGAAACCGATTAATGTGCGCCTGAAATCCCGAAATGCTTCCACCGTGATCGAGGCTCTTTCGATTGAATCGTTCCCCGATCGCCCAGCCATAGCCATAGTAATCCCACACGTCTCCGAAGCCAGGTACATTGGAAAGCGATACATGAGGGGCAAATATGGCATCAAGCGTACTCTGAGAAACAAGGTCCGTGCTATAAAGCGCCTGGTCCCACATGAATAGATCCTCCACCGTGGAGTAGAGTGCACCGGCAGCATGAGGTGTGTCCATTTCAATATGGATAGCGTTTAGAAGAGTGTTGTTTTCCCGTGCATAGCCAGCCGCCCGATCCATGAGAATTGTCCTGCTGTGATCATAGCCTGAGTTGCTCATGCCTAAAGGCTCAAATATGTTGTGCTCAAGGAAGTCTTCATAAGACTCGCCAGTGACAACTTCGATGATGAAACCGAGCAGGACATAGCCGGAATTAGAGTACTCGAATCTCACACCGGGCGTGAAACGCAAGGGCCTATCCTTGAAGAGTGTGATAATCTCACCAACAGTCCTCGGGAGTCGCCAGAAGTCCCAGATATCCGGAAAATCTGTGAAATTTGGAATCCCGGAAGTATGAGTAAGAAGATGGTGAATTGTTATTGCTTCCCACGCACGAGGGCAATCAGGTACGTATATGCATATCGAGTCCTGCACATTTAGCCAGCCTCTCTCCTGAAGCATCATGATTGCCATGGCGGTGAATTGCTTCGTTATCGAGCCTATACGAAACTTCGTATGCGGGGTATTGGGCACACCATGTTCGATATTGGCCATGCCGTAGCCTTTGCTTAGCAGGACTTCTCCGTCATCAGCAAATAGGACCGAACCACTGAATTCACCTTCTTCGACCAGGATACTGAGATATTCATCGATTCGTGTGGCGATCTCTTCTGGGCTGGTTTGGGATCGGCCATAGCTACACACAAGTAGATTCATGACAACCGATACAACGAGAAAGTGGAACGAGCTTTTGCGGTTCATTTCAGACCATCCTTATATAGTACAGTTAATACTTTTGGTTATTGATCCCACTTGGATCACCTATGCTTCTACTTGCCCGAAAAGTGTTTTTTCTCACGTTGTACACTGCACACACCTTTCCCGTATCAAGTTTGTCTTTGCGAAAATATCTCAGATTTAGCACCATTTGGAATACCTCCTCCAAAATGGTCATCATATGCAAACATTGCAATACAACAAATTATTAGCACTTGTCAATAAAAAGCCAGTGACATCGCACAAAATATTCACCTCATCCGACCGGATAAAGAACTGCATCTCCATGCTATTTTTAGGTATATTTGAATAGGCTTATGATTCCTGCCGGAAAACTATGGACACCACCTATTCAATGGCTGGGGACAGTACGTAAAAACGGCCAGTAGCATTTTCTGCCTCGGCCGCGAGGTTGCAGAATCGAAGAAACCAATCTCTAATCTCTAATCCACTTAATTATCCAACCTTAGCTCACTTTGGGCACTTTAGTTCACTTTAGCTCACTCCTCACTAACGAGCATCAAGCATCGAGTTTGGATTATCGAGCATCGAGTCTTGTGTCTGGTGTCTTGTGTCTTGCATCTTGTGTCTTGCTTCTTGTTACCATTTTTTGTTGATTTTTATTCGAAAATATGTTAAAATATTACCATGTTAGCCAGCAGGCAAACATAACCCGCCAGTAGGCGAAGATGACATTTCAGTTTGCATGTCGTAAGCTGCAGCGCAGCAAGGACTTAGAGCCAGCCGGCCCGAATCCCTGCATGCCTTAGACAGGGAACCGTTTTGAACATTTAATTTTATGTAATTTGGATTTGTTTAGGATTTAGGGCTTAGGATTTCGGATTTCAAACTATCAAATAACTCCTTATGCAACAAAAACTTATAATCAATCTTCTGTCTTCTGCCCTCTGTCTTCTGTTCTCTGTCGTCTGCCATCTACATCTGTCGAGAATCCTCTACAAATCGCCCCTATTTTATGCAAAACAAACCCAATTTGCGAAAAGCCAAAATGAATGTAACCTTCTTTAATACAATAGATTATGAAAATATATCCGATTGGACACTTGGTGAAAACAAACCCAATTCAAACCCAATGTCGAAACCGCTTGTAGGGGCCAGGCCAAGGCAACCCGAATCTGCCAAAATGGCACTAATACTTGCCAATCGAGGAGTTATTACGGTAAAGACGGAAAGCATAAAAAGCCCTTGAAAAAACATAAATTACTTATAATCAAGATGTTAAGTTGCTCGCACCGGCCTATTCCCACAACTGGCACGTCTTTTGCACATCTGAACTTTGTAAGATGAATTTATAGCGAAAGGAATATAACTATGGCTAAAATCATTGGAATAGATTTGGGAACGACAAATTCTGTCGTCGCCCTAATGGAAGGCTCGGCGCCGAAGGTTCTAATCAATTCTTCCGGCTCCCGACTGACCCCTTCTGTCGTCGGCTTTACAGACAAGGGCGAGAGACTTGTCGGACAGATAGCACGACATCAGCAGGTAACCAATCCCCAAAACACGGTATTTTCGATCAAACGCTTTATGGGCCGACGCCACAACGAAGTCTCTTCGGAAGAGAAGATCGTCCCTTATAAAATTACCGGCGCCTCAGATGAGTTGGTCAAGGTCGATGTCCGTAGCAAGCAGTACACTCCGCCGGAGATTTCAGCAATGATTCTACAGGATCTGAAAAAGACCGCAGAGGACTATCTGGGAGAAAATGTCAGCAAAGCTGTTATTACCGTACCTGCTTACTTTAACGATTCACAGCGTCAGGCAACCAAAGACGCCGGTAAAATTGCAGGGCTCGAAGTCGAGAGGATAATTAATGAGCCGACCGCCGCTGCGCTTGCCTACGGGCTTGAGAAGAAAAAGAATGAAAAGGTCGCAATCTTCGACTTCGGCGGCGGAACGTTTGATATTTCAATTCTCGATATCGGCGATAATGTCTTTGAGGTTCTCAGCACCAACGGCGACACACATCTGGGCGGCGACGATCTGGACGCCATTCTGATAAACTATTTGGCCGACGAGTTCAAAAAAACAGAAGGCATCGACCTGCGCCAGGACCCGATGGCCCATCAGCGGCTTAAAGAAGCCGCCGAAAAGGCAAAGTGCGAATTGAGCACTCAGCTTGAGGCCACGGTCAATCTGCCGTTTATAACCGCCGATGCTTCAGGGCCGAAACATATGCAGATTACAATCAGCCGCAGCAAGTTTGAGTCGCTCGTCGAGCCAATCCTGGAAAGACTCAAAAATCCGTGTTACAGAGCGCTGGAAGATGCAAAACTAACTGCCGGCGACATCACTGAGGTCCTGCTTGTCGGTGGCTCGACAAGGATTCCAAAAGTCCAGCAGATTGTGAAAGGTATCTTCGGCAAAGAGCCAAACAAGAGCATCAATCCCGATGAGGTAGTTGCGCTTGGCGCCGCCATTCAAGGAGCAGTGTTGGCTGGGGATGCAGGCGTCAAGGATATCCTGCTTCTGGATGTAACGCCGCTTTCGCTGGGTGTTGAGACGCTGGGCGGGGTTATGACAAGATTGATTGACCGCAACACAACAATACCCACAAGCAAGAAAGAGATTTTCTCAACCGCCGCTGATAGTCAGACCACCGTTGACATCCATGTTCTGCAGGGCGAAAGGGAATTTGCCAGAGACAACCGCACACTCGGCAGATTCCAGCTTACCGAAATTCCACCTGCACCACGAGGCATTCCTCAGATTGAGGTCGCGTTTGATATCGACGCCAACGGCATTCTGAACGTCTCGGCCAAGGACCTCGGGACCGGCAAGCAGCAGTCCATCGAGATTAAATCCAGTTCAGGGCTGAGCGAACAAGAGATTCAAAAGATGACAAAGGAAGCCGAGGTACACGCCGAGGAAGACAAGAAAAAAAGAGAAGTCGTTGACCTGAAGAACCAGGCCGACCAGTTGATTTATTCAACTGAAAAGACACTCAGAGAACACGGCGACAAGGTCTCTGCCGAGACTCGCGGCAAAATCGAAAGTGCAGTCAACAACTTGAAAGACGCTATAAAAGGTGATAACGCTGATTCGATAAAGAAGGCTATTGAAAACCTCAGCATCGCCAGCCAGGAACTGGGCAAAGTGCTTTACGAAGAGGCAGCCAAGAGACAAGCCGCTTCAGCCCCAACCGGCGAAGCTGGGCAACCACCGCCACCACCGCCTGAAGGCGAGGTTAAGAGAAAAGGCGGCGATGACGTAATCGATGCTGAATTCGAAGCCAAAGACACATAAAAAGGGATCTACTACTGCTTAATAAATTATAAATTAAGCAGTTGTTGCGAAAAAGCCGGAGCAATGTAGCTTGAATGATTTTGGCGTTTAATAGAACTTAAAAGTCCAAAATCTACTGCTTGCTCCGGCTTATTTTATGAGTATGACCCAATATCTTCCCGTTATCTATTAGCCGATGTCTTCTGGCTGTTTACACCTGAACTGCCAAAGGTACTAAAGTAGCCATTGCTAACTTAAATATGATAAACTAAAATTTCAAACGTATCGATGCGATTGATCGGGCATAGAAAAATCTGCTGAATAAAACAAGTGCTATGCGCTTAAAAAAAGAACTCAGCTTACTTGATGTATTCTGCATTGCCTCCGGAGCAATGATAAGTTCCGGATTGTTCATCCTGCCTGGACTTGCTTATGCCAAGGCAGGCCCGGCGGTCATCATTTGCTACCTGCTGGCAGGGCTTCTCTCGTTACCAGGGATGTTAAGCATAGCTGAGATGACCACCGCTATGCCCAAAGCAGGAGGAGACTGCTTTACCATTATTCGCAGTATGGGCCCAGCCGTAGGAACAGTAGCGGGAATACTGAGTTGGTTCTCTCTGGCTATGAAAAGCGCCTTTGCATTGGTCGGCATGTCCGTCTTTACGATGCTTATCGTAGACCTTGATATCCACATCATTGCCGTTTCTTTTTGTCTGCTTTTCCTGGCGATAAAT
>Ga0209635_10004039_pt1 | contig 11501 bp, 9 predicted proteins | sample DeeMarSWOR230_32_FD_187463 | JGI IMG/M metagenome (GOLD analysis project Ga0209635, IMG submission 187463) | Marine sediment microbial communities from White Oak River estuary, North Carolina - WOR-2-30_32 (SPAdes) (version 2) | ecosystem: Environmental > Aquatic > Marine > Intertidal zone >...
CAAAATAGGTGCGGGGCCGGTAACTCGCTGATACTATATCATCAAAGTAGCTCACAAAAGCGGGTGATGGGACTTGAACCCACGACATTCACGTTGGCAACGTGACGCTCTACCACTGAGCTACACCCGCAATTATATAATAGGTTAAAGTATAAAAGCTATCGGCCGTCTTGCAAGCGGTTTTTTGCAAAAGTTTGGTGTTTATATCGGCACAATTGCCGCCAGGTGATAAGCTTTGCTGAAAAATAGACTTAGAGTAAAAAAAGCCGGCGAATTGCAGACCGGCCTGCGAAAAACCTAAAAACGGATGCTCATAGAAGAAATTAGCTTGCAGCTCATCTTCACAGATATATACAATATCAATAGCTGGAAATTTTTAAAGATTTGGTTAACAACCGTTGGAAATCCTGCAACGGGGTGCCCGCAAAGAGTAAGAATATGACAGAAAAAGGGAAAATCTCTAAGGGGGTTAAGAAATGGATATATCTGCCCTTATCTTTGCTACTGCTGCTTGCACTACTGCTGAGTATTTTTATTCACAGAAGCTCGACAAGGCCGGAATCAACATTTGCTACGGAAAGCAAAGAAGCTGACGCAAATCGACCACCCACTGATGCGAACCAGCAGTCCGAACAAGACCGAGAAGAACCAAACGATAAGAAACCACCTCGTCCTGAACATACACATCCGGCTTTTAGTGAGCGACGTAGTGAACGGGCAAGAATGGTAGCCAGGCAAATTCAGTCTGAGGGGGTGCGGGAACCTAATGTTCTGGCCTCGATGCGAACGGTGCCTCGGCATTACTTTGTTCGGTCAAGCGATTTGCGACGTGCTTATGGAGACCATCCTCTTCCAATAGGTTTGGGACAAACTATAAGTCAGCCATACATCGTGGCATATATGACCGAGGCATTGAAGCTTGACCCCAATTACAAAGTCCTGGAAATCGGTACCGGTTCAGGGTATCAGGCTGCGGTCTGCGCCGAGATTGTAGCGGAGGTTTATACAATTGAAATCATCGAAGACCTTGCCGAATCCGCCGAAGAGCGGTTAAAGGAGCTGGGCTACAAAAACACATCCGTCAAAACTGGGGATGGATATTTCGGCTGGGAAGAAAAAGCTCCATTTGATGCGATTATAATAACTGCCGCTGCCGGGTTTGTGCCTCCGCCGTTGATAGAGCAGTTAAAACCCAGCGGCAGGATGATATTGCCTCTGGGCAGTCCCTTCGGCATCCAAACGCTCGTGCTGGTTACAAAAGACGACGAAGGTAAAGTGCGCAGCAAAGAGCTTCTGCCGGTTCGATTTGTCCCTATGGTCGGTCAGATAGAAAAGGCCGAAAGACCACCTGAAAAATGACAATAATCCCAATCGTTATCTTTCTCATATCAGCAGCAACGCTCGGATTAGAACTTGTTTTGGTCCGAGCATTATCTATCGGCCACTGGCACCATTTCTCATATCTGGTCATCAGCACCGCATTACTCGGCTTCGGAGCCGGCGGGACCCTTGTAACCATCGCTTCAAAACCGCTTACAAGATATTACACTAAAGCGCTGTGGGTTTTTGCTTTTCTAATGGCTTTAACGGTGCTGGTGGTCTTCAGGGTATGCCAGAGAGTTCCTCTCGATGAGCTGCAACTTATATGGGACAGGAGACAAATATTTTATCTATTTGCGTATTATCTGCTTTTTTTCGTTCCTTTCTTTTGTGCCGGTAGCTTCGTAGCTCTGGCATTTACCGTTTGCGCAGACAAAGCCGACCGTTTGTATTTTTATAATATGACAGGCTCAGGTTTAGGGGCCGCTGGAATTGTTACATTGATGTATGGTTATTCCCCTGAGCAGTTACTGCTAATAATCAGTGCCGTCGGATTCTTAGCGGCAATGATTCTATCTTTGCGGATTTCTTACCGCCGGTTTTTGTTAACTTTAATTTGCGCTGTGATTTGCCTGTTGGCATTTAGCCCCATCGGACCGTTTGAACTTGGGATTAAAATTTCCGAAAACAAGTCGCTGGTTTACTATACTGCTTTACCGAGGGCTGAGACTGTCGCTGTCCGCTATAGTCCTTTGGCCCGGCTGGACTGCGTGCAGGCGCCGACTATTCGGTATTTTCCCGGTCTAAGTATTGCATATCAAGGCCAACTGCCCAAGCAGATGCTAATAATCAGCGATGCTGACGGCACTTCAGCCGTAAATCATTTTGAGCATATAAACGACCTCGATTGCTACAGCCATACAACTTCGGCCCTATCCTACCATTTGCTTAGGGAACCTAATGTCTGCATCATCGGTGCCGGCGGCGGCTCCGACGTTGCTCAGGCCTTAGCTTTGGGTGCACGCAAGGTTACCGCTATAGAGATGAATCCGCAGATAATAGATTTGGTTCGCAACAGGTTCGACGAATTTGCGTCCGGCTTATATAGACGAGACGATGTGCAAATCGTCATCGCTGAAGGCAGAAGTTTTCTGCAAACAACCTATGAACTGTTTGACATCATCAACATTTCGCTGCTCGACTCCTTTACCGCTTCGGCGGCAGGACTCTACGCTCTCAATGAGAGTCATCTATATACTATTGAGGCTATAGAACAAGCCCTTGCAAGGCTGCATCCGGCAGGATTGTTAAGTATCACGCGAACCTTAAAGACCCCGCCGAGAGATTCTCTAAAGATGTTTGCAACTGTAATCCAGGCGCTGCGAAACCGAGGTGCTACTAATCCGGGCGGTAACGTAATAATGATTCGAAGCTGGGCAACTGCAACGATTATTGCCTCACCGCAGCCTTTTTCAGACTTACAAATCGCAAACGCCCGCAACTTTGCCCGGCAGTGTTCTTTCGACCTTGTGCATCTGCCCGATATCGAGCTAAAAGACGTAAACCAATACCACATACTCGAAGAGCCTATCTACTATGAAAGTGCCCAGCGGATTCTTTCAGCCGACGCAGAGGGCTTCTATCGGAATTACGCTTACAACATTCGCCCGGCTACCGATGATAAACCTTACTTTTTTGACTTTTTCAAATGGAAATCGCTGCCTTTGATGATTCGCACTATGCCGCGGCAATGGCTGCTCTTTTCTGAATGGGGCTATCTGGTTCTGGCAGGAACCCTGCTCCAGGCCGTCTGTGCCAGCGCTGTATTTATTCTGCTGCCGCTATTTATCGCAAAACCTATTAAGACGATTCAGTCCCGAAAACTCCCGGCACTTATTTATTTTCTTATGCTCGGCCTTGCTTATATGTTTCTGGAGATGGGTTTTATCCAGAAATTGACGTTATTGATTGGCCATCCTATTTTCGGTGTAGCTGTTACTCTGCTGGGCTTTTTAGTTTTTTCCGGCTTCGGCTCTTTGCTTTCTGCTCAGCTGTTTCGGTCTCCTGTTCGCAGGATTCAAATGGCGGTATTGGCCATCATTATCATTGGTGCAGCGGAGATAATCTTTATGAAGCTCTCATTCAACTGGCTGGTAGGTTTTTCAAGGCCGGTGCGTATCCTGCTGGGACTTGCAATTACAGCACCACCGGCATTTTTTATGGGAATGCCATTCCCAACAGCTTTAAGAGAGCTTCATAAACACAGCCAGCCGCTTGTTCCGTGGGCCTGGGGCGTGAATGGATTTGCCTCTGTAACAGGGGCGGTCCTCGGCACCTTTCTTGCAATCTCGGTGGGCTTTACAGCTTTAACCCTCATAGCTTTGGCCTGCTATTTACTGGCGGCTATTATTTGTAAACAAATGTGATTCTGACCAGCTTACTGAAATTGGCTTTGAATTGGGTTTGATTTGGGTTTGTTTTTGATAGTTCATTGTTCATCGTTTTTTGTTATTAATCATTCTGTATACTGCGGTTATATTCAATTTGGTGTTTGGGAAATTGGGTTTGAATTGGGTTTGTTTTGACCAAGTGTCCATTGTTCATTTTTTGTTATAATCCGTTGTTAATACTAATGTTACAGACATTTGACTTTTTCGCAAATTGGGTTTGTTTCGCATAAAAAGTGGTGAATTTGTAGAGGACTCTCGATAGATGTAGATGACAATTTCGTGAAGCGTGAATCGTGAAGCGTATCTCGAATATAGTATCTCGCATCTCGTATCTCGCAAAAAAAGACGTTCCCCTTAGTAGGACGGACTTGCGCGATTGATACGAAAATTGCGGGGTGTTTCGGGGGTGAGGTTTCGGCCAAGTCGTTGAGGCTAAAAGAATAGAAAAAATTCAGAAAAAACCATTTTAGGGGTCGAACTACCAACGTTTTCGATTGAAATGCGGATAGCGGGCCCGTCTCCGTTAAAAACTCCGCCGAGGTCTTCGCTCCTTAGGGGTAAACTCCGTTAGGGATAAATGCGCTACGATAAGAAAATTTGTGTAATTGCCATTTTTAGTATTTCGGTAGATGCGTTTTTGATTGAAATTGTTAGCCACTAAGGCGCCAAGACACGAAGAAAATAAAAGTGCCTAAAGTTGAAAAGAGACTCAAATTACCGAAATAGAAAATTCAAAAGCAAAAGAGTTAACTGCGAGGATGATTGCTAAAACTGAAACAGCTACCAATGCTGCGGATATTTTTAGCCAGGAGGTTTCCATAATTTTTCAGCCTTTCTTATCTCAAAATTGTCCCTTTTCCCTGCAATTTTAATTCCTTATCTGCCGTCTCCTCTTGTTATCTGATTGTCAGCTTGCCACACGGATGGCGGATAAATCGCCAGTAATGTCAACGATATATCTTCCTTTAGTTTTAGAAGAGTTTTTGATATTTTTCTCCTTCAATCATGGATTCCAACGGAGTTTTTTTTGTTGTCTATTTTTTACCGCCTTGATGCGAACCTTGTCAGTTCCGACACAAACAACGTAGGAATACTTCCTCGTAAAAAGGAGTTGATGTCGCTTGACAGTCATCATCTCTGGGCCACCATTTTGATTCCAACCGGGTTCCGCTTCAAACAAGAGTACCGTATTGGGATCGACCTCGGATATACGTAACCCGGCCAAGTTCTTATTAAATGCATAACCGGATTTACCGTTCGGTACTTTTGGGCACCTTAATGTTTCCTCGGAAAGACCCCAAACGCTATTTGCTTCGCTGATTACCAAGTCACACCAATTCGAAGGCTCGGGAAATTTGCCATCGTTTTTCGCACAATAAGCTCTGATACCATTTCCCAAAAATCGAATATTGCTACGGCAGTAAGATGCACTGATCAGATGGATGTCATGAATCATAAAGGTCATCCCTAAGGCGAATAATACAGCCAAGAGACAACCGGTAAAAGCTATACGTCGAGCCCACAATGGCGACTTGATCTTTTTGGCAGAGGTTAAGTAGGATCTTCCACACGCAAAAGCGACAACCCAAATAAGCCAGCAAGCGTAAATAATCTCAAGTTCCCTAATGCTCAAACTACATAACAACAAGCCTACAAAGGCAAGGGCCAACGATGCTATGGCTAATTTGCTTGTCTTGGGTTTTCCAGTTTTTTCCTTGATACCTTCTGACTCCATTTCTACCAGCCTCCCCAATAAAGTGTTATCAAGTCTAACTCAGGCTCATCCAGATAGAAATTATATAGTGACCAGTGCCAACAATTAAAGAAGAATACGTTGTACAATGGAGGATTTTCGACTTGTGCTTCTAACCTCTCAAGTAAACGCTCATCTTCTTCACGGCTTTGCTCCTTCCTGTGAATAAATGTATACCAATAATCCTCCTTTTCTACGTCGTACGTCCTCGACCTTACTATCCCTGGACCAACAACAATCGCAAGAAGTGCTTTAAGATTCTCCCATGCAAAAAGGTTTTGCTCGTTCACGAATGCTGAAAAATCATACCGGCGTTGACCTATGATTCTGGCATTTTCTCCTTCGCCCGCCCATACATCCACAGCTATAAACGGATGAATAAAGTCAACACCAAAATACTTGTCCAAACCAACTGGATCAGTCCAGTTTATTGGATCGTTAGTACAGTACAGATACCTGTGCAAAGCCAGAGGTTCATTAAAGTCTCTAACAACGAGGTCTCGGCTTGTAAATCTATACAGGTATGGATCATATTGACGCGCTCTTAAGTAGTATTCGTCTATCTCGGAGTCGAAGAACTGGCCGGTAAACATAAAACAGTTGCTCGTCGCTGGTGACCCGTGACCCGATTCAAGCACCTCACCAAATGGGTTGTAGGTATAACTATGCTGAACCGCACAATCGGTATCCATCAGCATACGCACAGAACCCAAACGGTCATTTAAGTAGAAATACAGCTTATTGTTATCAGTAACATCGTGCTGCGCAACTATTTGACTATTAGCATACAGGTATCTATTCAGAACATTCTGACTGTTGTCCAAAACCACTAATATCACAGGAAGCTCTCCCACGATGTCCACGATATATTTGCGTATAGTTTGGCCGTCATTTACATCTTTGATTATTCTGTTTCCGTATGGGTCGTACTTGAGACTGACCGATTTTGAGCCTTTTGTGGCTTGTCTTAGCTTATTATCCCAGTTCCATAAAAGGTCTGTATCATCGCCGGTGGTCTGGTCGTTCAATGTTAATTGGCCGTTTTCGTCCCAATCAAGGTCGAAACTTTCACCGCCGGAGGCAGTATCCATAAGGTTGCCCACGTATGTAAATGTGGCTTCTGATTTGCCTGTTACCGTTCTTTTATACATATCGCCGTTATAGCTTCACTCGTTATTAGCCTTTTTAATTTAAACTTGTTCCTTTGATAGTTTACCAAGTTTATATTCGAGACGATTCATCCTAAAATAATTGTTTAACTTGAAATTGTTGCATATCTGTCTAATTTGTTTTTTGTCGTCTGTATATTGTCGGAACATCCTCAACAGCTCAATAATTTCCTTAAAATCCTTTGAAGTAAACAGGTCCTCCTCGATCGAAAATGTTGTTGGATTATCGTTCAATTCCCAGACTAACTCAAGACTCACTGATTTATATGGGAAAATATACATTATATCCGACACAGGCAGAAAATATTTTCCTTTGTTATTTACGATTTCAATCCCCTCGTAGGAGATATTGATTGAAAGTGAAAATAAGTGGCACCTTCTTATGAAGCCAAATACACATATTGATAGCACAAAACCAAAAAGGAGCAAAAATAGCATTTGAACTATTGCAGACACCACTAAAAACATAATACCATCCATTCCATATGCCTCAGCTACACTAGAAATATATGGTGACGCTTTTATCGAAGTTATCAGAATAAGAAAGCAAATACAGCCACCAAAGACTATGGCCATAATATTCGAGCACATAATCCACACCAATCTTACTTTGCTAACGTTAAAGATACGCTTATTTTGCATTTTTCTTAAGTTTATTTGTTCTAATCCCAAAAACCATCCGGTGCAACAGGTTCCGTTGCAAACGCATCGAACCACTCAAAAAAAAGCATGATCTGATCTTTGATTGGCGGTATTACACCCTGAACCAATTGCATCTGCAAAGCTTCTTTCCCGACCATTTGCCCGCCTGCGAAACCCAACCAACTGGATATCGCTGCGTCAGTAGCTATTCTTGCTGCTTTGCCAAGTCTCATTGTACGCTGTGAAAGTATCTCATTAAATGTGCCGATAAAAGCATCGCCTGCTGCAGCTGCTCTACCAGGCCCCCCCTTGCTCCACCATGCAAGCTCCATCTGAAGGCCCCCGCCGATAAACCCGATCCAAAACTTGGCATTATCAGAAAGTTCCTCCGGCCCGAACCACTCGTTATATACTCCCCTATAAAAAGCATTAGCGAATGTCACGGTTGTTTTTAACTTCCTTTCAGCCCATATTTTGGCTGCTATACTGGCAGCGGCATCCTTGGCATTTTTAGATGAACGAATAACAAGACTGATAAAAGTACTGAGAAATTCACCACTTGGATCTATTTTGTTTATCGGGTCGTTGAGGCAATACAAATAAGCGTGCAGTGTTAGTGGATTTTCAAATTTGCCGAGGACGGGATCTCTTGACGTAAATCGATAAATGTAAGGGTCGTACATTCTGGCGCGTAGATAATATTCATCAATCTCAGAATCAAAATATTGTCCAGTAAATCGCCATGGATTGACGAATGAGCCGTCAGATTCAAGAGTCTCCCCAAAGGGGTTATAAGTATATAGCATCACGACATTTCCACTGCTATTGATAATATTCCTTACACTGCCTAAACGGTCATGTAAGTAGAAATATATATCCGCAGGTGGGGTTGTAGATGCATTGCCATCGTGCTGGGCAAGTATTTTACTATTCGCATGGGTTAATTTCATTTATTCTCAGGTTTTTCGGATGGTTCAAGTTTTGAGAGAAGATATTCTTGCAAAATTGGCCAATAACTCACCCTATCTACATGCTTTATTTTTGTACCGTCTCCCAAAATAATCGTCCCGATATTGTTAGGATTCTGCAACTTAAATTTTCTTATGCCGAGAATATTAAATGAACGGATAGTTTGGTCGTCATACATAACATTTATTGTATAGCCACTTAAGAAAATTTCTTTCACCTTTTTTTCAAAGTATTTTTTTAAATATATTAGTGAGCCGAAGAAAAAAACAAGTCCAGCTATAGCCACAAATAGCAACCATGGCCAATTCTGTCTAATTCCAGTTGTTTTTATTAGCAAAACCAGAGCAACTATTACCACGCTCATAATTACAGCCAACATACCCTCAATAGCGTTTCGTAAGTTCGACCGTTTCTCTTTTTCCCTACACCATGTAGGGTATTCAAAGCGGGTTAACCTTTCCCTTAATGGAATCCTGTTTCTCCACTCCTTCCATATATAATTAATCTTATCCTCAAATGTACGAAAAGAATCACTCAAAAAAACATTTCCACAATGCACATTGCCCTGATTATCGATAACAGCTAATACATTTATCCCAGTCCAATTGAAGATGTTTGTAATATCTTCCCACCTGTATAGTCTTGTACTTTCCGAACGCGTAAACATCAGGCCTTCTTCACAGATTGAAACCGTATCTTCGTATCGCTCTAACCGAATTGGAACTACAGCAGGCATAAAATAGTCTTTCCAAACATCACAAATCCTTTTTCTAATTTACTGTACATATGTCCGGCAAACGAAGCTATGCATCTAGGCCAGAGCAAACGTCCTCCAAAATAACTGTGGCTTCTTTTATTGCATTTCTTCTCCAATGCGGTCCAAAGTATCAACTTCTGGCTTTATGGTCATAGCCAAAGCGATGTTAAACAAAAACTGAAGTGTCTCAGTAGTAAGTCCAGCCATATTCTTGGACATATTGGGCATATCTAACCCTTGTGGTAACCAATCAGATAACGGTATTCCTGTTCCGCCGAAAACGGATCCTACAAGAACCGAAGAGAACATTTCTGTTATAAAAGCTTCTTCTCCCATACTGGTGATTAGTGTGTTAACGGCACTACCAATACCTCCGGAGACAAATGGCGCATATTTCATCATGTTGGCAGCAATCTGAGGGGAAAGAAATTTAGAAACGTATCCAATAGAGCTTAGAGAACCAGCATAAATGGCACCTCCTGCAAAACCTCCTGCGAATCCCCTCGCTGCACCCAAAATAGCCTCTTCGAAACCCTTATTTGCATCACTTAAGGCCCCACTAATAGCACCCCACATAGCATTTCTAACAGCAGCTCTCCACATGTTACCCATCAAGTTACTACTTAGCAAAGCCAGCTCACCAGTTAGGTCTATCCTATTCACTGGGTCGTTTATACAGTATAGGTACGTGTGCAAAGTCAATGGTTGTTCAAACTGACCAATAATGGAGTCTCGCGATGTAAATCTATAAATATACGGGTCGTATTGACGCGCCCTTAAATAGTATTCATCAATTTCACTATCATAATATTGTCCAGTAAACATAAAGCAGTTATTCGGGGCTTGTGACCCGTGACCCGATTCAAGCACCTCGCCAAATGGGTTATAAGTATAACTATGCTGAACCGCACCATCGGTATCCATCAGCATACGCACAGAACCCAAACGGTCATTTAAGTAGAAATACAGCTTATTGTTATCAGTAACATCGTGCTGCGCAACGATCTGACTATTCGAATATATGTATCTATTCAGAATATTCTGGCTATTGTCCAAAACCACTAATATCACCGGTAAATCACCGACAATGTCCACTATATATTTTCTTGTGCCTGAAACGCTCGAGGTTTTTTTGATGCGATTGCCATACGGGTCATATTTGAGGTTTATCTCAGCGCCGGCTTTGGTGGCGGAGCGTAATTTGCCATCCCAGTTATATTCGTGGCTCGTGACTTGTGACTCGTGGCTCGATGATACTAAATTTCCGTTCTCATCGTAGTCGAGGGTATTGCCATCTGCGTTTGTCATTTGATGGCCGGTGTAAGAGAAGCTCTGGCTATCTGACTGTATTATTCTGTAAGCCATATTGCCGTTATCGTGATAGATGTATTTTGCGGCCCAGGGGCTGCCGCCTATATTGGTTATATTCGCATCCGTCAATTGTGAGCGCATATCATAGCTGAAAATAAGCAGATGCACAATAAAATTGTGTACAGTAGTAAAAATATCCCCGTTGCGAGCAACAGTACGAAGACCCCTGCCGAGAGCGGCAGGGCTAACCATAAACACCTATACAGCGGGCGTTAGGCGTTAAGAATAAAACCCCCTGCGGCGCAGGGGGCTAACTTGGATTCCGTGTCAAGCACGGAATGACAAAGGTGTCGCCGTTCCGGCGGGTGTTGGGTGGGAGGGTTTTAGCAGGTCAGGTGGAGGGCGGCGGCGACGTTTACGCCAGCCTGTGATAAGTCGTTAAACCGCAGAACGGCTTTGTATGTATCGAACGATTCCAACTGGATATCGTTTTGCTGCAGAACCTGCTGTGTCTGGCTGGGAACTTGCATCAGCCCTGATGCTCCGCAGCCGACCACCAGAACCGAAGGCTTAGCAGCTATGACAGCTTCGATATCCTCAGCAGATAGTGAATGACCCTGCTTTCTCCACCAGCTGGATTGGACCGAATCGCCTATGATTAAACAATCACTGCTGTAGCTTTCCCCATCAATAACAATCTGGCCAAACTGGTATGAATCAATACGCATACCACTTTTTTACCAAAAGGCGCCTTTATCATCCATCTAAAATTTCAATGTCGTCCATAATGCCCAACAGGCCATTGGCAAGACGCAAGTATTCTATATTCTTCGGATTATGTCCTAACAGCTCGCTTCCGACAGCGTCCACTGCTACGGGGTCGAAGCCTGCGAGTATAAGGCCGATGGTTTTACGCCTGCCTGAAAGGTGCATTCCTTTCAGGGCAACTACGGCATCGACAACGCAAAGGTCCGGCTTTTTATACAGACAAACATCGACAACAGACTTATGTGTCGATGGCGAATGCAGCTTTGACTTGTTCCAGGAGCCACCATAAAACGGCTCGGGCGCAATGCCAAACATATTCTTCATAGCGACCGTGGTTTTCGTAAAGCTGTGGTCTTTCAGCA
>Ga0209635_10004041_pt1 | contig 11501 bp, 11 predicted proteins | sample DeeMarSWOR230_32_FD_187463 | JGI IMG/M metagenome (GOLD analysis project Ga0209635, IMG submission 187463) | Marine sediment microbial communities from White Oak River estuary, North Carolina - WOR-2-30_32 (SPAdes) (version 2) | ecosystem: Environmental > Aquatic > Marine > Intertidal zone >...
CGAACACTATACGCCATCTTCTCGTTTTCGAGACTCTCCGTGATCTCCAAATCACTTTCCCCATGCTTCTCAGTCATGTGAGCAGACGCGCCCACTCGATACTTGTCCATGGGTTTACGCACTTCGGAAGTATACTCCACGCTCTTAATTCCTTCCATCCATTCTGGTCGCCTATCGAAAGCAAGCATCTCCCACACTTTCTCAGGAGAAGCCCTAATTTCAATTGACTTTTCTATCCTAACCAAAACATCACCTCTCCATGATTCTCTTCCTTGAAATTTAACGGTTTTTGCGCGCGCAGTATCAATCCTTGATTGCTTCTTTTCTCATTCGTGTTGCTTCTTTAGGAAATCTATTCTGGAAATCGATGATATCTATTACAGCGATATTCCTCTCCGACAGCCAAGATCGAACATTTCCCAGATAACTCTTATAGATCTCTCTCCAGTAGTAACGCTCTATCTTCCCTTTCTGGCCATATATTGCCGCACGTGGATGCGCCTCCTCCTCTTGACCTCGACAAGCAGGACAGATATTTTGGGCAAATCCGCTGACTGGATATCGCTTTTCGGTGCCAAATTCAGTTCCATACCTTACTTGATAGGGAAGAAACTGTAGAGCCAACTCCTTCTCGCACTCACACATCCATACTTTGCTGCAGTCATTACACAGATACTTTCGGAAAGTATCGTAGTGATTAAGACAAATTACGTTCGCATGGAGACAATCCACGAGGTCTTCCCTCGACGAATTATGTTTTGAACCTCCAAAATACTTTGAGGTAGAATCCTTCAGCATTTCTTTGGGTTTTGGGTTAATAACTTAATGCTAAGAAAATTCTTAGAATTAATAAACTCAAGAGAGATGCTAGCTTTCACGTATTGTTCTGCATATTAGCAAACCCTATAATGGATAGTCAGCACAAAGGAAACTGAAATGTTCCTGTTACACCGAGATGACAGATACGGGGCTCTGAAGAGGTAGTTGTTTTGAGACCTGAGGAATTGGAGACAGCAGCTAAAGCGTTGCGGGAACTTGGCCTGAGTTATGAGGAGACAGCTAAACTAGTGAGCGAGGTTACGGACGACGGAAAATCTCTGAGGTCCTTGTGGGGAAAACCTAGTGTTGGAGGACAGAAAGGCTCGCAGCTTGTCAAAGTCGGTGTAGCTCTGATAGCTTTTCCGATTCCAACGGTAGGCGTCAAAAAGAGCTTAGGCGCTATGCTAATCGCTGCTGGCGTGCTCAAAGAGAGAAGAAAACACATACATGTAGCAGACGTCTACAACACCTATCAAGATGTAAACAGGGAATTGCAGAAGCTTCAGCAGAAATCGGTCTAAGTCCTCTCCATTCTTAAACATCCCATTTACCTAGCCGCAAAAAGTAGTTCTATGAGGTAAACATACGAACTGGGTACACAGTTACCCTCACATTGTTCGAGACTCCAGTTTTCCTTTTTATTTCCTCAGAAATTCCTGCAAGTAAGCGCTCCTCGTGGTCTTGAATCCCGAAAGCATAAAGTCTGACATAGACATCTGCTTTTTCATAGCTATGGAGGACTATCCCGGACCTTATTTCATCTGCCTTAACGGCATTGTTTATGGTGCTTTCTGTAATTTTCCTTATCTTCTTTTCTAGTTCTAGAGGACTGGGTTCAATTCCCCATAAAGACAAAACTATGATGCTGCCCACGTTCAGACCCCATACGTTAACCAATAGTAGCCCAAGAGAATGAAACAGTATATCGAATCTGCCGAAGGCTAATCCAATCCCTACAACGGATGCTGGCGGAATCAAAGAAATGGCGATTTAAACGCCAAGCGTCACATCAAAAAGCCTAGGATAATGAACTGCGCGTACGCGGGGCCGCTCTTGATACGGCTCCGAGATGGGTTTTAGACTGCCAACCAGCGCAAAAGAACCAATAAAACCAGATACGGTCGCGATGAACGTCGCAAGATAAACATCCTTAAGTGTCGGAAACGTTCCCATCACAATTTCTGGCGTCACGATGATCCCCGGTGCCAAGTGAAAGAAAGCAACAGTGACAAAGAATGCTAATGCAGATCCCATCGCCAACAAACCGAGTATCTGTTTAGCTACCCCTTTACCGAAAGTTTTCCACTTTTTGTACACAGCTCCGACGCATACAGCCCTTGACGGCCCGAGAAATGGGGCAACACACATGGAGCCGATTATTACTGCTAGACTGTAGGATGACAAACCTCCAGTGGCAAGAAGGGCTGATGTCGCAACCAGAGCAAAATAACCGAGTGAAAGCTCGCTTCCTTCCTCACCAACACGCTCTAGGTGGGAATAGAAGTTTCTGACGCCCCAAACTTTCATAATGTCTCCCCCCTGCGCACTTTTTCTCGTTCTCACTAGCTTCCTAGTCTTGCTATAAGCTTTCCGCACGTGACGCATTCTACGCAGTTGATTCGCGCTCGCGTTTGGCTTTCGGTTTAGGTTGGGAATCTAAGGCTAAGAAATTCTTAGAATTAATGAACTTGAGGAAGACATAGCGCTGGCGTGCGCGCAATCTTGAAAGGTGGCCTGTAAACCTTCTGAAACCAGAACACAATGCCTCCTGCGTCACGCTAGAAGACAAACACTGATATGCCCACTTGCTGCAGAATGAACAGGATGTACACGACGCAGAGGAAGAGTGCTCCTCTTCTGCTGATGCGTTCACTGGAACCGACCATGTACCAAACGCTTAGTGTAGAAAGCAACACGTAGAACATGATGCTCTCGACGGCCAAGACATTCACTTCGGAAAAGGTGATCACCGATGATACGCCGAGTATGAGCGTGATATTGGTTATGCAGCTTCCAAGCAGATTTCCAAGAGCCATGCCGAAGAGGTGTTTCTTTAGTGCCTGTATTGTCGTTGCCAACTCTGGAAGCGATGTTCCCAGTCCGATGATGGTTGCTCCTATGATTGAAGGAGGTAAGCCTATGAAGTCTGCAATGTCGACTGCGCTCTCTACTAAGAACTTCGAAAGCACTATGATGAGCCCGACGCTTACAAGGAATTTGAGGCTGACAATGGCCGTGTTTCCTTTGCCGATATGCTGAACGGGCTCAGCGGTTTCGGTCTTGCGAGAGATTGTGACACCGAAATAGATGAAAAGTACCAAGAGAACAAGACCGAGAACAGGACCCAAACTACCCCGCTGAACGATAAAGAGAGGTATGATCGAAGAGAGAAAAAGAAACTGCACCAGCTCTCGCTGAGACTGACCCTTCACCAAGACCTCTGTTTTGCTGAAGAGGATTGCCAATCCAATGATTATTGTGAGATTCGCAATGTTAGACCCGAGAACGTTGCCTACTGACAGCCCTCCTTCTCCTATGATAGCAGCAAATGTTGAAACAGAAAGCTCTGGCAAGGACGTTGCCACCGAGAGCAAGATGAACCCGGCTGCCATTTCTGACAGCCCGAAAAGCTTGGACAGCACGATGACATATCGTATGATTCTTTCGCTGACGATGGCAATCAGCAACAAGGATATTGCGAGTAAAGGTATGCTGTACAGGATCATGTTGGATACGTAACCAAGAATGATTGGGATAACTAGATTAATTTTTCTCAGTGCACTTCTTCAAATGGGTTGTTCCCCGAATCCATCGAGTATTGCTTAAGGAATAAAGAGGCAGATTGCCTTGGTTCCTTCTCTCGCATGCGCGTGAGACCAGATAGTCATTGGTTGAACTATCTAACCGCAGACAACAAACTCAGAGAGAACGCCCCATTCAAAAGGGTTTATCCTCTTTCGATCTTTTCTGCTTCTTTAAGGACGTAACGTGTCACTATGACTCTTATGGCGGCGCTTCGGTTCGCGTAGAAACCCTCTTGAACCTGCTGGTCGATTATCTCGATGATTTTATCCGGGAGACGTACGGGTATTACTTTCATTCTGATAACCGCTCTTCCCCTTTGTCCGTATACCATATAGAATACCAATGTATACATATAAACCTAGCGGTGTTCGTTAATGACACCCAACAGTCAGTACCACAAATGCGGTAAGTTTATATATCTTGTATACTATTGTAATCCTTTGGACATACAAATGTCCTCTTATTGGGGTACAAGGAGGTGCCCGACATGGTCTTCAAAAAGAAGAAGTCTGAGAAGAAGAAGACTGAAGAAAAGAAACGGTAACGAGTTAATCGGAACGGCGAATTTTTTAATTTGAAAAAGCTTGAAGGGAACTGAGCCTCCTGATTTCAGCTTCTCCCACTGAAACCCTTCAAGCTTCTTTTCTTGATTAGGGTGAGGACGTAATAGCGAAGAATGAGCCTTCATCGACGTTAGCTCTAATCTCATCCCGCCTGGAAGTCGGATGAATCAGCGATCTTCCTAATCGCAAACACAAGAGTTAAAAACAGAAGCTCGGCAACTCAGGTTCGTGGTGTAAATGCCTAAAGAGGACAAAATGCTAGAGGAGCTGAAGCGAATCAGAGAGCTGCTCGAAACAAAGCCGCCTCCACCGCCTCCCAAAGGACTGTGGAACGAGTTCATGGACTTCCTTTCAAAATACAAGGTAATGGGTCTCGCAGTTGCTTTCATCATGGCCATATACCTCGGAGCCCTAGTGAAAGCGCTTGTAGACGACTTTGTCATGCCATTAATCACGCTTGCAATGCCGGACATAGAATGGGAATCTATTGTAGCGGGACCATTTCGTGTCGGACACTTCATTGGCGCCCTGATAACCTTCATTGTCGTAGCCTTCGTAATCTTCATGCTAGTGAAACTTACCAAAAGATGGGGCATAGAATAGTCACGAATCGCTTGACAAAAAACCCTCCTTTTTCTCTTCCATGCACAGCAGGTCCAGAATACAGCATTTCCCTTGGGGCTTCTGCTTTCTTCAGAATCTTTAGGTGTTACTATGAGCATGTACTGAAGTTAAACTGCGAAGATTTATTTTGAGACTATTATATATCTGGAGGCGTGGAAGTGAGGAATGACTCTCCTAGATTACATCGACTCACTCGGTCAGTGGCTGCTGTCTAACGTCGACAAATTGGTGCTTTCAGCAGTCACGCTTGTGGTTGTCTATGTAATCTACAGAATTGTGGTTCGAGAGATAAGACGCCTTAAAGCCCAAAAGAAACTGCAAGAACACCTCGCCTATACCTTGATTCGAATCGCAAAGTGGACTTCAACCATTGTGGTTTTGTCGGCAATCCTTGCAGAATGGGGAGTGACCATCGGGGTCATCTCAGGCCTTCTAGCCATTTTCGGCGGCACGATTATTGGCTTTGCCGCCATAAACACCGTCGGCAACGCAATTGCTGGCCTAATTGTGATGACGAGCAGACCCTTCGAAGTCGGCGATAGAATATTCTTCAACGGACAATTCGCCGATGTAGTTGCAGTAGACCTCATCTACACAAAGATGCTGACACTCGACAATGTCCTGGTCTCGGTTCCCAATCAAGAGCTGCTCAAGTCGGAAATCGACAACTACGGGAAGAAGAACGTAGTTCGGCGACACTGCACAGTGACACCGGGCTTCGAATACAACAGCACACAGGTAGAGAAGACTTTGCTAGAAGCCGCAAGCAAAGTTCGAGGTGTCCTGAAAGAACCTAAACCTTACGTGTGGATAACGAGATTCCAAAACTACGCCGTTGAATACAATCTTTACGTTTTCATTAGCGACATCAAGAGGCTCCCGGACATAGACGCCGAACTACACAGAAAGGTCTTTGAAACATGTAAGGAACAGGGAATAGACATTAGCACACCGTTGCTTCTCAAGCAACTCCAAGGCTAAGCATGTGATAAGATAGGCATGGCTTGGATAAGCGAACGATACGTAATGCATCAAATCCATTCTTTTCTTCTAAAGTAAATCAACATTGTAATTCCAAGGGTGAGCATAGCAAGCAAGACGAGGGGGTAGCTCCACTGCCACTGAAGTTCCGGCATGAATTGGAAATTCATTCCATAGATGCCAGTTATAACAGTTAGCGGAATCGATATTGTAGCAATAATTGTGAGTACCTTCATGATTTCGTTCATCCTGTTGCTGACACTCGAAAGATAGATATCAAGCAATCCTGACAGCATGTCCCTGAACGTTTCTATTGAGTCAATAACCTGAATTGTGTGGTCATAAACATCTCTGAGGTAAATGCCTAAAGATCTGCTCACTAGCGGTGATTCCCACTTTTCCAAGCGATTAACTGCTTCTCTCAAAGGCCAAACGGACTTCCTTAGGAACACCATCTCTCGTTTCAAACTGTGAATACCCTGTAAGGTTTCGAGTGCTGGGTTCGAAACTAACTCGTCTTCTATATCTTCGATTCTTTCTCCAAGTTTTTCGAGAATTGTGAAGTAGTTATCAACAGTAGCGTCGATTAAGGAGTAGGCGAGATAGTCGGCTCCCATTTTTCTTATTCGCCCTCTCTCACTCTTGATTCGCTCTCTTATAGGATCAAAAATATCGCCTTCGTTCTCTTGGAACGAAATGACGAAATTCGAGCCGAGAATCACGCTGACCTGTTCAGCCTTTGCTCTGTTCTCGTCTTCTTCATAGTGAAGCATCTTTAGGACGATGAATATGTAGTCGACAAAATCCTCCATTTTTGGGCGTTGCGTGGTGTTCATGATGTCCTCCAGAACAAGAGGATGTATATTCAAACGGGTTCCGATTTTCTCAATAATATCCACTTGGTGAACGCCATCGATGTTTATCCACGTTACATGTGGCTTGTCTTTGAGAGGAAAACATTCCTCAACTGTCTTTGCTTCCTTCTCTTGAAACTGTCCTTCATCATAGTCAATGACCGTGATCTTGGCCCTGCTGATCTTCTTCTCGCCTACGTGAAGAGGAGTTCCTGGCGGAAGACCGACCTTTTTTGACCACTTCGGGATAGTTCGCGACGTTGCAGGCACCCAATGCCGATTTTCCCGTAGATCTGCTTATAAGTTTTTAAATTGCGTATGAAGCCTGCGTGTGTTTTGCCAACGTTCCTGTAGCCGCCGCACAGCATTTTTCATCAGTCGCCAAATATCTTTTCACAGGGCGTCACGGGCAGACGATGAATGGACTTCAACAGTTCAGCAAAAACGCTTATCTTACAACGGTTAGGAACTATGGCTAGGGAAGCTAACCAATGTTTGGTTCACTAGATTGGCAACTCATTCGTTTGATCGTGCAAGCTGCAGTGATAATCGTCGCCAGCCTCATAGTAGTCGAAATCTTCAATCGACTAGTCATAAAGGTTGCCGAAGAAAGAATCAAAGTCAAGAAGGGGCGCCTTGTCCATATTCGGAGATTCTTTCAGCTCATGGTTTATTCTGTGGCAGTCATTTTCATTTTGTGGACTTTGAATGTTGATGTAACAGGGCTGGTCGCTGGCTTAGGAATCGGAGCTCTAGTAATCGGTTTTGCCTTAAAGGAGATCATTGAGAATTGGATCTCGGGGCTATTGATAATCTCGGGAAAGACCTACACAATCGGCGATGTGATACGAGTAGGGAGCTTAACCGGCGTCGTTACTGACATAAGCCTCAGAACGACCAAACTTAAGACATACGATAGAAGCGAGATCATCATCCCGAATTCCTCATTACTCAAGGAGAATGTAATCAATCTGACCGGTGGCAAAAAGGAGACAGTAGCATCCATCACACTTCACATCGACTACATCTTTGAAACTGAAAAGGCCAAGAACGTTATAGAAAACGTTCTGAGAGAACACCCCAACGTAATCGTAGACAAAAAAGGAAGACGCGAAATCAGGTTTGTCGTACGAAGCATAGAATGGACTACAGAGATCGAATCTCTATTTTGGATAAATGACCCTGAAAACGAGGAATTCATCAAGTCAAAGATCACAGAATCGATAAAGAGAAAGTTCGAAGAAGAAGAAATCTTGCCTCCAATCCCAGCATTACTGAGAAAGGATTTTCTAGAAGGAAAGAATGAGCTTTCTGGCGAGTGAAGTCTACTAAATTTCTAGACGTGCACCGTTAGCCTTGGGTAAGAAGACATGTTCGGACCGACAAAGGAGTAACGCTCTTTTAAGTGTGTAAGAGCAGCTAATGGTGAGAAAGCAAAGCTTCAATTGAGAAGATAGTGAGCAGACTAATGCACTCTAGTGTCAAATCAAACGAGAAAACAGCCAAGAAGATCAGAGGAACGCTAGTTCTCAAAGTTGATGCTAAGAAACCAGAAATAGATAAGATACGAATCGCTGCAGAAGCCATCAGAAGAGGCGGCACAGTAGCCTTTCCCACTGAAACCGTCTATGGTCTTGGTGCCGACGCATTGAATGCCGAAGCAGTAAGGAAACTGTTTGAAGCGAAGAAGCGCCCCCAAGATAACCCCATTATCGTGCATGTAGCCTACAAAGAGGACGTCTACCGGCTGGCCAGAGATGTTCTAGAAGCAGCTGAAAAACTGATGTCAAGGTTCTGGCCAGGCCCCCTCACACTTGTCTTGAAGCGCTCGAAGCAGGTGCCCGACATAACCGTTGTGGGCTTAGACACAATAGCCATCAGAATGCCGAAACACGAGGTTGCTCTCGCTCTTCTGAAAGAGTCCGGGACACCCATCGCTGCACCAAGCGCCAATCTCGCTGGCAAACCTAGCCCAACCACGGCTCATCACGTGATAGAAGATCTGGCTGGAAGAATAGATATTGTTCTGGACGCTGGACCAACTAGAATCGGCGTGGAATCCACAGTAATTGACATGACTTCAAGTCCACCGGAGATTTTGAGACCTGGAGGAACCCCGTACGAAAGGCTGAAGGGAATTCTGTGTAGAGTTAAGCTGCATCCATTAGCCGAGGCAGAAAGAGAAGTGCCTATAGCCCAGGCTGTTTCGCCTGGGATGAAGCACAGACACTACGCTCCAGAAGCAGAGATGATTATAGTTGAGGGAGAACTCAACCAAATAATAGGGAAAATTCGAGAGCTAACTGAAAGCCATGTGAAGGAAGGAAAGAGAGTTGGCATTCTAGCTACTGATGAAAGCCTCCCCAGCTATGAGGCGCATATTGTTAAGTCGTTAGGAAGTCGCGAGAACCTTCAAGAGATTGCAGGGAACCTCTTCAGACTTCTAAGACAGTTAGACGCTGAAGAAGTCGACGTTATCCTCGCTGAGGGAGTATCCTCGCAAGGGCTCGGATTGGCTGTGATGAACAGACTGAGGAAGGCTTCGAACTTCAGCATAATCAGGGTTTAGCGCCATCGCCATATTTTTCTTCCGTAGAAGACTTCTGGCACTATCAGGAATCCCGACAAGGAAATGGGTAGGATCATCAGCCAGTCCATCAGATCCAGAGGTGCAGTTCCGAATAGCCCTGTGTAGGGTATGAGTATTGTGCCAATTGCTGATACAATGACAGCGAGAAGAAGAAATTTGTTAGACGTGAACCCGACTTTGAATGCGTTATCGCGTTCCGAACGGCAATTCCACACAATAACCAGTTCCTGCAACGTTGCCTGAACAAAGGCCATTGCCCGTGCTTCTTCAATTGGGCGTCCCCAGATGTAAAATGCTACGTAAAACACCGCAGCAGTTCCAAGAACTTGAGTCACAAACGTTGCAAGAATCGAAGCTATTCTTCCATAAAGTATACCTTCGTTTGGATTGCGGGGCGGCCGCTTCATTACGTTTTTGTCAGTCGGATCCATGCTCAGGGCTAAAGCTGGTCCCCCGTCAGTTACAAGATTTATCCATAGAATCATGCCAGCTGTAAGCGGCAATTCTAGACCTAGGAGCGCGAAACTACCTATTGCAAGCAATTCGTCAAAATTGCTGCGCAACAAGAAGAAGGAGAATTTCCGTATGTTGTCATAGATGGATCGCCCTCCCTCAACAGCATTTACAATGGTGGCAAAGTTATCATCCGCCAAAACCATATCCGCGGCCTCACGGGTCACGTCTGTGCCGGTGATGCCCATTGCCACTCCAATATCTGATTGCTTCAGTGCTGGTGCATCGTTTACGCCATCGCCGGTCATGGCAACGATGTGTCCTCTCTTTTTCAGGGCTTTGACGATTCGAAGCTTGTGTTCTGGCGAAACTCGAGCGTAGACCGTTACGTTTTCCACTATTTTTTCAAACTCTTCGTCACTCATCAGGCCTAATTCCGTGCCTGTCAGGACCATATCGCTTCGAAGCATACCCAGTTCTTTGGCTATCGCAACTGCAGTCAGCTTGTGGTCACCTGTTATCATCACGGTCTTTATACCGGCGTCTTGGCACAGTTGGTTGGCTTCCTTGGCTTCTTCCCGTGGAGGGTCGATCATGCCCATTAAACCTACGAAGACCAATCTCATCTCAATGTCTTCTTCATCAAGATCCTTCAGAACCTCGTCTGGCAAGTGCCTGTAGGCAACCCCCAGCACACGAAGAGCTTCGCTCGCCATCTCCTCATTGATCTTTAGAATCGATTGATGTTCCTGCCTGGTCAACTTCCTCGGTCCATCATTAGATAGTACATAATCGCAACATTCCAAGATAGTTTCAGGTGCACCTTTGACATAAGCATACGACGTTCCTTCTGGTGATTTATGAACGGTACTCATGCGCTTTCTTTCGGATGCAAAGGGCACTTCGTGAACCCGAGGATACAAAGCTTCTAAATCCTTTTTTATCAATCCCGCTTTGGCAGCAGCTACAATCAATGCGCCTTCTGTTGTATCGCCTAGAATACTCTGACCGTCATAACGAGCGTTGCTACATAACGTGCTTGCTCTCAGAAGCAGGCTGAGATTGTCATCTGTCTTGGGGTCTACGGGCTTTCCGTTCAGGAGAAACTCACCCTTTGGTTGGTAGCCAGCTCCGGTCACGTCAATTCTGTTGCCGTTCACGTAGATCTTGCGCACTGTCATCTCGCCTTTAGTGAGTGTGCCAGTCTTGTCGGAGCAGATTATCGTTGTAGCTCCAAGGGTCTCTGCCGATGCTAGCTTTCTAATAATTGCGTTGCGTTTCGCAAGTTCGCGAGCACCCAGAGCCAACGACACTGTGACCACGGCGGGTAAGCCCTCGGGCACGGCTGAAACCGCAAGTGCCACTGCCGTCTCAAAAGCGGTCAAAACGTTCTCTATGGCTTCAGCTTCGGCGTGCACTTGAAGGATGAATATCTCGTACAACTCGATAACAAAAATGATGACACAGATAGCCACAATTAATATTCCAAGCTTCTTTGCAAACCGTTCCAGTTTCTGTTTAAGTGGAGTCTGTATTCCTTTCACGGCTTGGACCAGTTCAGCGATTTTTCCAAACTCGGTGGCCATGCCTGTGGCGGTAATTACGGCTTTTCCTCTGCCATAAATAATGTGCGTAGCCATGAACATGGAATTCTTCCTGTCGGCTACAGGCAGTTTCTCCTCAACAACTTCAGTCGTCTTTCTGACAGGTGTCGATTCACCCGTTAAAACTGCCTCGTTCGTTTTTAGCTCGACAACTTCTACGAGTCTTCCATCCGCTGGGATGCGGTCCCCTTCCTCGAGCAAGGCGACG
>Ga0209635_10004046_pt1 | contig 11494 bp, 9 predicted proteins | sample DeeMarSWOR230_32_FD_187463 | JGI IMG/M metagenome (GOLD analysis project Ga0209635, IMG submission 187463) | Marine sediment microbial communities from White Oak River estuary, North Carolina - WOR-2-30_32 (SPAdes) (version 2) | ecosystem: Environmental > Aquatic > Marine > Intertidal zone >...
CTTCCGGCGGATGCCTACCCGAATCACACCTGGACCTCCCTGTCGATTTTGACCGCCTCACCGAGGTGGGTTCTATGATGGGCTCGGGCGGCATGATCGTCATGGATGAGGATACATGCATGGTCGATGTAGCGCGGTACTTCATTGACTTTCTCAAGGATGAATCGTGCGGTAAGTGTCTGCCGTGCCGGGAGGGTCTCCGGGCGCTCCTCGAAATTCTCACCCGAATTATCGAAGGAAGAGGGAAGATGAGAGATATCGCCCTTCTGGAAGAGGTCTCTGAAGGTATTATAGCAACATCGCTCTGTGCGCTCGGAGGGACTGCCCCGAACCCTGTCCTCAGCACGGTCACCTATTTCCGTGATGAGTATATCGCTCATATCAGAGATAAGCAATGCCCGGCCGGCGTGTGCAAGGCGCTCATTCAATACCGGGTGATTCCGGAGAACTGCACCGGTTGCCATGTCTGTGCAACAGTATGCCCGAGTGATTGTATCTCAGGTAAATCCGAGGAGATACATGTTATCGACGGCGATCAGTGTATCAAGTGTGGTGCGTGCTACGAGGTTTGCCGCTTCGATGCTATAGAGAGGTAGCTCAGTGTACAGGAGAGTGAATTTTACAAACACGTTCAACGTTCTCTCAAGCGAGTAAGTCATATGAAACAGATGAAGGAAAAGCTGCTCGGTCGGAAAGAAACAGCCTCTGGCAGTAAAGCGGTGAAAGATATTCTCGAGCGCCACAGTCGCAATCCTGCGAGGGTCATTGGTATGCTGCAGGATATCCAGGCCAGGTTCAGTTACCTCCCTGAGGGTGAGCTCCAGTTTGTCTCTGAAGAGCTCGGCGTACCGTTGACGAGGATTTACGCCATTGCGACATTCTACAAAGCATTCAACCTCCTCCCCCGGGGCCGCCATCAAATCAGGCTCTGCGGCGGGACGGCCTGTCACGTACGGGGTGCCGAACTGGTCAAAGGAGCGATCACGCGGGAGCTCGGTGTCGAGGAGGGTGGTACGACTGAGGATGCGAGATTCTCGTTTGAGGTAGTTCGTTGCATCGGCTGCTGTGGGCAGGCGCCAGCGATGATGGTGAATGAGGACATCCACGTCAAACTGAAATCCGTAACGGTACGGAAGGCACTGGAGAAATACAAGTGAAGGTAAAGTTGAACGGGAGGATGCGGGAGGCGGTGCAGGGTGATACTGTCCTGGATGCCGCACGTCGGGTTGGTATCGAGATACCCGCGCTCTGTGCACATGACGAGCTCGAGCCATACGGTGCGTGCAGGCTCTGTATCGTTGAGGTGAGGGAGAAGGGGAGGAAGCACTGGCGGGTTGTTGCTTCCTGTCTCTATCCGGTTGCAGAAGGGCTTGAGGTAAGGACCGACACAGAGAGGATCGTCCGTTACCGCAAGCTCCTCCTCGAACTCATGCTCGCGCGCAGCTCAAAGAACTCTTATGTTCGGGAGCTCGCGAGGCGTTATGGAGTCAAGGGAGCACGTTTCGCACACGGTGACGACGATTGCATTCTCTGCGGTCTCTGTGTGAGGGTATGTCGTGATGTGGTCGGTGCCAATGCCATAGACTTTGCCTCCAGGGGTATCAGCCGGCGTGTCGAGGTGCCGTTTGGAATCGATGCATCGCGCTGTATCGCGTGCGGCGCCTGTGCGTACATTTGCCCAACCGATGCAATACACATGGAGTATGAACGGGTCATGGATCTACGACGGGAAGAGGGAGAGCATCCATGCAGGTATACACTCATGGGATTTTTATCTGATGCTGTTTGTTCTCTCAACTACGAGTGCTACAGATGCGAGATCGATCAAAAAATGCAGGCCGAATCCGACACCCACCCGGTATTTCTCATGCGGAAGAAATCAGGCAAGAGGAAGATACCGAGAGGGAAGGCTTCATCGTGAAATGAGAATGGGCGGTCGGGAATGAAGGCCGAGGAATCAAAAAAGATATTCGTTCGCATGCCCCACGAGGAGAGGGTATGGGAGCTGACGCACCTTGAAACCTCTCCCTGCACCCTTGCCTGTCCGACGCGTATAAACGCCAGGGGATACGTCTCACTGGTAGCGGATGGGCGGTTCAAGGAGGCGCTGGCACTCATACGCGAGCGGAATCCCTTTCCGGGTATCTGCGGCAGGATCTGTCCCCGCCCCTGCGAAGCGGTATGCCGGCGTGGAGATTTCGACGAGCCGATTGCTATCTGTGCCTTGAAACGGTTCGTGTTCGATCTCGAGATGAAGCGGGGGATCGATCCCGCCGTGCCGGCACGGATTTTCCGCACGGAGAAGGTTGCCGTTATCGGCGCCGGCCCTGCAGGGCTTTCCGCCGCCCATGAACTGGCGCAGCTCGGATACCCGGTCACGATATTCGAGGCTTCCCAGTGGCCGGGTGGCATGATGAATCTCATTCCTGGCTACAGGCTCCCCCAACGGGTCGTTCGTCGGGAGATCGGGACGATAATCGATGAGGGCATTACACTCGTAACCGGCTCGGTATTCGGGAAGGATCTCACGTGGAGGGGTCTCAAGCGCAGAGGTTACCAGGCACTCCTCCTGGCCACCGGTGCATGGAAGCCCGTATGGGGGTGGGGGAAAACCGGTATGGACGGCGTCGTTCATGCCCTCGTTTTCCTGACGGAAGCAGCCGAACGTGATCGAGCAGCTGAAGTGACAGAGAAAGCGAAGAGGCGCAAGAGGTCACCGGTACGGCGTGTGGTTGTGGCTGGTGACGGCATGCTGGCGCTCGATGCTGCAAGAACCGCCGTACGGTCAGGATACAGGAGCGTGAAGCTCCTCATTGGCAGGAGCCGGGAGGCGGCACCGGTAGGTAGGAGTGATCTCGAAGCTGCAATCGATGAAGGGGTAAAGGTGATCTTTCTCGCGAGACCGATACAGCTCAAGCGGCATGGACGAAAGCTCGTCGATGTGAAGTGTGTCAAACTGCAGGAAGGAAAACCGGATGCCGCAGGGAGGCGTGGGATTTTTGAGAAGGAGGGATCGGAATTCACGGTAGAGACCGACCTCTTCATTGATGCGTTTTCCCGTGGTGTCGGTATCAGGAGACTGAGGAGAGAAATCGATCTCGGCCTGACGCCCGCGGGAACGGTATCGGTCGAGAGCGAGACGATGGCAGTCAATCGTGGTGTGTTTGCTGCCGGTGATCTCGTGAACGGAGCCAGGAGCGTCGTTGAGGCCATAGCATCCGGTCAGAAGGCGGCCCGTGGAATTCATTTCTACCTCAGCCGCGATCGCACCCAGTCACCGTTCGAGGACGTCCTGTTTTCTGGAGTGCTGCAGAAGGAGTTTGCCCTCGACAGGGTTCCGGATTCTCCCGTCTCACAGACTCGAATGCCTGTCGAGGAAGCTCGAATCCGGAAGAAGGATTTTCGTGAGGTCGAGAGAGGATACATGAAGACGCAGGCCATGCTTGAAGCGCAGCGGTGTCTGCGATGCGGAACGTGTGCTGAGTGCGCTGTCTGCGTCGATATCTGCGATAGAAAGGATATCCAGCTCGAGGTCGAAGACTTCGCCCTGACGGTCCGTGCAGACAGCGGATTCTGGTCCAGGGATCCCGGCACGGTAGTTGTCGAGTATGGAGAGGAAAAGGCAGAGGCTCGATGTGTCCGGACCGTCTGCCAGGTGGAGCCGGCGTACTGTATCGGTTGCGGACGCTGCGAGGATATATGCGGGTACAGTGCAGTCCGTGTTGAATCGTATCCCGGAGGCCGTTTCGTTGCTCGGGTCCATGAACTCGCCTGCAAGGGATGTGGGAACTGTGTCGCTGTCTGCCCCACCGGGGCCATGAATCAGAGAAACTTCGAGCGCCAGAGGCTCTTCGAAGTACTCTCGAAGATAGAGCCTTCGAGGACGAGAGTTCTCTTCGCCTGCCGCTGGGCACGGCCCGAGAAGGGGGAACTCCCCCATCACGTCCTCCTCATCGAGACGATGTGCTCGGGAAGGATCACACCATCCCTCATCCTCGAGGCGGTCATCAGGGGCTCTCCCGGCGTTATGGTCTGCGGCTGCATGGGGGAGAGCTGTCACTACGGCTTCAGCAGGGCGAACAGCAAAAAGGTCGTCGAACTATCGAAGAACGTCCTGGGATTGCTCGGGTTCGATCCAGCACTCGTATCCGATTCATCCTGTACACCCGGCAACTTTCACGCGGCAGTTCGCCGATGGGCAGGAAGGAAGCGATAGGTGAAAACGAAAGATATCGTAAAGGAGTTTCATCTCGATGACTGCACCCGGTGCCACAACGAATGCGCCGAAGCCTGTCCGGTCTATCGATTTTTCGGTACCTGGCACCCGCAGAACCTTGCCGGGCTCTTCCTCGAGAAAGGCGGAAGAGGCCTGGGCGACCACCTCCTCCTCTGGAATTGTGTCACCTGCAGGGCCTGCACGGTAGCCTGTCCCTTTGATGTGGAGTTCGCAGACTTCATCAGAGAACTTCGTGTCGGTCGCACGGATTACCATCCCGCTCATGAGGGCCTTATCCACCAGTACCAGCGTACACAGGCCAGCCTTCCAACGGCGCATGGATTCAAGTCCAGTAAGACGACGCCCGGACTCAAGTCCGATAAAAGGATTAAAAAGTCGCATGAATTCCTGGCCATCGCGCGGCAGGACAGGCTCGGCTGGGTTGACGACGCTCTCGATATCAATGGCAGCAGAGAGATCGTTCTCTTTACCGGTTGCCTCCCATTCTTCGAGATCGCTTTCAAGGAGTCGTGCGGAATGAGTTCCCTTCACACAGCGCGCGCGGCCGTCGAAGTGCTGAACAGGTTAGGTGTGTCCCCCACTCTCCTCGAGGACGAGAGATGCTGCGGTAGGGATATGTACGATATTGGCGATCGGGATACCTTTCGCAGGCTTGCTACGCACAATATAGAAGAGTTGAAGAGAACGAGGGCCAAGACGGTACTCACGGTATGTCCCGAGTGTGCATACACGATAGCTCACACGTACCCCGGTTCATTCGGCGAACTCCCATTTGTTGTCCGCCATATTACCGAATTTGTTGCAGAGAATCTCGATAGGCTGAACTTCCGGATGCAGGAAGAGCGGCTCACCTTCCACGATCCGTGTTACCTCTGCCGTTACCTCGGTGTCATGGAAGCTCCTCGCAATATACTGGAGGCTATTTCTTCCCGGCATCCCGTTGAGATGGAGCGGTCAAGAGAGCATGCACCGTGCTGCGGGGCCGGTTCATGGATCAACTACGGGGGGCATACGAGAGCCGCCGTGAACGAGCGCATCGTTGAAGCACACAGGAGCGGTGCCGAGGCTTTGGTTACTGCATGCCCGAAGTGCAACATCCTTTTCCATGAAGTGAATCCAGACTGCTCCTGGAAACAGTCTCCGATTATCGTACGGGATCTTATGTCAATGGTTGCCTCCTGCTTAGAGGGTAAAGGGAGAAAACAACCTTGATAAATCATTGAGGATGACGAGGAGGAAGTAATCGAAGCATCAAATGTAGAGACGTTCAGACTGAAGCGCCACCCGATCCTTCCTATCATCGGGAAGAGGGAAATCTCATTCACCTTCAACGGAAAAGAGTTGAAGGCGTACGAAGGAGAGATCATCACATCCGCTCTCTTCGCGAACGGGATCAAGATATTCGGGCACCATCCGAGAGACAACAGTCCGCAGGGTATCTTTTGCGTGAACGGTCAGTGCAGCCAGTGCGTTGTCCTCGTCGACGGCATTCCGGTGAAAGGCTGCATGACGGTGGTGAAATCCGGCATGAAGGTGGAGAGCTGCGAAGGCGTTCCGGCGCTGCCGTACGTCGAGGGTGTTCCGGCATTCAAGGAGATACCCACCGTTGAAACCGATGTGCTTGTCATCGGTGGGGGACCGGCAGGCATCAATGCCGCTCTTGAGCTCGGGAGGCTGGGTATCGAGACACTTCTCATCGACGATAAGAACGAGCTCGGTGGAAAGCTGACACTCCAGACACACACCTTCTTCGGTTCGAAGGATGATTGCTACGCAGGGACGAGAGGGATCGACATTGCACATATACTGACCGATGAGCTGGGCAAGCTCGATTCTGTATCTGTCATGCTCTCTACCGCCGCTGTGGGTGCCTTCTACGATAAGAAGGTCGGCCTCTATAAAGACGGTGAATACATGCTGGTGAAACCGAAGGTCACCCTCGTTGCATGCGGTGCGAGAGAGAAGAGTCTCGTGTTTCCGGGGTGCGATCTGCCCGGTGTCTACGGTGCGGGGGCGTTCCAAACTCTCCTGAACCGCGATCTCATCAGGCCCACCGAGAGACTATTCATCGTGGGCGGCGGAAATGTTGGTCTCATAACCGGCTACCATGCCATTCAGGCCGGGATCAAGGTGATCGGTCTCGTCGAGGCGCTTCCCACGTGCGGGGGCTACAAGGTGCATGAGGACAAGCTGTGCCGCCTCGGTGTTCCCATCTTCACTTCACATACGGTTGTGCGGGCAGAGGGGGATGGAAAGCTCGAGAAGATAACGATCGCAAGAATCGATGAGCATTTTCAGCCGGTACGAGGAACAGAGAAATTGTACCACGTCGATACGCTCCTCGTGGCGGTGGGGCTTTCTCCTGTGAACGAGCTCTACGAAAAGCTCAAGGAGTTTGGCGTAGCGTGTTATACCGCCGGGGATGCCGAAGAGATCGCCGAGGCCTCGGCTGCGATTTTCAGCGGCAAGATAACAGGACGAAAGATCGCCCGCTCCCTCGGTTACGATGTCGAAATTCCGGACGAATGGGAAGAGACAGCGGAGGTGCTCAGGAGTAAGCCGGGAGAGACGATCCCCTTCGAGTCGCGGAAGCACGATATCACATACTACCCGATCATCCGCTGCGTTGAAGAGATACCGTGCGATCCGTGCACCGATTCATGCCCCCGCCAGTCGATCAAGATCCCCGAGGATTCGGTGATGGGATTTCCCATCTTTGAAGGCGATTGCATCGCTTGCGGTCGGTGCGTTGCCATCTGCCCCGGCCTTGCAGTCAACCTCATCAAGCCGGACTACGATGAGGAACAGAGGACCTCCCTCCTCATTCTTCCGTACGAGCTCGATGACAGGGACCTCGCTGAGGGGAGAACGGTGAAAACGGTCGATATGGAAGGGAACCAGGTGGGAGAGGGGAGGATTGTCGCCTACCGCACCTCACCGTTCCCCGATCAACGAAAGCTCGTTTCGATCGAGGTTCCGAAAGATGATGCGTTCAAGGTGGCCGGTTTCCTCGTCCTCGAACTCGAGGAGGGTGTACCCGTGGAATGGACCGGTGAGCCGATCCCCGATGACACGATCGTGTGCAGGTGCGAACGAATCACCGCCGGAGAGGTCCGTACCGAGATCAGGGCTGGCGTGGTTGATATGAATATTCTCAAGGCCACCATCCGGACAGGAATGGGTGCCTGCGGAGGGAAGACCTGTACGGAACTCATCCTGCGGCTGTATCGGGAGGAGGGCATAGACCTCTCCCAAGTAACGCTCCCCACGAACAGGCCCTTTGTAGCCGAGGTACCGCTTTCGGTGTTCGCGGGAACAGACGGTGGTGAGGAACGTGAAGATTAAGACGTACGATGCGATCGTCATCGGTGCAGGGAGCGTCGGCCTTCCCATCGCGTACTTTCTGACCCTGGAGGGGTGGAGGGTTCTCGTTCTTGACAGTGAAGCATCTCCCGGCCAGGGTCAGAATAAGTCTGCAATTGGTGGCGCGAGGGCCACACACTCCGATCCCGCAAAGATCACGATCTGTCTGGAGAGCCTCGAGATCTTCTCGACCTGGAAGGAGAGACACGGGACAGATATCGGCTGGATCATGGGAGGGTATTGCTTCCCCGTCTACCGAAAAGAGGAAGAAAGGGTATTGAAGAGCATTCTTCCGACACAAAAAAGCTACGGACTCGACATAGACTGGGTAGGTCCGGAGAGAATAGAAGAGCTCATCCCCGGTATCAACGAGAAGGGGCTGCGGGGCGGCACGTTTTCTCCCGGTGACGGACAGGTCTCACCTCTCCAGGCGGCAGCCGCCTTCTGGAAGGAGAGCAAGGATCGGGGCTGCGAGTACCTCTTCAGTGAACCGGTAACGGGTCTCATCATCGACAAACATAAGATAAAAGGAGTGAAAACTCCGAAGGGGCGGTATCTGTCCAAAGTCGTCGTCAATGCCGCCGGGGCTGCGGCGAGGGATATCGGTCTCATGGCCGGCATCGATATCCCCGTCGTCCCGGATAGCCATGAGGGAGGAATCTCCGCACCGATGGAACGCTTCTTCGATCCCCTCATCGTCGATATCCGCCCTGGACCGGAGGGGAAAACGAAGAACTTCTACTTCGGTCAAAACGACAGGGGGCAGGTGATCTTCTGTTACACACCGATCGTGCCCATCCTCGGTACGAACAGATCCTGCACCTCGGAATTCATGCCTGTCATCGCTCGCCGGCTCATCGATCTCATCCCCCGCTTGAAGAACATACTCATTCGCAGGGTATGGCGGGGACTCTATCCGATGACGCCTGACGGTATCATCATCCTCGATCATGTCGCAGAGGTCGAAGGATTCTACCTCGCTGTGGGGATGTGCGGGCAGGGCTTCATGCTCGGCCCAGGCGTCGGACGGAACATGGCCAGCTTTATCGTTCACGGGAAACCGAAGATCGATTCAGAGGTTTTCTCCTCGGTTGGCTTCTCCCGCGACTTCTATGCAAAGAGAGAAGAAGCCCTTAAGTAATACAACTTTAATTCCCAAAATCCACTGAGGATCAATATCCAATCCACCAAAAACATTAAAAATTCATTGTCAGGTAGCTAAACCCTGAATATGCTTTGAGAGAGGTATTGCAAACAATGAGGGACTATTCTATACTGCTTTCACCATCATTGGAGCTGAGACTGCGGGAGATGCAATTAATTCGTGAGGAGCCTGAAACTCAGGCTAGGAAACTGTTCGTAGATGGGTTTCCGACCCAGAAAGGAAGTGAGACATGAATCGTTTACGCATAATGGTAGTAGTCCTTGTGGTACTTTCACTGTTTAGCTCAGTAGCGTTTTGCGCCGAAGAAAAGGCAGCGAGCGGAAAAAAGAAATCACTGGGAGCGAAAACGATTGCATCCCTTACCCCGGTATGGGTGATTGGATCTTACGATGCTGAGGGCAAACCGAACATGATGACCGCTTCCTGGGCGGGGATAAGCTGCTCCAAACCTCCCTGTGTCGCGGTATCGCTCAGGAAGGTGACATACACGTTTGGCAATATCGTGGCAAACGCGGCTTTTACGGTAAACATTCCTTCGGAGCAGTATGCCCCCGAGTCTGCCTTCTTCGGAACGGTGTCGGGAAGAGACATGGACAAGCTTGCAATTACTGGCTTGACTCCTGTTCGAAGCGAATTAGTAAACGCTCCCTATCTCAAGGAGTTTCCTCTGATACTAGAGTGCAAGGTTGCTCGAATTGTTGAGTTGGGTCGCCACACGATGTTCATCGGGGAAATCGTGGATGTGAAGGCCGATGAATCGATACTCGATAAAAAAGGCATGCCCAATCCCCAAAAACTCAAGCCTTTCTTTTTTGACTTCTTAACCTGGGATTTTTACAGTATCGGCAAACCTATCGGGAAGGTGGACGACCTTCAGGCGAAGATCAAGAGATAATCCTGATAACTACTTTTAGCCTCGAAACTTGGTGCAAGGGTGACAGTATGATTACCGCATACTGATTTATCAACTTTTATCCGCATTTGTCCTCTCCTTATCCAGATTACCGTGAACATTTTTTCTCTTTGTGTGTTCTCTTTAATGAAGGGATGCTGCGAAAACCGCACAGAAAGGAGTAATGATCATGATTCATTACGCAAGAAGTATCGTCGTCATATGTCTGATAATTATTTTATATCCTGCGACGATGGCACTGGCTCAACCCCAATCTGTTCCCAAGCTTACAGAAAGGCAGCTGGACAAAGCTTCATATGTTACCCTGGCAAAAGAATGGAAAACATATATAGAGAAACATGGTGAATCGGCAGAGGCCTTGTTCAACCTCGGGATGGCCTACTATTACAGCGGCGAAAAGGAAGCAGCACGGGTGGCGGGAGAACGAGCCGTTGAGATTGATCCTGATAATCCGAAAGCGCTCGCCTTTCTGGCAAAGATACTGGCTAAAAGTCAAGGTGAGATGGATGATGCACTCGAGCTCCTTACGCGATGCAGGGAAGTTGCCCCTTATCACGAGGATGGGATGATAACGCTCGCCGCCATTTACTTGATGCGTGGTGAGTTGAAAAAGTCTGAGGAAGTATTCAAAACAATGTTCGACCAGAGAATCATCTCACGTCCGCTCCAGGATCACGCCTACAATATGCTGGTGGCACTCCCTCACGGCGCTGTTCTCATTACCAACGGTGATAACGATACGTTCCCTCCGCTCGCTCTGCAGGCGGGCATGAACTTCAGGAATGACGTTATTGTGATCAATCGCCCCCTTTTGGGCCTGAAAGAGTTTGCTGAGGCTATTCTATTGAAATTTAGGAGAAACTAAATTATAATTGAGATCAACCAAAAGCAATGAACAGCGATCGGCGAAGGTAGCTCAATGGTAAACTTAGACAAAGGTCTTTTGTGAGAATGATCTTATTCAAAACAAAGCTGTGCCTACAAACACAGTCCAGAACCTACCCCTGGCTCACCAAATACCCTCAAGATTACGGAGATAAGGATCATGCTTGAACCCCTACTTGCCTTATTAGGAAGTTTTTTGTTCATCCTGGTTGGCTACTGGTTCTTCCGCCCAGAGAGAGGTCTTTTAGCGAAGTGGCAACGTTCGCGCCAACTAAATGAGCGTATTCTCATAGAAGACACCCTCAAGCATATTCAACATTGTGAAATGGCAGGCGATCGCCCAACCATCAACAGCATCGCGGGAGCTCTCCAAATCTCGAACAAAGAGGCGGCAGATCTTGTTTCTAAGATTGAAGCCGCTGAAATGGTGCAGCGAGAGGGGGATAGCATCCGCCTTACTGCTACCGGACGAAGTTCTGCACTTCATATCCTTCGGGCGCATCGCCTCTGGGAGCGCTACCTTGCAGATACAACCGGATTTTCCGAATCCGAATGGCACTCCCTAGCAGATATTTACGAACACCGTTTATCCTCAACGGATGCAGATGCTCTGTCTGCTGAACTTGGCCACCCTACCTACGATCCACACGGAGATCCGATCCCCTCCTCCAACGGCGTTTTTGTTCACCATGGCGGAACACCACTAACGGCATCAAAACTCGAGACCCCATTGCAAATCGTCCACATTGAAGATGAACCGCAAACAATCTACGACCAACTGGTTGCGGAAGGTCTACACCCCGGCATGATCGTTAATGTGATCGAGGTCTCCTCACAGCGGATACGTTTTTGGGCGGAAGGCGACGAACATGTCCTGGCTCCCATCATTGCGAGCAATGTTTCTGTTGTTCCCATACCAGAAGAAATAGAG
>Ga0209635_10004047_pt1 | contig 11494 bp, 10 predicted proteins | sample DeeMarSWOR230_32_FD_187463 | JGI IMG/M metagenome (GOLD analysis project Ga0209635, IMG submission 187463) | Marine sediment microbial communities from White Oak River estuary, North Carolina - WOR-2-30_32 (SPAdes) (version 2) | ecosystem: Environmental > Aquatic > Marine > Intertidal zone >...
AACTGGCCGTCTTCTTCGACCTCGACGGAACGATACTCGGCACGAGCGAGAAGAAGATCACGATCCTGAATCGCTGTGCGAAGGACGTGGGGGCCCCCTTGATCACGAGAGAACAGTACTACGACGTCTTTAATCGACTGATCCAACGCGGCAAACTCGACACGCGGAGGCCCATCTTCGAGGCACTGCTAAAGGACAAGAAGTTGGCTGACGCGCTTGCGAAACGATACCAGCATCGGTCTCTCGAGAAAACGTTTGTCTACCCCGATGCCAGGGATGTTCTCCCGGCCTTGCCCGGAAAGAAGGGCCTCGTGACCAACGGTCCCCGCCTGAGCCAACGGATGAAGATAGAACAATTCGGCCTCTCCCCGTACTTCGACGTGATCGTGATCTCGGGCGAAGTGGGCGTCGCGAAACCCAACCCCCAGATTTTCCACCTCGCGTTACAGGCACTCAATTCAAGCCCCGCGGAAAGCTATTACGTGGGCGACGTCGAACAACTGGACATTATGGGAGCAAAGAACGCCGGCCTCACGTCAATCCTGATACGGAGAGACGGAGCCCCACCCACCGTGAAGCCAGACTACGAAATCCATGACCTGCGAGAACTATACAAGCTCGTTCATAAGTAACAGCAAGCTAGCTTAATACTCGTGGCGGGCCCGGAGGTATGCCATTAAATAATTAAGTGAATACCCTTTTTTTATTAGCTAACTAGCTGGCTATCAATGTTTGAGCAGATCGGATGTGATCCATCTTTCGGATTCTAGCTAGCTTGGTTTGATTTCTGAGGCGTTACTTCAGCGGAAAGGTCCCTCGGGCTCTGAGTTCCCGGCCTGATAGGTATGTGGCATCGTCGATGATGACGCTGGTTCGCGGTCCATCCCAAAACACGAGGGCGAGGGATTCTTTGACAATGACGGCTCCGCCATGGGGTTTCCCCTTAGGGATATACCCGGTGCTGCCCTTGAACGCCCACCACTCCCCATCCTGCTCGATGCCTTCGCCTTCGAGGCCGAACGACCATTGATTCGCGTGCGGGTGAAAGTGAAGGGGGTCGGCGGGGCGCTCGTCCGCCGGTGACTTCAGCAGAATCATCGTTGCGCCCGTCTCCTCATTCTGCCACAGCACTTTTTGCTTGACGTCGGTGATGTAGAAGCCTTCGGGCCCATCCTCCCAGGGAATGTTCTCAAGCCGCTTTCCCGTCATGAGGGCGAACGGGTTCCCGTGTCGAAGAAACTTAAGGACTTGATGGTGATGTTCCGGCACCGAATAGGTGTTGTAGGGGGGATGACCCGGCATGGGGTGGGCTTGAATTTTCCCCTCGGCCTCCAGCCGCCGCTTATACCGATACAACGTGGGCCGCGAGATCTTCCGCGTCGTCACGAACGCCTGTTCGAGGTCCCGCATACGGACCGATCCTCGTTCGTAGATGTAGATCCATACGTCGTCAGGCGCTGCTCTTTCCGCCATAGAATACCCCGTGACACTATGTATCATACGTTGTAAGTAATATACGCACTACCGCCTATAAAAGAACTACTCTACGTCATTTTTCCTTAGCCGAGGTAAGATTTTAGCATAAAATATTGAGAAAGAGGAGGTGAAACAATGAAAAGGAAAATACTCACGACTACGATTACCCTCTTATTGCTGGTAGGGTTAGTGACAGCGCTTCCCGTGGCAAACGTGCAAGCATGGGGCTGTAGGCGAAAAGTAACATACTTTACAGGGACGGCATCGTTCGCATTTGAACCCAAGTTCCAACCAAACCCAGACTTTTCGAATGCAATCGTGATACCCATAGGTGATTGTATTCTCACGAAAGGCATCATCGTGAAATTTCATCATAATTGGGTACCTTTTGGTGAGGGAATAAACGTTAATGACCCCCTGAATAAGCTGCTGAAAGCTGATGGAACACAGATTATATGGGGACGACACGTCTTAACATTCCCCTCTGTTACTCTTACTGGATACTTCTATGGAAAGGCTACGCCCGATGGACAGCTGACTGCACGTTATGTTAGTTGGGGCAATGGATATAAGGTGATCTGGCGGTATGAGGGCGATATGGGGGCGGGGGCGGGAACGATTAGCGGGGTCATCATTGAAACATAAACTACCTAGCCAATCACGGACCTTTCCGAAGGAATAGACCTCTACAAAATAGAAGATATAGTTCAAAACACCTTACCAATCCTTTTTTTCAATATTCTGGAAAGTGGCTAACTGTTCTTCAATGAGTTGGTAAGCTGCGTGATCCTCTGGTTTACGTGGCGCGTTCTAACTCCTCGACGTGCTAGCTAGCTAGCAACACGTAGATCAATCGTGTTGATCTTCGACTTAATTCTGAAGTACAAATGACAAACATAGTCGTTATTTGGTTGTTCTAGTCTTTTCTACGGTGTAGTTAGCTAGCCTGACCAAAAAACAAGGCGTGTGTTATGAACTTTGACTTTGCCCTATGTAGCGTTTTCTGGAACGGACGTCACGGATTATATGCGGAGGGGATATCTGGTGGGGTTGAACTGGAGTGGGCCGCATGGGTACATGGTTACTGTCGCCTCGTCTCCATGTACTTGTGTAAGCTTATCGATGAGGCGGTCCCACCGTGTCACCCACTCAACCCGATCATGATATTCCAGCATGTGCTTCCTCGAAAGCGTATCGGTATACACGATGATGTTATGAGCCTGCGTTACCGGCCACCACTTCTCGGGATACCCCTGCAGCCTACGCCACTGCCCGTCCATCCTTTCCTGTCTGTAATGAAGATAGGCGCGGCCCAAGGGGAAGTGGTAGAGTGCGACGGCCGTTCCGCCCTCCCGCAACGACTCTTGGGCGCCCCACCAATCGATTCCTTGATCGGCCTGTGGATAGGCATTTACGATGACGATGTCCGACTTCTCATGTGGAATAGGCGTGGCGTGCATCTTGTAGCCAAGTCGAACCGCCTCAATCCACGCCGTATCCACGTCGCCCACATGGAGTCCAATCAACTCTCGCTTCCCGTTATAGTTACAATTCACCGACACATCGAGCTGAGCCATCCGCGCGGCCTCCTGCATATCACGGCGTTCCGGATTGTCCTGGAGCTTCCAGATCGCCCGGTCTTCCGGCCGCCGGGTCTGGGTGATGCTGTGGTTCCACAGGATGGTTTCTTCCGACGCGACACCGGGGACGATCGCCTTTCCGCCGCCACCGGAGGCGGCCCACCTATGTTTCTTGATGCCGGACACGGTGATTCGCAGATCCGCAGTAGCAAACTCCTCGTTGACGAGGAGGGGCGTTCCACGGCTGGTTCGACCCAAGTTTTTGAAGTTACGGAACGGGTTGTGATTGATGCAGTCGTACTTGGCCACCATTTCCCGCCCCACTTTTCGAAGGAACGCATCGTGATTCATCGGATGGTGCAAGCCGACGGCGCTAAGTATGAAGATCTGGTCGTCAGCGATACCCGCCGCATTCAACTCCTGCATAATGAAGGGGAACACCCTGGTGGCCGGTGTCGGTCGTGAGAGGTCATCGCAAGTAACCACGATCTTCCCCTCTACCCCTTTGGCCAACTCTTGGATGGAAGGCGTCCCGATCGGATGGGCAAAGGCGTCTCGAATCTGCGTATCAGCTAAGGGCGACGCGTCATGTCCATACATTTTCCGCACCTCAATACTCCAGCCCTTGGGGAAGCTGAGCTGCAATAAGTTGTCGCCAAAATGCTCATTCACCCTCACTCCGATATCGGTCATCCCGATTCCCCACATAAACTACACGAGTGCCCTAGCGACTTTTGTTGAGAAGTGATGTCTACACTATTTAAGCCTTCTAGCTGGCATCGGGTACGTACCTAAGATCTGCTTGCTCGCTGACTAATTGGATAACCATTCATGGTTTTTCTAAGTTATTGAGGTGAACGGTGTCCCCTCGTGGTAGTTAGTGGGCCCAGAGAGGGATTAGCAGAGGTTTTTATTCTATGAGTCGGTATTGGCTAGCTAACACATCCCTCCTCGTGGGAACAGACATGGCAGTCCTCTTCGACCTCGACGGAACGATACTCGGCACGAGCGAGAAGAAGATCACGATCCTGAATCGCTGTGCGAAGGACGTGGGGGCTCCTGCGATCACGAGAGAACAGTACTACAGGGTCTTTGATAGACTGATCCAACGGGGCAAACTTGACACACGGCGACCCATCTTCGAGGCACTGCTAAAGGACAAGGAGCTGGCTGAAAGGCTTGCGAAACACTACCAGCAGCGGTCTCTCGAGAAAACCTTTGTCTACCCCGATGCCCGGGACGTCCTCCAGACCTTACCGGGAACGAAGGGCCTCGTGACCAACGGTCCCCGCCTGAGCCAACGGATGAAGATAGAACGATTCGGGCTCTCCCCGTACTTCGACGTAATCGTCATCTCGGGAGAAGTGGGCGTCGCGAAACCCAACCCCCAGATTTTCCACCTCGCGTTGCGAGCACTCAATTCAAGCCCCGCGGAAAGCTATTACGTGGGTGACGTCGAACAACTGGACATCATTGGAGCAAAGAACGCCGGCCTCACGTCCATCCTGATACGGCGAGACGGAGCCCCACCCACCGTGAAGCCAGACTATGAAATCCATGATCTGCGAGAAATGTACACGTTAGTTCAAACGTAGCAGTCTTCTAGCTACTCATAGGATGGTACCCCAAAACGTCACGAAGTATCCACCTAGCTAGCTAAAGCGTGCGCGCCCGCTAGCTAATATTTATTATCTTGTAGATGAACATAAGTCTACGGAGCAGTGTTGTGTATGCCTGTTTTGAGTCCTGAACAGCTACGTAGATTGGGTGTGGCTGTCTTCAAAGGAGCTGGTGCTTCTGAGGCTGAGGCTGAACGGGTCGTGGAACTGCTAGTTGTGTCAAATCTCGTTGGCCACGACTCCCACGGCGTGATCCACATCCCGAACTACGTTGAACTGATACTTAGTGGAAAGGTAAGGCTGGGGGTAGAACCTGAGATTGTGAGGGAGTCAGCGACGACGGCTCTTGTAGACGGTGGGTGGGGGCTGGGCCACGTCGTGGCTACCAAGACGATGAACCTTGCGATAGAAAAGGCGCGCAGCGCCGACGTGGGCGTCGTTTCAACCTTCAATTGTCATCACATAGGACGAATGGCTGATTACGTCCTCATGGCTGTGGAACAGGACATGATAGGCCACTGCTGCGTGATCAGGAGTCCGAGTGTAGCCCCCTTCGGAGGTATGGAGAGAATATTCAATCCGAGCCCCATCGGATGGGCTATCCCGTCCGGAGAGGAGAAGCCCTTCGTCCTTGACATCTCTACATCCGTCTGCGCGGGCGGCAAGATAGCCGTGGCCAGGGCGAGAGGTATGAAGCTTCCACCTGGCTGCATAATCGACAAAGAGGGTAAGCCCTCAGTGGATCCAGAGGACTTTTATCGGGGCGGAGCGGGCTTACCTATGGGCGATCGTGTAGGATACAAGGGCTATGGTTTGATGATGGTGGTGGATGTTTTGGCAGGCCTGCTCTCGGGTAGAGGCCCTTGCTATTTGGGGGGTGAGAATGGGCAGGGCGTCTTCCAGATGGCTATCAAAGTCGACGCATTCAAGCCTATTGAGGAGTTCAAGACGGAGATGGATAAGCTCATCAGAGTCATCAAGGGGTCGAAGAAAGCCCCAGGCTTTAGCGAGATCCTCATACCCGGCGAGTTGGAGCGCCGAACGAAAAGGGAGAAGCAGCTCAAGGGGATCTACCTATCCCCGAGAACTTGGGATGAGCTAGTGCAAACAGGTAGGAAGGTGAACGTAAACATTCACCAATACGCCTGATAACTAGCTAATCTTAGCTAGTTTGTCGGTAATAGGTCCTTTTTCACAGAAACAATATGCGATGAGGTATGGGCATTTGCCAGCTTACTAATTTCAATATTTCAAAGTTTCATTTTTAATAAGAGTAAAAATGATACGTGCTTATGATGCAATATTAGAGGCAGCGAAAACCCAGAAAGTCGAATATGTTTTAGCTAGCTATTGAGTTCACTTAAATAATGTGGCGGGCCCGGAGGGATTTGAACCCACGATTCTCGGCTCTCCCCCTCACCAATAGAAGGCCGATGCCTTATCCAGACTAGGCCACGGGCCCGGCTAGTCATTTAGTCATTCTTCGTTTTAAGTTTTCTTTAAGGCGTCTTTTGGAGCTAGCTAGCAGACTGGGGGATACTCTTCTGTGGCTAGGATTCGGGGAGCAGCCCTTTCTCCTCCAGCGCGTCTGCCACATCGTTCAGCCCGAGCTGACGGAGCGTTTCCCGCTTCGGTCGACCGGTTGGAACATCCCATCCCCGGAGTTCGTAGTAGTCGTTGAGCGCCTCGAGGAACTGGTCTGTATTTAAGGTGATGCCGGCGGTATCTGGACGATTCGTGAGGTACTCGATTACGCCGCACCCCACATCGTACGCCTTGGAACGGCCCTCCCGGAGCATGATCGCTCGCTCAAGGTTGAAGACCCGTGCACCCATCGCATCCAGTTCGCGTTGGGTGACTTCGAGTCCGGTGACGGCGGCGTAGAGTTCCCGTTCCACCTCGGGGAAGCCAAAACCGTCCGCTGTCGCTTCGCTTGAGACGATGGGGAAGCCGCCGAACTCGCAGAGGATGAGGCATTCGTCGACGCAACACCGGTTCTGATGCCAGATCACGCGCTGCGCCTTATGCGTGTAATCGGGGTCCAGGGTCTTCTCGGATCCATACAGCCGCCGCGATATGGATCGTTCCTGGGCGTGGGTGAGGTACTTGGTTTCGTATCCGAGCTCATAGGTTCGGTGGTGGTCGGAGAAGGGATCCCGTGAATCCGTCGCCCAGCAGAGCGCGGATAGGATCCAGTAGGGGAAGGGCAGGGGGGACTGGATGCCGCGTCCCACCCAGTGCTCCACGTATCCATGGGCCATATGGGATAGGTATCGGTGGCCCTTGCCCAGCGCATCGGCGGCCCGCCGCACGCCCTCCGCCAGGACGTCGCCAATGCCCTCGCGATACGCGATTTTCCGCAGCAGTTCCCGCCAGAACTCGCCGCGGTCCAGCCGCAGCGGCATCCCCACGTCCTCGGCGCTGAGGACGCCCGCGGCCGTACACAGGGTCAGCCACGGCACCAAGCCCAAGGTGACTTCCCACATATTGATGCCGTACTTGTCGCCCCAGATCTTCGCCCCGAAGCGGGAGGCCAGATCCTTTATCCGCGGCGTGTCCCGTGGGAGCTCGGGATACTGGTTCTTGTAGTCACGGTGGGGGATGTTCCATCCCTCGAGCAGCCAGCGGCCTTCCACGCACGTCGTCTTCCCGATCAAGGGCTCCTGCTTTTGCCCCCGCGGGATGGTGATGATGGCAGCGCAGGGGCGCGGGCACCCCAAGCACGCGGTGGCCGTTCGACGGTATGTGCCCGGTACGAGCTCGGGGTTCCCCGTCCGCGGGGGAAGCAGCTGCTTGATGCGTTGCACCGTCTGGAGAAGCCGCTTCGGATCCGCGACCTGGACGCTCCCCGTGCCCTTCACCGCCACTGCCTTCAGTCGCTTGGACCCCATGACGCCACCGAAACCTCCCTGCCCCGCCGCGTTCTCCGTCTCATTATTGATAATGGCGATCCGTGACAAGTTTTCGCCCGCGGGGCCAATGGCGATCACGCTGACGTCGGACCCGTATGCTTTCATGAGGGCCTGCTGCGTCTGGAAGGTGTCGAGCCCCCAGAGGCCGTCCGCCGCCTTGAGGTCCACGTCGGCGTCGCATATCCAGAGGTAGACGGGGCGCTCCGCCTGCCCCTGAATAATCACGCCATCGTAGCCCGCGTACTTCAGGGCAGCCGCCCAGTTGCCGCCCATGGAGCTGCGGGTGTAGCGGGGTTCAGGGTAGACTTGGGGGGCGACGCTGCCGAACTGGGTTCGTCCCGCCCCCGCGACCGGCATGCCGGTTAAGGGCCCGGTCATGGCGAGCAGCCGATTATCCGGATGGAAGGGGTCGATATGGGGGGGAATCTCGTCCCACGCGATCTTCGCGCAGAGGCCTCTGCCCCCCAGAAACCGGTCCGCGTACGGTGCGGTATCTTCTTGGGTGATTCGATCCCTGGACAAGTCCACTCTCAGAAGCCGGCCCGTGTACCCGAACACGGCTATGCTCCCTCCTTGCCCGCCGGGCGCAGCGTTAACGCGCCGCTCGGACACCATGCCACGCACTGGGGGTCGCCGTCGCAGAGATCACACTTCAGATACACCTTCTTCTGCGGGTGGTATCGGAGAACATGCTTCTCAGTGTTGAAGGGACAGGCATCCGCGCAGCAGCCACACCCCGTGCACGCCTCCTCCCGGATCACCACCACGCCCGTCAATGGGTTGACCCCGATCGCGTCTTCCGGACAGGCGTCCACACACGCGGGGTGCTGACACTGTGCACAGACCGTGGGCACGTTGTGGCCCGCAAAGGGGTCTCTGACCACTTGGATCCGCGAGAGAAAGGGGTGAAACGCTCCTTCATGGTGAAGTGAGCAGATGAGTTCGCAGATCTTGCACCCCACACACGCCCCGTCATCCACCACGATTTTCGCCGTACCCGAGGACAGTACCATCAACCCCCCATCCCGACCCGTCCTCATACCATCCCTTTCACGGGTTTTTAACGTTTCCTCAGCTCGAACAACGAGAGGATACGTCGATTCCCTCAAGGCGGACCCCGACGGCACGACCACGTTAGCGGGCACGCCCCGGTCCTCTTCATCGTGGGAGGCTAGCTAATGACAGAGGGAATCGCTCCGCAGGATCACTCGCTTTCCAAAAAGGCTTTGAACAGTTCGGGTGTCGCGGTTCGGCCACCTGAGCCCCAGTTCTCAAACTCGACCTCATCAATTATGACCGTCGTCCCTGGTATGAGTTTCTCTTTCGGATAGGGACGCGCTTCGATCTCGGCCACGATCGCACTGACCCGTGTGATCATTTCTTGTTTCTGCTCTGTGGTTAGGACGCCTTTCAAAACCTTGATGTTGACAAACGGCATTATTTATCACCCTCCTTGGCTTCTTGGTACTTCTATGGCTCCCCACCTCGGAGCCTGATGAAAAATCAATTCGTCATAAAATACCCTACCGTATTTATGACTATGCCTTTGAGGGGAAAATAAGAGAAGGACGAGGTGTTTAGGTGCTGATAGGGGCTTGTTGCTGTCGTTTCTTCATTTCGTGGTAGAGGTACTCGATGCTATCGTACATTTTCGAGTCTTTAAAACTTGTCCGCACTTTTGCAGCTAATGGTTCAACTTGTGTTTCCCAATACCAGATGATCCGATCAGCAAATAAGTCTTCCACTAATGTAATGTCAACGAGTTGCCTCTTGACCAGTATACCAAGACCTTCAAAAAAAGTGCCAAACATTTGATGATCAGCATATTCATCAAGGTCAATATTGGGATCATGTGGATGCTGGAGGAGTTGAGAAATATATTTTGCCCATTGATCCATTGAATATTTGAACCGGAGTGCTCCATAAGACTTGGTAATGTCACGTGAGTTCCATCGATTATAAATCTGCATGAATAATTGTGCTTGTCGTGTCTCAAGGGTCAGCTGTGCCATTGCCTCGGTTCGTCTCCTGGATACGATCTGGTTTATGGCTGCAATGAACACGCCCGCAGCAGCTATAATAATGGAAATCGTTTGAATATCCATTGTTGAAATCACCACTTGAGACATAGTGTTGATACTGGGATTTAAGACTTGAACATAGAAAACGAGAAAAAAGGAAATTGTTTAGCTGCTTGAGATAGCTTGTTGCTGCCGTTTCTTCATCTCGTGATAGAGGTACTCAGCGTGATTATGGAGTTTAGGGTCTCCCGTAACTTTTCGCGCACCTTCGCTTATAGGTTGATACAGCTCCCACCACCAGATAACCCGATTAGCCAAAAGATCTTCCACAAGGCCCACATCGATTAACCCTCGTTGAACAAGTACGCCAATGCCTTCAAAGAACTGCGATAATGTTTGAAAATCAGAGAAGGCCTCAACGTTTTCAAGTTTACCGTTTGTGTATCCCGTTAACTGGAGATAGTCTTCCCAGCCGTGAATATTATAGGTGAAGCGTATTCTTCCATATTGTTTAGAAACTTCGGTTGTGTTCCAACGGTTATAGATTTGCATGAAGAGTTGAGCCTGTCTCGTTTCAAGAGCTTGTTGTTGTGTTTGAAGAGTGAGTTTTCTCTGCTTCTCTGCCCGTCGATTCGTTAATATCTGGTTTACCACACCTATCACAACACTGATACAGGCTGCTAGAATCCCTATCGTTGTGGATATCGTTTGTAATTCACTCAACACATAGTCACCTTGGGAGAAAGATAGTGGGTTCAAGCATTTAACAATACATACAATAAACATTATTCGTGGGCGCGGGATTCTGCCTTCCTACCTCGGAGTTGGGGTCTGCTATGCTTCTGGCGACTCCACCTGTTTTGTGGGATCGATCGTGGTTACTTGAAACAGCACCCCCCCAATCACCGTGAAGAGCCCAAGAATTGCGAGCCAATCATAGTTACGCCAGATGAGAATCAGGCCACCGAGGGTGGTTCCCACGGTTGAGGCCACATATTGGGATACCGTGGTCATGGCTTGCATGACCGCTTTATGGTTGGGCTCCTGTTCCAAGGCTAAATTCATCATTGCTAAGCCCCGAATACCGCCGCTGAAGGTTCCGACGTAGTAGGCGAGCACCGCGATGCCCCAGACGGGGATCACGGTGAGCCCGATGATCGCCAAGCCAATGACGAGACAAAACACGACCGTCAGCCATTTTCGCCCGTATTGATGGACTATGCGTCCCGCGACCAAGATACCCATGAGGTAGGCGAGGGACATGCCGGTGGCGATGAGCGAGGTGAGCTCCGTGGAGAGCCCAAATTTCTCCCGAAACAACGATAAGGCAAATACCACGAAGACAATGAATCCAGCGGTCGCAAAGATATTAGCAATAAGCAGGCCAAGCGCCGACCTGTTGCTCAGGACGTCACGATATCCTGCTAAGGGACGGCCTGACGGCGCCTTTTCAGTCGGCAATCCTCGCCACAACATGACGGCCGTCGTACCGGCGACCACGGCGACGAGAAGAAACGCGAGTCGCCAATCGCCCATCACGCCGAAGAGGGGCGGGAGCACGATGCCGGGGAGAACGTAGCCAATGCTCGCATAGCTGCTACGTTTCGGCCGCTCAGGGACGGGATAATACTGGCCAATGAGCGCCATGCTCAACGACATCGACATTCCTGTCGTAATACCGCCAAGGGCATACATCACCAATAAGAGGGCAAAGGATGGCGCCAGCGCTGCCCCGACGCCGGAGACGGCTAAGCAGCCCATGCACACCAGCAACAAGGTTTTATACGTCCATCTGGATGCGGCGACGCCCACCAAGGCAGCGGTCAAAATCGTGACCAAGAAGCCCGCGGTCCCCAACTGTCCCGCTACGCCCACGGGCGTCTCAA
>Ga0209635_10004051_pt1 | contig 11490 bp, 11 predicted proteins | sample DeeMarSWOR230_32_FD_187463 | JGI IMG/M metagenome (GOLD analysis project Ga0209635, IMG submission 187463) | Marine sediment microbial communities from White Oak River estuary, North Carolina - WOR-2-30_32 (SPAdes) (version 2) | ecosystem: Environmental > Aquatic > Marine > Intertidal zone >...
TATGTTGGCTTCTCCTTAGGTTTTAGAGGTTCTTCTCTTAACTTTATTTTATCCCCTATTTGAAGTTTCTTGGGTTTTTTACTCTTTTCAGGATTTAATTTCATCAGCTCATCTAATTCAATTCCAAAGCGTTTTGCAATACCCCACAATGTATCTCCAGGTTTAATCACATAATATGTTGGCTTCTCCTTAGGTTTTAGAGGTTCTTCTCTTAACTTTATTTTATCCCCTATTTGAAGTTTCTTGGGTTTTTTACTCTTTTCAGGATTTAATTTCATCAGCTCATCTAATTCAATTCCAAAGCGTTTTGCAATACCCCACAATGTATCTCCAGGTTTAATCACATAATATATTGGAGGTATCTTTATTTTATCCCCTGGCTTAAGTTTCTTAGGATCTACACCAGGATTCAATCTTTTCAGCTTATCTACCGTAGTTTTATAGCGTTTTGCAATACCCCACAATGTATCTCCACGTTCAATCACATAATATGTTGGCTCCTCCTTAGGTTTTGTAGATTTTATGGACTGTGTGCCCCTATTCCAGAGTTTAATTTCCTTTTTTCTGCGATTAGTTAATCCTCGTGATTCTTTCTTTCTTCCTCTTACTGTTACAAATCTCCAACTGCGCAATTGATTGGGTACTTCATCATATTTTCCTTGATTGAGTTCTTTTACAAGAGTGCTTGTTTTGAATGCATTAATACCTACATTAAAAGCAAAGGAGACAAGTGCAGCAAATTGGCAAGGGTCTAGCTTGACTTTTATAGTGTTTCTAATTGCTTCTTTAAATGGATGGAGATCTTGCGTAAGGAGATCCAATGCTTGTTGTCTAGTCAGACCATTTCTGTATGGAACTCTAACGCCGTTAATGGTAATTTTACCAGATTTTTTTTCTGTACTAGTTATGAGATGTCCCACACCTATGGTATCTTTACCAGCTTGGTCTTTATAGACCTTAAGCTTTAGCCCTTCGAGTGAGGAAATGAATTTTTTTATATCTATTTCTATACCATCACCTCATTTTCATTTGGAGTAATGCCAAAATCGTTTCCGCAATCTTTTCGCACTACAACATCTCCGTAAATTGCCTGATCGGATTCATAACTTGGATCTGTTGTCATCGGAAACTCGCCATTGTTTTCAACAGAAATAGCGGATACAAGTAAGACCGCAATGAATATTCCTCCGAGTTTCCTATTTGATCCATATTTTGTCTTCTTTGTATCATGATAAGTATGCCTTATGGGAATTAACCCGCGAAAGTTTATAAACTTTTCGCATCTTTTACCAATGGCAATGCATATTTCCTGAATTTGTTGCTTTTTCTGTTGAATTGGTACATCTCTATTGATGTTATACAGCATTTGCAATTGTCTCTGTTATTATGGGCACCATCTGCTAGAGCTAATTCTCATCAATTGCAAATAGGGGATTTTTGAGCAATCCCTTCCTATATATGTCTCCCGGAAGAAGTGAGGTGATTGTATGGAGTATGAGAAACCTTTTGTAGCAGAGGGAGAGTCTCCTGTTGCATTTGCTGAAGTGAAGTGATGACAGCGATATTCTTACAACTGTTATGGCAACCTATTTAAGGGAGAATTTCCTAGAAAAAGTGAGGTGATCACATGGAGTATGAGAAACCTTTTGTAGCAGAGGGAGAGTCTCATACTCCATGTGATCAAGTGATGGCAGCATCAAAGTGATATTTCTTCTATTTTTTTTCTTATGTGATACAATGGAAATTTCAGAATCCATTCTGCAGAAAATCAAGGGAAATTATGTGGAAGCACGACACTCTTCTGTAGTATACCAGGATTTGAGAACCCGAAAAGGAAAAGAGATTCAAAAAGAATTTAAAGAAGGTCTTTTTGTACGCGTTGTTGATAGAAACCGGGTCAAAATGGCTCATTCACCCGGTATGGAAGCGCTTGACAGAATTCAATCATCAAGATGGCATCCTGTATCTACATATACCCCTCCTGAATCCACTTACTACTACGAGGAGCCGCCCCAACCTGTTGAATTGCCAGTAGAGCCGGTCACCAGTGTATTGGAATTCTTCAAGGATATACCAGGATGGGCACGGCTGGAATCGCTCACTGTCTATGAGCATATCATAACCAATAGAGGGGCTAATGTGTGCTGCAGCAGTTCAAAGCTGTTTGTCAGAGTCTTCCTTACCCCAGTGCAGGGTATGACGCTGGTTTACTCTTTTGGATATCCCGGTCAGGATATTTCAAAAAGCTTGGAGCAATTAGAAGAGTGCAGTGTGGACAGATTCTCACAGCGGAGTGCTATTGACTCGGGACAATACGATGTGGTGCTCTCTCCTCAAGTGAACGGGATGCTTTTTCATGAAGTTGCCCACTCATTTGAAGGGTCACATCCCTCCATACAGATTCCTGCCTCAATTTCTATTTCTGATCATCCAGAAGCACAGAGACTGGGTGGCTACACATACGACTCAGAAGGATGCAGAGCATCTGAAACTGTCCTCGTTGCTAAAGGAAGAATTCAAGGAGGATTGGCATCTGTTTTTGAGCCTGGTGACACTCCTCCTACTGGTAATGGAAGGGCCAGTTCCTTTGAGGTTGAACCACTTCCCAGACAGAGCAACCTGGAAGTAACCGGAGGACACTGTACAGAGGAAGAACTGCTGGAAATGGTCAAAAACGGCGTGTACATAGCGCAGGTGGGAGAAGGGTCCACCTTTCCCGGAGGTATTACCTATTTTGCCAACACAGTGTCGTATCGAATTGAGAACGGAGAAAAAGCAGAATTACTAAAGAATATTAATTTTGGGGGAAATCTCCTGGATATAATTAATAGTATTGAAGCAATGGGCAACAATGAAAAAGTGGAACCCACAGTATGCTGGAAAAATCATCAGCGTCTCTTTGTCACTACTAAAGCACCTTCTTGCCTGATTCGCGAACTGCCCTTGATGTGTCATACTTCTTCTAAGAGTTCAAAACGCATCATGTGATCTACAAACTCTTTGACATCTTTTGCAGCAGCCTCTAATGGTATATTGTAGTGTTCTGAAACCAGTATAGAAAGCTGGGTTAACTCTTTTGGTTCTGCACACGCTTCCCAGATGAACCGTCCAGTATCATTGATTTTGTGCAGTTTCCTGGTCAAGGGATTGAGCAGTCCGTACTCACCTTCTTGATTGATGTTGAATAAGACAAGAGCATTTTGTTTGACTTTCATAGGTATCCACTATCTTTTAAAGGGTGAAAATAAAAGGGTTGCGATGAATAAAACAGTGAGCGACATCTGGAATGACATAAAAGACGACGTCATGGAGTACTTGAAGGATACAGAGATTTTAAGTTTGATAGCTCATGGTTCTTTTGCTGAAGGTATTGCTAATAGGACCTCAGATTTTGATTTGCTGGTAGTGTGCGGCGAATCTGTTGAAGAGAGAATTGAGGTTGTAGTGATACATGATATCGAAGTGGACATTGACTTTTTGCATAAGGAGACATTAGTAACCCAGTTGGAATCACTGGATGATCTCCTCAAACCTGGATTGATGCCCCCTTTTGCTTCCAGATTGAAGAATGCTGTCATTCTCATGGATACAGATGATACAGGAAAAGAGCTGGTGGATATGGCGAGGCAATTTGAGCCCTCTGCACAGCTTACAGATGAGTATTCCAGACTGGGGTTAAGCTATTACTACGATGCAGTGGGGGCCATGGCGTCTGGGGACTATGCGACTTCCATTCACATGGCACGAATTGGTGCGGTGCACGTTCTGGCTGGAATTTTACTGAATTCAGGGGAGTTATACGTCAATAAGAAGTGGTTCATTGAGTTGCTGAATAAGAATCCATCTGCACCAAAAGAACTTTTTTTGCAATTAATGGGGCTAGATAATGCGGACAAGGAACAAGCGTATCAATGCATTCGTGAGCTCAACAGGTTGATCTCTGAATTTCAGCACATGAGAGAAAAGGACCGATAGTCTCATTCCAGGTATCAGATATTCCTTGTTTATGTAGCCAGTGGTTTCACTCTTTCTGCAAACCCTTTTTAACACGCAATAAAAAACAGACCAATGGACATTATTGACAATGCAGGACAACAGGGTGCCACATACGCTGACCTGCGCCACGACATCAAAAAGATGTACACACTTGTCAGAGAGAGCAGAAAAACAGTCAATGATGGAGTGCAGATAGATGCAGGATTCTGTTTGAGAGTCTTAGTAGATGGCTCCTGGGGAGTGGGTATTACCACCACTAGAGAGAAGCTTTGTACTCTCCTCCCCCACATTATGCAATCTGCCAGAGCCCTAAAAGGGAATGATACAAAAATAAAAGAAGCACCCAGTGAAACCATAAAGTCAGAAAAAAAAGCAAAAAAACGATTCGTTAATGAAGACAAATTAGATTTCTTAAAAGGTTTAGAAGCTTCTGTGTACGATCAGACAGACCGTATTTCTTCTGTGACTGCGGTATTGACTGCTATTGAGAGATCACTTTATATTTTCACGTCAGAAGAAAGAATGATTAAAACCAGTGTGGATAAAATCTCCCTGCGAATAGTCATCACCTGTAAAGAGGGCAATACGCTTGGCTCCCGTACAATAAGGTGGGGAGGGCTGGGAGGAATGGAATATCTGCTGGAACGGGAGGACACTATAAAAGAAGACATAATTCAGGCCGCCCGGGAGGCCGACATACTGATAAATGCAGAACATGCTCCTTCAGCCAGTGTGGACTGTGTTCTTTCTCCAGCTCTGACTGGCATGTTTCTGCATGAAGCGTTCGGTCATGCAGTGGAAGCTGATTCAATTACATCTGGGAGATCTGTACTCACCGGAAAGATTGGAGAAAAGGTGGCAGCAGAATGTGTCACCGTGAAAGATGATCCTACACTTCCCATTTTTGGGTATTACTTGTATGATCACGAAGGTGTCAAAGCTCAGCCTGTCATAGTGGTGAAAGATGGTGTGTTACACTCCTTTTTGCACTCCAGAGAAACAGCAGCGTTATTGGATGCTACCTTAACTGGTCATTGTAAAGCAGAGTTCTACTCCAATATCCCTATTGTCCGCCAGGGAAATACTGTATTGAACCCCCAGGATTACTCATTTCCAGAGCTTTTAGATGTAAAAGAAGGGTTATTCTTAGGTGATACTGCTGGAGGTCAAGCGAGTATAGGCGAGGGAACCTTTACTTTTGGAACACAATATACCCGGGAAATTCAAAATGGCGAACTGGGGAAGTACCTGAAGGGTTGTTCTCTCTCTGGTGCTGTTACTGAAACTATGAAAAAGATAGATGCTGTAGGAAAAGAGGTACAGGCAATTGCTGGCGTATGTGGTAAGGGGCAGATGGACCTTCAGGGCTGGCTGGTGCCCCATATCAGAATACGGGAGGTGATGGTCGGTGGTCGAGGTGGATAGCATACTAAAGGATGCCCAGAAAAGGGGTGCTCAGGAAGCAGAAGTCATTTCTGAGACGTCCATGTTCAAATATGTGAAAGTTACACCAGGAGGACAGAACCAGGCCATTCTGGGAGAGAACACCAGGTATGCTCTCAGAGCAGTGGTAGATGGTGCTGTGGGCTTTGCTTACTTCACAGGTAATGTGGAGGATGCAGTAAAGGGAGCTATTTCTCTGGCAAAAGGGAAGGAGAAAAGTGAGAGATGGCGTTTCTTCATCTCTGATAGGCCAGCACATCACCTGAATTTGTACCGGAAATCAGTGGAAGATATTCCTATTGAACAGGTAATCACTGATTTGGAAGTAACCTGTGAAGCTACTGAAGATGAGAAAATTACTGCGTCTAATGCAGGCTGCCAGCTGGTGTGTTCCACAGTGGAAATTGCAAACACCTCTGGTGTCCACAGACAGGAATCCCGTTCTTTCACATCATTGTGGGTTAATTGTCGGGCTGCAGATGCTGATTACGGGATGGGCTATTCATATAAGTACTCTCTGCAGTATGATTTTGATTTTCTTGGGATAGGTAACCAGGTCAAACACCACGCACTTCGTCAGTTAGGAAAACAGAAGACAGAACCAGGCAAAAAAATGGTGATTTTAGCTCCACGGGTCTTTTCGAACCTCTTGGTCTCTGCAGCACTACCCTCTTTCCTGGGGAATAATGTGCTGAGACAACGTTCTGCATTACACCTGGGGAGAAAGGTAGCCTCAGATCACCTTGCCATTGTAGAGAACCCCCTGGTGGAGAGTCCCCAGGGGAGAAGCTTTGATGATGAGGGAGTTCCCTCCACAACGGTTACCCTGGTGGATAACGCGCGTGTACAGAACTTCTTGTACGACACATACTGTGGAGAGACCACAGCCAGCGGCATCAGGTATGCTCAATACCACGGCAGAAGCTTGAGGTATGTTCCCAGGCCCTGTGCTACTTCACTATCTGTCACAGGGGAGAGTGCATCATTAGATACCCTTATTTCTGAGACCAAAGATGGGCTTTTGGTAATAGATGAGACCAATGCTCATGCCTCACAGCAGCATACAGGTCTGTTCTCCATAGCAGTGACTGGTGGATTCATTATCAAGAACGGGGAAATATCAGCTCCTGTAAAACGATGCATGGTCTCAGGGCTGGCGTTTGAGGATTTACTGCCAAATGTGGTGCAGCTCTCGAATAAAAGGGAGTTACACCGATCTTTTGTATATCCCACGTATGTGGAAACAGGACATGTTTTGGTGGATTCTCTCAGGATTACTGCCTAAATATTTTTCGCAGAAAGTGAGCAACTGGATTACCCGGTCAGAATCAGGTACAGCCGAAAGGTTTTTAAATGAAGACACCAGAAGAGAAGGGAGGTGATGAAATGGAGTATGAACAGCCCGAAGTGAAGGAGGGTGAATCTCCTGTTGCAGCTGCAGAAATATAGGCATATCACAAAAGAGTCAATACTATACAAAAGGAGATTCTCACATTTTTTCTTTTAACTATACAAAACCTAAGAGAATCAGGTAAAAGAAATGTTTTGCTATTTCATACTATAAGCTGGTATTTCCATGTTCAAATATACATTAGCTCTTCCAGTTTCTGTATGACTTTTTCAGCACATTCTTTAACAGATTCGTTATCTGTTTCAAGGACAATTTCTGGACTTTCAGGCGCTTCATAGGGGTGGGAAATCCCTGTAAAGTTTTTGATTTCTCCAGCTATTGCTTTTTTGTACAATTCTTTACCATCCCGTTCCATGCACACCTTTAATGGGCATTTCACATAGACCTCCACAAAGTCACCTATTTCTTTTCTTGCTGAAGCTCTCATTTCCCTGTAGGGCGAGATAAAAGAAGCGACAACAGCCACTTTGTTCCTGGTCAAAAGCTTCGCCACAAAGGTCACCCTCTCTATGTGTGTGTAGCGATCTTTTTCTGAAAATCCCAGATCCTTGGAGAGACTCTTTCTTACAGTGTCCCCATCCAGCCGTTCCACTTTCAACCCCCGTTCTTTTAATTTTTGGGCGACTGCATCAGCTATAGATGATTTGCCTGAACAGGGGTGGCCTGTAAACCAGACGGTAAATCCCTTTTGTTCCATCATGCTCTCTCCTCTTTTTGTATACAGGTGTAATGACCGCTCGTTCAGCTGATGAAGAGTTCTTGGCTTTTGCTGATTACTTCTGCAACCTCTGGTCTCAGCACTTCTCTGGGAGGCATTTCACCGCGAGCGAGCATTTCTCTGATTTTTGTGCCACTGACTTCAAGGTGATGGTTCTTATGGTGGGGGCAGGTATCTTCAGTTCTCACTGCACAGCACTTCTTGCAGTAAAAAAATGATTTAAAAAAGATAGGGGTGATACCCAGATCTGGAAACTCCTCAAACATGTGCTGGGCAGCATAAGGGCGGTAGTAGTTGCCAGTTCCAGCATGATCTCTTCCCACAATAAAATGGGTGCACCCAAAGTTCTTTCGTATGATTGCATGAAAAATTGCTTCCCTTGGCCCTGCATACTGCATTTCTGTTTGCAGTATACCCATAACAGCTTTTTCTTTCAGATATGAGGCATCTATCAGCGCTTCATATGCAGTGAGGATTGCTTCATCTGTAAAATCTCCGCGCTTCTTTCTTCCTACTAAAGGATGTATGAAAATTCCATCAACACGACTGAATGCTGTTTTCTGCATGTATTCATGCCCTGCATGGGGGATATTCCTGGTTTGAAATCCTGCTACTGTCTTCCATTTCTTTTTCTTGAAAAGCTGTCTGGTTTCTGCAGGTTTCAGATTATACGGGTAGAACTGAGACTGTGATTCTAATTCACTAATTAGATCAATTTTCCCCCCCAAGAAATAGTCTTTCATGGCATAGACCTTTGAAACCCCTGGGTGATTTATATCTGTTGTGCCAAACACTTTCTGTGCACATTGCTTTTTGTCATACGTGTAGATGTCCTCAACATGCATTACAGCAATAATTGTATTCTTGTGAACAAGAAGAATCTGCTCCCCTTCTGAAATTCTTTTTATTTCGTCATCTGACGCATCAATGACCAGAGGAATTGTCCAGGGGATACCACTGGCCAGTCTCTTTTCAAAAAGTACATTTACATAATCATCGTGTGTTAAAAACCCTTCTAATGGACTGAATACTCCATAGGCAATATTCCCAATGTCTTTTACTACCTCAGAAGATATAGATTTGGTTTCGAATTCGCTTGCTTCTTGCAGAATTTTCTGGATTCTTTCACCTTTCAGTTTTCGGGTTACTAACGTTCCTCCATGCGGATTCGGCATTTACTCGCACCGCTCCAGCAGAATATTACACACTTATAAGGCTTTAGGCAACAAGAGATTTCTCGTCATCTACTGCCCACAGATGGTACAAGGGGGACATTTCTCTTACTAGAATATTAAGGGCTGAACTGGAATTTCCTGTTCTACCACCTTGGTGAATCGAAATGGGCTGCTGACCACTACTCGCACAACCCACCATATTCTTGAACTTTTCGTCTGGAACGTAGGGTAACCAGCAACTGGAATGTCAAAAGAAAAAGAAAAGCTCGATCCTCTGGAGAATGTGCCCTGTGTGTGTGCTATCAACTGTTCTTCTTCTGTTGTATCAAAGTATTGTGGCTTGCTCAGAAACACCAGATAAATGTTGAGATCTACATCCTTGAATTCTTTCGCAAAGTAGAGTGTGCCCGATATTTCATCTCCAGGGAAGTTAAGGTCTCTGGAGCGCGTATCCACGTACTGACTTCCTCTCAGCAGGGTTGAAGAGTGCGACTTTCTTAGGAGCATTTGTACATGACTAGTTTTGTGAAGCAACCATGTGTATCTCCATGAATGAAAAGATCTGTACTTTGCACTGAGAACTGAATATCGCTTACATACGGGAAGAGGAATTTCTACTGGAAGGGATGACCCAGCTTTTAGTATATGGGGTAAGACCGCAAATTCCTTAAATACTGAATTCCGAAGGTGCCTCAATATGTAAGATGTCGATTTTCTGAGCTGTTCTACTGTGCCAAAGGGTATCCGCCCGAACTTCAAGAGAGCCAAAATGTGCCAGGAGATTTTAAGCGGGCCACTGTCAAAGGTGAAAGGTGCATCTTCAGGAATAGTGTACTGGAATTTGATAGTCCTGCCAGAAGGTGTTATCTCCACATTTTCAGCACGATAAAAAATCTCTGTAAAAGGTTTGGGTTTATAGGAAGATCTTCTACTGCGATGAGGATGTGCCTCATATCTGTGAAGCATGACAATGGCTTGCTTTGCAATTCTTGGAGGTGAAGATGAGAAGTGCACACTACCTTTCAGGGTCTGACCTCTGAAAAAAGGGCCATCAGGTAGCTCCACAGTGATCATCGTTTCACCTCTTTATAGAGGAACGAGCAGATTTTAACTTTTTTGGTGGGAAACTTTTTGTGGTTCATTAGAGTGTCACTTAGGGGACAGGTTACGTTTCTGGTTTTATATGAAGAGTACTATACACCGTACAGAAATGCATAAATAGCTCTAGTTGAAACACCCACTATGATAGCTATTGTAGGCGGGTCAGGAGTCTATGATCCCGAAATGCTCCAGGATACACAGGACATAACCACGGAAACTGAATATGGCGCTGTCACTGTAAAGTCAGGGGTATACGAACAGAAGAAAGTATTCTTTCTGCCCAGACATGGAGAAAAGCATTCTGTCCCTCCCCACATGATCAATTTCAGAGCAAACATAAAAGCGTTACAGAATCTGAAGGTGGAACGAATCGTGTCAACCTCTGCTGTAGGCTCACTCAGAAAAGAAATGACTCCAGGTGACTTCGTTCTTCTAGATCAGTTCATTGATTTTACCAAGCAGCGCAACTACACCTTTTTTGATGATGAAGTGGTGCATACCGATTTTACCAATCCCTACTGTCCTCAATTGAGAGAAGTTATACAGAGAGCAGCAACCTCTGCAGGAATTGCTCTTCATCCTCACGGTACCTATGTATGTACAGAAGGACCTCGCTTTGAAACCCCTGCTGAAATTGAAATGTTTGCAATGATGAGAGGAGATGTGGTGGGAATGACCAATGTACCTGAAGTAATGCTGGCCAGAGAAGCCAAAATCTGTTACGCATCCATTGCCGCTGTCACCAACTTTGCAGCAGGTATATCTCCCACCAAGATCACCCACCAAGAAGTTATTGACATCATGGACCGAAACAGCGAAATGATCAAAAAGCTTATCAGTACAACCATTGAGATGATACCTGCAGAGAGAACCTGTGAGTGTGGTGATTGAATGAAAGTATCTGAGATTCTGACCAAATCCGTGGATATCATTACTGAGCAGCCCCAGATGTTGATACCGTACGTAATCCCCTTGCTTGTGTCACTGATAGCAATATGGGCACGAATGACCAATATGATGGCCTGGGGAATAGGCAGACTGTACCCTTTGGGAAGAGCTCCTGAGAAGTTTCTTACCTATTTTGTGACCGCATTCCGAGCAGTGAACGGAACAACTTTAGTGGTATGGGTTATTGTGCTGATCCTGTTAGCCATCTGTGTGGCTTTGACCATTGTGATGAGTGATGCTGCCCTCTCAGGGAGACAGATGAAAGTGGGAGAAGCCTTTGATCGTATAGGGAAGAAGATGCCTCTCTTTGTGGTGGCTTTTCTGATTTCCTGGTTCTTGAAGTTTTTTGGCATGCTGTTCTTCTGGGTGGGCATATTTGTGCCTGCAGTGTTCTTGATCTTTGTGGGCCAGGCCATGTTACTGGATAACAAGGATCTATTTGACAGTTTCAGCAAGAGTTATGATGCGGCCAAGGAAAACTGGATTGAAATACTGGTGTTGCTGTTCATATTTCTGGTTATTCTGGCTTTTGTTCGGTTTATTCCTCTTTTGGGTGTCATTGTGGCCTGCTTCCTCGTGTGTTACAGTGCTGTTGTCTTTACCATGATGTATCGAGATAGAGGGAGAGCGGTATCAGCAGAATAAAGATAGAGAACGAAAAGGAATAGATCATTTTATGTACAGGTAGAAGTAGATTT
>Ga0209635_10004054_pt1 | contig 11480 bp, 8 predicted proteins | sample DeeMarSWOR230_32_FD_187463 | JGI IMG/M metagenome (GOLD analysis project Ga0209635, IMG submission 187463) | Marine sediment microbial communities from White Oak River estuary, North Carolina - WOR-2-30_32 (SPAdes) (version 2) | ecosystem: Environmental > Aquatic > Marine > Intertidal zone >...
CCCTTCAGAGGTAATATCGCCTGGAACCGGCGGTCCCGCCCCTGCTTGGCAGATCCGCCCGCCGAGTCTCCCTCGACGAGGTAGAGCTCACAGTGTTCAGGGTCCTCCATGGAGCAGTCGGCTAGCTTCCCCGGGAGGGCGGTCGTCTCGAGAGCCGATTTCCGCCGGACCAGATCCTTCGCTTTCCGTGCCGCCTCGCGAGCCCTCGCAGATTGCAAGGCCTTGTCAATTATCTTTCGAGCCACTGACGGGTGTTCTTCGAGAAACTCCCCAAGCTTCTGTCCGACGGTGCTCTCGACAAATCCTTTCACCTCGCTATTTCCAAGCTTCCCCTTTGTCTGCCCCTCGAACTGAGGCTCGGGGAGCTTGACACTGACGACCGCCGTTATACCCTCGCGAACATCGTCACCGGATAGTGTCACCTTCTGCTTCTTGAAGAGGTTATTCTTCTGGGCGTAGTTGTTGAGGGTCCGGGTGAGTGCCGTCTTGAATCCCACCAGGTGTGTCCCTCCATCCACCGTGTTGATGTTGTTTGCGAAACAAAAGATCTTCTCAGAGTACGAGTCGTTGTACTGGATGGCTATCTCGACCTCACTGGGACCCCGCTTGTTCTCAACGTATATAGGCGGCTTATGCAAGGTGTCTCTGTTCTGATTCAGCCACTTGACGAACGAGATAATCCCTCCTGTGTAGCGGAACTCATGCTTCTTACCGGACCGCTCATCCTCGAAGTTGATCGTCACTCCCTTGTTCAGAAATGCGAGTTCCCTGAACCTGAGCGAGAGCGTATCAAAGCTGTAATCCTTGGTGTTGAAGACCTTGCTGTCGGGGAGAAACCGGACCCTCGTTCCGGTTTTCTTCTTTTTCCCCTGCTGCTTTTTCTTGAGCGGGCCTGTCGGCCTGCCCCGCTCGTACCGCTGCATATAGGAAGAACCGTCACGCCATATCTCGACCTCCAGCCACGCCGATAGTGCATTGACAACTGAAACCCCGACGCCGTGGAGCCCACCCGAAACCTTGTAACTCTTGTGGTCGAACTTCCCGCCGGCATGGAGGGTAGTCATGACAACTTCGACAGCCGGTTTTTTCTGGGTTGGGTGGATATCAATCGGAATGCCCCTTCCGTTGTCGACGACAACCACCGAACCATCTCTCGTGATGGTGATATCGATTACACTGCAGTGACCGGCCATCGCCTCGTCGATGCTGTTATCCACTACCTCGTAGATCATATGGTGAAGGCCGTGGACATCGGTGCTCCCGATGTACATCGCGGGACGTTTTCTGACAGCCTCCAAACCCTTGAGAACCTGAATCCCCTTTGCTGTGTAATCCTGGTTCATTCTGTGCTTCTCTCCCTTTCCAGCTCAAGGCGAATCGATTTGACGTCCAGTTTCGGAAATTCCTTTCTTACCTTCTCTACGATCTCCTGCTGGTGAAATCGGATCTCCTGCATCCAGACGTTGTCCGCCACCCCAATGAAGAGCGTTTTTCCCTTTACACAACGCGGCCTGGAACGCCTGGCAACAGCTCCTCCGACTATCTCGGCCCAATCACGGCGGAGCCTCCTCTCCTCCACCTTTTCCTCCAGCCCGAGGTCTTTCATAACCCTGGGGAGGATATCTCCCACCTTTTTAGATGGGCCCGCGTTACTCCCTCCAGACATCCCGTCAACTCCGTTCCATTCCAAGAATTGTATTAAGAAAATGGCCAAAAAGAAATAAAAAAATCTCGCTTTTCGGCCTTCAATGAAGGGCATTTTCTCCCCCTCCCAACCGCCCTGAAAAACATCCCCTCATGCACCCGATTGATCTGTCATGGCCCCTCCCCTCGTAAAGCTGCCGCTCTCCACAACGAAGAAGAAGGCCCCCTCCAGAGCATCGCCAAATCTACCTATCCTCGGTGATGTTATGAAGCTCTGATACCTGTCCGAGAGGAGATCGCGCGCCCTGCGCGAGGTCTCACCGTCGAGTTCGGAGAATATATCGTCGAGGAGAACAACCGGCCTTTCCCCCCTCCTTTCCATGATGGTAGCAGCCTGAGCGAGCTTTAACACAATTGCCGTTAACCGCTTACGGCCTTGCGATCCATACTTCCGAAGCTCGGTAGCATCGAGGGAGATCACGATATCATCGAAATGTGGGCCGGCCAGGGTGTACCCCCTCTTCATTTCAGTATCTCGAACCCTCCCGAGTTCTTCCCGGAGTGCACCGGCGGTTCCCCCCCCCACCGGGTCAAAGGAGCACAGGTACACTATCTCGAGTGTTTCCCCACTGGGGACGATTTCCCGGTAAAGCTGGCCCGCTCTCGAGGTGATCTCGCTGAGCATCTCTCCGCGTCCCGCGACGACCGCCTCACCCTTCTCGATGAGCATCTCGTCCCAGGCTTCCAGTCCCTCCGGTTCGCGCCTCTCTTCGACAGCGTTTCTGAGCAGGGAGTTCCGTTGTCTGAGGACCTTCCGATACTCCTTCAGATTACTCAAGAAGGCTGGTGATATCTGGGCAGTTGTATAGTCGATATACATTCTCCTATTCGCCGGTGGCCCGGCTGCGAGCATCACATCCTGAGGCGTGAAAATCACGCTCGGAATGATGCCGATTATCTCGGAGAGGCTCGACAGCTTCTTGCCATTGACCGAGGCTTTCACCCTTCCCCCTCGTTCCAATCCGATTTCAATCCGAAAATCGATACCCGCATCGCTTCGGCACATGAGTCTCAAGAAGAAATAATCCTCCCCGAATGTGACAGCCTCTTCTGTGTGGCGGGTCCTGAACGATCTTCCGAGGGAGAACAGGTGGATCGCTTCGAGGAGGTTCGTTTTACCTTGGGCGTTTCGACCGGAGATGAAATTGAAGGTTTCAGAAAAGGCCAGCGATGCCTTCTTGATGTTCCGGAAGTTTACAACGTCGAGACCGAGAATGATCAACCCCAGTCACCGCACTCCCCGCGCCCACTCCATCAACTGATCCGGAGCGGCATGATGATACACATGTGCTTGAAATCCCCAGACTCCGGTACTGGAGTCACCATACCAGCGTTATCGGGTCGGTCGAGAAGAATCGATACCTCATCTGCATCGATTGTCCTCATAATATCGAGTATGTACGCAGCATTGTATCCGATATCCATCGGTTCTTCGGAAAAAGATGCTTCGATCTCTTCTTTTGCCTCACCGAGATCCTGCGTGTTCACATGAAGGGTAAGACTGTTCTTTCCCACTGAAAAAATGACCTGGTGGGTGAGAGCATCAGCGAGAATGGCAACCCTCTTCGTTGCATCTGCGAGTTTCGCTCGATCAACAACGAGCTCTTTCTTGTTATTGGCCGGGATGACTTTTTTGTAGTTTGGGAAAGGGCCCTCGAGGAGTCTCGAGTATATTGATGTCTCCACCATTTCAAAAGAGATACTATTCTCCCCGATACTCACCGGTATCTCCTTCTCGCCTTCGGAGAACGACTTGAGTGTCGAAAGAGCCTTTGGCGGAACAATGACGTTCATCCGCTCTACCTCACCTACTTCCATTGCCAGCTCTACCTTCGCGAGACGATGTCCATCGGTCGAGATCATCGCCACACCTTTCTGATTAACCTCCCACAGTACTCCGCAGAGAGCGGGTCTCGTCAGATCAGTCGATACCGCATAGATGGTTTTTTGAATGAGGCTGCCGAGATGGTCGGGATCGAACGAAAAACTCGTCTTGCTTTCCTGCTTTGGGATCTTTGGGAAGTCCTCTGGATTCCTCCCATTTATGCTGAATTGACTTTTCTCACACACCAGCGTGAGTTTCCCTTCCACTACCCCCATCGTTACGTCTTCCCCAGAAAGCGATTTTACTATTTCCGCGATTTTCTTTGCTGGAATCGCGATACTGCCCTTCTCTTCTATCTTCCCTTTCACCTTTGATGTCACCGAGATGTCCAGGTCCGTCGCGGAGAAGTGTAACCCTTCGTCATCCGCATTGATGAGAACCGTTGCCAGTATCGGCATCGTCGTTTTGCCTGGAACGACAGTTGAAATAGCGTTCATTTTCCTCTGGAGTTCACCGAGTGGAATAACTACTTTCACACCTCCACCTCCTAATCAATTTTTCATATACACGTATCTCATGTTTCCCGATGTACGAAAGCACCATGATACGCCAAACATCTGAATAGCTGCAAGTAAAATGAAAACCACTGTATCTATTTCAATCAACACTATTTCATATATTACATCTAAAAATGTTTAAAAAAATAGATGGAGTTGTAGGCACTGTTGATATGTTGAAAATAACAGGAATGTATCTGTTCGCTGGGTGGAACAAACACATTTTTTCTGTTGGGCGATCCGTGGAAGAACGGCGATTATGCACAAAGCGGAGACTGAATCGACAGCTACCAACATTATTAAACAACACCTCTGTGTATGATGTGGAAACGCGGATCGGGATGGTCAGGGCAGGAGTTCCTCCTTGATTGTCTGTATTCTTCTCATGAGGGACGGATCGTTCTTCATCGCTTTTTCGATCTTGTTACATGAGTGGAGGACAGTACTGTGATCTCTTCCCCCGAAGCGCTTTCCTATCTGGACTAACGAGAAATCGGTCAGGTCTCGGGTGAGATGCATGGCAACCTGGCGCGCGAGCACGACTCGGCTGATTCGAGTCTTTGCCCTGAGGCTCTCGAGCGGGATATCGAAGTGTTGAGCGACTGCTTTCTGAATCGTCTGTATATCGATCTTCTTTTTCGGCGGTCCTTTGATGATGTCTTTGAGAACCTCCTGTGCCATGTAGAGATTTATTTCCTGGCAGGAGAGGCTGGCGCAGGCGAGTATTCGTATGAGAGATCCCTCCAGTTCACGGATGTTGCGCTTCACGTTCTCTGCAATGAGCTCGATGACATCTTCAGGGATTGGTATGTGCTCGTTCTCGACCTTCTTTTTCAGGATGGCGATGCGCGTTTCGAGGTCCGGGGGCTGGATATCTGTAACCAGGCCCCACTCGAAGCGTGAAGCAAGCCTTTCTTGAAGTGTCGGGATGTCCTTCGGCGACCTGTCACTGGTAGCGACGATTTGTTTGTTTGCGTTGTGGAGCGCGTTGAACGTGAAGAAAAATTCTTCCTGTGTACTTTCCTTTCCGGCGAGGAACTGTATGTCGTCGATGAGGAGAATGTCGATATTTCGGTACCGTTCCTTGAACTCGAGGGTGATTCCCTTGCGAATGGCGTGGATCAACTCGTTCATGAAGCTCTCGGCAGACACGTATGATATACGCATAGAAGAATGCACCTTGAGGATATGGTGGCCGATAGCCTGGATGAGGTGAGTCTTACCGAGCCCGACGCCCCCGTATATGAAAAGAGGATTATATGCGCGAGCCGGTTTCTCGGCGACGGCGAGGGCAGCTGCATGTGCCAGGCGGTTGCCGCTTCCGACGACGAACTCATGAAAGGTGTACCGCGAATTCAGGTGTACGTTGTTCGGGAGTGTGATCGGTTCTTTGACGAGAATCGATTTTCTGGAATTGTTTTCTGGTGGTGATACTCTCGTGGGGTTGGACGCGGAAACGAATTCCACCTCGATATCCTTGCCGATTGTCTCCCGCGCTGCAACCTGGATCTTGTCCAGGTGGTGCTCCGCGAGCCAATCTATGAAGAAGGGATTTGGGCCTTCGATGATGAGCCGCCCGTCTTCATAGTTGATCAGCCTGGTGGGTTTGAACCATGTTTGGAAGCTCTGGTAATTAACGAGCGTACTGATCCTCTCGAGAATTGTATCCCAGAGCTCCCGGAGATTTTTCACTCCCACGCTACCCCGTCCCTTGGAAAACTTGTTCACGGTATTTATTCGACCTCCGAGGAAAAACTCGTCCCTCAGGAAGGTTCAGTTCCATTGACATCCGGGGGTTTTCCACAACCGTGGAAAACTTCCCAACTCTAGTACTTAATTCAAGTTATGTGGATTCGCCAGCACAACTTAGGAGCGTTTTCCACATCCAAAGACAGATAAGCAGAAAAGATGTGTGATCCATGTGGTTGATATCGCTCGATGGGGTATGTCCCCCCTATATACGCGGTCGGGAATGTAACACACGCCAAAACTCGTATCAAGCAAATTTTAAGGGTAGGGGGAAAATTTTTGCAACTTCATGTCAAATATGATATTAAATAATCAAAGGTCAAAACGGTTGCAACTGCGGTTGAAATGAGCGAGCTGGAGGCAGGGGAAAGATGAAGAAAACTCATTTTAAAGAAACAGGATAGTAATTTGGAGCACAAAGTTCTTGACAAAAGAGTTGTGTTGTTCTAAGGTGTAATGTTTATTTAATATAAAGATGGATAGATATACATATTTATTATCAGATATCAGGGATTGGGGGAGGTCATGAAACGCACATATCAGCCGCATAATGTGAGAAGAAAGAGAAAGCACGGCTTTTTGAAGAGAATGAGCACAAAAAGTGGCCGTTTGATCCTAAAAAGGAGGAGAACAAAAGGGAGAAAACGCCTGACGGCGTGAGGTAATCTTGCCAGATGGTGATTAAGAAGGATAGCCAATTTCGTCGTGTGTACAATGAGGGGAGAAGGGAGGCGGGGGATAAGGTCGTTATCTATTACCTGAAGACAGGTGACGGAGGAATTCTTCCTGGGTTTGTTGCCAGTAAGAGAATAGGAAAAGCGAACCAGCGCAACAGGGCAAAGAGGCTCATGAGAGAAGCATTCAGACGACTTGAGAATAGGATCAACGAACAAAATCTCTGGATTGTATTTATCGCCTCGTTCCACCCGGGAGAAACACATTTCAATGAGCTCTTGGATGATGTCGAGAGCTCCATGGCAAGAGCGGGAATAATATCAACGAGCGGATGATATCAAGGATAATGAAGACAGTCGGCCTGTTGGCCGTCAGAATATACAGAGCTGCCATTTCCCCCTATCATCCACCAGTCTGCCGTTTCTTTCCTTCCTGCTCTGAATACGCTGAGGTTGCCCTGAGGCGGCACGGTCCGCTCAAGGGAACCTGGATGGCTCTCTGCCGTATTCTCAGGTGTCATCCCTTCTCGACCGGTGGGTACGATCCTGTGCGCTGATACTGGTACCAGTACGGCGGATATCGATCATTCCAGCTACCACCGGGAAAGGTGAACATGGACAAACGTTCGGTAATAGCGATTGCATTCACGTTCCTCGTGCTATTCCTATGGCAGGCCCTCTATATTGCGCCGAAGCAGAAAGAGCTTGCTCGAAAGAGAGAGCTGGAGCAGGCGAGGGCCGAATCTCTCGCCGCCCTCGAACAGATAGAAGAGGAACAGGTGCCGGAGGCTGCCACGTACGAAGATACAACCCCCGAACCGCGTGCAGAAGAGGTGTTGGCAGAGGATGTGACCGAGGGCTTTCTCGATCTCCCGGGTGAGGTTGAGGAGGTCACGGTCACCGTAATAACCGAGAGGATGCGGGTACTGCTCAACAGCCGGGGCGGGGAAATCAGGAGTGTGAAGCTCTTCGATTTTGTCAAGAAGGATGGTGAGCTCGTTGAGCTCGTGCCGGAGAGCACAGGCGGCGGGTTCGCCATTTCATTATTGGAACGGGACGAGTGGAGAAGCCTCTCCGGGATCGATTTTACCACCACGATCGATGGAGTCTCCGTCGAGGATAATACCGAGATCTCGCTCAGTGACGGAAGGGAGCAGGTTACGATCACCTTCAGCAGGGGAACGGATGACGAGCTGGTTGAGAAGTCGTTCACCTTACAGCGGGACGGTTACGAGGTCACTCTCGATGTCACCATCAAGCGAGGTGGCAACCTCCGCTTTACGGAAGCTTACTCGGTGGCCTGGGAGTGCGGCATGGCAGTCACCGAGAAAGATGAGGGGGGGGACAGGCGGCAATTCGCCGCACTGGGAAAGGTCGGAGAGGAGAATTACCAGCAGGCAATGAGAAAGTTCTCCAAGTCTGCGCAGAGAGTTCATGAAGGGACGGTCGTCTGGGCTGGCTCAAGAACGAAGTATTTTTTGAGTGCTCTCATACCGGAAAAGCAGCGTTCAGGAACCCTCTCCATGTTCGGAGACAAGACGGAGGGCTTTATCGGATACTCCATCGGCTATCCGTTCAGAGGAGACCCCCGGCTCGTCGAGGACACCTACCGGTGTTATCTCGGCCCGCTCGACATGAAGGTACTGAAAAGCTACCAGGTCGGTCTCGAGAAGACGATAGACCTCGGGAAGCTCCGTTTCCTCAGCGTCCTGGTCTTGAATTTCATGCTGGCGATCAAGCGGTTCATACCGAACTACGGGGTGATCATCATCATACTCTCAATCCTGACGAAGGTCCTATTCTACCGCTTGACGCACAAGAGCTTCAAATCGATGAAAGACATGCAGCGCCTCCAACCGAAGATCAAGGAACTTCAGGAGAAGTTCAAGGGCGACAAGGAAAAAATGAACAAGGAGATGATGAGGCTCTACAAGGAAGCAGGGGTGAATCCGCTCGGCGGCTGCCTCCCGCTTCTCCTGCAGATGCCGGTGTTCTTCGCCCTTTACAATGTCTTCCGGAACACGATAGAGCTCCGTGGCGCACCGTTCGCTCTCTGGATCAATGATCTGTCGAGCCCCGATGTTCTCTTCAGCTTCGGGGTATCGCTCCCCATCCTCGGGAGTGAGTTCCACCTCCTTCCCATCCTCATGGGAGGTGCAATGATCCTCCAGTCGAAGCTCGGCGGTTCCCCGACCGGTGGGGCGGCTCCGGCCGCGCAGGCGAAGATGATGACGACGATGATGCCGATCATCTTTACCGTTTTCTTTTACCGAGTGCCCTCAGGGCTTGTCCTCTACTGGCTCATCAATACTGTATTCTCGGTCATCCAGCAGTATTACATTCATCAGGGGGTCGAGGCGGAAGAAAGAAGCTCGAAGGTACAGGAATCGACCGGGACCGAAAAAGAGCCTGTTCCGGCACCCAAACCGGAGGCAAAGGTCAGCCCCGCGGCACGCCGTTCGAAGGGCGGGAGCAAAAAGAAATCGAAAAAGAGCAAGCGTCGTTCATATCACTGACTGCACAGGGAGATGAAATATGAAGAAGCCCGAGAGACAGGATACGCAGAAGAACAGAATTGAGGTCACGGGAAAGACAGTTGAGAAGGCACTCGAAAAAGCATTGGAGGCTCTCGGTGCGAGCATCGATGAGGTTGAGATCGAAATACTCGATGCCGGACAGAAGGGAGTGCTGAACATATTCGGTGTACGAGAAGCACGGATCAGGGCCACCCGTAAAAAGGGAAGGAAGGGGATAGAAGAGGTCGTTGATGACGTCGCGAGAACGATCATGGAGTGCCTGGATGTGAATTACAGGATATTCACCGATGAGCTGGAGGATTCCACGTACATTAATATCGAGACTGCCGGTGTTGACGGGCTTCTCATCGGGAGGAAGGGAGACACCCTGAACTCCCTCCAGCACCTGATGGGTAGGATCGTCTCAAAGAGAATGGGCGGGTACCAGCGATTGACCATCGACGTGGGTGGGTATCTGAAGAACCGCCAGGATATTCTCAGACAGAAGGCACTCAAGGCTGCAGACAGGGCGAGGAGAACGAACCGGGAGGTCGCCATGGAACCGATGAAGGCCTCTGAGAGGAGGATCATCCACCTGACGCTGGCTGAGGTGAATGGCGTGACGACCTATACGTTGGGAAACGGTGAGCTCAGAAAAGTATACATCTCGCCGGTGCGCAGTGCAGAGAACGACAACCGCAAGAACAGGCGCTCATAGAGTGCGATCGGCGAACTGACGGTGCCACGGAATCGGCGCTCTGATTCACTCCATCTCTGAGAGATCCCGGTGGAGCAGAAAGCTGCGACGGATTCATCGAACGGGACGCTGTCCATACATGGCATTTACTGACTTCCGAAGCACGTCGGACGGGTCGGTACGGTACGACGGGTATCACCAACAATCACTCATTGGACTATGGACGACAGGGACACGATCGTTGCCCTGAGCACTCCTCCCGGTCAGTCGGGTATTGCAGTCGTGCGTATCTCGGGGCCCAGAGCGGTGGAGATTCTGGACGGCATGGCCCAGGGCGCACGTTCCTGGCCCTCCCACACGCTTCATCGGAGAGCGCTGCTCGGTGAGAGCAACGAGCCGCTGGACGAAGTTGTTTCGGTCGTGATGCGGGCTCCGAACAGTTACACCGGTGAGGATGTGGTCGAGATTTCCTGTCATGGGGGCATGCAGGTGGTGTCCGATTTGCTGGAAGAGATCATTCGGCGCGGCGCACGCACTGCAGGTCCTGGTGAGTTTACCAGGCGTGCGTACCTCAATGGGAGGATTGATCTGATCCAGGCCGAAGCCGTCGTCGATATCATATCTGCAGAAACAAAACTGCAGAGACAGGTTGCACTCGAACACCTCGAAGGCGCCCTCTCGAAAAAGGTCAGAGAGATAGAGAGGTTTCTCCTCGACCAGCTCGCCCTCGTAGAGGTGTCGATCGATTTTTCCGAGGAAGATGTACCCACGTATACGCCCCAGGAGATGCACGGTGTCATCGGTGATTTGAGGGGCAGGATCGGTTCATTGCTCGATTCTGGGGTGGCGGGGGGAAAGCTTCGCAGCGGAATACGGATAACGATACTTGGGCCTCGCAATGCGGGGAAGAGCAGCCTCTACAATACACTTCTGGGAGAGGAGCGGGCAATCGTCTCTCCCATCCCGGGAACGACGAGAGATCTGCTGAGGGAACGAATTCATATCGGCGGTTTCACATACTATCTTGAGGACACCGCCGGCATAGCCGAGACGGGTTGCGAAATAGAAGCGATGGGAATATCTATGGGGAGGCGTGCGGCTGCGGTCGCCGACCTCATTCTCTTTATCATAGACGGGAGTGAGGTGCTCTCAGCGGATCTGGGGGACGAGCTTTCGAGGTTCCGAGGTCGAAACCTCCTCTGTGTAATCAACAAGGAAGACCTCGGTCTGAAGGCCTCTCCCCACGAGGTAGCAACAGTGCTCGGTGTAGAGAGGGTTGTCGCGGTGTCGGCTGTCGAGGGGACGGGCCTGGAGAAGCTCAAGATGATGATCTATGAAAGCACGGTCAGCAGATTAACGGGCGAAATTAACAAGGAACGTATCGCGATAAACGCAAGGCAGGGTGCGGCTCTCAGGGAGGCTCATGATGCCCTCGACAGGCTTGAGGAGGCACTGGAGGGTGGGTTCCCCGCTGAGATATTAAGCATGGAGATCAGGGCGGCCGCCGATGCCTGCGGGAAGGTAACGGGCCGTTCGATAACCGAAGACCTCTTAGACACGATCTTTAGCAGGTTCTGTATCGGAAAGTAGCGTCGCTCCCCCGGTACAGAGTATGTGTGGAGCAGCCCATCATGGTGGGGAGGTTGACACCCGCCGCATCAAATTGTGGATAACATTTACAATTATCAAAGAAATAGATAGATGCCAGAATAACAAAAATGATTATTAATAAGAGTTACGATGTCATTGTTGTGGGAG
>Ga0209635_10004056_pt1 | contig 11478 bp, 9 predicted proteins | sample DeeMarSWOR230_32_FD_187463 | JGI IMG/M metagenome (GOLD analysis project Ga0209635, IMG submission 187463) | Marine sediment microbial communities from White Oak River estuary, North Carolina - WOR-2-30_32 (SPAdes) (version 2) | ecosystem: Environmental > Aquatic > Marine > Intertidal zone >...
CCCAGGTGCCGCTCATTCCCATATCTGGAACTTCAAACGTTCCTTTCATCGAATCACCATCGACATTCATCTTGAGGATTAGTTTTAGTTCCTGGCTGTTCGGACCTATTGCGACAACGGAAAAACTGAACACTCCATCCTCCAGCTTGACTTCGCTGATGGGAGCCTCGCTCATCGATCCATACTGGTCGGTTAGATGTCCGCTGAGTTCTCCTTCCTTCAACTCCAGGACCAGAGTGAACTCGTTGGGCTCAGACATCCCCTCGAGAGTTGCATCTCCCACCCAAGTTCCTACCATGTCTGAAGGTTTCTGCGCCAAAAGGTTGGCTGACACACACAGTCCCAGTGCAAAAATGAGAGCGAATCTTGCGCTCGTTTTCATGATTTCCTCCTTTTTTATAATCAGTGGTTTTTCCGGATTCCATGCATTTAGACGATACTCATTTTAGACGCTGTTTTCCAACATGTCCATAAAAGAGATGTTCAAGATTACATGACTTTGTCCTGGGGATAACCGGGATTTTCGTATGTTTATACGAAAAAATAATCATAGGGTTCAAAACCTGATCGTATTCATCTCGGGAATACAAACGAGAAGGAAGAAGCATGTTGGGAGGATAAATATGGAAATGTTATACTGAATCGATGATAAGGAATGAGAGAAGCTTGACATTTTCTATATATGGCTTAATATACTGATTGGATTGGTCATATGACCCATGGCATCAGTCAAAAGACTTTCTCGAAAGGATAGACAATGTTAGAAGCGCTTTTTGAGTCAGAAAAGAAAGAAAAAATTCTCTTTTTTCTGTATTCCCATGGAGATGGTTACGCCAGAGAGATCGCACGGGCGTTCCAGTTCAATCTCAATACGGTTCAGAATCAATTATCAAAACTAGAAAGTCATGGGATTTTGTACAGTCGATTAAGGGGAAGAGTACGGTTGTTCGGCTTAAATCCACGCTATCCTTTTAAAAAAGAGTTGGAAGCGCTTCTCAAGAAGGCCATGATGTTTCTTCCGGAAGATGAAGTCAGGAAATATTACTGGCCTCGACTAAGACCTCATAACTAAGGAAATGCTGACAAGAATGAATTTCGATTAATATGCTCCTTTATCCTTCCTTTCCAAATCTATATAATATCTCTTCTTAAAAGTTTGAGTTTCTGCTTTAACGCGTGATGCTAAAAAGGAAGAGTTGGAATGCGCTATAAAGAATTCGGAAAAACAGGAAAAAGAGTTTCGATCCTGGGATTCGGCGGGATGCGTTTTGATCCCGATGATGAGGAGATGGCTGTTCGTGCCGTGCAAAGAGCGGTCGGACTCGGTATCAATTATTTCGATACTGCCCCTGGATACTGCCATGACACATCAGAGACCTTTATCGGTAAGGCTTTAGATTCGCTCCCAAAAAATACGGAGAGGGATATATACATCTCTACCAAGTCCCATTACAGGGCTGATCCGACAGCAGATGATGTCAGACGGCGCATCGACGACCAGCTCAAAAAGCTGCGATGTGAGAAAATCCATTTCTACAACATGTGGTGCATATTGGATCTGGAGCAGTTTGATACGATCATGAAGCCAGGAGGTCCTTATGAAGGGGCTGTCAAAGCCAGGGAAGAGGGCCTGATCGAGCACATCTGCGGATCCACCCATGCTTCTGGAGAAGATATCGCTGCCGTGATCAAAGCGGATGTTTTCGAGGGCATCACCCTCGGATACAACGTGATGAACCATGAATTCAGAGAAGAAGGCTTAAAGGCGGCAGCCGAGGCAGGGTGTGCGGTGGTTACCATGAACCAGCTGGGGGGAGGTCTTCTGACGAGAGATGAACAGAGGCTGAAGAGGTTCAAGGAAGATGCATCCGATTCGTTTATTGCGGCAGCCCTCCGGTTCAATTTCTCCCATCCGCAGATAACGGTCGTCCTTTCCGGAATGAAAAATGTCGATGAGGTGGAATTCAACGTCAAGACAGCCGAATCGGTGAAAGGTCCGGATCCAGCCGTGGTCAAACGTCTGATTCAAAAATTTGAATCACTCGGAGAGTCGTTCTGTACCGGGTGTGGATACTGCCTCGAGCACTGCCCTGAGAATATACAGATTCACCTGTATGCTCAGATGTGGGACCGGGTGAGGATGAAGCAGCCTGAGGAGACGGCAAGGGTCTATAAGGTCTATCTCGACGATGACGAGCGCTGGTTAGGCGGTAAAAGGGCCTCGGACTGTACCCAGTGCGGGGAGTGCGAGATGTCCTGCACTCAGAAGCTTCCGATCCGCGAATACATGGAAAACATCGCCAAGTTCTTGGGCGAAGAATGAGGCATAAATAGGAGTAAGGCCCAATTTGTGATCGGGATTAATTTCAAGCATATACGAAAGGATAAATACATGTTGGATCGTAGAGAGTTTTTAAAAACTGCATTTCTTCTTATGTTGACATGGGGAGCGGGATGGATTTTTTGTCAAGAAGCCGATCTTGCATCGCGTTTCGAGCCGATGCAGTACAAAGATGGATCCGGAAATATTTTGCTTTATCGCTTACTCAGGCCAAAAATGTTCCAAGAGCATGAAAAATACCCACTGGTTCTTTTTCTCCATGGAATCGGGGAGAGGGGAGACGATAACAGCGCACAGCTCAAATGGGGTGTGAAAAATTTTGCCACAGATGAAAACATGGAGAAATATCCATGTTTTGTTGCCGTACCCCAATGTCCCCTCGATGATTTTTGGGTTTCGGCATTGGAGGATCTGTCTTCCCCTTATACCATGACCGAAAAGCCGACCGATGCAATAAGGATGGCTTTGGAACTTGTCGAAGTTCTGCAGGGGGAGTATCCGCAGATCGATCCCCAACGCATTTATATCACCGGTTTATCTATGGGGGGATTCGGCACCTGGGATGCGGTCCAGAGGAAACCGGACCTATTTGCAGCAGCAGTCCCAGTCTGCGGCGGGGGAGATATCACCCAAGCAGAACGAATCGCCCACGTCCCGATTTGGGCTTTCCATGGGGCTGAAGACCGATTGGTCATCCCCAAGTGGTCCCGCGATATGATTGCAGCCATCCAGGAAGCAGGAGGCAATCCTAAATACACAGAGTATCCAGGCATAGGGCACCGATCCTGGATCGAGGCTTACAGCAACCCTAGACTCTTCGAATGGCTTTTCAGTCAGACACAAGACAGATAATCAGGCATAAATGAATTAGGTTTTTTGATTGTAATTTCCTCTTATTTTTTATATTTTAAACACTTAATTTTCGGACAATGATACAGGATCATAAAGCTAAAAAGGAGGTTTCCATGGCCGGAAAAAAGAATGCCTTCTTGTCCAGAAGTATAACGGTTTCGTCTCTGTTGATATTTGTCTTTTTGGTGTTTCAAGGGCCAAGTTCTGCTCAGGAGATCGAGACCGAGGTTTTCAGTAAGCTCAAATACCGCCATATCGGTCCCGTTGGGAATCGAGTGAGTGCAGTTGTCGGCATTCCCGGGGATCCGTATACTTATTTTGCGGGAGCCGCCTCTGGAGGGATATGGAAGACAGAGGATTGTGGGATCCGCTGGAGACCGGTCTTTGATGACCAGGAAGCCCAGTCCATCGGAGCCTTGGCAGTGGCTCCCTCTGACCATAATGTCATCTGGGCCGGGACAGGGGAGGCCTTTATCCGGAGCAATATCTCGATTGGAAACGGCATATACAAATCCACAGACGGCGGCAAGAACTGGAAACACATGGGCCTGGAAAACACAGGGAGGATCGGTCGGATTCTCATCCACCCCACCAATCCTGATATTGTCTTTGTCGCTGCTCTGGGGCACTGTTACGGGCCCCAACTCGACCGCGGAGTCTTCCGAAGCGTTGATGGAGGCGAGACCTGGGAAAAGGTGCTGTTTGTCGACGAGAACACCGGGTGTTCAGACCTGGTGTTGGATGCCAACAATCCGAGGATTCTTTTTGCCGGCATGTGGCAGTTGGAGATTCACACCTGGGGCAGAGAGAGCGGAGGACCGGGAAGCGGTCTCTACAAGTCCGAAGATGGAGGATCGACCTGGAAAAGGATCGAGGACCATGGACTGCCCAAATCCCCCTTAGGAAAAATTGCCCTGGCCATGGCCCCCAGTGATTCCAACAGGATTTATGCGTTGATCGAGACAGGTGATGGTGTGCCCTGGAAGGGACAGGAAACCTCGAGCGGTGTGCTGTGGCGATCGGAGGATGGCGGTGAGAACTGGAAGCTGGTTAACCATGACCACAACCTGACTCAGCGCCCCCACTATTATTCCCGCTGTGCAGTCGCTCCGGATGACCCCGATGAGATTTACTTCTGTGCGGTCCGTTTCCAGAAGTCACTCAATGGCGGGGAAACTTTCGGTACAGCGCCCATGGTGGGAGGGGACAACCATGACATCTGGATCGATCCCACCGATGCGGATCGGATGGTCGTGGGCAATGACCAGTATATCTCCATTTCCACCAACAGGGGAAAATCCTGGAGAGGGCACGGACTTCCCATCGCTCAGATGTACCATGTGGCTGTGGACAATCAGATTCCTTATTATGTGTACGGGAATCGTCAGGATGGCCCTTCCCAACGGGGTCCGAGCAACAGCCTTTATGGATTCACGGGGATTCCAATAGGAGAGTGGCACAGCTGTGGAGGTTCGGAGAGCGGTTTCGCTATTCCTGATCCTGTGGACAATCACATCGTCTGGTCAGGAAATTATCAAGGTTCCCTGGATCGATATGATGAGCGTTCGAGGACTTCGCGATCAGTCGATGTCTGGCCGGATTATGGAATGGGATGGCCGGCAGCAGATCTGAAATACCGCTTTCAATGGACCTTTCCGATTTGCATCTCGCCCCATGATCATGACAAAATCTATGTGGGAAGCCAGCACGTTCACATGACCACTAACGGCGGACAGAGCTGTACAGTCATCAGCCCAGATTTAAGCACCAACGATAAGAGCAAACAGCAGAGTTCGGGTGGTTTGACTCCCGATAATGCAAGCGTGGAATACGCTTGTTTGATTTTTGCCCTGGCCGAATCGCCTCTCGAGGAAGGTGTAATCTGGGCAGGAACGAATGATGGACGGGTGCATGTCACACGAGATGGCGGGGGAGATTGGTCGGATGTCAGCGAAAATATCCCCAACCTGCCGACATGGGGCACAGTGAGCAATATCGAACCTTCACGCTTTGATGCCGGGACCTGCTACATCAGCGTCGATTTCCATCAGGTCAACAACAGAGATCCCTATGTGTACAAGACAGCAGATTATGGAAAAAGCTGGAAACTGATCAGCACAAATATTCCCAAAAGTGTTTTCAGCTATGCCCATTGTATAAAAGAAGATCCTACGAGAAAAGGTTTGCTCTATCTGGGGACGGAAAATGCGATCTATGTTTCATTCAATGACGGTAAGGATTGGATTCCTTTACAGAGCAACCTGCCTCATGCACCGGCACACTGGATGGTTGTACAGGAGCATTTCAATGATCTGGTTGTCGCCACCTATGGACGAGGATTCTGGATTCTGGATGATATTACGCCTTTACAGCAGTTTACTCCAGAAGTTCTCGAATCGGAGTTCCATCTGTTTACCCCCAGGCCCGCCTACAGGTTTCGGTCTAGAAGCACGCCGATGGCGGATTCCTCAGAGCCTTCCAGAGGAGAAAATCCTCCTTATGGTGCTTTTATCAACTATTATTTGAAGTCAAGGGCCAAGGGAAAGATTAAGATCGAGATATTGAACGGGAAGGAAGAGGTTGTCAAAACCCTGGTAGGAACGAATAATATCGGGATCAACCGTTTGGTATGGAACCTAAGGTATGAACCATCGGAGAGGATCAAGCTGAGGACAAAATCCAAATACGCAGATTGGATTGACCTGGGAAAGTCTGGATGGCGTTCTTATGTGAGCTGGGGAGGTCCTATCAGTCCCCTGGCTGCTCCGGGCAAGTACACCGTGAGGCTCGTTATTGGCGAACAGGAACTCCAACAGGATCTCGTTGTTAAAAAAGATCCAAACGCGCATGGGACAGAGGAAGACATCCAGAAACAGCTCAAAATGCTGTTGGAGCTTCGGGAAAACAGTAATGAGGTGGTCAAGATGGTGAACAGGATCGAATGGATCCGGAAGCAGATTTATGATCTTTTCGAAATGCTCGAAGAGAACAAAGAATCTGAGGATGTCATGGAGGAGGGGAAGAAGCTCGACAAAAAACTGATGGACGTGGAAGAACACCTCGTACAGCTCAAGCTAACAGGAGGAAGTCAGGATATCCTGAGATGGCCGATGAAACTGTATGGCAAGATCAGTATGCTGGCAGGAAATGTTGCGAGCGTTGACCATCCTCCTACTAACCAGGCTCTTGAAGTACACGAGATGTTCAAGCAAAAGATCGCGACATATCAAGGCCAGTTTAAAGAACTGCTCGATAAGGATATTCCAGCCTTCGATGAATTGCTCAAGGAGAATGATCTAAGCGGGATAGTGACCAAGATCAAGCAGCCTGAATTATGAAAAAATCTTATGAATAATCCCTGGAGGAGTGAAACATGGCACATTATCTTGTGATGGGAGCAGGAAAGATGGGGATTGTTTTGGCAAAAGATCTGATCGAGAGTGATCCCGAGAGCAGAGTGACTCTCGTGGATATCGATTTTGAGCAACTCAGGCACGCGGCGGAGTTCATACAGAGTGACAGGCTTTTGCCCCTGCAGAGAGATATCGAGGATGAGAGCCAGAGACTTGGTATCATGGAGGAAAAAGATGTAGCCCTGTGTGCTCTCCTGCATGAGCATAGTCTTATGGCCCTGGATGCGGCTGTCGAGAAAGGCATCCATTATGTCGATCTGGTAGGGGAAGGACCGTTAGAACGGATGGAATATGATGGGAGTGCCAAGGAGAAGGGGATTACCATAATTTCTGGATTGGGCGTTTCCCCAGGTATAACCAATGTCTGCGCAGGAAGGGGTGTGCGTCTTCTTGATGAAGTGGAGCAGGCAAAGATCTATGTCGGAGGAGTTCCTGTCGAGTCCAAGCCTCCCCTGAATTACAGGATTGTGTATGCTGTCGAGAGTCTTTTGAATCTGTATCAGCGAGAGGTGATGATTCTCGAGGATGGAAAAATAAAAAGAGTGCCTCCTTTATCCGGTGTGGAGCACATACAGTTCCCCGTTCCTTTTACAAAGATGGAATGTTTTTACACCGATGGTCTGAATTCGATGGTCTATACCCTGCAGGGAAGAGTCAAGGATGGGCTGGCCCAGAAGACTATAAGGCACCAAGGGCATGTCGATGGAGTGGAGACGCTCAAAGCCTGTGGACTTCTTTCCTGGGAACCTGTCGATGTAGATGGCCAGAAAGTCGTTCCACGGAGAGTCCTGGAAGTGCTTCTGGATGAGCGGTTGAAATTGGGGGATGAGAGGGATGCGACTTTGCTGAGAGTCGTAGTCCGAGGTACGAAGGATGAAAAAGCAGACATACATGTCTTCGAGATGGTCGACTATTATGATTCCGAGAAAGATTACACATCCATGGCAAAGACCACGAGCTTTCCTGCATCGATTGCGGCTCAGATGCTTGTTTCAGGCAAGATTAAGCAGAGAGGAGTCCTGTTTCCCGAAAATGTGTTCGATGATGAATTATACGAGCCCTTTATACAGGAACTCGCCGCACGCGGCGTCGTCATATTGCACAAAGTCATTCAGGATGAATAATGAGTGTTTCATAATTTGAATGCCAACTTCATGTATCATCAGTGATTTATGGTGTCATCTCCTCCGGCGTTTTTGTGTCGTAACATTCGAAAGGAATGCCTATCTCTTCAGCAAAAGCCTTTAGCTCGCCAAGATAATCGCCCAATACGGTAATGGGATGGTTTGAGTTGATCTTGCATTCGATCGGACCGCAGAGCTTCAAATACCAATGAGGCCAATCCGGACTGCATTTGGCAGACCTTTCCTTCCACTGATCTTCTGTAGGGACATCGGTTATCCCCCGACCTGCACAGAGATACATCTGTTGATTGCGATAGGATATTCGGGCCCAAGTGACAATTCCCGGTATTCTAACCACGACTGAACAGGTCCCCCCGCCTTGTTTGAAATACATGTAGGTCTGCCGTTCGGACCAGGAGCCCTTCAGAGAATCGTGACGTCCATGAGCGAAAAAAGGCGCAAGAGCTCCGGAATTGACGAACCAGTAGAGACCTTGATGGGGATCCCAATAGCGCAGATCATTGAACCCTACAGGCTGTCCGCCGCTCATCAGCTTCAGGATCTGCATGGTCAAGGCGGCTCCATCATCAGCCTCTGTTGCAGCCACCAGAGTCTCTCCATCTGTCTCTGGTCTGAGCTGGTTATTCAAAATCCCCAGCGTTAAGTCTGTCGTAGGATAATGCTCTATCCAGTCCAACTGATCCTGGACACCGATGAAATCCAATCCAAACCGATTCTTGAGCTCGAGAAGGGCAAAATAGACTTTCATCTGGAAGAGGACCATGTCTTTAGTGAGAAATTTAATCGGGTCCTCTCCTAGTTTGAGATTCATACCCTTCTCGATAAGGAAATTCATTGCTGCCTCTGCACGGCTGTCGGGGATCTTTTCTGCCATCTTCAGCAGGCGAAGTCCATCGAACCCTTCGCGAGAAATACCAAAGTGTCTCAGAAAGTCTGCTTCAGAGATCTTGTTCCACATCTGCATGGAGCGGGGTCCTACGGCGCCATAGATCGAACCTCTTAAATGCTCGATAACCAACCGAGCCTTTTCCCTTTGCTCTTCTGTGGCTTGGACATCGATCATATCGGGATAGGGAAGGGCATAGCACCCTGTGTCCAAGAACGTCTCTAGCGCATCGGCATATTCCTGATGGTTTTCGAATCTTTCCACAAATAATCTATCACACGAGATACCGACATGTGCCGTACCCGACTGTGCTGCCAAGAGTCCCACACTCCCTGGATAGTCTGGAATGGCGCTCCCGACCATCAATTTTGGAAGATCCTTTGGAAGCTGCCACATCGGACTCACAGAAAAATCGGGATAGGCCCAGCCTCCCATGAAGTTGATAAAACGATCCCCCTTTGCCTCTTTAATCACATCCATTCCCTGGGCCACACTTGTGATAGGTCCCCCCGGATTGAGCACGTTAGCCGTCCAGCCCAATTTTTCTATCGCCGAGGTCAGTGCTTCGAGCTGCTTCATGGTGATCGGCCAGACTTCGTCGTTCGGCTCTTTCCGACTATCCAGCGGCAGGTATATATCGACAGTTTTGTTCATAAGCTGCCTCCATTTTCAGAATCAACCAGGATAATTCAGGTTAGCATTATAGCAATTTTATTGCAAAGATAAAGAATCGCCCAGAATTGACGATAGAAAATGTCATAGCGAGCGAAGCGCGGCCATATAGATTCAATCACAAAAAATGAAAGATCGGACAAATGGTCTTTTTTTCAAAAATTGAAAAAAGAAAGCAAACCTGCTTTAATAAGGATAGAGTTACGGAAAGAAAAGAGAATGTTACCGCTGATAAAGAAGAGTCCTAGCCGTTTTAAGGTGAGTTCATCAAACGGAGGTCATAATGGGAGTTCTTCACAACGGGAAAGAAAAATCTGAAAATGTCAAAAGGAAGGCCAGGATGAAGAGAAGCGAACAAAAAAAAAGACCAGCAAGTAAGGGTGGGAAGAATAAGCCTTCACTACGCTTAACGATTCCTTCACGTCGGGGAAAAAGAAAAAAATGATACAGTCCTTGGGCTTGAATGAATAAAGTATTATAAGGTTTAAAGGAGGTTACAGTGAAAGAACTTGTTGAATTGATTGCCAAAGCATTAGTGGACAATCCGGACAAGGTGCATGTTTCCCAATTGGAAGGAGCGCAGAGCTCGATCCTTGAATTAAAGGTTGCTCCTGAGGATGTAGGAAAAGTGATCGGAAGGCAGGGGAGAACCGCTCAGGCTATTCGAGTCATTCTAGGTGCTGCCGGAATGAAGCTGAAAAAAAGATACACTCTGGAGTTGGTCGAAACAAGACAGCCTGATTCCCCGGAGAAATGATACCTGGGATTTGTCAATCTTTGGTCAAAAGAATGCTTATCCACGAGCTGCCGAGCTGGAGGACATAAGGAAAAGTTTGTAGGGGCTACCTGAGCCATTCACCTCCCTGATCGATATTTTCTTTTGTGAAAACTCTGGAAGAGAGGACGATCTCCTGCTCAATGGTTTTTCCGCCGAAAATTTCCAGTGCAGTTCGAATGGCTTCTCTTCCTCCTGTTGGATATTCAAAGCTTGCTCCTAAAACTCCCTGCTTGACATATATCTGTCCCTCATGGGGTAAGGCATCGATACCGACAAAGATGATGTCCTCTTCTCTTCCTGCTGCCTTGGCGGCTAAATAGGCGCCGTGTGCGCCAGGATCATTGTGGGCATAGACAAGGTCAATATTTTCGAATCGGGCTAAGGCCGATTCCATCTCTTTCCGTGCTTCCGGTTCGAGCCACTTCATATCCGCTTCGAAGATAATTTCGATCTCGCTTCCCTTGATTCCATCCCGGAAACCCGTATGCCTATCCTGCCCGGGTGTGGATGTCATCAGTCCCTTGAGTTCAACGACTCGCCCCTTTCCTCCGAGCCTTTCGACGATCCATTCCCCAGCAGCTTTTCCGATTTTTTTATTATCCGCGCCGATGAAACAGGTGTATTTTTCCCCTAACACCCTGCGATCAAGTACGATAACGGGGATGCCGCTCTCGTAAGCAGCCGCAACCGGAGCGGTGAGAGGGGCTGCTTCTTTAGGAGACACGATGATCAGGTCAACCCCTGCGTTTATGAATTCTTCGATTTGTGACCTCTGCTTGAGGGAGTCATTCTGGGCATCCTTGAAGACAACCTTGAGCTCAGGATGTTTCTCGGCTTCATTCTTCACATCCAGGTTCATCTGAACACGCCACGGTTCCCCAAGGTTGCACTGACTCATTCCTATAGTCCACCGTGAAGCCGATACATCTGCTGCCTCGGCTTTTTCCATCTCAGCACCTGATTTTTCATCCTGTTTCTTGCAGCTCACAGATGATAAAAGCGCAATGGAGAGGGCAATTAAGCATATCCTGATTTTTGAATATGACTGTATCGTTGTTTTATTCATAAGGATTCTCCTAGGTATTGCTTTTTACATCATCTTCGTGTTTTTTGAAAGAGCACAGCCCCCACGATGATGGCTCCGGTAAGCATCAGCCGACTGGCTTCTCCCACGGCATTGATGCTGAGGATCTTCTCCAAATAACCGATAGTCATTGCTCCGATAAATGTCAGCCCGATACCACCTCGTCCTCCCATAAGGTTTGTTCCTCCGATCACTACGATGGCTATGGCTGTCAACTCATAGGTCATGCCAGCTTCAGGATCCCCTTGGAGTTCCTGAGCGGCCTGGCAGATCCCGGCCACAGCACAGTACAGTCCGCTTAAACCAT
>Ga0209635_10004057_pt1 | contig 11478 bp, 10 predicted proteins | sample DeeMarSWOR230_32_FD_187463 | JGI IMG/M metagenome (GOLD analysis project Ga0209635, IMG submission 187463) | Marine sediment microbial communities from White Oak River estuary, North Carolina - WOR-2-30_32 (SPAdes) (version 2) | ecosystem: Environmental > Aquatic > Marine > Intertidal zone >...
ATTAAAAGATGCATCTGAACGTCACTACCTCACTATGGCTAAAGCCTTTACCATACTCTTTGGACTCTTTTTAATCTTCATTGCATTTCTTTCTAGGGATACCAAACAGGTGCTCATTCTAGGTCTGAAAATTGGTACCTTCACCTACGGTGCACTGCTTGGAGTTTTTTTATTAGGTATCTTAACAAAAAGGGGGAATGATGTGGGGAATGCTATCAGTATTGGAGTCAGTATTGTCGCTGTATTATTTATAAACTTCTATACAGAAGTTGCCTGGGTGTGGTATGTGATGATAGGAACTTCCGTCACTTTCTCAGTAGGCTCTCTCTTCCCTTTAAAACACTAGCAAAAGAAAAACAGATCATGCTGAAAATAAAAGAAAAAAACGTATTGACAACTAAAGTCTAAACCTTAGAAAATAGAACAACCCATTGTGCGATTTCACTGCATTTCTTGGCTACACACATGGACATAAAAGAAAAAGTTGGTCAGAGATTAATGATTGGAATCAATGGTAAAACCATTAATAGGGAAGCGAAAGAACACCTCCAAGAAATAAAGCCTGGCTCCATTATACTCTTTAATAGAAACATCTCTTCTGCTGAGCAGGTACATAAACTCATTACCCAAATCCATGAACTTTTACCTTTAAATCCTCTCATTGCCGTTGATCAAGAAGGAGGTCGTGTTATTCGATTCACTAAAGACCTTACCGTGTTTCCAGGAAATATGGCGCTGGGTGCTGTGGATTCGCTCAATTTAGCCTACCAACAGGGATTACTATCTGCCTATCAACTCAAAAAGATAGGCATTGATCTCAACCTAGCACCAGTAGTTGATGTGATCACTTCCTCTCACAACCCTGGAATTACTACCCGCTCCTTTGGTGATGATCCAAAAAGAGTATCTGATTTAGCTATTGCATTTATTCAAGGAACGCAAAAGATGAGAGTAGCCGCCGTTAGCAAACACTTTCCAGGTAAGGGAGCAGCAGAAGTAGATGCCCACTTTGATCTTCCAACCATCACTATTTCAAAGAGATCATTTGAAAAAACCCATCTATTCCCTTTCAGAAAAGCCGTAAAAAACGACGTAAAAGGAATTATGTCCACCCACATCTACTGCCCAGCGCTTGACAGTAAAGGACATTATCCAGCTACTTTCTCCCAAAAAATTGTCAAGGACTATATCAGGACGAAACTAAACTATAATGGAGTGATCTTCTCAGATGATTTAGAAATGGGAGCTATCGTTAAATACTACTCTATCGAAGAAGCCTGTATCAAGGCAACATTAGCAGGGCATGATATACTACTCATCTGTAGCAGCTATCAATTGCAGAAGCAGGGTTTCCATACACTAGTAGATGCGTACACCAATTACCTACTTCCTATAGAAGAGCTTGACACCAGTGTAAAGAGAATCCAAAACTTAAAAAAATTCTGTAACATGAACATTCCTCTTGATCGGTATAAAACCTTACTTAAACCGGAAGCGTTAGCTCAAAAGATCGCTCAACAATCAATTGCTCTCATCTCTAATAAAAAACACCTGCTCCCTATCGATAGCAAAAAAGTAAAGGACCTTCTTCTTCTCATTCCTGATTTATCAGTATTACCTATCTTGGAAGAAGGTTACAAACCGACTGAGAAACACTTCCTTATAAAAGAATGTAAGCGCTATTTCTCAGGCACACTTGCATTCCATTTCTTTCCTTTAAGTCTTGGGCACAGAGAAATTGAAGAGATTTCAAAACTTAAAAACAAACACACTCTCTGCATCACATTCATCTCCAATGCTCAAGAGAACAAAGGACAAAGATTCCTTATAAAGAAGCTACAGAAATGGAATGAAGAAGCCATCTTTGTGCTGATGGATAACCCATTTGATCTTGAATTTCTTAGCCCAAAGGATACCTGTATAACTTCTTATGGCTTTAGGAAAATCCAGTTACTCTCCCTACTAAAGGTTATTTTTGGAAAGGTTAAAGCAACCGGAAAACTTCCTTTTAAAGAAAACTAAATGAGCAAAGTAAAACTGGGCATTGAAAACCTGCTTGAAATCTCCCCGAAATGGCTACGCGAGAAGAGAATTGGACTTCTAGTTAACCAGGCCTCCGTTGACAGTCATCTTCGCAGTACTGCTGACCTCCTTGCGCACTCACACCCTCACAACATAAGAGCCCTCTTTGGCCCCCAACATGGCATCAGAGGGGAAAAGCAAGACAACATGGTGAAATCACACGATTTCATTCATCCTCAATTTAACATCCCCGTATTCAGTCTCTATGGTGCTAACCGCACTCCTACTCAGGAGATGTTAGAAACTATTGATATCTTGATTATAGACCTCCAGGATGTGGGAACGAGAGTGTATACCTTTATCTCTACTATGGCGTATTGTCTTCAGGCAGTAAAAAATCATAATAAAAAAGTGGTAGTGCTTGACAGACCTAATCCCATCGGAGGCGAAAAGGCAGAAGGGAACGTGCTTAGAGAGGAGTTTCGTTCATTTGTTGGTATCTATCCTATTCCCATGAGGCATGGACTCACTATAGGAGAATTGGCAAGGCTATTCAATAACCACTATCAAATCGGTTGTGATCTTGAAATCATCCCCATGGAAGGCTGGAATCGCCACATGCTATTCCATGAAACAGGTCTTCACTGGATACCTCCTTCACCTAACATGCCATCAACAATAACTGTAATGGTCTATCCTGGTCAGGTCATCCTGGAAGGCACTAACATCTCTGAGGGAAGAGGAACTACTAGACCTTTTGAAATATGTGGAGCACCTTTTATTGACCCTTATCAATTGAAAAAGAACGTTCAAAAAAGGAAGCTTCTTGGCATCCACCTACGAGAAGTTTTCTTTCAACCTACTTTTAACAAATGGCATAATGAGGTCTGTGGGGGATTGCAGATTCATATTACCGATCCCAAAACATACAAGCCCTACTTTACAACCCTGGCTATTATACAAAATATTATATCACTTTATCCCAATCATTTCTCATGGCGCAGTCCACCCTATGAATATGAAAGAGAAAAGATGCCTATCGATCTTATCATGGGAGATAAAAGTCTGAGAGAAGCAATTGAACAGCAAAAAGAGATCAATGAACTTGAAAAATCATGGCAAAAAGAACTTCATGATTTTAGAGAAATAGCACAAGGTTACTTCTTCTATCACTAGATGAGAATGGCCGTATGAAAGCTATGATACTGGCAGCAGGGTCAGGAACTCGTTTGCTTCCTTTAACCAGTCTTCGACCCAAACCGCTCTTCCCTATTCACAATATTCCTCTATTAGAGCTTACTATTAATCAACTGAAAGAAGTAGGGGTAAAAGATATCGTTATCAATACCCACCACCTCAATCAGAAAATCAATACCTATTTTCAAAAAAACATGCCCTCTGAAGTCAACATTACCCTTAGATATGAACCTCATCTATTAGGTACTGCCGGGGCTATTAAAAACGTGGAAGACTTCTGGGATGAACAGCCCTTTATTGTCATCAACGGTGACATCATCCACACCATCGATCTTAATGCTGCCTATCAGAATCATATCAAGAGTGAAAACCTGGCAACTCTCATTCTCCACCACTATCCTCGTTACAATCAGGTAGAAATTGGTCAGGAAGGCACCATCATAGGTATCCGGGAAAAAAGGGTGAAAGAAACCTCATCTGCCACCTATCGAACTGCGTTCACAGGTATCCATATTATCTCGCCTCAGCTTTTAAGGGAGATTCCTCCCAAACTTTATTTAGATATCATTTCCCTCTACCTCAATCTCATTGCTCGCGGGATGAAGGTCTGTGGATATAAGGTTGAGAAACACTACTGGCTTGACATCGGCATTCCTGAAGACTATCATTGCATTCACCGTGATATCTATCAAAAAAAAATAGGGGTACGAAATGATTTTAATTTTCCCTCCTTTAAGGCAGAATCATCTTCCATTGATGACAGCACTATCCTTGATGGATATGTGTGTGTAGGGAGAAACACTGCAATCGGCAAAAACTGCATAATAAGAAACTCTATTATCTGGGACGAGGTAAAAATTGAAGATAACCTTACCATCGAAGAGTGCATCATTGGTGATGCCGTGAAGGTGAAACAATCTCTAAGAAATAGAGTGGTTGTTAGTTAAAGTAAACGACATACATAAGTTAATTCTTTGATGTCATTGCGAGGTTGCCGAAGGTAACCGAAGCAATCTCTTAAAAAGGTTCGGAACAGGATCCGCAATCTAAAAATATAGGCAAATGAGTATTTACTATTATGTCTATATAATGACTAACAAACATAATACTGTCCTATACACAGGTATAACTGATGAACTGAAGAGGAGAATTTACGAGCACAAAGAAAAACTGGTTGATGGATTCACTAAGAAATACAACGTCACAAAACTGATCTACTATGAGGTTTTTGAGGACCCTGAAAATGCCATATCGAGAGAAAAACAGATAAAGGCTGGCTCAAGGAGAAAGAAAATTGAACTGATCAATAGCATAAATAGGAAATGGTTAGATTTGTACGAAGAAACATGAGATTGCTTCGCTCCGCTCGCAATGACGGCTTGGTAATCCACAAACTATTAATTCATAGATAGCATATGAACAATTTTGCAAAAAACCAATTATCTCAGGATTTCATTTCCTTTGCTGAACGTCATTTAAAAAAGCGAGGAGATACTACAAGTAAAATTTTATGGAAGCAGCTCTCAGGAGATGGCTCTGACCGCACGATCTATCGTCTCTCCTACGGCACAAGCTCTGTGATTGCAGTGGTCAACGATCACCCTCCATTCAACGATGCGGGAATAAATGAAAACGATTCCTTCAACTACATCTGTCACCATCTAAAGGCTAAAGGGATTGGTACACCCGAAGTCTATGAGTATAGAAGAGACAGAGGGTGGTTTATCATTGAAGATCTAGGCGATGTTCACCTGCAGGATGAAGCACTTAAGATCAAACACGATCCCGTAAGGCTTGAGGAGCTGTACAAAAAAGTACTCGACATCCTTCCTCTCATCCAAATTAAGGGAGCTCAAGGATTTGATGTAAATAAAATTCACAGTTCACCCTATGATAAGCAGTTTGTTCGCAAGTGGGAATCTAGATACTTTTTTCGCTCCTTTCTGAAGGGTTATCTTGATCTTGATATCTCAGAAGATTTTTTGGAAGATGACCTCAATGAGCTCGCTGATAAGCTCTCTGCTGTAGATAGAAGTTTTTTCCTCTATCGGGACTTTCAGTCAAAGAATATTATGATCACACAGAAACAGCTTCGTTTTCTCGATTTTCAAGGGGGTCGAAATGGACCTCTTCACTACGATCTCTCTTCCCTCCTGCTTGATCCCTATGTAGATATTAACGATACCCTGAGACAATCGCTGATGGAATACTATCTCAAGCAGCTTACATTACTCATCCCTATCGATAAAGAAGATTTTATCTCAGTATACCCTTTCATTGCACTACATCGAGCTATGCAGGTACTAGGTGCTTATGCGTATCTCTCCACGGTAAAGCAAAAACCTCATTTTAAAAAGTATATTCCACCGGCTATAAAAAGCTTGAAGAATCTTTGTACCCTCAATATATTTTCTCCCTATAAAAATTTGAGAAAGGTAGTAGAGAGAATTTGAAACTCGTGAGACGTTTTATGAGAATACCATTACCTTACTACTTTTTGAGTCTAATGTTACTGCTCATGGTTACTTTTAACCTCAATTGTCAGAGGGTAAAACCCCTCCCTCCCTTACTCAAACCAACTCACCCTCCTCTGATACGTCTTGCTCCTGATGAGTACCCCCCTTTTATAGATAACGGTGATAAAGAAGAGCTCAAGCAGGCATTAAAAAATCAAATCACCTATTTCTCTCAGCTTAAGCACACTACCCATTATCCATTGGGCAACAACATTGTATCATCCGAAACACTAAGGATAACACTAGAAAAATTTCTTCAAATAATAGAAGACAATGAGGATAGAGATTTAAATCCACTCATTAAGACCTACTTTGATGCTTACCAATCAACAGGTGAAAATGGAACAGGAATGGTTACCTTCACTGGATACTATATCCCACAGATAGAGGGAAACCTTAAAGCTGATGAAGAATATAGCTATCCTCTCTACCGCACACCTGATGATCTTATCATCAAAGAAGGCAAAGCGCATGGATTGAAAAGGGCGGTGAGAATAGAAAATGGCAAGGAGTACCCTTACTACACACGAAAACAGATTGACCAAGAAGGAATACTACAGGGCAAGGGGTATGAGATTGCCTACCTCAAAGATTCCATTGATTGCTATCTCCTGCACGTCCAGGGCTCAGGAACACTAATATTACCTGATAATACCCGGTTCCACCTCCACTTCTCAGGAAGTAATTACTATCCCTATCGCTCTCTACGAGAGGAGATGTTAGAGGACGGCATCCTCACCCCAGACAATGCATCAATGGAATCCATTCGATCATACTTCTCAGAACATCCAGATCAGCTCCAGACTTATCTTAATCGAAACGAGCGATACACCTTCTTTAAAATATGGGAAGGTGAGATAATAGGTTCTCTAGGGGTAAAATTGATTCCTGGAAGATCAATCGCCATTGATAAACAGATATTCCCTTCCGGAGCTCTCTCCTATATTGCCACTGCTATTCCTTCTGTTAACTCTTCAGGAAAAATTGAGCATACTATACCGTGGTCAAGGTTTGTACTCACTCAAGATGAAGGAGGTGCAATTAGAGGTCCTCATAGAGTGGATATCTTCTGGGGAACTGGAGTTCATGCTGAGCTAATCGCTCACAATCTAAAGCACTCTGGAAAATTATACTATCTGATATTAAAAGACAGCATTTAATTCAGAAAGATGGAGGATGCGCGAGGCAAGAAACATGGTACAGGACTCAGGTTATAAGATGAAAAGAAGTCAGTTGCCAGCAGATAGTTGTCAGTGATAAATTGTTAGAGATTAACGGTTTCTCCTTAAACCTACTATTAAACCGTGGGCTCCGACTGTGGACCATGGATTTGATACTATTTAATTGCTGCCAACTGACCTCTGACAATGGCTCTATGCCACTTGCCTTTATGATATTTTAGAGGTAAAATATTTCAATAGAGAGGTAATAAAAATGTCCTCCAAAGATTGGAGAATAAAATATCAGCATAAACTTCAAGACCCAAGATCAGCTTTAAGGAATATAAAGCCGGGGGAAAGGATCTTTATAGGATCTGGCTGTGCCGTGCCATGCCTTTTAATACAAACTTTAGAGAAGATAGGAAAACGATTAGCTGATACAGAGATCATGCACATACTGACGGTGGGTGATACTCCATATACAAATGAGAAGTTCTGTGACAATTTTCGCTGTAACGCCTTTTTTATTGGTGAAAATACCCGCACTGCAATAGCTGATGGACGGGCGGACTACACCCCTGTCTTTCTCTCTGACTTACCCCATCTCTTCTTAAGTGGCCGCATCCCCATCGATGTGGCTCTCATTCAAGTTACACCACCTGACGAACACGGATCCTGCAGCTTTGGCGTTTCAGTAGATGTAGTAAAATCGGCTGCTGAAAGTGCAAAAACAGTTATTGCGGAGATTAACCCACAGATGCCACGAACGCTGGGGGATGCTCTCATTTCCATTGACCAGATAGATATCCTTGTAGAGAATGATATACCCATCCCAGAAATTCCTCCTCTTCCCTCCCCCCCAGATGAAATCACTGAGCGTATTGCTAGAAATATCTCCGGGCTTATTGACGATGGTGCTACTATTCAAATGGGTATCGGTACCATCCCAGCTGCCATCACACGATTCCTAAAAAATAAAAAAAATCTTGGGGTCCATTCTGAAATGATTTCTGATGGGGTTGTTGATTTGTGGAAAGAAGGAGTGATAACCAATAGGAAAAAAACCATCCATCAAGGAAAGATAATCACCACGTTTTGTATAGGCACAAAAAAACTGTATGATTTTGTCAACAATAACCCTTTCGTTGAATTCTATCCCAGTGAGTATGTCAATAACCCTTACATCATCAGTCTTAATGAAAAGATGGTTGCCATCAACTCGGCACTCGAAGTTGATCTCACCGGTCAAGTTTCATCAGAATCTCTGGGCTACCTCTTCTATAGCGGGATTGGTGGCCAAGCAGATTTTATGCGAGGTGCCTCTAAATCTAGGGGAGGAAAACCTATCATTGCTCTGCCCTCAACAACTAAAAATGAAACTATTTCACACATTGTTCCACATTTAAAAGAGGCTGCAGGAGTTGTAACCTCCAGAGGAGATGTCCACTACGTGGTTACAGAATACGGTGTGGCTTATTTACATGGAAAGAGCATTCGTGAGAGGGCAATTGCCTTGATTAATATTGCTCATCCTAAATTCCGCCAAAAACTACTTAACTTCTCTAAAATACGTTGTTATGTTCACGCTGATCAAGTATTACCAAAAACTGGCAGACCCTATCCAGAAGAGCTGGAGATCAAAAAATGCTTTGACCCTAATATAGAGATCTTTTTTAGACCAGTAAAACAGACAGATGAACCCATCATGAAGGAATTCTTCTACTCTTTTTCAAATAAGAGCTTCTATCAGCGATTCTTCACTCATCAAGTAGCAATGCCTCATAGAAAACTGCAACATCTAGTTAATCCGGATTATGATGAAGAACTGGCTATTACAGGACTCATCCAAAAAGAAGATAGGGATCAGATTATTGCTGTTGGTCGCTACTATCTTGATCGATCAACTAATATGGCAGAAGTTGCATTTATAGTACGTGAACCCTATCAGAATAGAGGAATTGGCACCTTTCTCTTAAATTATCTCATTCAAATTGCTAAAAATAGGGGACTTAATGGTTTTAAGGCTGAGGTACTTTCTGAAAATAAGATTATGATGCATGTTATCCACAAGTGCGGGTATCATATAGAAAGTAAACTTGAAGATAATTGTTACTCCATTCGTATCAAATTTAATGCATAGATCATTTTTAATCACCTCCTCCCTTTCAGTTTTTGTAAAAACATCCTCCTTCTTCTACAACCCTGAAGTGCAAATACTGAAATCCCTTGCCCAGACCAAAGCAAATCTGAAATTTACCCCGTGAGATAGCCTAGATACCATAGCTACCTATTGTTAGATAATTCTTTATCTAGCGGGGTGAAACTATCAAATGTGCAAAGAAACATGATTCATGATTTACTATACATGATGCATGATCTATCCTTTATAGTGCCTCTTTATCAATTCCATCCTGCATCTTGCACTTGTTTCAATTTCGTGCTTTGGATCGCTCTGGTGCGATGTGTATAAAAACACTTTATGCTGTTTAATCGCTCACGATTGTACTCTGTGAATTAACACACTTTCTAAATCGGTCTGGATTAGGTATTTCGGGTCTCTTTACTCAATGTGAACTTGTGATTAGATTTTTAATTGACTTATAAATTAAATTATGATAGGTACACTAATTAGCTTGCATTAATCGTTTTCATTGTTAGAAATAGGAAAACACGGCTTCTTTAAACCATTTCCTAATTTTCAGCAATCACGATTAAGTGTCAAGACAGCTTTAATTATTTTTCACTTATAGGAGGTTTTAGGTATGGTTAAAGGAACTGTGAAATGGTTTAATGAGAAAAAGGGATATGGGTTTTTGTCCCGAGAGGATGGAGATGATGTATTTGTACATTACACAAGCATCCAGAATGAGGGTTTCAAGACTCTCAGAGAGGGGCAGTCTGTAGAATTTGAGATACAAGATGGACCTAAAGGCCCTCAAGCCATTAATGTTACAGCACTATCATGAATTATGGCAGCCACTCATGGCTGCCATTTTTTTTATCTATTTCTCTTCTCAGTTCCTCCACTATCTTACACGCATATGTACTAAGTCAAAGTAATTCCGGAAATTGAAATTTACTTTACAATGTAGTCTAGGGTTATTAAAAACCTTGCTAAGAAAGTAAATGCGGTCTTTCCTTTTAAAAGCACTTCTTATAAACGTTCCCTCTATCATCTTAATCTCCCATCTATGGGAAGTAAACGTAGAGTCCCTATTACAGGAAATAAATACCTCCCAGAAACTCTACCAATTAAGCATCTCAGAAATCGATTCACTCATGAGAGATATTTCACGTACTCACTCTACAATAGCAGAGAAAATTGCTGTCTACTCCCAACTTACCTTAGGAACCTCCTATGTTCATGGCTGTCTGGGTGAAGGCACCCATGGAAAGTATGATAAAGACCCCCTTATTGATTTCAGCAGGGTAGATTGTATGACTTTCTGTGAACAGGTTGTGGCACTTGCAATCTCAAAAAATTACCAGGATGCCTTTCATAATCTTCAAAAGATACGATATCAGCATGGCATTATAAGTCTTGCAAGCCGCAACCACTTTGTCATGGCTGACTGGCTTCCACACAATCAGTGGCTTCTTAGAGATATAACAGAAGAAAGAGGTGGACCACTATGCAAAGAAATGTTTAAAACCATTAATCGAAGGGTATTCGCAGCCTCCCTTGGATGTGATGATACTAAAAGTTTTCCCCCACCTCAACGCTTACGTATAAAATACCTTCCTAAAAAATATCTTCTCATCATTGCAGATAAACTACGGGTAAGTGAAATCATGGTTCTTATCACCACCAGAGAAGGTATTTTTGCCTCCCATCTAGGTTTTATAGTGAAAAGTAAGGAGGGCTCTCTTCTTTTTCGACACGCAAGTCTTACCCATAAAAAGGTGATTGATGAACCCTATGATCAATTCTGTAAGAGACTGCTGGATGATCAACACACTGCTGGCATCGTGCTTATAAAAGTAAGAGAAGATTAACCTTACAACATCACTTATGAATTCTATATATAGTGGATATATCCTTGGTAAAAATATAATGAATGATATAGATTTGAATAAGCCATGCAGTAGGGTTAAAAAGAGCAATCAATGTGGGTGAGGTGTAAAGTACCATCCAAACTTTCTAATAAAGTTTACTTATAGACCTCAATAAATCTTTTTATATTCTCTCCAATAATGGATTCAGCCTCCAAAATATCATCGTGCGTGTTAAATTCAGAAGAGAGGCTAACAAATATACTATCAAACCGTGATGGTCTCATTCCCCAGTTTTTTTCATACTCAATCCTTGCGATTTGATACTCTGCATGAGAAAAATAGTACTTCCCAAGTCTGCTCTTTTTGGATAAAAACTTCCAGCACTCTTTAAGCCTAAAAAAATCACGTAAGGCAATTTGAACTTCTGCATCTCTTAATCTTTCAAGGCATATACTACCGCCTAAGATATCCTGAACCTGTGCGAAGAATGCTTTAACAAGATCGATGTCTGTAATTATTACTCGGAGCATAAAATAGTTTACATGTCATTGCGAGGAGCGAGATTCCTCGCCTGCAGAATTAAAGCA
>Ga0209635_10004058_pt1 | contig 11478 bp, 8 predicted proteins | sample DeeMarSWOR230_32_FD_187463 | JGI IMG/M metagenome (GOLD analysis project Ga0209635, IMG submission 187463) | Marine sediment microbial communities from White Oak River estuary, North Carolina - WOR-2-30_32 (SPAdes) (version 2) | ecosystem: Environmental > Aquatic > Marine > Intertidal zone >...
ATGGAAAGATAACCCACTGTTTCAGGCGGTGCTGGACAATGATATTAAAAAAGTTCTTTCATTTGGTGAACACGGTTTACTTGAACTAGTAATGGCAACTCACGCCGGAATGACCACAGAAGAATTTTCACAGATTGTTAAAGAATGGATTAGTACAGCAAAACATCCCAAAACAAATAAGCTTTTCAAAGAAATGGTTTTCCAGCCCATGCTTGAATTGCTTGATTATTTAAGAGCAAACGATTTCAAAACCTACATTGTTTCCGGCGGCGGCATCGATTTTATGCGTCCCTGGACCGATGAAGTTTATGGCATCCCTGCTGAGCAGGTTATCGGTAGTTCGGGTAAGGTAAAATTTGAAATAAGAAACGGACAGCCGGTTTTAGTAAAGCTTCCCGAAATCAATTTTATTGATGACAAAGAAGGTAAGCCTGTTGGCATTCATCAATTTATCGGAAAAAGACCGATAGCGGCCTTTGGCAATTCAGACGGTGATCTTCAAATGCTGCAATGGACTGCTGGCGGTGAAGGTAAAAGATTGATGTTATATGTTCACCATACAGATGCAGAGCGTGAATGGGCATATGATAGAGAGTCTTCAATTGGCAGATTAAACAAAGGTCTTGATGAGGCAAATGAAAAAGGTTGGATTGTTGTGGATATGAAAAATGATTGGAATAAGATTTATCCATAGTGTATTAACGAATATAATTTAATACCTGCAGTGCTAGTTCTCGTAACTTCGGTTGCTGCAAAGGTTGTAAAATGCTCGCTTTTTGATGATCGGGAAAAAATTCTTATTTTGAACAGGTTTTTGCCATCAAATAGCCCTACGGGTTTTCTATAAATGTCCGGTACCAGACTGGCGTTGGCTACATTTGGATAGATCAAATATTTAAGTATAACTAATTACAATTACTATCCTGTTGTAAATATTGATAATAAACTACTATATTTCGGAGTAAAGTAAATAATCATATAAACTAATATAATTATTTCCTCAGCTCAGTAAATTGAAAAATAAATTGGATTTTCTTACACTTTTCCAATAATCGATCTGTCAACCTTTACATTTCAAGGAATAGGTAAAGAAACGGGGAGATGAATGCTAAGTAAAAATGGAGAATCTTTGCGAACTGTCCGCTCTCATCATTTATCGTTCTTTGCTCTTGACAGAAAAGAACCAAAAGGTCAAGACTGTCAGAAAAAATCAACTCACGGCTATTTACCCAAATTAAGATAATTGAACGTCCATAATAATTAAGGAGTTATTAACATGAAAAAATTATCATTCCTTTTCCTTCCTGTATTCTTTTTAGAAATAATGGCTCCTGCACAAGATAACTTACCAGATGTTTATGTTGTAACATCTCAATTTGAACGAATTGAAATCGCCCGGATGTCTTCTGGTACTGATCTATTGGAAGGTTTAAACAAAGTTGTGAATGAGAAAAAAATAAAAAATGGAGTTATCCTGTCCGGAATTGGTTCTGTAACAGATTATCATTTCCATGTGGTGAGTGATAAGAATTTACCTCCAGCCGAAGAATTCCCAAAAGCATCCGTCCCAAAGGATTTAACTTCCGTACAGGGATATATCCTGAATGGAAGGGTTCATGCCCACATTACATTATCTGATGAAAATAGCATGATAGGTGGCCATCTGGAACCAGGTACTAAGGCGCTAACTTTTTTTATAATAACTATCGGTGTTCTGTCTGATGACCTGAATATTGCTCATTTTGATAAATATAAATTCAAAGAACAAACCGAATGAAATCATTAAACATATATTTTTCTCAATAAGGATCCAATTTCGGGAATTATGACAGTAGCAAAGAGTATTCCTATCCGTGGTTATATTTGAGTTACCTTGAATGCCTGTTGCAGTGAAAGCACTTTTAACTGGCCAGGCATCCATTTCTGTTCCAACCATCACCATAACCCCTTGAACCTGTAGTGCATCGTATCCTTGAAAGATTACTTATTCTCCCGATTTACTTATAAGAACGGAATCAGCATGATAGCTAATGATCTAATGAGGTAGAATTATGTGGTCTAAAAATGAAATCCTAACCTGAAAAAGATATCAATTGCAGAAAAATTCACTTTATGGCTCTTTACGGTTATATCTTCATTGCTTAACTCGGGAACCTCTATTGATGGAATGAGTCGCCCACCAAGACCAAATTGCATAGATAAATTTTTACCAAGATAGTAACCAAACTGACCCCTTATATATAAGCCAAGTTTATTCTCTTTTAACTCATATGCCTGGATTCCTGTATCTCTTCTAACATTTAATAAGTTATAACTCAATCCCGCACCTATCAATAACTCGAATCTATTTATAAATAGTCTATCAAGAGGTATGATTGCATAATCTATCATGAGACTGAGCGAACTCCTGTCAACACTTTCAATCCAGGGACCTGAAATTTCATATCTAATCATATTACACCATTCAAGATAGCTCTGAAATTTGTAACTATAGCTATAGGCTAACCCAATATTAAAATTGCAGGGAAGATTATAACCTTCGGTCGAAGATTTTTCTGATTCAAATCCAGCAGAATCAAAGACCTTTGCCACATCATTATCAGCTCTTGTTAATGACAATCCAATTCCTAATGAGAAATGTAGCTTCGATTGCCAAGGTGAATATTCTGGTTTTCTAACTGATTCTGAGATTTGAAATGAATCCCGTTTTGATAAAATTTGCTGTTTTACCTGATCCAGATATGTTATTACTTCTTTAGGGGGATGATCTGGGTAGATGGATACTTTTCTTAGAACCGGATATATCCTTTTGAACAGTTCAGGATTTCCTTCGATAAGGAAATGATCATCCCTGTCTTTTAAACCTCCCACTAATCCGCCAATAAGGATAGAGGTGGGCATGACTACTCCTATACCGGCCAATTTTCCGACTCCAGCATAGGGATCATCCGAAGGAACAATAAGAATAACGGCACTTACCATACCACCGATGATAGCGCCAATCTTTACACTTTTCCAGAAGTGTGAGGTTCTCTTAATATGCACATATTTTATTTCCTGGAAATATAAGGACCTGGCATTTTTACTCAACTTTTGCAAATCAAAGGATTCTTCATTGGGGACTAAAATTATTAAGGAGTCTGACACATACACGATTTTTCCGATATATTGCTCGTCCAGAGCATTGATAATTTCTATTTGAGGATGATCTTTATTTTGAGAATATGAGAAACCAAAAAGAAGGAAAAGAAATACTGAAATTAAAATTTTTCTCATTGAATTCTCCTTAATATAAGAACAGCAAGGTTAATGCTATGCTTTATTATAACAATTTTGGGGGAAACATCACTTTGGTATGGAGTCAGGAATCTTGGTTTAATCTGTAGTACAATACACAAGAATATGTCCTGCTCCCTCGGGCAGGGCAACTTACCACAACAACGTTATAATTTACAAAATATTCAGAATTTGTCAAGGTTTAATGCTGCAGAAGGAATTATAATCGAAAATAAGTGAATTGGTTGTTGTAAAATTGAATCTATACAGTATCTAAGAGGTTATTGGCGAAAACCAAATTAAAGATTTTCAAAAACACTTCAAAACCTCAAACAGTAGATTTTAGCGGTAATACAATGGTGAAAGTTGACCCTTTATCGACTTCACTATCGACTAAAATCTCACCATGATGATCCTTTATAATCTTATAGCAGATCGACAACCCCAAGCCTGTGCCGACTCCAACACCTTTTGTGGTGTAACCGGGATCAAAGATTTTTTTCAGCGCCTCTTTAGGTATTCCAATCCCGGTGTCCTTAATCTGTATATAGACATGGTCTTTTTTATGAAAAGTTGTAATGGTAATTGTCCCTTTGTCTTTAATCGCTTGTACCGCATTAACAAGTATATTCAAGTAGACTTGATTAAGCTGACTGGGATTACAGGAAATCAATGGGAGATTCCCAAATTGTCGCTCCACAACTGCTTTGTGTTTAAGTTCATGATGAACTATGGTTAGAGTGTCCTCTATTCCTTCATGTATATTAACCTTCTCAAACTCTGCTTCATCCAGACGAGCGAAACTCTTTAATCGTCGGACGATGTTGGTAACCCGCTCCGTTCCAGAAGTAATGACATGGTTAGCGTCTTCAATTATCTTATACAATTTGTTGACTTTTTGTTGATCTTTTGGTTTCATGGAACATATGGTATCCAGAGTTGACCTTAATTTTTCAACCGTCCGCACCAGAGTATCATACATGCTGGTGATAGCACCAACCGGTGTGTTAATCTCGTGAGCGACTCCGGCAACGAGCATACCAAGCGACGCCATCTTTTCAGTTTGTACTAAATGTGCCTGCATTTCTTTTAATTCCTCCTGTGCCCGTACCCGCTCGGTAATGTCAGAAAACACACCGTCAGCATACATCACACCATTTTTTTCATAGGTGGTTATGGACCTGTCGTGTAGCCAAATCCATTGTCCATCTTTTTTTCGTATTCGGTACTCAACATCGAATATCTCGTTTCTCGCAAAGAGCAATCCATAGGCTTCTTTCACATGTTCAACGTCATCTGGATGGATTCTTCTAAGCCAGAGACGCTCACCCGCTTGATAAATTTCTTCCGGGATAAATCCACACATTTTTTCGATATTGGGACTGATAAAGACAATGTTACCTTCACTATCAGAAGTCCATGTGACAGTTGGAATGTTTGCAACAAGCGAGCGATATTTCTCCTCACTCTCCCGTAGCATATCCTCCGCAAGCTTTCGCTTGGTAATGTCCCTTACAATTCCTATGGCATTCCATTTATTTCGAATTTTTACTGAGGAAAGAGAAAGTTCAAGAGGGAACTCTCTTCCATCTTTTTTGACACCCACTAATTCAAGCGTCTTCCCGACAACAGCACCTTTTCCTGTGTTCCGGAATTTATTGAACGCCTTCCTATAAGCTTCATAGTATCTTTCTGGACCAAGAAATCTGTGTAATTCCTTACCGATAGCCTCTTTTTTCGTATATCCAAATATTTTTTCGGCTGCTTCATTCCAGTAGGAAATATTTCCATTGTTGTCCATCATAATGATAGCATCTTGAGCAGAAGCGCTAATGCTCTCAAACTTTTCTTCGTTCTCTCGTAGAGCCTCTACCGCTTGTTTACGCTCAGCTATCTCCTGTTGGAGTTGTTCATTGGTATTTGTAAGTTCGGTGGTGCGAGTTTCAACCAGCTCCTCAAGGTGCTCTTTATATTTGGCTAGTTCCAACTCCACTTGCTTGCGTTCAGTGATGTCGAAAATAGCTCCATCGAGCCAAAGCAGTACCCCGTTATCGGAAAAAATACCTTGACCCTTTTCATAAACCCACCTTATGATTCCTTCCGATCGGACAATCCGGTATTCAATTATGTATGGCACATGCGCTGAAATTCCTTTCTGAACGGTCTCATCCACCATTTTTCTGTCATCGGGATGGATAATGCTAGCATACGTACGCACTTTATTCTTAATGAAATCCGACTCATTATAACCAGAAATATCTTCAATTACACCACTAATGAAGTCCATTGTCCATTCAGGATCATTGGCACATCGATAAACTGCTCCAGGGATGTTAGAGGTAAGAGTTCTGAATTTTTTTTCGCTCTCTCTCAGCGCCTTTTCTACCCTGTCTCTTTCTATTTCTCGATTTTGAATTTGATCCAGCATGTTATTGAAGCCGTCATAGAGTAGACCAATCTCATCGTTACCCTCTTTCTGTACTCTGAAGGAATAGTCTTCCTTTTCAGCTATATTTTGTGCCACGCTCGCGAGATTCAAAATTGGTTTCGATATAATGCGCTGAAGATGGATAGCCAGAAAGATAGAGATCATTGTCAAACCAACCATTAGCAATGCAATGTAGCGTAAGTTATCAATGATTTTTGCATTGAGCAATTCGGTAGAGGCTTGGAGATATATGGTTCCATAATATTCGTCTTTATAATATATGGGCTGAAAAACGTTCAAGTAATTATCCACAAATTCACTCGACTGTTCCAGCACAATTGGTGATGTGATTACATTATCTTCAGAAGTGGAAAAAGCAGCAAATATTTCCCCGTTCACCTCATAAATTATAGCGTTTACTATTGAAGGGATAGCAGATAATTTAGCTAAGATCTGTTCTGCACCCGTATTATCACCGAAGATTAGGGGACTTACACAGTAGTCACCGGTAACCTGTGCGATTACAATAGTATGGTTCTTCATATCCTCTTTAAATGATTTTATATCGCTGATGATGACTAATGTAAATCCACTTCCCAGTGTGAGTATTGTAACGAAAAGAATAATCCCGATCAGCTTATTTCTGATTGAGAGATTTTGAAATAATTTCATTTTATCTCCCTAACTGGGTTTACTATTTTTGCCAGGTTTAACAGTCTGTAACTCATAACTAAACCAGATTCATGAACAGCCTTCTCATTGATTTCAAACTTTACTTTATTTCCGGATAGAAAAAAATTAATGTGAACCTTCTTTTCTGCGAAACCTTCTGTATCACCGACAGTTAGTATAGATTTATTCCTGGTGTGAGATAGAATTTCAGAAAGAATGCTTTTGCTGGAACCTGAAATGAATAGGATATGGTAATCAGCTATATTATCTGGAGTCGAGATATACCGGATTTCTACTTTCTTGTTTCTTATCTTTTGCTTAGCATAGGTTTGTTCAAGGATTGAACCAAATGGGTTGTCACCGATGACTGCAATGATAAAAGAAGTGGAAGTGTCCGATATTCCAGATGAATTTGGCCATTCGATAAAACGGGTAAAGCGTTCTAAAAATATCGCTTTTATCTGGTATTCGGATTCTTGACCAAAGCACGGTATTTGCAATAAAACCGCTATCAGTAAAACTATAAACCAGATTTTACTCATAAGATGCTCTCTATACTTTCTCAGATTTGAAAGCGGGCAATTTTTTGATCCTTATGTCGTTTAAAAAAATCAGCCACCGATTAACCCGAATGAACATAGCTTAATATTTATATCCAACTTTTAACATCATAATTCTTTGAGGTTGGCGGTATCTATCTGGCGGATTGTTTGAAGAATGGTAATATTCTGTATCCAGAATGTTTTTTAATATTAGTTGAAAGTTAAAACCTTTAAAATTCAAAAATGATAGAGTTGAATAAAAAACAAAGGCATCGTCAATATAGTCACTTCTTTTACTAGTAATAATTTTAACGTTTTTTCTCTCACCTATATAATTTCCTCTTATATCCAGTTTTATTTTTTTGGTAAAAGTATACAATATCCCGATATTCACATTGTGTTTCCCAATCTCTGGAACTATTTCTCCATTATCATAAACAGACGAATTATAAGTGTAATTAATATGTGATTTAATTTTCCCCTGTGCATATTCCAAAGCAACTTCAAAACCATCGGTCGTCATATCAGGGCCATTTGTCTGCCTCAACTCTTCTCTGGTAAATTTCCCCTTCATGTAATTTTTATAAAAGGATAGGTTAGCAATAAAATTTTCCGTAAAAACATAAGCAGCAGCAAGCTCCACAGATCTCATAATTTCAGGTTTAAGATCAGGATTTCCCTCCTCATAAGTATAGTCCCAGGGTTTTGGCGCTCGAAATGCCTCCGTATAGAGTAATTTTGTAGTGAGTTTATTCCTATTGAATACGAATCCAATTCTGGGGGTATTGATTTTACCGTAATAGCTGCTGTTATCATGTCTAAATCCTAAAGTTAATTCGGTACTTTTAACAAATTTATATTGAGCTTGCAGGTATATACTTGCCAATCCGTTAGAATCCATCACTGGCTTTGGTGGTTTAGGAGGTTTTATTTCCGGAGAACCACTGTGTGTCATTGAAAAACTCTGAGCAAGTCTTTCTTTTTCCAGTACGAATCCTGCTATAATACTCAATTTATTGATTGGCTTTGAGGTAAACTGATTTTCGAAACCGATTAGGTCATTAGGCCGATAATACCCGGTTTGCCCTCCTGTGGCTCCCGTATCCGATTTAATATAGGCGATTGTATTATCCATTACAGTGGCATTTCTATAATATAACCGACATTGGTTAGACCAGTTAGAACTCTTATCGTATACATATTTTACATGACCATTAACAAATCGTATATGCCAAATTGTACCGGAATCAAGATAATCAGCGTCTATAGTTTTATAATTTGTTGTTCGGGATGCCTGTTTGTCTTGAAAAATGAGCCCCAGGCTAATATTTTTATATATCACTTTACCATCAAAAGCTAAATCGTCTTCAAAATTTTCCATGTTATTCGTCCAGTTATTATCACCTTTCGCCCCTCTTAAATCGGCTTTATCACTCTGTTTAAACATCCCCGATATACTAAACCCAAAATCATTTTCTTGATTGTAATGACCGTACATGAAATCAAAGTTTCTGGTTTCGAAGTTACCTAAAAGAACACTGGCCCGGGCTCCATGAATATCTTTAGGATCATTAGTTATAATATTTATGATCCCCGATATGGCGTTTGTTCCATATAGGGCAGAGGCTGGTCCGTAAACAACTTCAATCTTTTTTACATTGGATAAATTGTACTGACCTCCACCATAAAATCCACCGGAATTCAGCTCATTAATCTGTATTCCGTCGACCAGCACTAATATTGATTGATTTTGAGTATAAGCTCCTCTTATAAACACATAACTATTGAATCCAACGATGTTTCGGAATTGAATTCCTGGTAAATCAGAAAGTGCTTCTTCAAGGGTAAAATATCCTCTTTCTTTTATTTGTTCAGCCGTAATAACACGCACAGTTGCCGGAACCTCACTAAGTCTCTGTGGCTTTTTAGATGCGGTTACGACTTCAACATTCATTAATTCTTCTATACTCATCTCGAAAAGCTTTTCAAGTTCTTGTGCAAAAGCAGGAGAAAAGTTTATAAAAAATAATGTCGACAAAAAAAATAAAATTTCTTTATGTATACTTATAGTTTTCATTAGAAATCTCACTTTTTCATTCAGAAATATAGATTCAATTTAATAAGGAAACAAACTTTTACCTATCTGATCTGTTCATCCTCCGATATTGCCAAGATTACTATTGATTTATTTTCCTTTGTTTAATTTAGAGTAAATTTACATTTTAGCCATCACAATTTTCTAATTCGTAATGAGGAAATTGATGTTTACAATTACTCAATTTTTAAAAAAGCTAATCCAATAAAGAAAAATGATCCCAACTCTCTAAAACAAGCCCAGACGGATATCCTTGTATTTGTATATTTTAACTAAGTTTTTATAGTGGTCCGTAATGCGTTGATTATATTAAACTTAAATTATATTTTAGTGGGAAAATTATTACTTTACCTTTAATAATTATAGAAGACTATCGGTTACATTATCTGGCATTACAGCATTAGAACAAATAATAATATCAAAAATGATGTCGTTTTCATATATGTATCACCATCACAAAGGAAGAGTTGCTGAAGCAATAGAAGAACTTTTGTACTTTGATATAAGCGATCGAGATATTTGGATTGATGTTCCATCCACACCCGAAGTTGATGAGGCAGAACAATTTGTAATAAAGAAGCAACATAACTTGGAAGAACATATTCACTTGTTGAACATTTTTCTCCTAGTTTAATGGATAGATTCATCCAAGGTTAATAAAAGGAAGACTGATACAGTTGCCCTAGTTGATAGTGACGCAAGCAATCCTCAATTTCAATTTTGGGCTTTACCAGAATTATTTCTTGCCTTCCATCTCTCCCTCCCCTAATTTCTCATCTTAGAGTGATAGAGAGCAAATATGGAAAGTGGTGTCCGATGTTTTCCATCTTTTACCCATAATATCGCGATATACGCTTGTCTGGCCGATGAACTTAAAAAATATTCCAGAAATAAGGGCGATGTCAATCATAATTTTCTCTGTCCGGCGGTAAGTCCAGCTTTCGAAGGACCATTCTGGCAGCCCGATGGGTGCAAGACGGGTCATTCGTCCGGCTTTAGACGGGCATATATTAGCAAGTTAGATTATTATTAATTAAGGAGAAAGTGATTGTGAAAGGAATATTAAAAATAATACTTTTCTACCTATCAATACTGGTAATAGGAGTAAGTTGTCAGAAATCAGAAGATCCGTTATCGAACTCCCAGAAAGAAGATTATTGGGAAATAATATCAGATATAAATGAAGGATTTAATAATATATTCTTTATTGACGCTAAAAATGGTTGGGCAGTTGGCGATACCGGTAAAATTAAATACACCAATGATGGTGGAAAAACGTGGTTGAATCAAAACAGCGAAACTAACAATACACTTATTTCTGTCTATTTCATAAATAATTATAAAGGATTTGCTGCTGGATATAATAAAACACTGATTTATACAGAAAATGGAGGAAGTACCTGGAAAGGCTATGAGATTAAAAGTGGTAGCGCAACAATATATGGAAGTCTCCATTCAGATATCAGTGATAATATATATTTGATTTCAAATTATGGGGAAATATTATATTCCCCTGATGCGGGTCAGACATGGAATTACAAATATAAATTTAGTGACTGGGGATATTCTTATTTATTTTATCCAAATAACAGTACCGGATTTGCTATGAAATTTCTTGGTAGTGAATTGCAGAAGACAACTGACGGGGGAATTAATTGGATTACATATCAATTACCATCACCCTGGACGGGTGATATATTTTTCCTGAATGATAGTTATGGATGGGTTTCAGAAAATTGGGGGCCAAGTTCAACGATTCACGATAGTGTATCTTTCTATTTTACTTCGAATGGTGGTGAAAATTGGACTTTACTGTCGAAATTATCCGGGATTTCACTGGATAAAATAGTTTTTACATCTATTGATGTTGGTTGGGTAACTCAGGTAACCAAAATATATTATACAAATAACGGTGGAAAATCTTGGGTTTGTCAATTTGATAATGAAAATATTGGATACATTAGGGAAATTTATTTTCTCAATAATTCGTGCGGCTGGGCTTTAACTAGTCAAGGAAAAATAATAAAATATAGCAGTAATTAATTCATTTCGAGGAAGAATACCTAACACTTGCATCCACCTGATGCAGGGGCTATGACAAAAACAAAAAGTCCAGAGCATTCTCGAAAATTATAAATAAATTTTAAAGTCAATTGAGCTGAATCCCTAAGTTGGTTATGCTGGTTTTAGGTGACCAAACCCTACAATATAATATGAACCCCACTATAAAAAGTAGATAATTTTAATATTTTCCCCCTAGTGACAATTTTATTATTATATGGCAGAGTTGTAATGGAGAAAAGTCAGTAAGAGGTAATAAATTGAAAAAAATTAAATGGGCTATCTTCGCATGTCTTCTATTCTTTCATCTTATTTTTCCCCAAGCTTATCAGGAAAATAAAGTATATAAAAACAATATTGGAATAACTGTGGGTATACCTTATATATCTGGCCTAACCTATGAG
>Ga0209635_10004059_pt1 | contig 11477 bp, 10 predicted proteins | sample DeeMarSWOR230_32_FD_187463 | JGI IMG/M metagenome (GOLD analysis project Ga0209635, IMG submission 187463) | Marine sediment microbial communities from White Oak River estuary, North Carolina - WOR-2-30_32 (SPAdes) (version 2) | ecosystem: Environmental > Aquatic > Marine > Intertidal zone >...
ATGAATAAAATTTGTCTGGATCTTAACTGGACCAATAACAGCAAAACGGTTTCTCCCCAAAAAGGAGCTTTTTATAGACATTGGCTGAACAGCCTGAAGCTGTATCAGCAGGCTCTTGTGAACATGTTAACTTTCTAATGATTATGATAAGTCAGGCAATTAAATATGGAATCCGCAGAAGCTGGAAATTAAAAGAAATTTTGCTTCTGTTCCTAGGAATAAATCTTAGTTTATCCTTATTCTTTTTACTACCCTACCTGAAAACCTTCTCTGATTTTTTTTCGGATCGGTTGGCTGGGCAGGTTTTAGGGAAATCGAATCTTTACCTTTATTATGCCGAATTTTATCATTATATGAAAGCGGATGTTCTTTCCGGCAAGCGATTTGTTCTGGCTGGGGCTGTTTGTTATTATCTTATTAGTCTAATATTCTCTGGTGGTTTACTATTTTTTTTAGGGAATAGTCGGGTTGTTAAATGGGGTATCTTTTTTAAAGAAAGCTGGAACTATCTTTGGAGAATGTTAAAGTTCGCATTATTGTTAGTTAGTTTGCTATTCATTGTTACTTTTGTTGATCTATTAATTATTCTTCCATTAACAAATTTACTCCCAAGACCTTTCGTTGAAGATGTATATTTCTGGTTTTACTCTGGGGCATTCATATTTATTATGTTAAGTTGGTTATTGGTGATTTTACTATTCGATATTTGCCGGGTTATTCTGGTAGAAAATGATTATCGATCCATTATTTTAACATTTTTGGAATCAATCCGATTTTTTTACAGACATCCTGTCAAGATTGTTTATTTAAATCTATCACTCTTATTACTTTTTGCTACCCTTACTTTTATTTTTTGGTTTTTACAGAAATATATACCAGGCTCTAATGAATGGGGTATTTTACTTGGTTTCTGTTTACTACAAATCACTATTTACTTGCAATACTGGATAAAGTTTGCCCGATATGGAGCCATACTGAAATTTTACCGGATTTTAGTTTACAATCATTATTAAGGAGGAGATATAGACTAAATGGCAGAATTACGTATTGGCACATGCAGTTGGAAATATAACTCCTGGCGAGGTCTGATATATTCACATAACAATCCCATCAATTATCTGGCAGAATATGCTCATCATTACAACACTGTAGAAATAGACCAATGGTTTTGGTCATTGTTTGGAATGGACAAGGTATCGCTTCCTTCACCATTTACAGTAAAAGAGTATTCGGATTCGGTGCCGGAGGATTTCCGTTTTACCATAAAAATCCCCAACAGTATTACCCTTACTCACTTCTATCGAAAAACACCCACTGAACCATTGATTTCTAATCCATATTTTCTTTCTATTGAGCTCTTCAAAAAATTTTTATCGAGTATTGAGCAGTTGAGAGGTAGGTTAGGAATTCTCATGTTTCAATTTGAGTATTTGAACAAGCAGAAGATGGCTTCCCAGAAGGTTTTTCAATCACAGTTTACTGATTTTATTCAGCAGCTTGATCGGGATCTTTTTTTTGCTATTGAAATTCGAAATCCCAATTACTTAAATGAAGACTATTTCACATTTTTAAATGAACTTAAAATGAGTCATGTATTCCTGCAGGGATATTACATGCCGGCAATCACCTCCATATATCAGAAATTTGCTACTTTTATTAAAGACACCACTGTGATCCGTTTACATGGGCCGGACCGTTCTGATATTGAGAAATTATCCGGGGGAAATTGGGATAAAATTTTGGTACTGAGGAATAAGGAACTTTCTGATATTGCCCAGATGGTGAATGATTTACTCAATCGGAAGGTAAACGTATATGTCAATATGAACAACCATTATGAAGGATCGGCTCCGCTATCAATCAAACGCTTTGAGAAGTTTTTGGAGGAAACAAGATCCCGGGATCACCTCAATCCCGAGTTTTAATATCTAAGTTACAAAACAGCGATCACCAGTATCTCCCATTTCTGCTAAAAAAATTTTGGGGAGGTGTGGAATGATAGTAAGATTTGGATAGTCATTCATAATTTTCAATGAATCCCTCTGCAATTATCTGATGGGTTTTATCGGCCAGATTACCTCTATTTTCGTATTCTTTCTCTGAGATTGGCAGGGGCAGGTGAATAACCACTTTCACTCTGCCACTGCGGATTCGTTTTTTCCCTTTCGGTGATATTTTCCTGGTTCCACTGATAGATACAGGCAGTACAGGGAGTCCTGTATTAATGGCAAGGACAAAGGCACCTTTTTTAAAAGGTTTCATTTTTCCATTCAAACTGCGGGTTCCCTCCGGGAATGCCAGTATGGAGAGTTGATGCAGGCGGATTAGATTTTCGGCATCTTTAAGTGTAGCAATAGCCTGTTTGGTGTTTCCACGGTCGATTTTTAGCATCCCCACTCCCTTCATTCCCCAACCCAGAAAAGGCACACCGAACAGCTCTTTCTTTGCCATAAATTTGAGGGGTAAGGGTATGGCGACCATAACCACCGGTATGTCCATCTGGCTCTGGTGATTGGCCACCACTATGTAAGATTCTCCTGCCTGAATGTTTTCCCTTCCCACAACCTCCATTTTTATCCCTGCAGAAATCAGAAGAATCCTGGCCCACATTCGAGTTACCGCATTATTGAAGGATGAGTAAGGATTAAAAATTCCACCAACTAAAGCAATCAGTGCAGATATGATTGTATCAATAATTGCTACGGGAATAAAAATGAGGGTTCGTATCATAAATTTAGTAATCCTCGCGCTTTATGATGCTGAAGCCGGTGTATTTGCGAAGCGGTTCAGGCACCATCACCGAACCTTCATCTGTCTGGTAAATCTCCAGCAGGGCAACCATTAGTCTGGAAGTTGCCATTCCCGAGCCGTTCATGGTATGAGGAAATTCCGGTTTAGATGAAGCACTCCGCCGGAAGCGTAGATCCATCCTGCGTGCCTGAAAATCTTCAAAATTGCTGCAGCTACTGGCCTCTAACCAGCGCTTTTCGGCAGGTGACCATACTTCGATATCATAACACTTGGCGGCCGTGAAACTAAGATCTCCTGTGCAGAGTTCCACCACCCGGTAGGGAGTTCCCAATAATTCCGGAATCCGACACGCATCTTTTAGTAGATGCTCCAGCTCTTCATAAGAACTTTCAGGAGTCACAATTTTAACCAGTTCAACTTTGTTGAACTGATGAACTCGTAAAAATCCCCGGGTATCTTTTCCCCAGGAACCCGCCTCCCGGCGGAAGCAGGCAGTGTATCCACAGTATTTAATAGGCAAATTATCACCATCAAGCATTTCATTTCGATGAAGATTGGTTATAGGTACTTCCGCTGTGGGAATGAGAAAGAGGTCGTCCACTTCACACAGGTACATGTCTTCTTCCAGCTTAGGTAGTTGACCAGTCCCAAACATACTTTCTCGATTAACAAGAAACGGTGGAAAAATCTCTTTATAGCCATTTTCATGAATCTGGGTATCCAGCATAAAATTAATCAGTGCCCGCTCAAGCTGAGCTCCTTTTCCTTTATACACCGGGAATCCCCTTCCGGTAATTTTACTACCGCGGGGGAAATCCAAAATATCTAATCGTTCAGCTATCTCCAGATGATTGGAAATCTCAAAATCGAACTCCGGAATTTTCCCCCAGGCACGTACCACTACATTATCATTGGCGTTTTTACCCATGGGAACCGATTCATGAGGTAAATTTGGTAATTGAGCTATTTGTTTTTGTAATTGTTCTTCAATTGTATTTAACTCGTCATCCAGTGATTTAATATTTTGACTTATTTCTCGGGTCTTGTTAATGATGCCGTCTGCAGATTTCTTCTGCCTTTTTAACTCACTCACCTGCTGGGAGAGTTCATTTCGCTTATGCTTTAAACTTTCCACCTTCTGAATAATGGTTCGACGCCTGTTATCCAGCTCTAAAATATCATCGATGTTATTAATATCACCCTTTTTCCTTAAACCGTTTAACACCACATCCGGATTTTCGCGTATAAACTTAAGGTCTAGCATTATTTTTGTCCTTTGCTCCATTGAAAACCTTTTTTCAGAAATGCTCTGATGGTATCGATGATATAATCCTGCTCCTCCTGTTTCAAATCCGGATGCATGGGCAATGAGATCACCCTTTTAGCAGTACGTTCGGCTACCGGAAGATCTCCATCATTATAACCATAGCTGCGATAAGCCACTTGCAGGTGGAGGGGGATGGGATAATGTATGGCATTTGGAATTTTATGCTCATTCAGATATGCCTGCAGTTCGTTGCGGATATTTTCTATTTGGATGGTATATTGGTGATAAATGTGATCAGCAAAATTTGCTACATATGGAGTAATAATTTCGGTATCTCTTAACCCGTCATTGTAGTACAGTGCTTTTTCCCGGCGCAAATAGTTCCATTGATCCAGATACTTTAATTTCACGCGAAGGACAGCAGCCTGTATTGTATCAAGTCGACTGTTCACACCAAGTATATCATGATAATATCTGGTTTTTGAGCCGTGGTTGGCAATCATTCTCACTTTCTCTGCCAGGTCATCATCGTTGGTTACTACCATACCAGCATCTCCATAAGCCCCAAGATTTTTACTGGGAAAGAAAGAAATACAACCCATATCACCAAGACCCCCAACCGTTTTCCCTTTATATCGCTCCCCCACTGCCTGGGCACTATCTTCAATTACCGGGATGTGATGGGCATTGGATATCTGTAATATGGCATCCATATCAGCCGATTGTCCGTATAAGTGTACCGGAATAATAGCTTTGGTTTTTGGGGTAATAGCTTCTTCGATAAGTTCCGGATTGATGTTATAGGTTTTATCGTCTATGTCAACGTATACAGGTTTCGCTCCTATCAGGGCAATGGTCTCGGCAGTGGCTACAAAGGTAAAAGATGTGGTAATCACCTCATCACCAGGTCCAATATCAAGTGCCATAAGAGCCAGTTGGAGGGCATCAGTACCATTGGCACAGGGGATTGCGTGTTTTACTCTCAGATATGCCTGCAACTCCTCAGCCAGTAATTTCACATCCGGTCCATTTATAAATTGCCCCGACTCCATAACGTCCAACACCGCTTTATCAAATTCTGATTTGTATTTATGGTATTGACGTCTGAGGTCGACCATTTGAATATTCATGTTTCCTCCGATAACAAATTATTATAATATTCTTTTATTCTAAAAAATAAAATTTAGTAAAATCACCAATACAAACCGAAATTGACCATATAATGACATAAAAATACAAAATTTCTACCTGTTTTAGTACACATTTATTACTTTGAGTGAACTTATCCGGTAATTTATCGTAAAGAAAAATCATACTTGAAGTAGCTGAATATGAAGCCTTTTTCAATATTATTTACCCTTCATTGTATAATCTTCTCTATTGAAGCACAAACCAGTCAAAAATATCTTGTTTATTTTACTGATAAGGGTAAGTACGAAAAGCTGACATTGGAAAAACGTCAGTATCTCATGGAAAATTATCTCTCGGAACGGGCACTCATGCGCCGCCACCAAAGAAGTATCCCAACATTTGATAGAGTAGCAAATATTCAGGATTTACCATTAGATGATAATTATTTGAGATATTTAGAGCAAGAGGGTTTTCAAATACATGGCCAGTTACGCTGGTTTAATGCGGTTAGTGGTTATGCCGTAGAGACTGTAATAGAACAAATCAGGCAATTTCCCTTTGTAGAGAGAGTTGAGCCGGTCGTAAAATGGCGATTTGTTAAAAGACCTACGGATAGTACATCTTACCAATTGTTATTCAAAACTTTAAGAAGGTCATACTCGGATCTTGATTATGGTCTTTCGGCTGTACAAATACAGTTTCATAATATTGACCGGTTGCATGCTGAGAATCTTACTGGTGAAGGTGTCATTATCGGGGTGTTTGATACCGGTTTTCGTTTAGTAAATCCCTCGCTTCAACATGTTCGTTCCCAACTGATAGCTGAGTATGATTTCGTACAGGGAGACAGTGTCACCTCAAACCAGGAGGGTGATCGGGCTGACCAGGATAGCCATGGGACACTGGTATTATCCATTTTAGGGGGGTATGCGCCAGGGCAACTGATTGGTCCAGCTTTTGGTGCCAGTTATATTTTAGCAAAAACAGAAATCGTCGATCAGGAAATTCATCTGGAAGAGGATAACTGGGCGCTGGCGGCCGAGTGGTCAGAGCGATTGGGAGTGGATATTGTCTCTAGTTCGTTGGGTTATTCAATTTTTGATGAGGGTGAATTTAATTATTCTTACCAGGATATGGACGGTAAGACCACTCTGGTTACCCGGGCTGCTAATGAATTGGCTAAACGTGGGGTTCTGGTGGTGAATTCGGCTGGGAATCAAAATCCTGCCTGGCATTGGTATAAAATTACAGCGCCGGCAGATGGTATGTATGTGTTAGCCGTGGGTGCGTTGGAGATCTCGAATGAGGTAGCGAGTTTCAGCTCGCGAGGCCCTTCGGCAGACGGCCGGATCAAACCCGATGTATCCGCTTTGGGGGTAAGGGTATATGGAGCGACTGTTGGACAAAATTACTGGTACCAGCAGGGTACATCCGTTAGTTGTCCGCTGGTAGCTGGCTTAACGGCGCAATTGCTGCAAGGCAATCCTCATCTGAATCTGCTAAACCTGTTGGATATTCTACGACTTTCCGGGGATAATACCGTTCATCCTGATAACGACCGGGGATGGGGCAAAGTGGATGCCTGGAAAGCCCTGAATATTGCCAGTGGTAAACCTTACCAGCCACCACGGTCAAATACGGTTTTACCGGTGCGCCCCAATCCATATTTCAGGGGAAATGGGATCATTTTTTTCCCGGTCAATCTAACTGAAATCATGCCAGTAACTATTAAAATTTATAATACACTGGGACAGAAAGTTACCGAGTTATTCTACCATGGTATGGCAACCCAGAATTTAATCCCATGGGATGGACGGAATTCAGCCGGTATTCCGGTGCCAGCAGGTGTTTATATCTACTGGATTTCAACCCCGAAATGGACAATAAATGGTAAACTGGTTGTACTGAATTAAGGAAAATATTCCAGTAGATTATTGGATAAAAATAAAGATATTTGTATTGATTTAGTAAACTAATTGTCTGAAATAGATGAGTTAAATTTGAATCTCTATAATTTTAACTCTGGCGAATTTAATGTTTGAGCCACGATGGATTTTTTGGTACCTATAAACCATTGCGAGTTTAAATTCGCCAAGGGCTTTTTGCCTACTTTTTGGCCAGTCAAAAAGTAGGGGAAAGAAAATTAAATGATTTCTAAGATGAATATTTATTGATCTGTTTCAGGTTGATTAATAAATGAGAATAATCCACATGAAATATTTCTTAATAGTAATTAGCAAAGATGCTTATCCGAAAAATAAAGAATTTCTCCAGATTCTCATCGATGAATAAAAATATAAACATTATGTAGGTAAAAATGATAATAAATTACGGTATTCTGTAATTTGATATAATTTAAAATTTAACTTATTCTTTCACCTTTCGAACAGAAATGGATTGAATAACATTAAAACAAGGAGATGATTATTATTATCACAAAAATAGCCTGCAATAATCTAATACTTCTCATTTTGATGTTAATGGTGTTGAATAATAGTTCAGCCCAGGATGACAGCATTCGGTTTAAGGAAGTAGCCAGTTTTAGTGTTCCCGAAGCCCGCCAGGGTATTGCAGTGGATAGCCAATTTTTTTATGTTATTGATTCCAAGCAGATTGCCAAGTATGAAAAAGAAACTGGAAAAATTATAAAAAAATGGATTGAAAGCGGAGATGGAGAGATTATTCACCTCAATAGTGGAGTGATTGTTGAGGGGAAACTCATATGCGCGCATTCCAATTATCCCGGGATACCCATGACCAGTTCGGTGGAAATCTGGGATGCACAGAATCTTGAGCATATCGATAGTCACAGTTTTGGTATAAAGTGGGGTTCGTGCACCTGGATAGACTGGTACCAGGGATTCTGGTGGGCAGCCTTCGCGCATTATAATAAATTTGAAGATATAAATTATACCAATAATAGCTATTCGACTCTGGTGAAATTTGACAAGAATTGGCGTGCCATTGAAGCCTGGGTATATCCCACGTTACTGATTGAGCGATTTGATGGAATGAGTAATTCAGGCGGATCATGGGGGCAGGATGGTTATTTATATTTAACAGGTCACGATCGTGATGAAATTTATGTTGTTAGTTTACCGAGTGCAGGCTCTGTGTTGGTTCTGAAAAAGATCCTACCAATTGGAATAAAAGGACAGGGTATTTGCTGGGATCGTATGCAAAAAAGTGTGTTATACACCATCAGGAGAGAGGATATGCAGGTGGTGGTATTTCGCCTGCAAGACCGATAAGATTAAACAGCGTTAGGTGGTTTTAGGGATTTTTATAAGAGTCTAAATCAAGCATTTTTAAAACTTAATTTACTTAATAACCAAGGAGGCACCATGAAAAATTTGACAATTATCACTGTTTTATTCCTGATTGTTTCAGTTGCATATACCGGGGCGCAGCAGTCTGATGAACAAAAAGCCAAGCAGATGAAACCGGTACTGGTAATCATCGATATTCAGAACAAATATCTCCCTTATATGGATGATGCGGATAAAAAGATGGGTTTGGAAGTTATCAACTGGGCGATCTGGTTGTTTCGGGAGCATGGCTATCCGGTCGTTCGGGTATATCACACTGATCCGAAATGGGGACCCGAACCGGGCACGGAGGATTTTGAATTTCCATCATCCATTAATATTACGGATGAAGATCCCAAGGTGATAAAGAATTATGCAAACGCCTTCAACAAGACCAATTTGGAGGAAGTTATCCGGGAAAAAGAAGGAAACACTCTCTTTTTATGCGGATTCAGTGCGGTGGGCTGTGTACTGGCAACCTATAACGGGGCACAGGATCGTGATTTCAACGTTTTTATGGTAAAAGATGCCCTATTGAGTCATAATGCAACTTACACTAATTTTGTGGAAGAAGCGTTCGAGACAGTCAGCGTCTCTACCATGAAGGTGATGCTGGAATACGCTCAGAAGTAAGATTTTTTATCGCTTTATAGGGGTGTTTAGATGTCCTCATATGTTTTCACCATTTTTTAGTTTGTTCCAACCTCCCCCATAATCCCCCTCCTTAATAAGGAGGGGGAAATAAAGGGGGTGGTTGAAAGACTTTCATAGGGAGACCAAAGAACTGTATAAAATCTGTAATGTCAGGAGGTGAAAATTAGATAAATAAAATGGGTTAATGAAAATGATATAAAAAATGATCTACACATCGGAGATGGAAGGAAAAAAAGTTAAACAACCCGAGGGAGGTTTTTATGACTATTCGTTTCAATCGACATGCCGACCGGGATAAACGAAGGTATCTTCGGAATAATCCCACCCAAGCCGAAGAGAGATTATGGCAATTTCTGCGAAACCACAAGATTCTCGGATTCAAATTCCGGAGACAATATGGGATAGATGCCTATGTAGTCGATTTTTATTGTCCAAAATTGAAGTTGGCGATAGAAATTGATGGTGAGATTCATCGATTAGAAGGGATGAAGCTATCAGATGCTAAAAGGCAGGTATATATTGAACAATTTGAAATATCATTTTTACGATTTACCAATGATGAAGTTTTATATAAAATTGAGGATGTAATTTCGAAAATAGAAGCTGAGGTTAAAATTTTGAGGGATAAAAAGGAAATTGATTAGTCCAACCTCCCCCATAATCCCCCTCCTTAGTAAGGAGGGGGAATCGAAGGGGGTGGTTGAAATACTAAAAATCAATGCAGTTAAACTGCGTTGTCTAACCATAATTTATGCATCTTTATGTACCGGAATCCTCCATACTTGGACAGCTCTTTTGCTTTTCACATTTCACCTTTGCCGTTTCACAATTGCATTGCTCATTGATCAATGATGGTGAGTCCCGCCTTCTTCAATCCCTCCAGAATATGCTCAACCAATTCCTCCTCCTTCACATAACGGCTGATCAGATCCCGGGCTTTTTCTGTAAAATCCGGTTTAAGTGCTTTTAATTCTTCCAGATTTTCCGATAGTCCGTCCTTTGTTGTCAATTGTCCCAGACAGGCCAGCCTCAGCATTGGTCCCCAGAAGAGTCCGGGGACGTCATACTGAAGTGCTTCCTGATAAGCATTTTTATAATCTTTTTTGCGATAGTGGAACGCCGTTGTGGCGCCATGATACCAGCGGGGATAACCGATACTGCTTGCCATTACCCGGTCTAACAGAAGTTTTCCCCGGTCCCAGTCCCCGTAAAGAGCGATAAAAAATCCACAGGTACCCAGTCGCAAAGACGAATTGGGGTTCAGTGACAGGGTTCTTTCAATTTCATTGAAAAATCGGTCTCTATCATTGAGCACAAAGTAAGTCCAGGCGTGAATCAGGGAAACCAGTTGATTATTCGGATCAAGTTCTATCGCTCTCCTGGAAAGCTCAATCATCCGGGTAAGCGCATCTGCACTACCGGTTCTGTCAAGCATATAAATATTCCCATCGAGACTGGCCAGCATGGCAAGCGCCGAAGCACAATCCGGGTCTTTTGTCAGTGCATTCTGAAGGGCATCATAGGCATCTCGAGCTGTTTCCGGGGTTTGCTGAGCTTGATAGTAATAATACCGGAGCAGGGACTCATAGACACTTAATTCAGATACCTGTTTTTGTCGGGTTTCCAGGGAAATCCGTTGCGGAATAATACCATATTCACCAGCGATAGTTGTGATGACATGCTGACTGATTTCTTCCTGTATGGTGATTAAATCTCCGGCCGTCATTTGCCGCAGGTATTGCTCTCCCCATAATTGTTCCCGGGATTTGGTCTGCGTTAAGGTGGCACTGATTTTTATCTGTTCACCCTGTTCACGGACCGCCCCTTCAATGATAAAATCTGAATCAACTGACAAATTCTGACCTCCATTGATGGAAGCCTCCTGCTGAGTATCAGGAGTCATTCGAAGGGAAAGAATTCTGAAATCTTCATAACGGGTCAGTTCCTGGGTCAGCTCCTCTGAAAATCCAAGCACAAAAAATTCCCGGTCAGGGTTACCGGTGAGATTTTTAAAAGGAAAAATGGCAATGGATGGGCTGGTAAAAGGTAACATTTCGTGAATTGGATCTTGAGATTCGGTTGATGATTGAGAGTCCGGATTTGTATGTCTCAGGAAAACCGGCTGGTAGCTGCCCCTTAAAATGGAAATCCGAACGGGATCTTCTTTGCCTTCCGTCAGATAATATATATCGAGAGAGCGTCTCAAGCGTCCGGCCTGTATCCTGACTATGGGATCCAGATCAGGATTGAAATCTTCTTTCCGGTCAAAGACTTTCTGGCCAATGGTATACTGAATAAGCTGATCTCCCCGACCGTGCAGCGTCTCCTTGATCAAATAACGAAGCAACTGACAGGACCTCCCTTTG
>Ga0209635_10004060_pt1 | contig 11475 bp, 14 predicted proteins | sample DeeMarSWOR230_32_FD_187463 | JGI IMG/M metagenome (GOLD analysis project Ga0209635, IMG submission 187463) | Marine sediment microbial communities from White Oak River estuary, North Carolina - WOR-2-30_32 (SPAdes) (version 2) | ecosystem: Environmental > Aquatic > Marine > Intertidal zone >...
CGTTGTCAAACTGTATGAAGAAATTGAAGATGGACTGTTAGTAAAAGGAGTTATCTTTTGCAGCACTCCTCAAGAAGCGTATGCTGTCAAGGCGTTATTAACAGAAAAAGTGGATGTACCTGATACCTTCATCGATGTGGTAGGAACCCGGGTGGAAACCCACTGGGCACTGGCTGAAGAAGCTTCATCATGGATTAAGGCAAAAATTGGTATAGAAAAGCGATATCCTACCTTTGATCAGCCTTTAATTGAATACATACCCATTACTGACTAGTATTGGCTACCAGCTGCCAGCTACTTTGCAGGACGCCTCTTCTTCAAGAAGATTCCTACCATCACTGCTGCCCCAAAGGTGGAGGCACCTGTGAATATTCCCACCAGAAAATACTGGTATTTTTCAGAAGAATCAGAGTTCTCAGGAGGTATTGGTGATGGCTGGGAAGTGGGAGGTACTGTTGGAGAAGGAGATTCTTCATTCTCTAAAATAGTGATGTATACTGTCTTGCTGTCGGTATACACATTCTGTATTGTGTCTTTGTAGATTAGCTTTAAGTGAATCAAGTAATTTCCTGGTGCTACATCTTTGGTGAAAATAGTTATCACCACAGATTCTGTGGTGCCAGAGCTGACTGTGCTGGGCACTGTCTGCATCTGCAATTGCAGCGATTCATCAGGTACTGCTTCCAGCTGTTCCACGTACGCAGTGGCAGCTCCATAGTTTTTCAGCTGAACTTTAACCTGGACAGCTTCTCCAGGATATACCTCAAATGCAGCTTCTGGTACCATCAAGGCCAATTTGGGGTCCTGCCTTCTAATTATGAGGTTGGTGGATTTCTGGAGAAAGAAGGGCTCGCATCCTTTCATACAAGGCCCTTTGGAGCCTGTAGCAACAATGGGAATTCTCACCTCACCAGAGGGTGAATTTGCTGCTACCTTCACCTCGATAACAGCTGAAATCTCAGTTCCATGGGGTATTTCTTCATCAAAATAGATGGGATTTTCCTTATCTGCTGTAATTTCCAATCGCTGCAGAAACCTGCTCTCAATCTGGTCTAAATCTACATACACTTTCACATTCCACATGGTGGTCTGCACATGTTCTAAGACCACCTCAATGCGTGCTGTTTCACCTGCTCGCACTTCTATACTTTCAGGAACAGTCATGTAAGGATCACGGTATGCTACCGGCGCTGACAGAATCAAAATCACCGCTATTACTATAGGTATCTTCATTGCTCTGTGAGAAGAGGGTGGCTATTTAAATCTTTCGAAGCTTCGATTATAATGGCAGCTTTTCATTCAAAATTACAGCTGCAGAAGCAACTGCATCAGCCCCCCTGCTGCCACAGGAATCCTTAAATTGTCATCTACGGGAATTGGCAGTAACTCAATAACAGTGGCAGCCAGAGCTCCTGAAAGACCCACCCATTTCAAGAGAATCCATCCAATCACAGTACAAACTGCCAAGCAGGCCACACTGCCTTCTACTGACTTTTCAAAGATTTTGTGATGTCCGTATCGGGTTCCCACAATGGAAGCAGCAGAATCTCCTAGAGTCAGAAAGAGAAGACTGGAAATAGCGACCCACTGGGAAAAGAACCCCACTGCCAAAAAGGCAGCCACCGCATAATAGGTGGCTCCAGTTACTTTACTCTGCTCATGTTCCCGGGCATATCTGCCTACAATCTGAAAGACAACTTCATTGAATCTCTCCCACTTAAAACGCCCTATCTCCATGAGCAGTGCACACCCTGCTGCAATTCCCACAAATACAAGAGTAATCTCTTTCCCAGCAGTACAGTACAGTAAAGGAACTGAAAGTCCCAGAAAGTGGATAGCCTTCCGCTTGAGTTCAAACATGGACCTCCCCTGTAACCAACTGGGAATTACCAATGAAAATTTGAGAATCGTATGGAAATTGCTGCACTGCCCCTGAATCATTCAAGTAACCATGCCAGTAGATGACCAGCCCTTTGCCAAACAGAGTAACGTAAGGTTTCAGCTGTCGGTGGTAATCTCCTTTCATCTGAGTTTTGTCCCCAAAGGATGCTTTACTCTCCACCCAAGAAATAGAATTTTCATTTACAGTAAAGAAATTCTTCATTAAAAAATCGGGAGTCTTCTTGTGCAGATCTCTGGCTTCTTTTTCAGTAATATACTCCACTCCCAGATGATCCAACCATTCTCCAATTTTTCTTTCTGCAGTTCTGCCATTCTCTCGCTGGATTTCTGCTGCTTCTGGGGAATACACCACTTCTTCTTCTAAGACTTCCAGAATCTCTTTTCGAATCCTGGGATCTTCTATTTCAGGGGGATGATGCAGGTAATGACGAATCTCTCTTTTTGTAGCACCGTATTCCCTGAGCACAAAAGAAGATATCAAAACAGGGGAAAACTTTCTCTCTTCTGACAGTCCCAGAAGACTTTTGCCTTCTTTCCATTGTTTTAGCAGTGTGTGGCACTGTTTTTTCAATCCATGATAGTCTCTCTTTGTTCTTCTCACTATTTTTTGGGATAAAATGGCAAATAATACTCCCCTGGGTATACTAAATTCCTCAGCAAGTGTGAATACATCCCCCCTTTTATTTAGTTTTCGATAAATACGGTAATACAATTCTTCATTCATCAAGTATTCTTCCATAGAAACTTTAAAAATGTTTCGTCTTTAATACTATCCATGAGAATATGCAGCAGTCCCTCTATACAGGAGATGATGGCCCGCATGGGTGTGAACCAGGTGTATACAACAGATGGTATGGGCTGTTCTCATATTGAGGGTGTTTCTGAAGGGGTGGTGTGTGATGCAGACATTTTCGGTGTGAAAAGACCAGCTGACTACTTCAGGGAGCAGTTTGCAGGATGTTCCTGTTATAAAGAGGTTGTCACCAAGGTGAAAGAAATTCAAAAGAGATTAAGGGGAGGATATGCCTGTGCAGTAAGGAGAAGGGGGAGCCTGTATCTATTCAGGGACCCCATAGGAATAAAACCTGTGTACTACCTGGGGACAACATTTGCTTCTGAAAAAAAAGCCTTTGCAGAGGGAAATCCTGTTCCTCTTTTGCCTGGCCACGTGGTACAGCTGCCTGATACTGCTATTTCTGCTGCTGAAATCACAGAGGCAACCACGACTGATCCGCGCCTTCTGCTGGACATTCTTACAAGGAGTTCCTCCCAACAGGTAGAAGAGGACGCAGTCATCTTGTTTTCGGGAGGTATTGATTCTGCTATTCTGGCTTCCTTATCAGATGTACCATTGATAACCTGTGGTCTTCCTCAATCCAAAGATGTGCTGTTTTCCAGAAAAGCTGCAGCTCTGCTCAAAAAAGAGTGCTTCCGTGTAATTGTGTCAGAAAAGGATATTATTAATGCTATCCCCAGGGTACAATCTATAATAGAAGAAAAAAGTCTCCTCAATCTGGAAATTGGATTACTCCTCTTTTTCATTTGTCAGGAATGGGATAAGGAAATTTTAATTTCTGGTCAGGGAGCTGATGAACTGTTTGGAGGATACTACAAATATGAAAAGGCATTTCAAAGTAATAAGGATGTCAAAACAAAAATGAGAAACGATCTCAATAGTATCTGGCACGGATTGGAGAGAGATGGACAGATTGCAGAACGATTTGACAAGATAATGAGATATCCCTATCTGGATTTGACACTGGTGGAGAGAGCTCTGGGCATTCCTGCTGAACTGCTGTTCAGGCCCCAGAGAAAAGGAATTCTGCGGAAAATGGCTCGTTTGCTATCACTTCCTGAAGAAATTGTGTTCCGGCCCAAGAAAGCGCTGCAGTACGGAAGCGGCATCCATAACGTGGTAAAAAGGAATGTAGTAAAAGGAAAAAGATGAACTGCACCTGAAGAACTCTTTCACAAGCGCTATGTGAGATCGGTCCAATGGACCGATCTCGAGGGGGTGAAAGATATGTATTGTGTCCTTGCTGCGTAGCTGTTAAGCCGCACAATACGGACAATACATAATGTTTATATACAACATCATATAAATAGATAGTGGTAATTTAATTGAGCAGATTGACTGATTTGCAGAAAAGGGAAATACGTTACAGCATTTACGAGGAACTGTTACACGATGAAAGGATCTCCCTAACCAGCATGGCAAAGAAACTGGGGCTGGCCAGGAATACAGTGAATTCTCACTACAATTACATGATAAGAAATGAGATTCTCTTTCCACCGAGCATGAGGCTGAAAATGTTCGAAGACCTCAGGGAGTACGTTTATTTTCTGACCTTTGAACGGCCCATGCGGGTCTACCAAGAACTGGAGAACGATCCTCGAGTAGTTTATCACTGTTTGGCATCTGGCGCCTTTGATATGGTGGCCATTACAGAGACTCCTGTCAATTTTGAATCTCATCCGTATTTTGAAGGGTGTCTTCTTCATGGGCCGCGAAGTGATATTTACTTCCCTTCTCATATTTCTTTAGACACGTACGAAGAGGCGTTTCAAAAAATCAAAAAAACACTGAAAGCAGAGGACCCTGAACCTGGGGGCCTGCATACAGAGTTTCCAAAGCGGGAGGTTGTGTGGACAGATTTAGAATGGAAACTTTTCTATGATTTAAAATATAATATGCGGCGAACGTTTACTGAAATTGTCAAAAAACATGGAATTTCAAAGTGGATATTTTACAAATCGTATAAACGCATCAAGAAGAACTGCATCAGAATAATTTCTTTCTACCCTAAAAAACGTCAGAACTATTCTGATTTCTACTTTCTGTTCAAAACAGATTATGAAAAGGCACTAACAGATCTTTTTTTGCAGCTTCCCTGTAGTAGTATGATCTGGCATGTGGATGATCGCATGGCAGTGTGGCTGAACATCCTGCGCACCTTTTCATTCAGGGAGATTTTTGGGCTGCTCCACTGGATGGATGATCATGGTATTATAGAGGATATGGTTTATGCACTTCCCGTGTACAGTCACAAAAAGTATCTCCCTGATAACAGGACAGCACCCTGGCGTATTCCACCGTAATGCATTATTTCTCTCAGAAGCGTACCAATGAGGAGAACAGATTTTTCAATTACTCATCAAAAGGTTTATAAGCACAAAAAAATGGTCCTAATCAGGTGAGAACATGGTTACCGCTTTTGTGCTCTGTGTTACTGACGCGGGAAAGGAAAGAGATGTAGTACAGAAGATGAAGGCAATGCCCAATGTGGAGGAAGCTTATGTAGTGTACGGTGAATATGATGTCATTGCCAAGATCAGAGTAGATGAATTGAAGAAGCTGGACACATTCATCACCGAAAGTGTAAGGACAATCTCTTCAGTGCAGATGACCTCCACTATGATTGCTATCTAACTCCTCCAGGACACGCCAGAGTTCGTCCTGGACTACTGGTTCCAGGTTGCGCTCTTTGGTAATTTCGCCAATAATCTCAGCTATTATTCCTGCTTTTCTAAGGGTTTCTTTAAGGACAAGTGATCTTTCTTGGGGAACAGTAATGAGGAGAGAACCTGAACTGATCAGTTTCAGTGGATTGATATTGAGAGCTGAACAGATTGTTGCGGTTTCGTTTGCCAGGGGAATTTTATCAATATCCACCTGAAATCCAGTGCCGGAGGCATCTGCCAACTCGTGCAGAGCGCCCTGGATACCTCCTTCTGTAGGATCGTGCATAGCAGTTGCGTACTCCCGGGCAATTAACGCTTCTTTGACCACAGATATTGAATTGAGAAATGGTTTAGCTTTTTCCAGTACGGAGATGTCCACTTTTTTTTGTAGAATGTGGTACAAGTCGGTGGCTAAAATGCTGGTCCCTTCAATAGCTGCTCCCTTGGTCAGTATGATATGATCACCTAACTGAGCTCCTGAGGAGGTGATGACCTTATCGGTGAATCCCACCATAGTTCCCACTACAATGGGAGATTCGAGAGGCAACGCTTCTGTATGGCCTCCCACAATAGAAATATTCAGCTTTTCAGCTTCTTTTGAAATATCTGAAGCAATTTTTTCGATGTGATCATCTGCTAACCCTTCTGGAAGAAGGATGACAGACAGGAAATATTCAGGAGCAGCTCCCATACAGGCCACATCGTTGGCATTCACATTGATAACATACATGCCAATGTTATCAATCGCTCCAGTAATGGGATCTGAAGCAATGACCATGTTAGTGTGGGGTACCTTGATGACTGCTGCATCTTCTCCTAACTGGGGAGGGACAATGATGCTGTCCTTTGGTACTCCTGTGTAAGGGAGAACTAAGGATTTGAGTTTTTCTGCTTCCAGTTTTCCACGCAGCATGAATCTGGTTTCCAATTCAGCATAAAAAGGTTTGCTGATAAAAGATGAAAGGGGTAATTTCTCTGGAATAGATGCAGTATTAGAATGAGTCATGATATAGCTTCTGTCCACCTATTCAAATACAGGAGTCAGTCACAAAGAATATCCAATGAGAGCAATTTTGTACAGTGTTTTTGTGAGGGTCGAGAGAACTTTTATAAACTTTGTTGGATTCAAAGACTCATGAATCAAAACCAATCATTCTTGCAGAAAATCTCATGGGGTGTTCTTCTTCTGGTAATTGCTGCAGCCCTCATTCTGATTGGAGTTTTACACATGCCTTTTCTGCTGATAGTCCCTTTGATTTTGCTGGGGATGGGAGTGTGGATACTGGCTACTGGTGGTTCGTACTATCAAAGAGCATGGGGAATTGTAGTTGCATTAGCAGGCGGGCTCTGGCTGTTGCACATATTTACGTCCCTGTCCCTGTACATACTTGCGGGTGTTTTCTTTGCTGTTGCGGGAATTCTGGTGATTTTAGGCTCCAGGAAATAGAAATTTTACTCTTTTTCTTTTGACAGTATGGTTAGCCAAAAGAAAGAATCCTTTACTTCCCAGTTTTGTAGCTCCGATTTGTTCAATAAGTCTCTTACCTCTTTTGATGAGTATGAAGCTCTAATATGTACTGTAAAGATCCCCAGCAAAGATCTCCTGAAATCACTTATGAAAAATCTGCCCTCACAAGTTAAAACCCGTTGCACCTCATTGAACATTTGTACTGGGTCTTCTAATAAGTGGAGTGTATTGCTGCTGATCACTAAATCGAATGTATCATCATCAAAAGGCATGTCTTCAGCATTTCCTTTTTTGAATGAAACTCTTGAAGCTACCTCATTCCTCCGGGCATTCTCTGAAGCTACAGCGAGTACTACATCAGAAAGATCCAGCCCCACCACTTTGGTGTTGGGAATTTTCTTGGCAAATTCAATGGCAAGGGACCCGGGCCCCGTCCCCACGTCTAAGACTCTACCATTGGTGATTCCCCATTTCTTTGCCACAGAAATGAAACTCTTTGCTATATTCTCCATCCATTTCTCGCTTTCTCTGGAATATTTTCTGGCAGTTTCTTCATCTTCAAAGACTCCACATTCAAGAGGGTTCCGCTTCATTACATCTTCCTCCAGCACAGTTTTGAATAAAGCATCAACCCTATCACAAAGAGGGCACAGGATTCTCCAATAGTTAACCCTATCTGTCCAAGGATGAGGGGATCATAATCGACAAATTCTGCCCCCTGGAGGAGAAATACAATGGAAGCATTAGCTGAAGGTATGGGATGAATTCTGGCAATCACCTGTAAAAATGGGGGCAGCATAGAATAAGGAACAAACATTCCACCCAAGAAGGCTGTCAATAATGTCAGTGCAATACCAGTGTGGGTTGCAGCTGATTCTCCTTTGATGAGTGATGCAATGATTAACCCAATACCTGTGGCTGCTATTGCTATGAGAAAAAAGAACCCTAAAGATTCTACCACACTGATGAGTTCATAGGTATACTGAGCCCCATATGCAACCCCCAGCATCACTACCCCGAACGCTCCTATTAACGTGAAAACCACTACTCCGCAAATCCTGCCCATTGCTTCTTTGAGAGGAGTCACAGGCATTGAAATTATTTTGAGGTACAGCCCCCGTTCTCTGTCAGCAGTAATTGAACCCGCAAGATTTGATTGCCCAGCAATCATCAGCATGAAGGTGATCATTGTCAGACTCAATCCTCCTTTCAAGGGAGGCACAGCTTCAGGGGGGATATCACCCCACATCAAAGGAGTTACCAGCACGAAGAATATGGGCAAAGCAAAGGTGAAAAACAAGATGACTTTATCTCTCAAGAATTCTTTCACATCCTTTTCTAAGACTGCTGTCATCTGGCTCATCGGATCACCCGTTTTGTGAGTGCAAAAAACACATCCTCAAGAGAAGGTGCTTCTACATCTATTTTTGTCTTTTTGCATCCAATTCTATCCAGTGACCTCACCACGTAAGGGAGTACCTCGTCAGGATGCTCACAATATATGCGGTATCCTTTCTCAGTTTTTAGAACCTTTTCATTGTCACTGAATTGTTTTAATGTATCAGCAACCTTTTCAGTCATTATTAATGTCTCTATGGTCAGTACATTGTTCAAGCCGCTCTTTTTTTTCAATTCATCTGGCGTATCTTCTGCCACAATGACACCTTCATCGATGAATCCCACCCGGGATGCCAGTTCTGCATCCTCCCCGATGTGAGTGATCAAGAGAATAGTTTTTCCATTGTCATTCATGTCACTGATCATGCCAAGAAACTCTCTCCGTGCTGAGGGATCTAATCCAGTAGTGGGTTCATCTAAGAGTAATAATTTTGTTCCTGGAAAAAGCCCTGTTCCCACTTCCAGTCTTTTCCGCATCCCTCCTGAATAGGTGGATACTTTTGCTTCTGCCACTCCTGAAAGTCTTATCTTATCCAGTATTGATGCTGCCAGAGCTGCTGCTTCATTTCGTGAAAATCCATAAAGCTGGGCAAAATACATTAAATTTTCTTTTCCTGTGAGCAGTGGAGAAGAGAAATTCTCTTGAGGAACATAACTAATCAATTCTTTGGCATCATTTTGCCCGTACACTGTGACAGTCCCTTCAGTTGGTGAACATACAGAAGCGATAATAGACACCAGGGTAGTTTTTCCTGATCCATTTGGTCCCATTAAAGCATAGAACTCCCCCTCTTTAATAGTTAAGGTTACATTTTTTAAAACGGGAGTAGTTCCGTAGGACTTGCTTACGTTTTCTATAAAAAGTGCATTCATCATATCACCAGTTAACCTTTTAAGAACCTGTATATAAAGGATGTAGAAACTTTGTAACGCAAAGTGGATAGAATGAAGGATGAGGAACTGCTTGAAGCCTTTGAAAAGGTCGAACGATTTATAGAGTATCGCTACAGAAAAAGCCATGGAAACCTTTTCCTATTACTGGGAATCTATTTTTTTATTCTCCTCATTTTCTCTGGCTACAGTTCAGAAATATTCAGCGTTATCCCCATCCCTGCGCCTGTATTCAGTCTTGGATTGTTTATTCTGTTTATTTTTCTCTATCTCTTTTTTGTGGGAAGCGGGTTCCGTCTCGCTCACAAAACGGGATTGGAAAAATTGGAAGAAGAAGAGAAAATCTCCTTCGAAAAAAGAGAGAAAATATCATATCTTTCAGTCTTTGCCATCCTTTTTTTCCTTTTTGCGTTCATTTCTTATGTGTCATCATCTGCTCATGTACCGCTTCACGTCGCTTTTTGTGCGGGTATGGCAGTTACCAATGTGGCCATTTTTCTATCAGTGAAGAAGATTTATGGAGAACCCCATTACCATGAAGAGCTTTTATGGCTGGGAGCAGTACTTCTGGGTTCTGCATTCATAGGGTTTTTAATTCCGAAGGAATTTTCCACGCTTTTTGCTGCCCTTGTGTTCCTTGGATCATATGCTGCTGTCTCCTTTCACATATATAGTGATGCTGGAAGAATATTGGAGGAGAGTGTCACCAAGGAACTTGGAAACCTCTTTTCTTCAAAATCAAAACTCTCAAACCCAGTGCGGTTGGGTATCATGATATTGTTGAAAAGGAAAAATAAGATGATATTTAGTGAGATCCAGAAAGTGTTGGGATTGACCTCTGGAAATTTGAACAGCCATTTAACCCACTTGGAGAGATGTGGTTATATCTCTGTGAGAAAGGTGCTGGTTTCAGAGGGTCCTCGGACTATTGTAGAAATAACTCCAGAAGGAGAAGAAGAACTCAAATCATACCTTTCAAGGCTGAAAGTGGGTCTTTTGTACAAAGAATCTTGATGTCCTGATGCCACAACACTGAATAGAAGGAAAATTTAAAAGGATCTACTATCATGAAAAGACATGACAACTGTTTGGGATGCAATTTTTAAGAAAGGTGAATGTGTGGAGATGGACCCTCATCCAGAGATGAGTACAATTGCTGAGTTGTTCAAAAAAGAAAAAGTTAAACGGATTTTGGATTTAGGAAGTGGCAGGGGAAGACACTTACTCTATCTGGCGAAAAAAGGGTTCGATGTGTATGGATTGGATTCATCTCCTACTGGTCTTGCATACACTATAAAGGTTCTCAGTGAGGAAAATCTAGCTGCCCATCTTACTATCTGTGACATGATTGTACTGCCTTATGATGATGAGTACTTTGACGCTGTTATCAGTGTACAAGTGATTCACCATAACAGACTAGAACGCATACGAAATACTCTAAAAGAGATTACCCGTGTTCTAAAAGATGGTGGATTAGTATGGATCACTGTGCCTGTTTCTAAGAATGAGCCAAACACAAAACAAAAAGAGATTGAACCTAACACATTTGTACCACTGGATGGAATTGAGAAGGGGTTGCCACATCATTATTTCAAGATAGAAGAGATTCCACCTCTATTTCCACAATTCTCTGTGATTGATCTCCATATTGATCCAGTGAATCATTTTTCGTTGATAGCAAGGAAAGTCACTAAATGAAAAGATAAAGAGACTGGTGTAACCTCATTGTCTGGTGACTTTTTGTGATGTCAAAGGATCTTTCCCCTCTAGATGGCTTTTCTTTGCATTCTAATTCTGCAGTACATTCATCATACTGACATACAACCTCAAACCCGAGATTACTGTAACAATGTATCGCTGCCTCGTTGTCTGCCTTAACGTTCAGACCCACATGATCAACAGTCTCCAGCAGAGATAAACACAGCTTTGCAGTCACAGTCGTTGCGAATCCTTTCCTCCTGAAATCTGGATGGGTGGTGATATTTCCCAATGCAGCTACCCGATATTTTTTTGAATAAACATGGATTCCTGCAATGCTTGCCAGACCTGAGGGTGTTCTTATTCCATAGTAATAGTTGGTCTCAAGCATTCTTGCGTCGAAGGCATTTTTGGGATAACTTTCTTTGTAGAGGACTTCTATTGCACTCAAATCCTTTCTTGAGAGGTGAATGACAGAGGATGTATCTACCATAGTAATAAATTCTCTATTTGTGAGAGCCATCTTACAATATGTTCCAGATGATTTCAACCTGTATTGACCCCTCAATGGTTCCTCCGCACCTGGACTTAGGTGAGCGTGGAATTTGGGAGGAAGAAGATGCAGTATTGAGGAAATCAAATTCTTTATGTGGCTC